>WNGP01006504.1_pt1 | contig 11066 bp, 11 predicted proteins | sample 5407671 | NCBI WGS metagenome assembly WNGP01 (sample SAMN13153381, study PRJNA577476) | soil metagenome | isolation source: 40 cm soil or saprolite under Garry oak tree replicate 2 | place: USA:California | collected 2016-06-15
CCTACGACGAGGGGCTTGATCTGGCAGAGCCACGTACCGCCGCGTCGACCACACCCACATCGTTCCGGCAATGGTGTGACGACACCTTGAAGCCGGCCATCGAGACGGCTGACGCTCGAGCATCGCAATGACCGGAAGATCTGCTGAGGGCGGCTCAGCGAGATTCGATCGACCGCATCAGGGGCGCGTCGCGCTGATCACCGGCGGCTCTCGCGGCATCGGTCAGTCCGTCGCTGTCGAGCTGGCTCGTCGAGGAGCGCACGTCGTCATCGGAGCGCGGACCGATCAGAGCGAAACCGCCCACCTCGTCGCCGAGGCCGCTTGGGCGGCGATAAGGCCGCGGCTTCCCGAGAGGCGCCCCCCACTCACGTCGGTCTCACAAACATATGACCTTGGCGATGCAAGAGGCTCATCGGCCCAAACTGCAGGTCGTCGACATTCGTGGGCCGGGCTCGTCGATCGCCGGCAGCGTGGACGGAGACTGAGAGTTGCGGATCGGGAACGACCGATGAGTTTCCGGCGTTGAAGCCGTCATATGAGTGTGAGGACTGCGTCAGTGAGTTGAAGCCGTCATATGAGTGTGAGGACTGCGTCAGTGAGTGCTGCTCGGAGCGAGGGCGAGCTGTGGTCGCGCGCGCGTCGCGGGGACGGCGATTCATTCGCCGTGGCGACCGGCCGCTACCGGCGCGAACTCGAGGTTCACGCCTACCGGATGCTGGGCTCGGCCGAGGACGCGGAGGACATCGTCCAGGAGACATTCCTACGTGCCTGGCGAAAAAGGGAGACGTTCCGCGGTCAGGCGACGTTACGCGCCTGGCTGTATGGGATCGCGACCAACGCGTCGCTCGACCTGCTCGAGCGCCGATCGCGGCGTCTCTTGCCGCATCTGGTCAGCGCGCCGATCGATCCGGAGACTCTTCCTGAGCCGAGCAGAGACATCTCCTGGGTGAGGGGAGAGATGACCTGGCTGGAGCCGTACCCCGATCGACTGCTGGATGAGGTCGTAAGCGGCGAGGATCCGCCGGACGAGGCGATTGTTGCGCGGGAGACGGTTGAGCTCGCCTTCCTGGTTGCGATTCAGCAACTGCCGCCCCGGCAGCGGGCGGTGCTGATTCTTCGCGATGTGATCGGGTGGAGCGCGCGCGAGACGGCGGCGATGCTGGAGATGTCCGTCGTCGCAAGCAACAGTGCGCTACAGCGCGCCCGCGAGATGCTGCGCGACTATCCCCCGGAGCGCCGCGACGAGTGGCATCGCGAGCATCGTCCGGATCCGCGTGAGCAGGAAGTGCTCATGCGTTACATGGACGCCTGGAAGCGCACCGACCTCAACGCGCTCGCCGCGCTCTTGAAGGAGGACGCACAGCTGACGATGCCGCCGACGCCCGGCTGGTTCTTCGGCCGCGACGCGATCCTCCGCTTCTACGCCAGGTATCCGTTCCGCGTGGGAGCGTCCGAGCATCTGCACACGCCGACGCGGGCGAACCGCCAACCGGCCCACGCGGTCTGGCGGCGGGTGCAGCCGGACGCAAATCCACTACTTCCTGCAGCCGGAGCTCATTGGGCGGTTCGCGATTGCGCCGCCCGCATGAGCTGCGACGAGGAATTCGACCTCGACCGGCTCGCACGCGACTCCCTGCACTTTCGCCGGCGGGAGCTCGAGCTAGCGTCCGGTGAGGAGTTGCGGATCGACGCTCGCGCGTGGCGGGATGCGATCGCCTTCGTGGAGAGCGGCGAGGTCGAACTGGAATGCAGTGCAGGTGAACGGTCGCGTTTCGCAGTTGGAGCAGTCCTCTGCTTCCGGCCACCGGTGCGCTTCCTCCGCAACAGCGGCGACGAACCGGCGCGACTCATAACGATTTCGCGGCGGACGCGCGAGCGGACGAAGCGCAGCGGTTAGTTCCTGAGCCTCCCGCCGTCACACAAGTGACGACGAATTTTCGAACGGGAGGTTCTTGTGATCGCTGTAGCCCAGTCCCCGGTTGCCGAACAGAGTGTGCATCGCTGGCGCGCGTTCGCCGTGCTCGCGGTCTCGTACTTCATGACGATCGTCGACCTGACGATCGTGAACGTGGCTTTGCCGACGATCGGTCGCAAGCTGCACTTCAGCGAGACGAACCTGCAGTGGGTTGTCACCGCGTACGGGCTCACGTTCGGAGGATTCCTGCTGCTCGGCGGCCGAGCTGCGGACCTGCTCGGGCGTCGGCGCGTGATGATGATCGGCCTCGCGCTCTTCACCGCCGCGTCGCTCGCCTGCGCGCTGGCGACGACCGACACTTTCCTGATCGTGATGCGCGGCGTCCAGGGACTGGGGGCGGCGATCGTGCTGCCGGCTGCGCTGGCGATCGTGATGAACATCTTCCCTGAGGGTGCGGAGCGCAACAAAGCGCTCGGCGCCTGGGGTGCCATCGCGGCGAGCGGCGCGACCGTGGGCCTGATCGCGGGCGGCTTGCTGACCCGTTACATCGGCTGGCAGTACATCTTCTACCTCAACATCCCGATCGGGGCGGCCGCGCTGCTGCTCGCACGGCGGATCGTCCCCGAGAGCCGCCTCAACGTGGCGCGGCGCCGCTTCGACCCGTTCGGCGCGGTGACCGTCACGGGGGGATTGCTGCTGGGCGTGTACGCGTTGTCGCAGGCGCCTCTGCACGGCTGGGGAAGTGCGCGGACGATCTCACTGCTAGCGGTTGCCGCCGTGCTGGAGCTCGCGTTCCTCGTGATCGAGACGCGCGTCGAGGCTCCCTTGCTGCCGATGCGTATTTTCCGGCTCCCGACTGTCGCCGGCGCGAACGCAGTCGCTCTGCTGCTTGGCGCAAGCTTCTTCGCCTTCATCTTCGTCGGCACGCTCTACATGCAGCAGGTGCTCCGCTACTCGGCGCTCCAGACCGGGCTCGCCTGGCTCGCCGCCTCGATCACGTCGGTCGCACTCGCGGGACTCTCGCAAGCGCTCGTCACCCGCGTCTCGGCCAAGTTCGTGATGGCGGTTGGGATGGCTCTGATCGGCGGCGGCATCCTCTGGGCGACGGCAGCGCCGGTACACGGCCGCTTCTGGGCGGATCTCGCTGGTCCGTTCTTCGTCGCGGGCGCCGGCACCGCCTTCGCCTTCATTCCCGTCTCGATCGCCGGGCTTGCCGGCATCGCCCATCACGAAGCCGGCCTGGCCTCGGGGCTGCTCAACACCTCACAGCAGGTGGGAGGCGCGATCGGCGTAGCGATCGCCTCGACCGTGGCCGCCACCCACTTCAAGACGCTGATCCACTCTGGCTCCGCCGCCCCGGCTGCACTTACCGGCGGCTTCCAGTGGGCGTTCTGGGTGTGCGGCGCGATCGGAGTCGCAGCGGTCCCGATCACGTTCCTGCTCGTCCGCAGCCGCGACCTCGTACAGACGGCCGATCCGCAGCCTGCGCTCGTCGAGCCGCGGGCGGCTGCGTAGCAGATCACTCATTCACCGACACGACCGGGCTCGAGGTCCAGCCCCAACAACCACGACTCGAACGCCAACACGACAGGAGGCTTCATGAGCACGAATTCAATGACGATCGAAGGGAAGACTGTTCTGGTTACCGGCGCCAATCGCGGCATTGGACGGGCGCTGGTCGACGAGGTGTTGAGCCGCGGCGCGAGCCGGGTCTACGCCGGAACCCGGACACCCTTGAGTCATACCGACGGGCGCGTGGTGCCACTCACCCTCGACGTGACCGATCGAGCGCAGATCCGCTCGGCAGTCGAGCAGGTCGAGTCCCTCGACATTCTCGTCAGCAACGCGGGCGTCTCGTTGGGCGGTGATCTCGACCGCGCGGTGATCGATCAGCACCTCGCGGTCAACCTCTTCGGCACGCTCGACGTGATTCAAACATTCCTGCCGTTGGTGATCGACGCGCGGGGAGCCGTCGTCAGCGTGCTGTCGCTCGCGGCTGTCGCGGCGGTGCCGTTTGATCCGAACTACTCGATTTCGAAGGGCGCCAGCCTCTCCCTGTTACAAGTGCTGCGCGGCCAGTTGTCGCCACGCGGCGTGAGTGTTCACGCGGTCCTGCCGGGCCCGGTCGATACGGACATGACCCGCCACCTCGACCTGCCGAAGGCCTCAGCTGAATCCGTGGCGCAGGCCATTGTCGATGGCCTCGAGCGGGGCGACGAGGAGATCTTTCCCGACCCAATGTCCGCGGCGATCGCCGACGGCTGGTCCGGCGGGGTCGTCAAAGCACTCGAGCGCCAGTTCGCTTCCTATGTCGAGGCCGATCCCGTCGCGTCGTGATCATGTTCGTGCGAAACAGCGAGACGCGGCAAGAGAGCGAATCGCGACGTTCTCCTCGAGGGTCCCGCCGGTCAGCCGCGATGATGACCGGCTTGAGCTCGCACCGCTGATGCGGTCCAGGTCAGTGGAGGCGTTGCGCGACGACCGCGGGACCGGGCAATGACCCGGCTCCGCGGTCGTCATGTTCGGACGTCACGTCGCGGGCGACGCCGAGCTCGTCAACGACTTCCCGCACACACTGATGAGTGAAGCACCGTTGGAAGATGGGAACGCACTGCCAGATGAGCGCCTCAAGGTCTTGTTCGCATACTGCCATCCCACCTTGGTGCTCGAGACGCGAGTTGCGCTCACCCTTGGCATGCTCGGCGGTCTGACCAACGACCAGATCGCCGGCGCGCTACGCGTTCCGCCCGCGATCGTGGCGGAACGCCTCGCCGGCGCACGAGCGAAGATCAAGAAGGCGGGGATCCCGTTTGGTGTCCCGCGGGACGGCTCTCTTCCGGAGCGACTCGCCGCTGTCCTCGCGACCGTCTATCTGATCTTCAACGAGGCGTACGCTGGTGACGGCCAGCTCGCCGCCGAGGCGATCCGGCTCGGTCGCATGCTCGCTGAGTTGCTGCCCGACGAGTCCGAGGTGCATGGGCTGCTCGCGCTGATGTTGTTGAACGACGGCCGCCGAACCTCTCGCTACCGCCACGGCGAGCTCGTGCTCCTCGATGACGAGGAACGAAACCCTTGGGATCGAGAGAGAGTCGCCGAGGGAGAGCAACATCTCGCACGCGCGCGTGCGCTGTACGGCCACGGCGCCTACGTGCTTCGGGCGGAGATCGCTTCCGTGCATATGGCCGAACCGGTCGACTGGCCGGAGCTTGTCGCCCTCTACACGGAGCTTGCCCGGCTCGTGCCGTCAGGGGCAGTCGAGCTCAACCGGGCAATCGCAGTCGCGGAAGTCGCCGGCCCGGAGGCGGCGCTGGTAATCGTCGAGCGGATCGACTTCGAGCCTTCCGAGCTCGACCATTACTGCTCTCTCCACTCCACTCGGGCCGACCTGCTCCGCCGGCTCGGACGGACGATCGACGCCCGCTACGCGTACGGGAGAGCGCTGCAGCTGACCCGATCCGAACCCGAGCGTCGCTTCCTGAAACGGCGCATTGCCGAACTCCCGCCCCCCGCCGCTGCGGACTGCGAAGCCTTCTGGGACAACGCTCTCGACCGGATCAAGGCTGCCGCAGAGGCCGACGAGATCGAGGACGCTGAAGCACCAGCTGAAGACGCTCGTGCTCAACGCCGGCGCCTTCCCGCTGATGCGCCCGATCCAGCCGCACACCTGGAACATGTTCAACCGCAACTTGCGAAGCGAGAGCGCCCTCCCCATGGCGCCGACCACTGACGAGAAGAAAGGAGACGACGATGCTTGCCCTGGTACGTGACGGAAGGAACGACCCACCGGTCACTCTGCAGGAGGTTCCCGAGCCCCAACCGAAGGAGGGTGAGGCGCTCGTGCAGGTGCGGGCGAGCACGGTGAATCGCGGCGAGCTCGCGCTGCTCGCCTCACGCGCCGACGGCTGGCGGCCAGGCCAAGACGTCGCCGGCGTAGTGGCGACACCAGCAGCTGACGGCAATGGGCCCCCGGCCGGCACGCGCGTAATCGGGCTCGCCGAGGCAGCCGCATGGTCGCAACGCGTCGCCGTCCCGGTCGAACGACTCGCCGTCATCGACGACGCTGTGCCGTTCGAGTCGGCCGCGACCCTCGGCCTCGCCGGACTGACAGCGCTGCGTTCGCTGCGCGAAATCGGGCCGCTGCTCGGCCGCAGCGTTCTCGTCCTCGGCGCAAGCGGTGGGCTCGGACACTTCGTCGTGCAGCTCGCCGCACTCGCTGGCGCAAACGTCAGCACGCTCGTCCGCACCGACGCGACCGGAGCCGGCAGCCGCCTCGCGGATCTGGGAGTCAGGCAGCTGATCGCAGGCGAGGAACCCGAAACCGCAGCGTTCGAAGTCGTCGTCGACGTCGTTGGCGGAGCATCGCTGGAACGCGCGATCCGCGCCGTCCGTCCAGGCGGCACGATCATGCTGCTCGGAGCCACCGACCCGCAGCCCGCCAGGATCACGCTGCTCGACTTCATCGGTCACGAGGGCGCGCGCATCCTCACCTTCTTCTCCTACGCCGGCGACGACGCGGCCATCGGCCCCGACCTCGACACACTCGCGCAGCTAGTAGCACAGGGCCGGCTGCACCCGACCATCTCCATCGCCGTCGACTGGAAAGACGTCGGCCGCCTTCTCGACGCAATGAGGGAAGGCAAACTCGCAGGCAAGACCGTTCTGACTGTGACCTCGCCATGAACGGGATCAATCTGGTTCCGCAGCCCCTCAAGAACCCAGCGTGCTCAAGCTAGGGTCGGGCCCGCCCGCGATCACGATGCGAACCATCACGGCGCGAGCGCTCAATAGGGCGCGCAGCGACTGCGACAGCGAGAACCCGGCGGCGTTTGAGGCCGAGTACGCTGAAAGAGGAGAAGAGTAGGTAGCGGAGCGAATGCCGTGCGCGACAGCACGTTGACGATCACGCTACGCGAACGGTCAGGGACGGTAGGAACGCCGCGGACACGTCAGAGACGAGACGCTCTCAGCGGCTTCCTGAACCTGGGCCGCGTCAGTCACGTCCAGTCTCACGCACGTCCCTCCCCGACGAGAGTCGATCGTTCTCTCGCCGCGTCATGCGTCGTACTCGTCGTGTCGGCGCAGCCACATCTCGCCGTTTTCGTCGCGACCCTTGGGCGTCCGGTCGAGGATCGCGTAGTAGCCCATCAGGAACTCGGTTCCGCGGGCGTAGCTGGAGTAGCAGTGGTAGACGTTGCTCCCGTCGCGGGCGAACGTGCCGACACCGTGGCCCTCGGAGAAGTAGCCGGCGATGTCCGTGCCGGTCGCGTCGGCGTTCTGGGTGGCGACCGGCGGGAGGCTGTCGCGGACTTGCTGGTCGCCTAGCAACGGAAACGCCGCAACCTCGTTGGCCAGGAGAAGCGGCACAGCGTCGTGCGCGTGATCGCCGACGGAAACGCCGAAGTCAAGGTTGAAGTCGCTCTCGTAGCTCGAGGCCCAGTTGAAGCTCCAGCCCATTCGGCGACGGTAGGCGAGCAGCTTCTCGAGCGGCGCGTGTGAGATGCAGACCATCGTGACGTCGCGCGCCTTGAGATGCGGGAGCACGCCGTTGAAGCTGTCGGCTGTCGACGAACAGGTCGCGCAGCCGGCGGTGTAGTCGGGGCCAAACATGAAGTGGTAGACGATCAGCTGCGACCTGCCGTCGAACAGCTCCGCAAGAGTGCGTGTGCCGGCCTCGGTGTCGAAGCGGTACTCCTTTTCGAGCGCCACCCACGGGAGCTCGCGGCGCTGCTGTGCGATCTCGTCGGCGAGCCGCGTGTGCTCCTTCTCCCGCGCGAGCAGCGGCGTGCGTGCGGCGAGCCAGTCTTCGCGTGTTCCGATCTTGGTCATGCTGTGACTCCTTTACGTTTTAGGGACCAACGGCAACGGTGATTCCGAGTGAGACGATCACGAGCGCCACCGGGACGTCGACCGAGAGCCGCTCGGGCAGAAGTTTCTGGGCAAGCACGAGCACGGCGATCACGGACATCCAGGCGATGCTCATGACGCCGAGCGCCAGCAACATCAGCATCAGGCCGATGCTCGAGCCGAGGCAGTACAGACCGAACGTGAATCCTGAACGGACACTCTCGCGGCAGCGCCGGCGGCACTCATGCTTGAGCGGCGTGAGCTCGTACAGACCAGCCCCGACGGTCAACGCCCCTGCGATGAGCGACCCATGCGGGCGGTACGCCGGATACACCGCGAGCCCAACGAGTATCCAGACGGCGAGATAGGAGCCAACAAACAGCGGCGAGGTCTGCACCCGGTTCCGCCTCAACACCGCCGGGGCGACGCTCGGCAGCATCATCGCCGCCATCATCGGCACCCAAAAGCCGACGAAGGACCCGAAGGAGCCGAGCTCGGTCGCGCCACCCATGTCCATCCCCTTCATTTGCTCGACTGCGACCACCCAGGCCGCTGCCGCAAGGACGAGCGTCATCAACCCAGCTACCGTTGGCGTCGCTCTGGTCATCTCAGTAAAGACACCAGCGCTGCGCGCGATCGACCGATCCGAGGCGGCGGCGGGGGAGAGAGCTTGGAATCGCTGTCAGCCCTGTTCGCGCTCAACGCGGGTAAACGCCGCCGTCGATGCTGAAGACCTGGTTGGTGATGTAGCCGTTCCGAAGGACGGCGACAGTGAGGTCTGCGACCTCGGCGGGCGTTCCGAGGCGGCCGACCGGTATCCGTGCGGCGAGCTGTTGCGGGTCGCCGAGCGCGATTCCGGTGTCCTCGATCAGCGCCGGCGCGATCGCGTTCACGGTGACTCCGTCCGGCGCGACGCGTGGCGCGAAGTAGTGGGTGAGCCCGTGCAGCGCTGCCTTGGAAGCCGCGTAGTGGGGGCCGACGATCCCCCCGATGAAGCCGGCGACGGACGAGATGAAGACGATGCGACCAAATCCGCGCTCGCGCATCCCCGGCAGCACGTGCCTCGCGAGAAGGTAGGGCGCGCGTAGGTTCACCGCGAGCGTCTCGTCGAACAGCGCGCCGTCGACTTCCTCGTAGGACGCGACGCGGCCGACGCCGGCGTTCGCGACGAGGATGTCGATCGGGCCGAGCGCGAACTCGACGGCTTCGGCGAGCTCGACCGGCGCCTCCGGCTTGCTTAGATCGGCTTCGATCGCAACTACTGGTCGTCCTTGCTCCGCGATCTCGGCGGCGAGTTGCTCGGCCGACTCGCGGCTTGTACGGAACCCAAGTGCGACGGCCGTCCCTTCGGCGGCGAGTTGCAGCGCGAGAGCTCTGCCGATTCCACCGCTGCCACCGGTGACGAGCGCAGTGCGCCCCGCGAGCAGGTCACGCCCCATCGGGCAGCTCCTTCAGGCCCGCGCCAGTCAGGAGGTAGCCGGGTGCGAGTGTGGCGGGATCTGCGTGTATGAGCTCGACGACGGCCGCGCCGGCTGCCTCGGGCGTCAGCGGCACGCCCATACCTTGGAGGTACTCCTCCTCGGTTTGGCCGTTGCGGAGCGCGTACGCCCGGACTGCCGGCCGGCCGACGTCGGTCAACGGCGTGATCCGGGGGAGAACCGCCGTGAACCTGATGTCGAGACCGGCTCGCTGTGCTTCGTCTTGCGCGTAGCCGGTGATGAATCGCTGGGTTGCTTTTGCGCCGGCGTAGCCGCCGCTGAGCGGCGACCCGGCGATTGCGGCGCCGCTGCTGATCACGATCACTCTGCTCCCGGGCCGGAGCGGCTTGAGCAGCGCCTCCCGGAGCCAGTGGAAAGTGATCCGGACATCGGATTGCCAGTTGATCGAGAACGTTTCCCACGTCTGCTGCTGTAGCGGACGCATAAATGGCACCGCGCCCGCCACGAGGACGACGATCTCGGGCTCGTAGTCGTCGAGGAGGCGGCCGGCGACCGCGGGATCCGACGCATCGCCCGGCGCCGGCTTGATGTCGTGAGGGCCGTTCGCGAGCGATTCAAGTGACGCCGGGTCGCGTGCAACCGCGATGACCGGCGCGCCGGCTTCGGCCAAAGCGCTCGCGATGCCGCGGCCGAGGCCGCGGCTTGCACCGACGACGATCGCCGTCCTGCCTGCCAAGTCGCCGATGGGCTTCTCAGGGTTCACCTTGTGACCTCCGTCTCGCTCTAATGACATCCCATACCTGTGTGACGGCCATAACGCGAGTAACTCACCGGTCGCAAGGCGCGGCGGGACCAGACCGGTGAGCTTGCTCGGTCCCGGCCGTCATATCTGTGTGACCGAGGGGCCAGTCGTAGTCGCGAACGAGAGGTCGAGCAGCGATTCGGCGCAGCGCTGGACGCTCGCGGTGATGCGCCAGCTCGGCGGCGCGTTTGGCGTGGCGGTGCTAGTCGCCGTGTTCGCCGGCGCCGGCAGCTACGTGTCCGCGCACGCGTTCACCAACGGGTTCACCGCCGCGATCGGCACCGCCGCCGGGCTCTCCTTCGCCGGCGCACTGGTCGGACTCGCCGTGTCTAGCCGTGAAACACACGGCGAACCTCGAGGCGCGCCCAATCGCTCGGCATCACTCGCGGAGGCCGAGGCCGCCTTACCGACATGAGGAGGAGCGATGATCGCTCGAATCTGGAGGGGCGCTGTACGCCGCGGCGACAGCGACTCCTATGCCGAATACATGCAGCGAACCGGCATTGCCGACTACGCGGCGACCCAAGGAAACCGAGGAGTGTGGATGCTGATGCGTGAGGTCGGCGAGCTGACTGAGGTTGTCATGTTCACCCTTTGGGACTCGCTCGACGCGGTCAAGGGCTTCGCCGGCGACGAGTACGAGACCGCGCGCTTTTACCCTGAAGACGACCGGTTTCTCGTCGAACGCGACCTCATCGCGACGCATTACACCGCCCGCCTGAACGATCGCCCCTGATGCTGAAATGGTCCGGGATGGCCGGGGTAATCCACCGCTTGCTGTCATCAACCAGGAGGTTCGACGTCACGTGAATGACATGGAGGGCGTGCACGGGTTCGACTTTCTCCACGGCAGCTGGAACGTCGCGAACCGTCGGCTGAAGCATCGTCGGGTCGGCAGCAGCGAGTGTGAGGAGTTCCCCGGTGCGGCTGTCTGCCGCGGCTTCTTCGACGGGGCCGGCATCATCGATCAGATTGACTTCCCGACGCTCGGATTTTCCGGCGTGACGATGCGCCTCTTCGACCCGAAGCACCAGGAGTGGTCGCTCTACTGGGCTAACAGCCGATG
>WNGP01005263.1_pt1 | contig 11065 bp, 11 predicted proteins | sample 5407671 | NCBI WGS metagenome assembly WNGP01 (sample SAMN13153381, study PRJNA577476) | soil metagenome | isolation source: 40 cm soil or saprolite under Garry oak tree replicate 2 | place: USA:California | collected 2016-06-15
CGATCCAGTAACGGTTGCGACGAGCGGCGATCTCCTTCTTCGTCCGGATGCGATTGCACTTTACGAATCAGAGTTATTTCCGCTCGCGGCGTTGCTTACGCCCAACTTGGATGAAGCCGCGAAATTGGTCGGCGAGCCGATTCGCGATCTGAAAGCAATGCGTAAAGCGGGGAAGGAACTACAACAGAAATATCGGGTGTCGATCTTACTTAAGGGTGGACATCTCCCTGGTGGCGATGCAGTCGATCTACTCTTTACCGACGGGAAGATTCGCGAATTTTCATCGCCATTTGTTCGCGGTGTCGCGACGCACGGTACAGGTTGCACCTATTCAGCCGCAATCACCGCGGGCATTGCATTCGGCCTACGACTGGAAGATGCCATCGGTCGCGCGAAGAAATTTGTCACCGCATCCATCGCGCAGCATTTTCGATGGATGTCGAGCAAGAATCTCGACGCGCTCAACCACTGGCCGCGCGAAAATTAAGACCGGTTTCACGGCCCGCCCAGCGGTCGCTCCCTGCCTTGTCGATCTTACGCGGCCGGCTTCGGCTTGTTTTCCCAACGCTTCAATTGCATCGCATCGAGCGCTGCCGCGGTTTCCGCCTGTTTTTTGCTTCGACCTCTGCCTTGGCCAAGGACAATTCCCTCCCAAACAACTTGTACGACAAATGTCTTTTCGTGCTCCGGTCCACTTTGCGAAATCAGCTCATAGACAGGGCTGCGCGGGGAAATGCTTTGCAATAACTCCTGCAAATGACCTTTCGGATTGATGTCCACCGGCTCCTCCGCGAGCTGTTCGAGATCGGCGCGCGCCTGTGCGAGAATGAACGTTCTTGCCGTATCAAGACCACCATCGAGATAGATCGCGCCGATGAGAGCTTCAAACGCATCCGCCAATGTCGACATTCGCTCCCGGCCGCCACTGGCCTCTTCGCCGCGTCCCATTAAGAGGTAACGCCCCAAATCGAGCGCGGCGGCGTGCATCTTCAATGTTTCGCGAGACACAAGTCGTGAGCGCAATTTCGTCAGCTGCCCCTCGGCTTCACCGCCAAAGCGGCGAAAGAGGTGTTCGGTGATGACAAGCTGAAGCACGGCGTCGCCGAGAAATTCCAAACGCTGATTGTCAAAATGATAGCGCTGGGTCTCGTGGCTCAGACTAGGATGTGTCAGCGCCTCCGCCAGCAAAAGCGAATTGCGGAACTTGTAACCGATCCGTTCCTCGAGCGGACTCACGCTAGCGTTTTTGATAAATCTCGAGCGAGGTGACAACATCAAGCGCCCGCTGTAAGACCGGATCGTGTACAGGCGGTTTCTCTGGCGCACGTCCACGGCGCTGCTGCGCAGCCTCGGCCGCCTCCACCTCGGGATTTGTTCCAGCCAAGAGCGCCGCCTCATTCATGTGCGGACGCCCAGTTTCGTAAACAAACGGCCCCATTCCTTTTTCGCCGCTCAATTGAAAGATTTGCCACTTCTCTGCCATGCGCATCTCAACGGGCAGGTCTGGTTTCACTGCGTCTAGAAACAGTGAACGACCCTCCGGAGAAACCATTTCCGCCACTGCAACACGCAGAACTTTCCCGCCAGGCAACGACAAATCGGAATATTCGACCGCGCGACCTGCAGTCGGTTGCCCAATCACCAGCGCTTTGTCATAAAACCGTAATGCCGCAGCGAGTGCTTCGGCAGAGCCTGCGGTGTCGCCATCAGCGAGCACCATGACTAGGCCGTGAAAAGCTGGATCGTGGTCAGAATTAAACACTCGATCTTGACGTGCAGCCGGTTTGCGCAATGTGAAGAGTGGCTTGCCCTTCGGACAAAACCGTTTGGCAAATTCCGCCGCCGTTGCAAAATCATTTGTCCCCTGACTGGAGCGAAGATCGACAATCAGCGCATTCACCTTTTTCCCGGCGAAATTGCTGAGGCTTTTATCCATCGCCTGAAGATTAGCGCTGTTCAGCGATCCGAGGCGCAGATACCCGATGTGACCTCCCAACATCTCGCTGTAAAACGGGCTAGGCGCTTCTATCGGCGCGCTCTCCTTGTTCGGCAAAAGCACCACGCCCTGCGGCAGTCGAATTATCAGACCCTCAACAGTCGCCCGATTCAATTCCGTGTCGGTAATTGCATCCGGATTCGTGAAATTATTTTTCAAGAGTGTGATGACGGCCTGCAAATCAGCTGGGCCTAACGAATTAACCAATTCTTGCGTCTTGGGTGTCGCCGATGGCGAAGGCGGCAGCAGTCCAGGCGATTTTGACGGAATTAGCAGAGGTCTTCCCGATGACGTCGGGGCGGGCGATGTCGCTGTCGGCGATTGTGCGAAGAGATTCGCCGCTAAGATCGAGATCGTAAAAATCGTCAAAAAACACGGAGACATTACGGTGATTTTTTGATGTTATCCGTAACCCACACTGAGAGCAATATCGCGCCGATAATGGCAGTTCTCGAAGTGAATTCGGGACACGGCCTCGTACGCACGGGCGCGTGCGACTTCGATGGTCGATCCCAGTGCGGCAACCGCCAGTACACGACCACCAGCCGTCACAATTTCACCATTCGCACGCTTCGTTCCGGCATGAAAAATTTCGACGCCATCAAGTTTCGCCGCTGCGCTGAGGCCGGAGATGGTTTTGCCGGTGTCGTACTTGTTCGGATAACCGCCTGAGGCAAGCACAACTGTGACCGCCGGACACTGGTCCCATTCGATTGTGCTCGCCTCAGGCGAGTCGATCTTTCCGTCGATCGTCGCCTCCAGCAACGGCAACAAATCGGATTTCATTCGCGGCAAAATTGCCTGTGTTTCAGGGTCGCCAAAGCGGCAGTTGAACTCAAGCACGCGCGCGCCATCCCCGCTGAGCATCAATCCAGGATAAAGTAAGCCGCGGAATGTAATCTCCTTTTCCTGCAAGCCGCGCAGCAGCGGTCGCATGATTTTTTTGTGAAATTGATCTTCCAACTCAGCATTCCAATTATTTGCTGGACTGAACGCTCCCATCCCGCCCGTGTTGGGTCCGGTATCGCCGTCAAACGCCCGCTTGTGATCGCGCGCCGTTTGCAGCAACCGATAGTTTGCGCCATCCACCAGCGCGTGCAGCGAACATTCCGTGCCACGTAAGAACTCTTCGACCACAATGCGCCGACCAGCCTCGCCGAAACGGCCTTGATTCATCATCGCGTCGATTGTTGATCGTGCGGCACCAGGATCAGGCGCAATCATCACGCCCTTGCCAAGGGCAAGGCCGTCGGCCTTAATCACAATCGGAAATCGTAGCCGGTCACAAAACCGAAGGGCATCATCGCTTCTTTCAAATGTGCCTGCTTGGGCTGTCGGAATTCCGTGTTCACGCATCAATTCTTTCGCAAAAATTTTTGACGACTCGAGTCGTGCCGCCGCTTTGGTCGGCCCAAAGATGCGCAAACCTTCCGCAGCAAAAAGATCGACGATCCCGGCGGCAAGTGGGTCGTCTGGACCGACCACGGTCAGATCGACATGATTTTCTTTAGCGAACCGAACGAGTTTCCCAAGGTCACTCGCTGAGATCGCGACGTTCTCGCCGATTTCGGCGGTACCGGCGTTTCCCGGGGCACAAAAAATGCGCTCTGCATACGGCGACTGCTTCAGTTTCCATGCGAGCGCGTGTTCGCGGCCGCCGCTCCCAACGACAAGAATTTTCTTCACGATCAGTTTGAACTGTAGAGGCAGCCGTGCCGGCTGCGAGAAACTTTTAAATTTGAAGGCGATACGCCTATCGAATTCGCTCAGAGCAGGCTCTGGTGTTAGCTATCCTTCACGGGTGCCTGATTCGGCAGGCAAGATCGACAATTCCAATTTTTCCGTGTGCCGAATCACCAGCAGCTTCGCGGGAATGCCGATTTGCTCGCCTACCAGCATCTTGTGCAGATCGTGGATGGAGCCGATCGGTTGCTCATTAAAACCAACGATGATGTCTCCCTCCCGGAGCCCGGAGCGCTGTGCCGGGCTTTCCTTTTCTACGGATACAACCAGCACTCCGGTTTCGAGCGACAAATTGTAAAACCGGATTACGCGGCGATGAAGCGGCACATTTTGGCCCGCGACGCCGATGTAGCTGCGCCGAATTCTTCCATCGCGAATCAGCCATCCGGCGACAAGCTTGGCGGTGTTGCTTGCGATCGCAAAGCAGATGCCTTGGGCCGGCCGAATCATTGCCGTGTTCACACCGATGACTTCCCCGGCTGAGTTGACGAGTGGTCCGCCGGAATTGCCGGGATTCAGCGCCGCGTCAGTCTGAATGACATTGTCGATCAAACGACCCGATTGCGAATACATCGAGCGACCGAGCGCACTGATCACGCCAGCCGTCACGCTCGCTTGGAACCCAAGCGGATTTCCGATCGCAATCGCCACCTGGCCGACACGCAAAGCTTCAGAATCGGCAAGACGCACGTGAACAAGCTGCGGAGCATCGATCCGAATCACGGCGAGATCCGTCTCGGGATCGTCACCGATGAGCTGTGCCGGACAATCGCGGCCGTCAGAAAGGTTAGTTACAATTCGGGTAGCGCCGTGGACGACATGGCTGTTCGTCAAAACGAAACCGTCGGGCGTGATGACGAATCCTGATCCGCTTCCCGCGATGTCACGCGACCGATTCTTGATCCGCTGTTGAATTTCGATGTTCACGACGGCTGGGGCGACCCGCTCGACTGCGCTCACTACCGTGCGCGAATATTCATCGAGCAACGAATAGTCACCAGGAACATCGTTTCGGTCTCCACATCCAGAGCCGTTTCGCGGCTGTTGCGACTCATTCAACAAGCGCACCGCAGCTGTCTCATCTTCTTTAGACACGACAAAATCTTTATTCATAAAGCTAGCAAAAGATCGACAGGCCGTTACTTATCGTCAACTACAGTGAGCTGCTGCTATACACTTCTTTTAGGTTGCTACTCTCTTCTTGCGCCCGACTTGGTGACGTTTTAAAAAAGAGCCATGCAAAAGTCTTCCTCAGTCGGCTCAGTCATGGACGCGCAGTGCCCGTCGCGGCTTGTGCTCGACCGCATTGCGGACAAATGGACGGCGCTAATCATCCAGGTGCTGGCTCACGGCACCAAACGCTACGCCCAGCTTCAGCGCGAGATCGGCGGGATTTCACAAAAAATGCTAACTCAAACTTTGCGCAGCCTGGAGCGCGACGGCCTGGTGCAACGCACGGTTCATCCGGTCGTGCCTCCGAAAGTAGAATACTCCCTCACGAGATTGGGTCGGACCTTGATTGAGCCGTTGCACGCGCTTTGCCGCTGGTCGGAAAAACATTTGGCGGAACTCGAAGCAAATCGCGCGCGAGCAAAGGCGAACGTTCAGAATTGGGTTGCAGTCCCTTGAGGCGAGTCGCCGACGGCGGCTGATTTGGATATCTTCCGAGTGCTCGACGACCCGGCTACGGGTTATCAATCTTGCGATGCTCAGCAAATTCTGAATCACTTCCTCGATATCAGTCACGTCAAACCGGCTAATCATTCCGAGATGTACTCCCATCGATAACTGCGACCCAGCTCGGTCAACGGGATCACGTGCCAGAAAGATTACGTTTAAGCTTGGGAACTAACTGACGATTCGCTCAATGATCTCGTCGTTCAGCGTCGAATAGGTTGGCGAAATGTCACCAGAGAGGAGCGCCCGTTTAGCTCGAACAACCGCGCATAATTCTCCAAGTCGATATGGGATTGGCCACTCAGGCTTCTGAAACTCTCCAGGAAGCAAAGATCGCGCTCGTCCCGAGGCCGCGGCCGGAGCTGCTTTAGTCCTGCTCAATTTATCAAAAATAATGCAGTTCCTTTATAGGAGGCATCCAGAAATCTGGGTGTGACGCAAGTTGTTGGTGAAGCCACGACGTTCCACCTTTCTGAGCCCCGACGCAGAAGAAATCGGGCTGGGAATCGCAAGTAGAACAGCGATTCTCTTCTCCATTGCGACCGTCGCCGATCCGCGATTTGAATGGCCAAGCCCACTTCATCTCCGCATTATTCTTTCTCCTGTCCCCAAAAAGCAAAAACGGGATGCTTTCTGACCGCCAGAATTGCTTTGCATCGCAGGGCGATATGGGCCTATTCTAAAATTCGTCCAGTTTTTGCGGCTAAACCTTCTGGATGATATGGATGTTAGTGGCACCATCGGCGCGATCCTGAATCATAAGAGCGGCGACGTTTTTTCCATCTCGTCGGACGCTATGGTTTTTGAAGCGATCGAGATGATGGATAACAAAAACGTTGGTGCGTTATTGGTAATGGAACAGGATCGATTGGTGGGGATAATTTCCGAACGCGACTACACCCGCAAAGTAATCTTGCGCGGTAAGCGCTCGCGCGAAACGAAGGTCACCGAAATCATGTCAACTAACTTGACCGTCACGCATCCGCGCGAGCCGGTCGAAAAATGCCTGCGTCTCATGACTGACAAACATATTCGCCATTTGCCCGTGCTCGATGGTGATAAGGTTGTCGGCGTGATCTCCATCGGTGATTTGGTGAAATGGGTGATCTCGTGCCAAAGCGCCGCCATCGCGCACCTCGAGAGCTATATTCACGGCGGATACACGGGGTAGGCTGGTATCGCTGATGCCCGGCCGCGATCACCGATCGAAGCTACAGTTTCCAAGTGGTTTTACCGCCGACAATCGTCCGTACTGCTCGCCCTTTTAGTTTCCAGCCATCGAATGGCGAATTGCGTGACGCTGATTCGAACTTATCGACCCTGACCGTCCATTCCAAATCCGGGTCGATCAGCGTTACATCGGCGGCTGCACCGATCGATAATGTGCCGGCATTGATCTTCAATAGACGCCTGGGTTTCACCGTATACATCTCGATCAAACGGACGATGTCGATCTTGCGATGCTTGTGAACGAGCAAATCAAGAAATAATCCGAGCTCGGTCTCCAATCCAATAATTCCAAACGGCGCCGCATCGAATTCGACTTCTTTCTCGAAGTCCGCGTGCGGCGCATGATCCGACGCCAGGATCGACACGGTGCCATCGGCAACTCCTCCGAGGAGTGCATCGACATCTACTTTAGAGCGCAAGGGTGGATTCATTTTGTAGCTCGTGTCGAAGTTTTGAATCGCCTCATCGGTCAGCGCGATGTGATGCGGACAAACTTCTCCGCTAATTTTCACCCCGCGCGCGCGAGCTTCACGAAGTAAGCGCACACTTCCGGCAGTGGTCACGTGCTGGCAATGAATATGATGATCGCAAAGTTCCGCGAGCAAAATATTGCGCATCACGATCGCCTCCTCGCCCGCCGCCGGCCAGCCCGGTAAACCAAGCAGGGTGCTCCAATAACCTTCGTGCACCATTCCATTGCCGACCAAATTGTAATCCTCGCAGTGATCGAGCACGGGCACACCGACCATGCGGGCATACTCGACTGCGCGACGCATCACCTCGTGATTTTGAACACAATGTCCGTCGTCCGTTATAGCAACAATGCCCGCCTGGACGAGGGAGCCAATCGGCGCGAGCTCTTCGCCCTCGAGATTTTTTGAGATCGCGCCAGTTGGCAAAACATTTACGCACGCCGTGTCTTCAGCGCGATCTTTGATCCACGCGATTGTGCTGGGGTTATCGGCTGCTGGCGAAGTATTGGGCATGCAAACAATCGTTGTGAATCCGCCCGCAGCCGCAGCGCGTGCGCCGGACTCGATTGTTTCCTTATGACTGAATCCCGGCTCGCGCAGATGCACGTGCATGTCGATTAAGCCGGGGCAGACGATGAGATTGCTTGCATCAATCTTATCGATTTCGGATTTCGGATTTCGGATTTCGGATTCAGAGCCGACGATTTTCCCGTCGGCGATGTAAAGAGCGGCAACTTCATCCCGCTTATTCGCCGGATCGATCACGCGGCCGTTACAAATGATCGTTGCGCTCATGTTGCAATTCCTCCGCACAGATAAAGAACAGCCATGCGAACGGCGAGGCCGTTGGTGACCTGATCAAGAATCACGCTTTGCGAACCGTCGGCGATGCCGCTGTCGATCTCGACGCCACGGTTAATCGGGCCGGGATGCATGATCAAGCAATCCGGTTTCAAAAGCTTCGCGCGCTCTTTCGTTAGGCCGAAAAAGCGAGTGTATTCCCCAATCCCGGGAAAATATTCTTTGCGCTGACGTTCGTGCTGGATGCGCAAGAGGTTCACTACATCTGCGCTGGGAAGAACGTTGTCGATCTTGTGCGAAACTTCCACACCGAGCTTTTCGAACTCAGGCGGCACGAGCGTGCTAGGTCCGACCAGCGTCACGTGCGCGCCGAGCTTAAGCAGGCCGAAAATGTTCGAGCGCGCGACGCGACTAAATAGAATGTCGCCGATGATCGCCACGTGCAGCCCTGCGATTTTTCCCCTCTTTTCGCGAATCGTGTAAAGATCCAGAAGCGCCTGCGTCGGATGCTCGTGCGCGCCGTCGCCAGCGTTGATCACACTGGCTTTGAGTCGTTGCGCGAGAAACTGCGGCGCGCCCGCGGAGCTGTGCCGCAGCACAAGAATATCGGCGTGCAGTGCCTCGAGATTGCGTGCGGTATCTTTAAGCGTCTCGCCCTTGGTCAGGCTGGACGTACTTGCCGAGATGTTGATGACATCGGCGCTTAAGCGAAACGCGGCCAGCTCAAACGATGTTCGCGTGCGCGTGCTCGGCTCGACAAAGAAGTTTACCAGCGTTTTGCCGCGCAACGCCGGGACCTTCTTGATCTCGCGGATCCCGACCTGTTTGAACGCATCGGCGGTGTCGAGAATGAAATAGATTTCCTCGGCCGAGAGTTCGCGGAGGCCGAGCAGATCTTTGCGGTTCCAGCGCGACGCAAACGCCGCATCAGGGGACGATGTTTTGAGTGATTCAGCAGCTCTCATTCGCTGGTCTTGGGTTTAATCAGCCAAACGCCGTCCGGCTCGTCGGCGCCGCCGATGTGCACCTGCACCTTTTCATTCATTGAGGTCGGCAAATTCTTCCCGACGTAATCGGCGCGAATGGGGAGCTCACGATGACCGCGATCAATTAGCGTAGCGAATTGGATGCAAGCGGGCCGTCCGAATGAGTTGATCGCGTCCATGGCCGCGCGAACGGTGCGTCCAGTGTAAAGCACGTCGTCGACAATGATGAGCGTGCGTCCTTCCAATGGCAGCGGCAGTTTCGACGCGCGCACAACGGGCAGTTCAGGACGCGTTCCGACATCGTCGCGGTGCATCGCCACGTCAATCACTCCGGTTTCGAGGTCGATCTTTTCGATCTCGTGAATAAAACCGGCGATGCGCCGCGCAATCTCCACGCCACGGGTGGGAATTCCTGCGAGCACGACCTTTTCCAGCTCCGGGTTGCGCTCGATTATTTCGTGCGCAATCCGCCGAAGCGCCCGACGAACTGCCTTCGCGTCCATGATTGGGACGGCGGCCGATGGATTCTGTTTTTCTTGTTTCATGCGTTTCCTTGGCGACCTCGCTGGATCGCGTTAAAGGAACAAAAAAATCAGGAGGCGGATTTCTCGGTACGCGCCTCCTTCATTCGTCGCTCTCGCCAGTTGGAGCGATGTTTCACTATCCAATCTAGCAAAGCCTTTTCGAAACCGATGTCTTTGCCGGCTTTTTCGCTCTCAATCCACTTGTGCTTCAAAATCTCTGTGCGCTCCGCAAGGAACTCCTTGTAGAGGACAGAATTCTTAACGAATCGAGATTGATCTTCTTCCGGGGAAAACGGCATCTCTCGCTTTTCTTTCATAAAATTTGGAGTTAGTCAATAAAATCGAATCATTCGAATTCGACGAAGCACGACCGCTGTTTATTTAGCCTCGTTTGCGCTCACGGCCGCGGATGCCTCACTACGGCAAAGCCTTACGAAGATTTTCGGCGATCTCTTTGAACTCGACGGTCACCGGTGATTGTCGATCTTCGCCCACTATCGGCATACCGCGATCCCCCGCCTCGCGCGTCGCGATATCGATCGGGATTTGGCCGAGCAACGGGACGCGTAATCGCTTCGCTTCGCGTTCGCCGCCGCCGCTTCCGAAAATATCGTAGCGTTTGTTGTCGGATGGAGAAACGAAGTAACTCATGTTTTCAACGAGACCGAGCACCGGCACGTTGACCTTGTCGAACATCGTGGCAGCCTTGCGCGCATCGATCAGGGCAACTTCCTGGGGCGTCGTCACAATGATGGCTCCGGAAAGCGCCACGGTCTGAACGATTGTGAGCTGGATGTCGCCGGTGCCAGGCGGAAGATCGAGCACCAGATAATCCAGCTCGCCCCATTCGACCTGCCGCAGAAACTGTTGGGTGTAGCGCGTGACCATCGGCCCCCGCAAGATGGCCGGCGACGTGTCGTCGAGCAAAAATCCCATGGACATGAGCCGCAACCCGTATTGCTCGATGGGAACGATCTTGTTTTCTTCCGTCGCCATCGGCCGTTCGCGTGTGCCGAACATGAGCGAAATGCTCGGGCCATAAATGTCGCAGTCGCATAAGCCGACGCGGACGCCGGTTTGCCCGAGCGCAACCGCGAGATTCGCAGCGACGGTTGATTTGCCGACGCCCCCCTTGCCGCTTGCCACCGCAATGACGTGCTTGATTCCCGGAATTCGCGTCGCGCCCATGCCAGTCCCAGCACCGGTGGGAGGCGCATGGATGTCGATCAAGACTTTTGCGCTTTGGACACCCTCAACGTTTCGCAGTGCTTGTTCCGCATCGTTTTTGATTGCCGCTGGAACATTCGGATCGTTCGTCGCCAGCGCGAGCTGCACTTTGACCTCGCCATTATCGATGTTGACCGACTTGACCAAGCCAAACGAAACGATGTCACGCGTGAAGCCCGGATATTTGACTGACTTCAAGGCGTTCTTCACCTGTTCCTCGGAGACCGACATACTTGAAGTCTACCTGCGACGCGGCGCACGTAAACCGGGCACGATGTTCTAGCGCTCCTGATAGTCCACCTTGTAGCGAATCTGATACTCGTTTCCGCCGGAGGGACGAGATGGTTGCTCACCAGCCTTCGCCACAAAGTCCGGTTTTTTCCAGTCGGACCAGGTTCGATATCTTGT
>WNGP01007560.1_pt1 | contig 11063 bp, 13 predicted proteins | sample 5407671 | NCBI WGS metagenome assembly WNGP01 (sample SAMN13153381, study PRJNA577476) | soil metagenome | isolation source: 40 cm soil or saprolite under Garry oak tree replicate 2 | place: USA:California | collected 2016-06-15
TCGCTTCCATGGATGCGAGCGCGATATCGAGGAGCCCGCGCGCGGGCGCGGCCGGGGTCTTCGCCTTCGAGTGGTGCAGGCTCTCGATGAAGGCATGGATGCGCCGCCGGTAGGTGTTGCCTTCGGGGAGCGGCGCCCTCTTGAGCGGAGGCGGCCTCGACTCGATGGGGCCGCTCAGGTTGACGGCGACGGTGAGCTCGGTCGTGTCGTTGAGAGTGGGCGCGATCGGAACCGGATTCACCAGGCCGCCGTCAAGCAGCATCCGACCGCCGTACTTGAAGGGCGTGAAGATCAGAGGGGTCGCGATCGAGGCGCGGATCGCGTCGAACAGCTTGCCCTCGCGCAACCACACCTCCTCGCCGGACTCGAGGTCGGTTGCCACGGCCGTGAACGATACGGGCAGATTTTCGATGTCGAAATCGCCGATGAGCTCGCGCAGCACGCCCATGATGCGCTCGCCCTTGAAAAGACCGCTGCGGCCGAACGCCGGATCGAGCAGGAGGCGCAGCACCTGCATGCGTTCAAGCGCCGACACCCACGCGGTATAAACTTCGAGTTTGCCTGCGGCGTAAATTCCCCCGACGAGCGCGCCCATGGAGGAGCCCGCGATCGAGCGAATGTCGTAGCCGTTTTCGGTCAGCCACTGAATCACGCCGATGTGGGCGAGGCCCCGGGCGCCGCCGATGCCGAGAACGAGCGATACCGTTGTCGGCTGCGCCACTATTTGCCTCGTTGATTTGCGTTCTCAGTTCTTGCCGCCCGTGGCCACGTACGCCCACAGCGCTTCGATATCATCCGGCTTGAGCAGGTCGCCCCACGGCGGCATGGCGTTCTTGCCCTTCGCTACCGAGGCGACGAACCGCTCGCGCTGATCGCGCGGGAATTTGCGCAGATCGAACGCGCCCTCCGGATCGGCCATGCGCGCACCGTGGCACGCGGCGCAGTGTCGTGCATAGATTTCCGAGCCGCTTTTGACCTGCTCGGACTTGAACGCGTCCTGCGCCGATGCGGCGTGCGCAAAGGCGAGCAGCGGGCCGATAAGGATTAATTTCTTCAACTCGGTCACACCGCGTTGTCCGGTCAAACGTCACGCCGATTCACCGTCTGCCTGACATTGGATACGTACATCACGCCGTTGTAGACGAGCGGCTGTGCCTGCTCGCCGACCTCGTTGGCAAGCGACAGGCTCCACACAGGGACGAGGCGCTTGACGGTGCTTTTGTTGATTTGCTTGAGGGGACTGTAGCGCTGCTGGTGATAGCCCATGCCGTACGTCAGCACGTTATCGGTGCTGCCTCCGGTACCGTCGAGCAACAGTTCCTGCTGCGATTGCGCATGGGCGAGCGCGCCGAATGCGGCAAACAAGACCGTTCCTGCCAAGAGTTTCCGCATACATCCTCCTATTGGAACGCGAGCGCGTTCTGTTCAGGATGCTAGGCAGGATTCCCTGAACGCGTCAAGCGACGGGAAAGTGCTCGGGGCTCCGCCCGCGAACGCAAGGAGTACCATGGTCGTGGGGAGCGCGAGGCAAGGTGTCCCGCGACCCCATCCACCGTCCAGGGAGAATGTCATGAACCGTCGAAACACGCCTGCAGCAATTTCAGCTTCGCTTCTGCTTCTTTCACTCGCAATGCCCGCCGGCGGGCCGCCCGCCGAAGTGGTCTGGAAGCGGATCAAGTAATTCGCGATCGCAACCAAACAAGGAGGAGGCACGCATGAAAACCCGGTACACGCTAGCGTTGGCCATCATCGCCGGTTTCGGACTCGGCGCCGCAGCGGTCGAAGGCCTTCACGCTCAGGCCAGGCCGCCGGTCTACTACATCGCGGAAATCGAAGTGACGAATCTGGACGCTTACAGGAAGGAATACGCCCCGAAAGCTCAGGCCTTGATCAAGAAACACGGCGGCCGTTTCCTCGCCGCAGGAGAAAAGGTCACTGCGATCGAAGGGCAGCCGCCGAAGACGCGCGTTGCCCTGCAGGTCTGGGACAGCATGGAAAAAATCCAAGCCTGGCGCAATTCAGCGGAGTTGAAAGAACTCCGGAAGATCGGCGACAAGTACGCGAAGTTCCGTGCCTACACCGTCGAGGGGTTGCCACAATAGCCGGGATGTTTCATCGACGCACGAACGAGGCCGCCCCAGCGGGCGGCCTCGTTCTTACACGGTCCGTCCATCGCTTTCCCGGGAGAATGGCCATGCCCAAACCGGTGTTGAGCACCGTATTTGCGCAATAGCGCCCTTGCCCTCTATCGCGCTTAGTCGCCGTTAACCGGCAGCTTGGCCAGCCTGGGTATCGCCGAGATTGCGACACCGAAGTAGTCAGCATCCTTTTCAAGGCCCACGCTCGCATATCCGACCGCTTCACACGCTGCGAGTGTCGAGCCCGAGCCCGCAAACGGATCGAGCACTATGCCTTTGCCAAGCGGTAGCACCCCGCGGACCAGTTGTCGCAAGAAGGATTGAGGTTTCAGGCTGGGGTGAGGCGCCAGCGCGCGCTCGGAAGGGCGTGTAGGTGAGGACTCGACTACATCACCAAACGGTCGCTCGCCCGAAATCCTTCTGAAACCGCCGGTGCCCCATTTTCGAAGATTGTCTTGAACGCGACCGTCGATCGGCTTGCGGAACACCAGCCACGGTTCCCACATCGACCGCGGCATGACGCTGACGCCGGAAAATTCCACGTGTGCATCCTTAGGGCGGTCACCGCCACGCATCGTCATCACCAATCTGACGATCTCGCCGCGGCGCTCGAGACCGGACCGGGACAGTGCGTTCGACACGATGTAGGAAAGAAGGGGATTGCTTGCGACAACGACATTTGCTCCGGGCACAAGCACCGGCAGAAGACGCGCCGCCCAAGCTGTGAAGAACTGATCGAGCGCATCGAGGTCCGTCTGCTTGAGCACGGTAAATCGAGGTAACGGCGAGCGCACGGAACCATCGAAGGACGGCGGAATTCTCCAGATACCTCCCCTGCCCGCCCTGAGTTTTCTTTGCTCGACCTCGGAATATTCAACCAATCCGTAAGGCGGGTCGGTCACCACTGCGTGTACCGAGTTCGTCGGCTGTTTTTCGAGCCAAGTCAGACAATCGTCCCGAATCAGCGTGGCCTTCCCGAACGAGAAGGAACGCGGTTCGGATTTCTTGTTGACTCTGGCAGGCTCGTACGAAAACCCTTTCAACGCATACTGAGCGCGATCCATCCGCGCGAAGAGCTCGGGTGTATTGAGCTGCAAATAAGACCGAACAGATGAGGCGGGAACAGCGCCGAGCAGTGCGGTCACTTGGCCGGTTATTTCCCCGACCGTAGCTCCACGAGGGCGCGCTTCAAGCGCCCTTACGATTGCGTCCCTGACCTCTCCGGGGCGTCTTCTCACTCGGGACCACCGATGAAATCGACGCGTGATTCTTATCGAGAAGACGTCCAGACGTCAACATGAGAATTTTTTTCAACCGCGCAACTCGATGTCGGAAACAAAAGACTCAAGGGACTACTCAGCGCCCACGACTGAAATTCCTGACGACGCGCATGAGGAACTCCGCCGCTACTCGGCCTTGATGTTGTTCGCCTTGACCACCTTCGCCCAGCGGTCGGACTCGCTCCTGATCTGCTCGCCCAGCCGCTCCGGCGCGCCGCCGATCAGGCGCAAGCCCGCCTCTTCAAGGCGCTTCGCGATGCGCGGGTTGCGGATGGCCGCGTTGAACGCCGCGTTCAGTTTCTCGACCGCGGCGCGCGGGGTGCCGGCAGGCGCCATGAAGCCGTACCAGGGCTCGACGACGAAGCCCTTGTAGCCCAGCTCCTCCATGGTCGGCACGTCGGGGAGATAGGTCGAGCGCCTCGGGCCCGTGACGGCGAGCGGCCGCGCCTTGCCCGCCTTGATCTGCGGAAGGATCGAGGGCTCGTTGTCCACGAACATCAGCACCTGGCCGCCCAAGAGCGCGGTTATCGCGTCGCCCGCGCCCTTGAACGGCACCCAAAGCATGTCAAGACCTGCGATGGAGGCGAACCACACCGGCGTCAGGTGGTTCGAGCTTCCCACGGCGCCGATCGCCGCCGGCAGCTTGCCGGGATTGGCCTTGGCGTAGGCGACCAGGTCCGCGATGGACTTGATGCTCGTGGAAGGATGCACGGTGAAGATGTTCATCACTCCGCCGACGAGAAACACCGGGACGAAGTCCTTCTGCAGGTCGTAGCCAGTCTGCGCGTAGATGCTCGGATTGATGGCGCAGGTGCCGATGGTGCACTCGACGAGCGTATAGCCGTCGGGCGCGGCCTTGGCGGTGCGCGCGGTGCCGATGTTGCCGCCCGCTCCCGGCACGTTCTCGATCAGCACCGGCTGCCCGAGCGCCTCGCCGGCCCCGTCGGCGACGATGCGCGCGACCACGTCGGAGGAGCCGCCGGGTCCGAACGGCACAACCAGCTTGACCGGCTTCCCCGGGAATGTTTGCGCGTGGACGGCGCCGGCAAGCGCGAGGCCCGCGGCGAGCGCGCGGGGGAGAAGCAGGCGGGTAAGAGATCCGGCGGAAAACTCGATCATGTTCGCTCCTCGGGTCGCGCGCGTAGCCTCGCGTCCCGCAAGCATACAATAGCGTGCATTTTCGGCCCGGGAGATGCGCATGATCATGGAAGAGAAGCGCCGCAAATGAATCGACCCGCTGAAGCCAGCTGGGAAACCGCGACCTGGGAAGGCAGCCGCCGCGCGCAGTTGCGCGCCGCGCTCGCGCTCACGGTGCGCGAGCGGCTGCAGGCGCTCGAAGAGCTCGCCGAGCTGGCAGAGCGCCTCGCCGCCATGCCTCGCTCCGGCGGCGGCGCAGGGGAGCGTTTTACGCCGGATCGATAATCACCGCGCCTCCATGGCGCGGATGAAATCGGTTTCGAAGTCGTTCGCGCTCGACGCCGCATGACGCAGCGATTTTGTTCCACATGCACACTCACCGCGCCTCCATCGCCCGGATGAAATCGGCCAGCCGCTTGCCCGCCTCGTCCGGGTAGCGCCGCTCGAGCGTCTCGAGCCCCGCGATCCGGTCGACGCGGAAATTGCGGAAGTCTGTTCGCCGCTCGCACCACGCGCCGATCGTCCAGGTGCGGCCCCAGTAGTAGAGCGCGAGCGGCCAGACGTCGCGCTCGCTAGCCTTTCCGCCCGAATCGCGGTAGTCCAAACGCAGCACGCGGCGCGAGCCGATCGCCTCGCGCACCGATTCCAGCTGTCGCATGGCCCGGCCGTCGACGTGGAACCCCGGCGCGTACAGGCGCGTCTTCTCGACCGCGATGCGCCGCTCGGCCGGGAGCGCCGCGACGATCTTCTCGATCGCGGTGCGCGCCGAGTCGGCGAGCACCGGCCCGCCCCAAGCCTCGACCATGCGCGCGCCCACCGCGAGCGCCTCGATCTCGTTCAACGTGAACATGAGCGGCGGAACGTCGAAGCCCGCGCGCAGCCGGTAGCCGACGCCCGCCTCGCCCTCGACCGGAACGCCGGAGAGCGACAGGTCGCGCACGTCGCGATACACCGTGCGCAACGACACGCCGAGCCGGCCCGCCAGAAACGCCGCCGTCGTGAGACGGCGGCCGCGCAGGAACTGGACGATCTGGAAGAGCCGATCGGCGCGCCGCATGACCTCGCTAGCTCATCGCGTGCAGCCCGATGCGGTTGCCCTCGCAGTCCGACACGTGGGCGATGTAGCCCTGGTTGCCGGGCAGCGCCATCTTCGCCATCAACACCTTTGCGCCCGCGGCGGTCGCGCGCTTGAGCGCCGCGTCGATCCCGGGCTCGGCCGCGAGATAGGTCACCGTGCCCTTCCCCGAGGGCTCGTAGCCTTCGCCCTTCATCAGGCAGCCGCCGATGCCGTCCGCTGCGTGCGGGAACAGCGCGAGTTCGTACGGGCCGAAGCTCTCGGCTTTCAGCTTGCCGTCGAGCAGCTTCTCGTAGAATGCGATCGCGCGCTTGAGATCGGACACCGCGATTTCGCTCCAGACCACTGCGTTCTTCATTTCAGCCTCCTTCTAGGTGAAGTGCGGGATTCGCACGCCTCAAAGGATGAGCCCGCCCTGCTGACAGCGTTATGTCAGCAGCCGTCGGCTATTCGAGCCTGACCGCCGGGTCGCTGTATATGAAGCGCCCGCCGACCATGGTCGCGACCGGCTTCAGGCTCTCGATCTGCTTCTCGGGAATCGTGAGGATGTCGGCCGCAAGGACGACCAGGTCGGCGAGCTTGCCGCGCTCGATCGACCCCTTCAGGCTCTCCTCGAAAGTGAGCCTCGCGTTGTTGATGGTGAAGATTCGCAGAGCCTCTTCCCTCGTGATTCGCTGGTCGGCGCCGTACACGCCGTCCGAAATCGTCCCGCGCGAGATGAAGTGGTACATCGCCCAGAACGGGTTGTAGGGAATCACGGGCGAATCGGTGCCGCCGGCGACGAGGATTCCCGCATCGAGGAAGCTCCGGACCGGCGTCACCTGCTCGGCGCGCTCGCGGCCCCAGTACTTGACGAGGCTCGGGCCGGCGCGGTACAGGTGGTCCTGCGCCGAGATCACGAGATCGAGCGCCCTTACGCGCGGATAGTGGTCGGGCCGGCCGATGAAGAAGTGCTCGACCGACCAGCGCCTGCCGCGTATCGAGCGGTCGCGGTCTGCCGCGGCGTAGGCCTCGAGCACCTGATCGATCGCGGCGTCGCCCACCGCATGCGTTGCGACCCGCCAGCCGAGGCGATTCAACTCGCGCACCGCGGCGACGTAGTCGGAAAGGGGCACGACCTGGATTCCCCTGAACTTCCCGCCCTTGCCGAAAGGCTCCTCGTAGGCGGCGCGCATGTGCCCGCCTTCGAATCCGCCGTCGACCAGCGTCTTCATTCCGCCGATGCGCAGCCATTCGTCGCCCTCGTCGGGCCTGACGTTCCACGAGGCGATCGTCTCGCGCATCTTCTCGACGCTGGAATAGTCGAAGATGCGCATCAGGTAATTGACGCGGATCGTCAGTTTTCCTTGCGCCTTCAGCTGCTGGAACATGCGGTAGGGCTCGATCGCGCTCCCGCCGAACTGGAACTGCCCCGGAATGCGGATGCCGGTGAGCCCGGCCGCGTTGAGGATTTTCATTTGCGCGAGGATCTCGTCCGCCGCGAGCTTCGGCGGCGGCGGCAGCTTCACCAGGCCGCGCGCGGTGTCCACCAGCTCGCCGTTCAATTCGCCGTCCGCGTCGTGGCCGATCTCCCCGCCCGGCGGCACGGGCGTCGAGCGCGAGATGTTCCAGCGCCTCATCGCAGCCGAGTTGACGATGAACTCGTGCCCGCCGCGCACCAGCACCACGGGATTGTCCGGAGCGATGCGGTCGAGGTCGCTTCGCTGCGGCAGGCGCTTCTCGCGCAGCTGCGCTTCGTGCCAGTCGGAATTGGAGACCACCAGGTCGCCGGGCTTGCCCGCCTTGACCCGCGCCTCCACCGCGGCGAGGAGCTCCGCCATGCTGCGGACTTCGGAGAGGTTCACGCCGGGCCCGCCGCCCGCGTTGTGCAGGTGCCCGTCCATCAATCCCGGGATCACGGTGCGCCCGCGCAGATCGATCGCTTTCGTCGCCGGCCCGGCCAGGCGCCGCACCGCGTCGTCGGTCCCGACCGCGATGAAACGCTCGCCGCGAATCGCCACCGCCTGCGCGATCGAGAACGCCGCATCGACGGTGACGACCTTGCCGTTGTAGAGAATCAGGTCGGGGGCTTCGCCGGTATCGAGCGGCCCCAGCGCGCCCGAGCAGGCGGCGAGAATGGCGCCAAAGGTGGTTGCGGTGAGTCGCTTGGCGAAGATCATGCGTTCATTTCTCCTCCGCCAAGGCCTCGACCTGGATGCGCAGCGTCACCTCCGGCTTGAAGCCCCACTGCGGCCCGTAGTCGAGGCCGAATTCGCTGCGATCGAAACTGCCGAAGGCGTCCGCACCGCATAGCTCGCGCTTGAAGAACGGATGCGGGATGCACTTGAAGAGGTTGATCTTCAGCGCGACCGGCCGGGTCTTGCCGTGCATCGTCAGTTCGCCGCTGACCGCGGTCGGCGCGCCGTTGACGAAGCGCTCGAGCTTGCCCCTGTAGATGATCGTCGGATACTTGGCCGCGTCGAGCTGGTCCGGACCCGCGAGATATTCAGCCACCTTGGCGTGGCCGAAGTCGATGCTCGCCGTATCGACCGCGACCTCCACCGTCCCGGTTCCGGCCGCCTTGTCCAGGGTCACCTTGCCCGAAGTCTTGTTGAACTTGCCGCGCCAGATCGACAGGCCCATGTGGTCGGCCTCGAAGCTGGGATAGGTGTGCTCGGGGTCGATGTTGTAGTTCACCTGCGCGGCCGACACCAAGCCGCAGGCGGCGAGGCCGGCGGAAATCATGAGCGTGTTCTTCATGGCTTTCCCGCGTTTCATTTCCGCTCCGCCGGTACACGGGCGGTGAACGCCGTCGCCAGCGCCCATATCAAAAGCAAACGAACGAAACTGTCGGTCATGGTCTTCTCCTCTCGATTGTTGAAATGAAAGCGGCTGCGTCCTCTCAATCCGCCTTCGCGCCGGAGGCCCTGACGATGGACTCGTAGGAGGCGTGGTCCTTGCGCACGAACGCGGCGAACTCCTCGGGCGAGGCGGAAATTTCCGGCTGCATCGCCTCGCGCGCGAGTTTCTCCGCCACCTGCGGCAGGCGCATGACCTTGGTGATTGCCGCGTACAGGCGCTCCTTCACCTCGGGCCGCACCCGGGGCGGCGCCCAGATGCCCCACCAGCTCGCGAGATCCATGCCCGGCACGCCCGCTTCCTCCATCCCGGGCACGCCCGGGACCATCGGCGAGGCCGCGCGTGTGATGAGCGCGAGCGGCACGAGCTTGCCCGCGCGGATCTGCGGGAGCACCACCGGCGTCGTGCCGATCATCACTTGCACATCTCCCGCCAGCACCGCCTGCAGCGACGGCGCGCCGCCCTTGAAGGGCACGTGCTGCATGTCGATACCGGCGAGGCGGTTGAGCTCCGCACCCGCGAGGTGCTGCGAGGTTCACGCGTAGAACCACTTGCCCGGCTCGCTCTTGACCCTGGCGATCAGCTCCTTCATCGAACGGATCCCGCGCTGCGGGGCGATGCAGACGATGATGCTCATCACCGCGACCTCGGTGATGGGTGTGAAGTCGCGGTGCGGATCCCACGAGAGCTTGTACAGCCAGGGGTTGATCGCGTGGCTGAAGTTGCCGGCGAGCAGGATGGTATGGCCGTCGGGTGCGGCGCGCGCGACGTGCTCCGCCGCAATGTTGGAGCCGGCGCCGGGCTTGTTGTCGACGACCACCGGCTGGCCTATTTCCCGGGTCAGCTCCTCGGCGATGATGCGCGCGAGAAAATCGCCGCTGCCCCCGGGCGGAAATCCGACCACGAGCCGCAGCGGCCGGTCCGGATAGCCTTGCGCCCATGCGACCGCCGTCGAAGCCGCCGTTGTAGTGATCGCCAGCAGAACCACGACCAGGGCGCGACGCGCGATGACGTACATGGGAGCCTCCTTCGGCTGGAACCTCGCCGCCTGTGGCGATACGATATACCGAAATGGCCTCGCAACGGATAAGATTCCGCCAAAGGAGGAAAACCCATGCCAACGCGACGCGAAGTCCTGATCGGAGCGATCGCCGTCGGAGCCACCATGCACATTCGAACCGGCTTTGCCAAAGCCTCGCAGCCGGCCACGCCGGTGAATTTCGACGTGCCGGCCGGCGCCTGCGATTGCCATACGCATATCCATGGCGACCCCGCGAAATTTCCCTTCTTCGCGGGGCGCATCTATACGCCGGAGACTGCGCTGCCCGAGGAGATGGCGGCGCTGCACAAGGCGCTGAACATGCAGCGCGTGGTGATCGTCACGCCGAGCGTCTACGGCACCGACAACTCGGCCACGCTCTACGGCATGAAGGCGCGCGGCGCGAACGCGCGCGGGGTCGCCGTCATCGACGACAGGACGCCTGAGAGCGAGCTCGACGCCATGGGCCGCGCCGGCGTGCGCGGCATCCGGCTCAATCTCGCGACCGGCGGCGGGAACGACCCGTCCGTCGGCCGCGAGCGGTTCCAGGTCGCCGCGGAGCGCGTGAAGAGCCGCGGCTGGCACATCCAGATGTATACGAACCTCGCCGTGATCTCGTCGATCAAGGACCTGGTCGCCGCTTCGCCCGTGCCGGTCGTGTTCGATCATTTCGGCGGCGCCCGGGAGGACCTCGGTCCGCAGCAACCCGGATTCGCCGAGCTGGTGGAGCTGGTCCGCTCGGGCAAGGCCTACGTCAAGATCTCGGTCACGGCCGGCCCGCGGCCGGACTACACCCCCTTCGTCCCGCTCGCCAAAGCGCTGATCGCCGCGAACCCCGAGCGCATCCTCTGGGGAACGAACTGGCCGCATCCGAATTCGGGCTCCGGACGCAAGGCGACCGAGCTGACGCCGCTCTTCCAGGTCGACGACGGCCTGGTGCTGAACCTGCTGCCGGCGTGGGCGCCCGATCCGGGAACCCGCAAGAAGATCCTGGTGGACAATCCGGCGAAGCTCTACGCGTTTTGAGGGCGGCAAGTCGCCGCGATGCGCCGCTCGCGCCGCGCGGAGGTTTATACTTCTGCCAGGGATTCGCAGGCCTGATTCTGCAAAGGAGGAGCGATGAAGAACGACGGATTCGATCGCCGCGCTTTCCTGAAAAGCGCCGTGGCAGGCAGCGCAGCTGCCGCAACAGTCTCGCTGCCGCGCCCCGCGGAAGCCCAGCAGGGTGCGCCGGCGGCCGCGAACACCAACGCCGCCTACGCCTATCTCAACCCCGATGAGGCGGCTTTCGTCGAGGCGCTGGTCGACCACATGGTGCCGGCGGACCAGTACACGCCCAAGGGCACTGACCTCGGCGTCAACACCTACATCGATCGCGCGCTTGCCGGAGGCTGGGGCAAGGGCGAGCGCCTCTACATGCAGGGCCCGTGGCGGCAGGGAGTACCCAGCCAGGGCTATCAGCTTCCGCTCACGCCGGCGGACCTGTACCGCGCCGGCATCGCCGCCGCCAATGCGTTCTGCGTCAAGACCCACGGCAAGAGCTTCGACAAGATCAC
>WNGP01012233.1_pt1 | contig 11062 bp, 10 predicted proteins | sample 5407671 | NCBI WGS metagenome assembly WNGP01 (sample SAMN13153381, study PRJNA577476) | soil metagenome | isolation source: 40 cm soil or saprolite under Garry oak tree replicate 2 | place: USA:California | collected 2016-06-15
GTATTTACTTTCAAGGTACACATAGTTCATGCTGGTGTTCCTCCTGGTTCCTCGGCAATTTCATGGGCAACGACAAACTTCACATCTTCTTCAAAGCCGATGAAGTAGTCGTTGTTAAGTTTTTCCGCAATCCGCTGCATATCCTCGTCAGTCAGGTTGTTGATCCCTTCGTTGGAAAAACCCAGCGAGGCAAGATACAATCTGCTGATGGCGAGGACTTCATACGTTTTACTCCATTCGAGTGAGTCCAATTGACTGCGCTCCTTTCTTCTCGTCAGGACATCCTGACGGGTACAAAGACACTTACCAGTGCATGTGCTCTTTCAAGCTGCAAAAGCGCTGGTTCCTCCCAATAATCACGTGATCGACCAGTTCAATCTCAAGAAGCTGCCCCGCGTGTACAAGCTGCTCAGTCACCGCAATATCCTCTGTCGAAGGCGTCGGGTCACCGCTGGGATGGTTGTGACAGATGAGAATACCTGGACAGTTGCGCGTCACCGCTGGCTTGAATATTTCAGCCGCTCTCAGAACTGAACTGTTAATCGTGCCTTGATAGAGCCGGATGTTTGCCACCACGCGGTGTTTCGTATCCAAGCAGAGGACACGCAGTTCCTCATGGTCAAGATAACGCATATCTCCCATGACCAGCATGGCTGCGTCGGCAGGACTGGTGATTTGCTGCCGCTCCATCTCAGCGGGGAGGGTCAGCCGTCTTGCCAGTTCTATCAGGGCAAGAACTTGCGCTGCTTTGGCATCGCCGAGGAGGTATTTCCTGCTCAGTTCTCCAAAGTCAATCGTTAAAAGCTCCTGCAAAGACGTGGAAGCAAACAGGGTGTGCACCTGGTGGAGCACACTCACAGATGACGAACCCGTCCCGAAAACAAGAGAAATAAGCTCAGTATTTGAGAGAACAGCTGTGCCGCTGTATTGGAGGCGTTCCCGCAAGTGCCTGACCGTCTCTCTTTGTTGTCCGGTACTGTCTGTTTCATCTCTGCCATGTGTCCACAGTGAGTGCTGGGTTGCCTGTTGGTAATGAAACTTCGTCACAACACTCCTTTGTTTCTCCTTTCTTGAAACTTCCTGCAACAAGTTGTCAAAGAGCCAAAGCGAACAACCGTCGCTACTCAACCGCAATGGTGGTCAAGCTTTGCCGCCTGCTTGCTCTAGATGAGTTGAGTATAGAAAAGGCGGGTTGACCAGTGGGTGAGAGATCGGTAAGAATATGCGGGTTATAGGTGAGTTGAGGCAACGGGGGAGAGTGGCCCGGATTGAAAAAGGCTATCGTTTGCTTTATAGTGTCCCAAGCTTTCTATGCCTGCCCATAGCGAACAGGATCAGGGGTATTCGCAGCCGACACTTGAGGGGTTGGGGTCAGTGGAGCAGGATGAAACGCTGCTGTATAATTGCCTCGTTTTGGAACAGCCGCACTTTAGCGATAGCGGACAAAAGCAGGAGTGGCTGACAACTGTCCATGCAGAGCCTTGTCTGTTCCAGCCGGAGGTTGATACTGTATATTTCGTCTCTGCGAGTAGTACGGTTGCGAGGTCAGCGCGGCGCAAGAGTCTGAAACCGGGGGATCGGGTCTCCCTCACCGGCATGGTACGCGTGGAGTCGATTGCCTTTCCAACAGGCGAAACCAAAACAATGCACCGGATCGCATTGACTTCCCCGCCTGAGATGGTAGCAAAAGAGAAGCGCGTCAGTACAACGATCTTTGCACAGAAGCGTTCACTGCGAACCCCCTAAGCTTGTTGGTCGCGTCGTTTTTGAGACAGTGTACGATGCTGGGGAAGGAGCGGAAGTTATAATGGTTCTTATGCTAAGGATTTTCGTTGTATTAGCTCCCGTTAAGCCGAGCAAATTGTACATTCTCTGATATGATCTAAGGGAATAAATCCTTGAGAGCGTTTCTGTTGTTTGCCTTCTTCACAAGGAGCAGGAGGTATAGTCTCTTGTGGCTGTTGTCGTGGAATGGCGAGTTGCTTCATATACGCCATATGACTCTTTGTGAGGGCAGTCCACTTTTGCAGTTTTTCCTCCCGTTCTTGCTCGGATAAAGGATGAGGACTATTAAACAATGCATCAAATGCGACTTGTTCTTCTGTCTCGTGTTGGATAGCAGTGTGAAATATGCCCAAAAATTCCGAGTTCGTCATCAGTTTGGGAAAGAATGACTGAATTGCTTGTTCTTGGTCAGGGAATGAATAGAGGCGTGCTTGGAACCATCCCATCCCTAATGTATACGCTAAAGCCTTTGGGCCTTTCTCTCGTTCTATCTCCACTAATCCTCTCTTTGCAATCTCCACTTGAGAGGATTGCGCAGCTTGTGGTCTTGCTTCTTGGTTTAAGTGTACCTGAGATGGTAACTCATTGTTTAATAATCCGCGTTCAATTTCCATACAGCAACATTATAAGAGCTAAGGGGATATTTTCTTGATATCAGTCTTACAAAATACTCACAAGAGCCTTCCAAGAGATATGAGAGAGAGGTTATTTCTGAGGTTGACATTCCGTAAATCGAGGGATAGGTGTATTATCTGCATAGACCGCATAGCGAGCGGTGCTACGCTTTTTCATCTCGAAAACCAGATTTTTGTAAAAAAACACCGCTCGTTTCTTGCTTTTGTTGTGGTTTTTAGTTACACTCTTCTTTTGGAAGAATTTATACACTTCGAATATTGTCGGTTCAGTAGTACCTGTCGTTAGTGTCCTCGTAGCCCATCCTGTCTTGCTCTCAGACCGGAAAAAAGCCAGAATACCAGGCAGAAAAAAGCAACCAACACATACTCGTTGTAGTCCCTGAGCCAGTTACCCAGGCTGATAAATCGTTACTTGAAAAGTCCTCACTTCCCCTACAACTCTTGTGTTGTAGCTTCTGAGCTAACCCCGACAGTAACGGGAAAATGGTAAGGTAAGACACATGAGACATGGTGCACCATACCGTTTCAGGTCTTGCCGATAAGTAGTAGCACACTGTAGCAGCGTTTTTTAGAAGCGTCTGTAAGAGACACCAAAAGGAGGAAGGCACATGGGTAGAGCCTTTTCTTGGGGAATAGGTTTATTCGTAGCCGCCGCGTTGTGCGGCATCCTCAATGTAGCCGGAGCATACGCCGACAATGGCAAGGTGGCAATGGGTATCCTCGCAGGTCTGTTATTCCTTGCCTCCCTTCTCTTTTTTATCATCGGCCAGGGGAAGCGCACCGCCTCACACCGAGATATTTCAGCAGCGCAACCATCTATGGGTGACAGAACTGTTAAAAGCTACAGGGCATATGATTTTTCGACTAAGATGGGTGCCATGGATAGAATTGAGCAACGAAAGGAGTGGGCTATCGTTCGGGATACCTACGAACACCCAGATCAACCTTATTGGGAAGTTTGGTCAGACGGAAAACTCAAGGATACAGTTTTTAGCGAAAGAGAAGCCCTAGAGTCCATGCACAAATACCTGAGCGGAGAATACACATAATAAGCACTGATGCTGCTTTGGAAGTAACCTTTGTAGATGTCTCAACCGTAGCACACATTGACCTTCCGGTAGTAATGGAGAAAATTCGTACGCTTTGCAGCTGCACTCATTTACGGTAGTGTACTTCGCAGAGTCCAACCGACTCTCCTCCCAGCGTCTTTCCCGCCCGCGCCCTAAAAAAGGAAAAAATTATTGTAAAGCGGTTGTGAAATTGAGGCTGGGATGAGGAAAAAAGAGAGGGGAGTGGGGGTGAGGGGAGAGTGCATATGACTCTGCGAAGTGGTATACTGGGTGCATATGGCAAGCGAGCAGCCGTCATTGTTTGACCGGAAAAAGTATACCGGTGTGCTACCGCAGACGTTCCAGATAGCGCCTCCTACAAGCGATTGCACGGTCCTCAAAACCCTGCCTGCGTACCATGCCTACTTAGATGGAGGGGAATATTCAAAATACACGCCGGATGACTTTACGAGTGATGTCAAAAAGTTCGGGTTGTTTGTCAAAGAGAAGAAGCTCCGGGAGATCCGGACTGTTGATATCCAGCAGTGGATCGGGGCGTTGAAAAAGGTCATGACGGCAAAGTCTGTCAGCCGGAAAATCTCGGCAATCACCAATTACTTTCTCTGGCTTGCGACAGAAAAGGTGCTTTCGGTCAACCCGGCAGCGTCTATCCGGTATCTGCGGGTGACCTCGCCGCTTCCGGATATTTTGTTTGAGAGCGAGTGCCGGCAATTACTTACTGCTGCAAGCAATGATCCCCGGACCTACGTATTGCTCTTGCTGTTTCTCGAAACCGGCATTAAAAAAGAGGAGTTATTTGATCTGAAAATCATCCATTTTGATTTGTCCAATAAATACGCCCCGGAACTGTGGGTCAAGCATAGCGGCAAGAAGGTCAAAAAAGACCGGAAGCTGAAATTGCCTCCGGAAATGGTACCGGTGTTTGCTGACTATGTCGGGCAGTACGACATTACCGAAATCCTTTTTCCCTACACACCACGGTTTATTGAAATGCTTTTATCAGATACCGCAAAGCGGGCAGGGGTACAGAAAAAAGTGACGGCCGGCATTTTGCGCGATACGTTTGTTGTTCGGAGTTTGAAACGGGGAGAGGGGATAGAGAATGTGCTCAAAAAGATAGGACTGAGCGAGATGACGTGGGAGGATGCGAGGGAGAAGTATGTGAAGCTCTCTATGGGAGGGATATAAAAATTACGGGTTTCTTATTTTACCTTTTGGGTGCGTTTCCCAAAAATAGCCACATTCGGGATGGCATCCGGTTCTTGGCTTGGTAGTCATTGTTTTTGGCATTATTTTACAATCTGTAAAGATCGCTCGTTTAAGAAATGCTTCGCATAAAACAAAGCACTTGTTGAAGGGGGTGAGGCAGCATGATAACATACGAAGATTTTGAAAAAGTTGATATTCGTGTGGGGAAAATACTATTGGTAGAAGATTTTCCAGAAGCCCGGAAACCTGCGTATAAATTGACTATCGATTTCGGGTCTGAAATTGGAACAAAACGGTCATCCGTCCAAATCACAAAGCATTATACAAAAGAGGACTTGGTTGGAAAACTGGTTATTGGAGTTGTCAATTTCCCGCCTAAGCAAATTGGGCCATTCATTTCAGAAACCTTAACTCTTGGGCTTCCTGACGGTAGCGGAGGTGTCGTATTGCTCAGCCCTACAAAAGAGGTGCCTATTGGTGGAAAAATGTTCTAAATCCAAGCTAACAATACCTGGTGACAGGAACGTTGTCATTAGGCCAAGGAGGGGGAGGAAATGAGCAATCGTTTTTCAACTCTGCCAGCGTCGCACAATTTTCCTTTTACGATGTGGATTTAGCCTCAAATCTGACGAAAATGGCAATAACTGACCAGTAAATACCCTATAACCCGCGAAAAGTGCGGTTATACGGCCTAATTTCACAAAAAGAAAACGTTGGGAAAAACCCGCATTTTTGACTCAAGGGGATAGTCAGAAATTGCCAACGGGAGTAGCCTGTATAACCAGAGGATTTTCAAAACGGCTAAAAAAACGAGCTTAAGAAAATTTGGCTCGTATAACTCTGCTCGGGAAGCGTTATATTGAACCATTCCGGTTTCTTCCTGAGCGCAGAGTAGGGAAGTTGGATGCGTAGAAAGACGCCAGGGTGTAGAAAAAAGCCCTTCAAAATTCATCTGTTCGGGAGTTTATCAACATTCTGGGCGTATTGTGCGTCGTCATCACTATCTTGCAGTAAGCATTACTTCCTACCCTTATTCCCGTTGTGTTAAACTATCATATAATATTCACCATGTGTAATCACCACTGAAGGTTATATGCGGAATTAATTAATGAACACAATATATTGAATGGATAGGGAATTCATGCCATTAGAAATCTTCTGCTGCTATGACCGTAGAGACCAACAGCTTTTGAATGAACTCAAGGCTCACCTCACTCCATTGCGACGACAAGGGCTTATTACTATTTGGGCAGATACTGATATTTATGCAGGTCAGGAATGGGAAAGCGAGATCGACAAGCATCTTGAATCAGCTGATATTTTTCTGCTCCTCGTGAGTCCTGATTTTATAAGCTCGGATTATTGCTATAGCAAGGAGATGACACGAGCATTAGAGCGGCATTATCTCGAAGAAGCTCGTGTCATTCCTATTATTTTGCGTCCAACCCTTTGGCAAGAAACGCCCTTTGGTAAGATACAAGTTTTGCCAAGAGACGGGACACCACTCACAGATTCTAGATGGGGCAATATAGACAATGCATTTCGTAATGTGACAGAAGGCATTAAAACAGTTGTCGAGGAAATAATTCAACGGCAAAATCGAGCCTTACCCGCCTATTCAGGGCCGCTTAATTCGGCGACTCCTCGGCCTCCACTCCCAAAGCCTAAATTAAGAAGAGCTGTTAAAGTGATCCTGATAGCTACAGTCGTGTTGCTTACTCTTATTGGTGCAGTACCTCTATGGAGAAACAATCAGCACTCATCAGCATCATTAACTCCCACCGCAACGAATAGTACTCACACTTCGACCCCGACTTCTTCACCTCAGTCACCTTTCTTATATCAAGCAGACTTTTTAAAGGGGGATCAAGGATGGTTTAAATATACTCAATCTTCACAATGGTCGTACAATTCTAATGATAAGGCATTAGTAAGTGATGGGAGTTTGTATTGTTGCTCTGCTTCGACGATCAGCAACATCATTGTGGTCGCTCCCTATACTATGATGAGACGTGATTATACAATCAAAGCACGAATAAGAGTAACAGGGATTAATACAAGTCATTCATATAAAGAATCAGACCCTCAACAGGAACCTTTTTTCGGGTTGTACGTGCGAGGCGATACGTCAAACCAAGAGGGGTATATGGCAGGGATAAATGGTTTGCCCACTGGTCAACCTAATGCTGGAGCATATTCAACATTTCTTGCTTACGGCTCAAAGACACCCATGCGGGATAGTTACTTCCCCGATGGTCCACATGTCGGTATTGAAGATTATGACTTCTATTTACAGGTGCAAAACTTTAGAGTATCCCCACTCTAGAAATATCTAAAGTTAATATTTTTTAGACCATCGAAAATCATGAGAATTAGACTAGAAATGAGTAGGGAAGTGTTCTAACAAAATGGCCGTTCTCCCGCAAAAAGCTTGTAACCGAGGCCAAAATGCCATTTAAACGGGGTTTCCGGTCGATCTGACAGATAAGCACGCTACCTTTCGGCGGAGCTCCCTGGTATACGCGTCGTCTTGCGATTGTGCCGGCTGTGTCAATCGGCGTGACCAGAAGGAATAATTAGTCATAACACAACATATTGGTATATATAATAGTAGAGTTTATCATAGCACAGCCTGGTGGTCTCAGCCGGAGAAGGGAGTGAAGCTCATCCACGTCGCACAAGATTATTTTTACGATGCGGGGGGGGATAGAGCGTTGTGAGGAGACAATTACGGTCTCCTCACATTTTTACGGACAAATCTCGATATTACTCTTTCAGAGAAATATTTTATTACTACTTTGACGGGCGCTTCACAAAGTTCCCAGTTTGTGGATCAACCGTATATGTCTTCCTTGCGATTTCATATGGCTCTAAATCTATCGTTTTCTCCCAATATAATGCTAGCTTTACAATTTCCACTATCTGCCTTTCTTGATTTTGCTTAAAAGGATGTTCCGGATGTTCCCACGCATACCGCATTAATTCTTCACCCCACTTTTCGCTCTTCACAAGTCCGATTAATTGGGGAAGGGATAGTGAGGCTCGACTGACCCCAACTTCAAATTCTTTCGATCTTGTTGCTTTTATAACACAGCTATGAAGTAGCTTACGATCTTCACTGGTGGGGTTTTCTTCCTCTGCTAATTTCCAAAGAACTTCCTCTAGCTCTTCTACTTCAAAATTATCAAATTCAAAGTCCGGATCAGAAAGAAAAAAGCTTCCAAAAATCCCCTCGTCTTTAGTGGTTTGATTGTTTCTTGCTGCACTTCTTAAAACTCTGACATTGTCCTCGACATCCTTATCAATCACTACAATACTATATCTTTGCTCACTAATGTCATCAGCAAGGTTATCACGGAAAAACGTCGCGCCGAACGGTTTCCCAGTTTTTGATTTCCCTTCTTTGATAAGCCCATGCAAGTTGGTGACTGGTATTCCCATCATCCCGAAAAAGCTTTTTAGCGCACCATATTCAGTGTCACCCTCACCATATAAATGAACACGGGGTTTATAGTTCAAGCCATGTCGTCTGGCAAATGCGCCTCCTGCTTGATAGTCATCAAGTAGTCTATTTGAACCATAAAGGGTTTCTTTAACTCCCTCTGGTACCCATCCAAATCCTAGTTGATCTTCCTCTTTTAGCGGTTTATCTTTTAACAGTTCATCAAAAGCTTTTTCTGTTGCACGCCTAAGCATCTCTGCCATTGTTCTCAGTAAGAGTGCTCCGCCCAGGTTGCCCTCTAATTCTAGGCGTAGCTTACTCGTGCCCAAGCATAGTAAGGTGTGTATCCAACGATTGCGGTCAAGCATCTGTGTCACAACACACAGCTCCTGTCGTATTTCTTCTAGTCGGTTTACACCAATACGTTCAAATAGCTTTTGAACATTGCCTTCCCAATACTCATCAATCTCCTGTTGTATTTGCTTCTTCCAATCATCAACACTACTGATAGCAGATAATGAAACTTTTAATGTATGAAAAATACGTTCATAAAAACACGGTTCAGTAAGTATGACAAGAGAGGCAATATCATTCCACGTATTGATGTTGGTTATAAAGGTATCTGAGCGGGTAGAATTATTAAACATGGTAAGAGAAATTTTTAACAGTCGAGGAAAGTTCTCTTGAAGTAACATTTGCATAGAGGATACACGCAAATCCAACACGTGACCAATATGATAGAGCACATAAAAGCGGAATGGATGAAAAAGGAGTTCTATCCCTTTCTGAAGATGTTTCAATGGTTTTCGCGCATTTGCCCAGCCTCCCTTACGTCGAGGAGGTTGCCGTTCATCTGAATACATTTGAAAACCATTGAAATCAATGCCACGATACGTTAGACCAACCAGACGAAGTTTTCTAGGACTTATGATAAGGTCGGCTTTTAATATACCAAGTTGCCAGAGTTGAATAATATCTGTTTCATTGAAATAAGCTGCGCCGCGATCATGACTAAATCTTGCCAGCTCATATGCATTGAGAAAATCCATTTGCCAAATCCGGCGATGCACTGTTATCCAAGCTCCTGGCAATGCTGGTTCTAATAATCTGGGTGAAGCATCGTTTTGAGGCATAACATATTTTTACTCCCCAATAGTAAAATCCCTAAATTGTAGCGAATTCATCCTTATTTTCTGAGCGAATATCTCAAATATGTTTTTCCGGAATATTATGGTTGCGCTCCGAACTCTACACATGTGTAAGCTTAGTCGCCAACTCAAAATCCTCTCCATACGAAACAACATGTAAAATGTAGCTTCTTCACGTCCTTGTACACTAAAATCTTGATGATACCAGTTAAGTATTATTCCAAACCATGTCTTCTAAGAATTTCCTTTTCTAGTTGAGGACCTTTTAATTCCTTCCTTCCTCCGTCGGTTTTTATAAAAGTCCTATCTGAACCAGTAAAGAAGAGTGTTTTCTTTGACATCTTAGGAACTTCTATCGATGGCATAGCGAAAGTTGTGTAAAGGGAAGGTAGTCAAAGAGCCCCGCCAGAACAGATACTACAGGCATAGACTCTTCCTTTGGAAGAGATCGTTCCTTTACTTCAAATCCCAACAAGGAGGGAACTATGCCTGTCTCCAAGAAAAAGCGTACCACACCAGAGGATGCCCCTTCAATATCGGAGCAACCATCTCTCCCGATGCCAGAGCCGCAAGAATTTCATCAGCGGTTGCGTGCTCTGGCTCAAAGTGCCGTGCGCACGGTCTTAGAAATCGTCATGCGCGAGGAGCTGGATGCGTTTATTGGAGCCGCTTGGGGAGAATGTAGCCCGAAACGTAAAGGGTATCGCAACGGTTCCTACCTCCGCGACCTGATGACATCGACCGGTCGGCTCGAAAACATCACTGTCCCCAGAGATCGTGAAGGTCAATTCCACACGCAGGCCTTTGAACGCTATAGCCGCTATGAGCCCCACATTGCCGAAGGACTGACCCAGATGTTTGTCAGCGGGACGAGCACCCATAAAGTGGGCGAAGTGGCCCAAAAGCTGCTGGGAGTCGCTCCCAGTGCCAGCACGATCAGTCGTCTCAACCAATCCCTCACGCAGCAATTTGAGACCTGGCGACAACGTCCGCTGCAAGAGCACTGGCGTATCGTGTACCTGGACGGCATCCATTTTAGCATTCGGCATGGGGAGAAGACAGATTCTACCATCATTTTAACGGCATTAGGCGTCGATTTGGCCGGAAACAAAGAGGTGTTAGCCCTGCGAGCCTGCGCCGAGGAAAGCAAGGATGGATGGGTTTGCCTGCTGCAAGACCTGCGAAAGCGAGGCGCCATCCAGATTGATCTAATTGTCACTGACGGGCATGATGGACTGCTGGCTGCGGTCTCGGCACTCTTTTCGGCTACTCCTCGTCAACGCTGTTTAGTGCATAAGCGGCGCAATGTGCTCAACGCCATTCCCAGGCGAGAACGAGGCGAGGTGCAAGCGGAACTGGACGGCATCTGGAGCCAACCAACCAAGCCGGAAGCGGTGGCTCAGTTGGCCATCTTCAAAGCCAAGTACAGCAAACGCTATCCTGAAGCGGTGAGAAGTCTGGCTGAGGACGAAGAGAACACGTTCACGTTTTTTGCGTTTCCTCAGCCGATGCATCGACACATTCAGACCACCAATGCGATCGAAAGTCTCTTCAGCAACGTGAGAGAGCGCACCGATCAGATCGACGCCTTCACGACCGAAACCAGTTGTCTGACCATTGTCTGGGCGACGATGCAGGACATCCGCTTGCATAAAATCTCGGTGTGAGGCCCGCGAGCAGTGTCATAGCGCGTAAGCAAGCACCCACCCATGAAGGGTGGTTCGGCAGGAGGTGTTTTTGCGCTTCTGGCGCCATTGACAAACCCGCTAGAAG
>WNGP01005712.1_pt1 | contig 11060 bp, 7 predicted proteins | sample 5407671 | NCBI WGS metagenome assembly WNGP01 (sample SAMN13153381, study PRJNA577476) | soil metagenome | isolation source: 40 cm soil or saprolite under Garry oak tree replicate 2 | place: USA:California | collected 2016-06-15
CTGGTTCTACTGAAACAGGAACCACGGCTGAGAGGCCAACACACGCGGCGAAGAACCAGAAAGGATTTACACCCGCGCTCCTCCGCAGCGCGTCGGGAGAGCTTTTGTCCTCTTGACAAAGACCTATCATGGAAGTCGGATAACCGGACAAGTGGCACTGGGAGGGAAGCACAATCTCATTGTTTCCTGTCCCACAAGTCCATGAACAGTTTGACCGTCCCTGGCCCATGCCCTGCGTAGTGGTTATTGGCAAAAGCAAATAGCTTCCGAAGTTTCTTGTTCATCACCATTTCCGTAAGAAGGTCAACCCAATTCTTCAAATCGCTAGTGCGGTCGATGATGGCCTTGTCCCAGGTCGTGGTCTGCTTCTCAATTCGTTTGCGGTCTCCAAGCCAGCGAACATAAGCGAAGTCCGCTGTAACCAGATCGAACTTTTGTTTTAGCTCCCACGGCCTTGGCATTAACGATGTGTCGGTCAATGCCAAAGCAACGTTGTGCTCCCGGAGTACGCCCGCGAATCTTCCATCGAGCCAGGTCTTGTTACGAATCTCGATTACAAATTTGTGATCCGCGGGGAGCTTCTTCAGGAAAGGTGCCAACACTGCTAGAAAGCTTTCTTGCTTCGGGAATTTCCAGCGGTCGAATGACGGAAACTGAAAGACCATCGGACCAAGCTTTGGGCCGAGAATATCCATCGTTTTTACGAACTCTTCGAATTCCGAATCACAATCCACCAATACCTTGTCATGTGTAATCACCTGGGGAACTTTTGCCGCGAAGATAAAATCAGGCGGGGTCTTCTCGGACCACTTCTCAACCGTCGCGGCAGAGGGTGTGCCATAAAACGTGCTGTCCACTTCAACCGTTTGGAATTTCGTTGAATAGAACTTGAGATAGTCGGCAGGTTTCATACCTGCTGGATAGAATGCCTCCTCCAATTTCTCCATCTGGAATAGAGTCGGCTGGCGAATCGGCTCGACTTTCGGACGCTTTGGGTTCATTTGACTGGTAAAATCCTTCGTGCAGCCTAGTAGTATTGCCAATTATGCATCGTGGCCGAGAATCCGAGCAGGGCTGAGATGTTGCGCTGCCAATCGAGGCCGACGTAAGCAGTAGCACGGCTGTGGCCCTCGACAAGAATCAGCATTCCGTTCTTGCCTTCAACGAGGATAAGTGGAGCCATCGATTTGCCACTAGTCAAATCTTGCTGGATTGCGCGGACGCGGTCGGCAGTTTCGCCTCGTTCTTCGAGCCGAGCGATCCTCTTTGCAAGGCATTCAACTGATCGGGTGCCTTCGGACATTTTTATCCAACTGTCCTCTTTCGCAAAGAGAAGTAGGTGGTGATCTTTCGGTTCGATCTCGACAAAACGCCAAACCACGTCAGCCGGAAAGCCCCTGAACAGATACGTATTTGCGCCGTATCCGCGATACGCTTGCAAAAGCATCCGCCTGATACTATTTTCAAATTCGCTTTCAAGGTCGGGGTGATCTATCAAGTCCTCTCGTGATAATCGGTTGCCATGAAGCAGCGGCAATACGTATTTGTCGGAATATCGGGACGATGAGATTTCAGCCTGAAGAAAAGCTATCACCATATCGCACTCTCTGGCTGGACCGCGTTCGATCATGATTTGAAAACACTCAGCATCCGCTGACCAGACTTATGCACGCAACTTGTTCAGCGACTGAGCAGTCATATTAGCCAGCACATCGCACCGCTTATTGTCTTCGTCGTTTGCGTGTCCCTTCACCCATTCCCAGGCCACGTTGTGAATGCGCTGCAATCGTTCGACTTCCTCCCACAATTCGCGGTTCTTAATGGGCTGCTTTCCCGCCTTGCCTTTTTCCTTGCGGACCCATCCCTGGGATTTCCAATTGTGAATCCATTTCGTCATTCCGTCTTTTACGTACTTTGAGTCCGTCCTGACAACAACCGCGCAAGGCCTCTTCAATGCACGCAATCCCTCAATTACTGCTCGAAGTTCCATCCTGTTATTTGTCGTGTCATGCTCGGCACCACTCAATTCTCGAACATGGTCCTTATACCGCAGAACACAAGCCCATCCGCCCGGACCTGGAATGTACCCGCCGATCACCAACTCCTGGCCTTGGTTCACCCGGCATTTAACCCAGGAGCCAGTGCGCTTCCCAGGCTCATACAAGCTGTCCTTGCGTTTCCCGATAACGCCTTCAAGCTGCTGTTGGCGTACAGCGGCAAGCATGTCGCTGGCCGAAGCCTCGAATTGTTCAGCCATGCGGATTCGATTTGAGTGCAACTTCAAATGTGATTTCATCAGCTTGCGGCGTTCACTCAGGGGCAGTCTAGTGAGATCGCGGTCCTGGCAGATGAGAAGGTCAAAAACAAAATAGTGGATGTGAGATGCTTCGCTACGAAAGTTTTGGAGCAGATTGAAATTCGGTCGGCCTGATTCATCGAGAGCGACGATCTCGCCATCGACGACCGTACCTTCGGGGAGTTCGGCAAGGGCTTCGATAATAAGTGGGTAGTGGTGGTCGAAGGATTTTCGCCGACGAGAAAACAGGGCAACACGGCCATCAGATTTGACGGCGACAGCGCGGTAGCCATCGAATTTAATTTCGTATACCCATCCCGGCCCGTCGATCAGCTTTGGGACGGGAGCACAGTCCATCGGTTCAATGAACTCGGCTGTTCTTTTCGGCAGGGCTGTCAGGTTGGGTCGAATTGACTTTTTCTCGTAGCTCCATCAAATTCTTACCGCCAGGGACCACATTTACCTATCTGCTGCTGAACGGACGACGACGCCTGGCAGCTTGCGGATTGTATTCATTTGTGCGGAAGCTGTTCTGGCAAGTTCCACATCCGTAAGTGCCTCTCGTTGCTACTGGATTTAGGTGAACTACCTTGCTTTTGTCATCGTAGCAATTGGGGCAGTAAGGACCTTCTCGTTCGCCGTTCTTCTTCTTTTTCCAGTAAACGGACTCTTCGTAAACCATGTCTCGCCCTGAAGTATCACTGACTGACTGAGTTTCTAGAGCATCCGACAACTTTTTCACGCTTCGCACTTTGTCCAAGTAGGACGATGAGCTTTGAGGTGCTATTTTTAGCTCTCTACCAGTATCTTCAACGAATTGGATAAGTTGAGATTCGTTGCTGCATGACAAAGCGTTAAGGACGCGATGAGGGCCGCGCATCTCCTCTGGTGTAACTCCAGCTAAAAGAGGAATCATGGGTCGTTCGATTCCCCATCGGGCACCCAGCTCAAACAAAACATAAGTGGACGATATGCTGTTTGGTGTAAGCAATCCGACGAGGACTCCGGCATCTGCGATTTCTCTCCGCAATTGAGCATCTGTATTAACGCCCGCTGGGAGTCTGTACCCGTCTACACTAGTGCATCGAATTTGCGTTGCAAGAAGGCCCAAACCCGCTCGCAATAATTCAATCAGAGCTTCTGCAAGAGTCTTGTCTTTGCTACTGTGTGAGATCAACACCAAAATACCGGGCTTTGTGGACGACATTGCTTCGTTCCCTTTCGCGCTTTCGGTTCTCGTCAGTTCTCTTCTTCCGATTGGTTTTCGCAGATGTTCTCGTTCAATGTATTGCTTACGTTGACTCACGTGCTCATCCCACGCGGCACTGATGTCCAGCGTAACTATTCGGTCGCTGATGCTTACGAGAGTCATCTCTGTCCCTTGAGTGTTGGAAGCGTATCCCTTGAACACCCCGGAGAATTCTTGGAGAAGGTAAAGCCCGAGCTTTAGTAACTCGGGTTCGAAATTGTCATACATCTTGCGGGCATGCGCTTCAATCTCTCTGAAGGTGAAGTGAGAGTCCGGCTTATCGGGCTCGACTTCATAGAGGTTTCGTAGAACGTGCAAAGTGATCTCTACTGATTTCTTTGCGCGGTCTAAAGCAGCGGCGTTCCCCGAATAATGGAAAGAAAGCGACAGGGGCAGATAATGCTCTCCTTGATCGTATGTCTTAATGATCGAGCACTGCACCAGTTTATCCAGGACATCTAGAGTCTTGAATTTGATAATGAGAGGTTTCCGAGGAGTGGACTCGCGGAGATTCAAAAATCGATCCAGCACGAGCTTGCTTATTTCAAGTTCTACAGCATCGAGAGGGGATTTCAATTTCTGTTGAACATCTGCGGGAACGGAAAGATCATCATCATTTGGGCCAGCTTTGAGATCAAACCCATCCTCGCTTAGTGACTGCCTAAATTCATCGCCCAACGCCGTACCTCTGCTGTGAAACAACCCCAGGGCTGCAAGTCGCTTTAGCGTCTGCTCGCAGGTATGCGGTGACACTGCGTTCGAAAAGTAGGAATTCTGACGACCAAAACGCCCTACAAATAAATCGGAAATGATTTCGCCCCACTTGAATCCATAACTTGCGGCCACTTCAATAATCGCCGGAGCGAAAGCAAAATCAAACAGCGTATCCTTCCAAAACCTTACTATCTCTTCTGGAGCGAGGATTTCTTCCGGCTGCATTTCCTCAAGAATTCCTCGGAGGATGCCGAGCGTTGGTTGGGACAGTTCAGCTTTCATGTTGCGTACATTTTACCAATATAATGTATGAGACAAACAGTGAACCAGCTTCATCGGGCTTCCGGCCTTTCGCCTTTCAAGGCGTGTTAGAATCCGCGCTGAAATGCCCTGGGACGAGGGAAAGTTCTCTGTCAGCGGGGAGGAAACTTCGCCGTGTTCACGCCGATACATTTGCTTCCGAGATTTGAGCCTGAAAAATCAGATTTGTATCAACGAAGATGGGAGAAAGATCAAGGGCCAGACCTAAGGAAAAAGATTCTGGAAATGATTCGAGATGGCGCTGGCGAGGACTTCCTTCAGGGAGAATTTGAAAGCCACAGGTTGGGGTTTCTTGAGAGTATGTGGGACCTCAAAGGCATTAACATTCACGGGGAAAACCTCAATTTTGAAGGAGAAGACTCCGGCTGGTTCGAGGCCATAGACTTCTCCTATGCTCAGTTTTATCACTCGAAATTTCAACGTGCGGCATTCAGTCCCACAACATTCAATTTTGCCAGAATCTACAACTGCGAGTTCATTGACTGCACTTTCTCATTCGCAGGGCTTTATGGTTCCACGCTGGAGAAGGTCAAATTTACAAACTGCAATTTTATCGAGCGCAACTCCTTCACGAACTGCTATCTTCAAGCGGTCGAGTTCAAGAATTGCTTTATACCGGAGAGCATTTTTGGAGACTGTCGCTTCGACGCAAATACCACGGTGAACGATCCAATCGAAAAAGCGCACAGAGGATGGGACCTTACATTTGACAAAAAGCAACTGGCCGCGATCTTTCAAGACTTAAAAGAAGGGTATTCAGCGGGCGGTGTTGTAAAACAGGCTCGGGAGTATTTCTTCCGCCAGAATCAAGCGACTACACGCTATAACAGCGATAGCATTTGGGACTGTCTGATCGGCTATTTCTTGGAATTGTTGACGGGCTATGGCGTGCGACCTCTGCGGGTGCTCGTGGTGCTGATTCTCTTGGTGATCACGGGCACCGCAGTCTTTTCGCAACAGGTTGGATTTGCGAATGCGCTCATTCTTACCACAGGTGGATTCTTTACATTCGGTGGATATGTTGATCTGTTGAAAGGTGTGAGTATCTGGTATCGAATCGCCTATATTTGTACCGCTTTCCTCGGAATGTTCCTTACTGGACTCTACGTCACTGTACTGGCGAATGTCTGGTTCAGAGAGCGGTAGCATCAACTACTTTCTTCTTGACAATTTCTTCGCGCTCTGTGACAAGATGCAAGATGAACATCACCCCTCGCAAGAGACGCCGCAAAAACCTGCCTCACAGCTTCGCCAACAGTGGCCTCATTGACGTTGAAAAACTTCGCGCTCGCCTTCAGGAGATGTCAGATAGCGCACTACTGGAGTTCGGTCAGGCTGCAAAAGTTTTGTGCAGACGGGGAAACACCAATCCGAACTTCCCACTGCAACTTAAGGAAGCGCAGACGGAATGGCAGCGGAGGCACCCAAACAAGGCGAAGGCAACGCGGTCAGAATTTGAAAAACAGGCTTCCGATGCAAGTCTCACTCATGTGCTCCGTCGAACAGTCGGAGTAATCAATGAAGTACGCATTGCTGGCAAACACCCTGATGGCCGAAGAGCCGACCAGGAGGTGCCCGGCACGGGTTGCCCAGTGCTCTGGGATGGGAACCATCTGATCTTGACCGCGAAGCATGTAATCGACACCGCCACAGTTAAAGACCTTCGCATAGCGGCTTTTTCTCACACCGCAATCGTCTTCAAAGAGCCAGAGAGGCTTACATTAGACGACATAGAAGCCGGGGAGCCGCTTCCCGCAAAGAGTCGAATTGTGTGTTGTGAGTGGGAAGACCTAGCCGCCATCATCATTCCTTCAACTGCTCTCCCGAAATGCGACTTTGTGGATATTCAACGAGAATGGATTGACGCAGCCGAAGGTGAGTTGGTGCATTGCTGTGGCTTTCCAACCGATCATAACGTCACAGCAGATCGGAAAATGGTCGGCGAAAAAGAAGAGATAGGAATTGCAGTATACCCCACCGTATTTAACGGTAAAGTGCTGCCTCAGCCGTCAGAGCACGATTTGAAATTTTACATCACGGATTTCGACCCGAACCGCCACTATCTGATTCCGTATGCGTGTTCCGGTAGCAAGCACCCACGAGGTGTAAGCGGTGCCGCAATTTGGTGGGAGACCGATCAGGAAATGCTCGTGTGGAGACCGGAATTCAAGTTTGCGGGTACGTGTGTCTGCACGTACAAAAACGGGACCATAATCCAGGTGATTAAAGCATCCGTCGTTCGGAAATTCCTCAAAGAAATGTTCTGAGCGAAGGAAGACGTGCAATAGCACAGGTTTGGGTCCCGATTGTAGGTCCCGATTCAGGTCCCATAACCCCCAAAACGGCCCAGTAATAGCCTTTTATCCTCCGCAATCCTCGACTTAAGTGATTGAAAAATCAGGATACCTAGTACACGACGGTGAGATTATGAGTCCGCTGCTCTAACCGCTGAGCTACGGGCCCCACGCTTACTGCAACATCTTACCGTGAAAGAGGTTACTGGACACACCCTACATCCGTTTGATTTTGCTCAGATATGCCGGTGCTAGTTGTGGTGCCAGTGTGCCGCAAGGGCAAGAACACTCCTTCATCAACGATTCACTTGACGCGTATGGAGGAGAGTGCTATTAGGGTGAGCTGTCCCCTCCAGTAAACAATCGAGTCCTGGTGGTTCAGTTCAAGTCGTACGCGTCGCAGTTTGATAATTGAGGTCCCTGCGCTAAATGGATTTGGGTCCCACACAGCCCTCTGGGAGGCGATCCATGGCTTTGATCTCGTTCCGGCTGAAGCAGATTCATGCCCGATCCCTCTGCGGCAACAATCTCCTGCCCCTGGCATTGGTTGGAATTCTGATAGTCGTCGCACCAGTCTCAGTTAGAGCTCAGGTGACGTACATCTACACCGGGAACTCGTTTACGTCAGTAAATGGCAACATTGGTGCGACTCTCTCTGACCACATCAGCATAGTGTTTTCGGTGGCCACTGCGCTCGCCCCGAACCTCAACTGCGTGACTCTTCAAACTGGGGGAACAGGTTCATTCGTTTCGTTCTTCATGAGTGACGGCACGAATAACTATGGCTTGGCGCAGAATACAACTGTGCAGTGCATATCGACGTCAGCGACGGGCCAAATAACGCAATGGTCCATCGGCGATTTCACTGCCGGCGCTTTCCCATATATAGTCTCGACAAACATCCCGAGCACCGGCAACGTGAATGATGTCAGTGCCCTAACCACAGTCGATTTTGCCTCAGTCCGTAACAATCCTGGGACGTGGACGCAGGGGCCTCCTGGTCAATTGATCGCGGGCGGTTCGCTGGGGCCCGACAGTGTGCATGGATTCTATCCAGTCGGATTTGTCGGGCAGCAATTCGGATTCCCATTCCAAGTTGCTCCAGGCAGCGCCTGGACAGTTCAAGGTTTGCAAGTGCTTGCGTTCTACGATGCAGCCAACCCCGCGCTTAAGGCGACATTCTATATCGCGGCAGATGCCTCCGGCCTACCGGGTCAGGTACTGACGTCCTTCAACCTTACGCTGGCCGTAACATCTTCTTCGTTTCCACAGATAGTAACCGCGCAAGCTTCCTCACAAGTAGTCTTGCAGCCGGGCACCACTTACTGGCTCTACGGGACAACATCCACTCCAGCGGGAGACTGGCCATGGCTGGCTGCTACAGGCGACGTTCCGGTTACTGGTGCGCTCAACAATTCTAATACCGGCTTGGGCTGGCGACTTCAGCCAGGCGACTTTCTCCCCGCGTTTGCGATCTTTGGTACTCCCGCGTCTTCCGGCTGCCCTGTTTCCGCGCCCACAGGATCGACGCTCGACTTCACGGATAGGGCAGCATTCGCTGCTTCAACGAGCAACCTTACGAAAATAGGGTTCGCTGGCATCCTTCCTCCGGGCGAGCAGTTTGGAGGCTACAGCCAACTTGATGTTCCTGGAGTCACTTTCTCTACGCCGATATCGGGAACTTTCGTAAACGTCACGACCGCTGGTTATTATTCGCCGAATGTCTACCCGGCGGACTTCATCGTGGACTCCGTTAATCAGTTGACTGGTCAGCCCAACTCAAACAACACACTCTGCACGTCACTGACCCAGCCGACCTTTGCCCTCGGACTTGATGTTGGTGGGCTGGGGTTCTCGGGCGTCGGATCTGGAACGATTACGCTGTCGAACGGACACGTTTTCTCGATTCAAAGTTTACCGACTGTAGGAAACACTACATTCGTCGGCTTCATTTCAACGCAGCCAATAACAAATCTAACCTTTTCGACGACGAACGACTCGTGGGTTGTGGAGGACTTATTGATCGGGAATCCGATCGTGCCCTCATGTACGTTTTCACTCTCGCCGTCTGGACAGGCATTTGGGCCTCAGGGTGGTTTGGGAACGTTTTTCGTCAACACCGGAGCTGGTTGCACTTGGACTCCTACGTTTAACGACCCTTGGCTGACGCCGTTTCCGTTCCTGATTCCACACATCGCGTTCCCTGGTGGCGGACCTACTTTCGGAACCGGTCCCGGACCAGGCAAAGTTAGCTTTAACGTCGCACCGAATGTTGGTGCAGCGCGCGCAGGAAGTATCTCGGTCGGCAATCAGACATTTCATGTGGACCAGGCCGCAGGTACTCCCGTTTGCACATTCTCAATAAACCCCTCTCATGGTGTGATCGACGATTTAGGCGGGAACCTAAGAGTTGTCGTAACGGCGCCTAGCAGCTGCACATGGACAGCGGCGAGCAACGCTGGATGGCTCAGCGTGGCTTCTGGCGCGTCTGGGTCTGGCACCGGGCCGGTCACTATTCGGGTAGGTGCCAACACGGACGGTGCCAGAACTGGAACGCTGACGATCGCTGGACAAACGTTCACCGTGTCGCAGGGAGGAGGGGCTTGCGGGGCTCTCGACGTGACTGCGGAAACCTCCGTCCTACACGGTGGTTTGAGTTACATTCCTTTTACGACTTACCTTTATTCGGGAACGATCACTGTCACGAACGGTTCGGCTGTGACGTTGCACCCGCCACTATATGTCGTTTTGGTAGGTCTGCCAAACCACTTCGGTTATCCGTATGGAGATGGGTCATTCGGGGCATTACAAACTACATGCTTTACGCCCGCTGGTGACAATATGTATCTGCTTCCCACGGGCGACCTACCGCCCGGACGCAGTATATCTATTGCTCCCCTGTTTTTCACACAGAGTTTGTTTGGAGGCATCTCGTACCAACCAAGAGTCTTGAGTGGCACGCCAACGCATTGAAGGGACAGGTGATTTCGATGCGACGCTATGAACGGTTCAGAACTGTTTTGATTTTTCTTCTATGTGCTTTAATCGTGCCGCTTGCTCGCGCGGCAGGCACCACGACATATGAGGTGACACTCAACACGGCGCCATTAGTTGCACATCCCGCCGGCCCATTCTCGATCCTCTTTGCCCTTACTGATGGGAGCGGACTCGCTGACGCAAACAATACTATTTCGGTGACCAATGTTGACTTCGGGGGTGGGAACGGCCTGGGGAGCGTCACCGTATTCGGCGGCGCGAGCGGAAGTCTGGAGAGTGGACTGACCATAACCGATGCCTCTCCGCTCAACCTTTTCTCCGAGGGCTTTTCGCCCGGACAGGTCTTGCGGTTTACAGTAACGTTGACAACAAATGACGATGGTGGAGGAACACCGGATCGGATCACTTTCTACGTCCTGGATGCCTCTGGAACGCCAGTTCCTACTCTGGCCCCTGCCGCTGACTATCTGTTAGGAATTGATCTTGGTTCAGCGCCCTCCGCGCCAGCGGCGTTCGGGACCGATCCGAGCCGTTCGCCATCCAACGGAAACCCAATCGCCATTAGCGCCCCAACGTTGAGTACGGATACGACCGCGCCGGTGACTACTGCCTCTGTGTCCCCAGCACCCAACGCAAACGGCTGGAACAATACAAACATCACTGTGACCTTGAACTCTACTGACAACGAGCTGGGCGGGACAGGCGTAAAGCAAATCACGTACAGTGCAACAGGGGCGCAGACTATCGGCAACACTACCGTCAGCGGCGGGACATCGACGTTTGTGATTAGCGCAGACGGGATTACGATCATTACCTTCTTTGGTATTGACAACGCGGGGAACATCGAACCAACCAAAACAATCACAGTCCAAGTCGACGAGGCACCGCCGGCAGTGGCCTGTAGCGCCAGGCCGAATACCCTCTGGCCGCCAAACAACAAATTGGTGCCTATCAGTGTTTCTGTGAACGTCACCGATTCACTTTCGGGGCCGGCAGGGTTCACGCTCGTTTCGGTAACGAGCAATGAGCCGGACAACGGACAGGGAGATATTCAGGGATTTGTGGCCGGAACTGCATCAACGAGCGGTCAGCTTCGCGCGCAGCGACTCGGATCGGGAACTGGCCGCGTGTATACCTTCACGTACAGCGGCGCTGACCGCGCGGGAAATACTGGGTCGTGCACGACAAC
>WNGP01004991.1_pt1 | contig 11056 bp, 9 predicted proteins | sample 5407671 | NCBI WGS metagenome assembly WNGP01 (sample SAMN13153381, study PRJNA577476) | soil metagenome | isolation source: 40 cm soil or saprolite under Garry oak tree replicate 2 | place: USA:California | collected 2016-06-15
TAGGACGGGGATAACTGCCTGCTCACAACAAACTTTGGGTTCGTTGACTTGCCTTTTTCCCGCCTGCTAGCGTAACCACAGCAGTTGCCGAGGGCGTTTTCTGCCCGCCGGCCAACGGGGTAGTGTCTTTGGGACTACTCCCTAGGAGAATTGGTCTCTTTCGCGCATGGCTTACAACAAAAGCAAATACGTCGAAGCCGCACAAAAGCTGCTGAACCAGGGCAAGGTCGCCCAGGCCATCGCCGAATACCAGAATATTCTCAAACACGAGCCCCGCGACCAGGTCACCCTGATGACCGTCGGCGAGCTCTATATCCGCCAGGGCGAGACTCTCCAGGCCATCGATTACTTTGAGCGCTTGGCCCAGATTTTCGTCGGGGATGGTTTCCTTACCAAAGCGATCGCCGTTTACAAGCGCATCGCCAAACTGGCTCCGGAAGAGATTCGGCCGCTCGAAAAACTCGCCGACCTCTACGTTCAGCAGGGCGTAATGAGCGAGGCCCGGCCGCTTTTCCTGCAGCTGGCTGAAATTCATCTCAAGCAGAATCGCCAGGCCGAAGCGGTCGGCCTGCTGAAGAAGCTTTTACAGGCTGAGCCGGACAATCTTCGCATCCAAATCCGCCTTGCTGATCTGTACCAGGCCATGGGTCAGACTCGCGACGCCATTGAAGCCTACGTTTCGGCTGCGCAGCGAGCCCTCGCCCGTGGCGACCAGACGGAAAGCGAAAAGCTTGCCGACAAAGCCTTAAAGCTTGAGCCGAGCAACGCCGCCGCGCTCATCGTCCGCGCACGTTCCTATTCTTTGCAGGGCGACACCGCCAAGGCCGCCCACCTCCTCGAGCAGGTGCCCGACCTCGAAAAAGGCGGCGAGCAAACCGAACTGTTGCTCGATTTCCATCTCAAGAATTCCAGTTGGGATCAGGCCGTCACGCTGGCGGTGCAGGTCTTCGAAGCGGACGCGAAGAACTATGGCCCGCTGCAAAAGGTCGTCGAGGCTCTGCTGGAGGCCGGACAGACGCAAAAGGCCATGGGGATTCTGGAGCAGTCTCGCATCCCTTTGACCGATGCCGGCGAGCACGAGGCGGTCGGAAAAATGCTCCAGGCGCTGGCGGAAAGGATGCCCGGCCGGCTGGAGCCGTTGGAATGGCTCGTGGAGCATTACGGCCGCACCAGTGATTCCTTCCACATGCCCGATGCCCTGGCGAAGTTGGGCGATGCCCTCGTCGCGGACCAGCAATACGACCGCGCCAAGACCATCTTTGCGCAGCTAGTCGAACGCCAGCCCGACAGCGATTCGGTGAAACGCAAACTCAATAACGTTTTGCGCCAATTGGGCTTGCCTGCGGCAGCCGATGTCCCGGACGAAGTCCCCGCGATTCCCGAGGATCATCTGCGAGCCGAAATACCCAAGGCTCCCACGCCCAAGCTGCGCTCCGATGTAAGCGGGTTCGGTGCGGAAATCGCAGACCGGGCGCAGGCTTCGGCCGCGCCACTCGATCCTCAGCTGGACGAGGAGACGCAGAGATTCATCGCACAGTCGCTCACCGACGTAGACCTGTTTGCCAGCTACGGTCTCACGCAGAAGGCCATCGGATTGCTCGAGGCCATTCTGCGCCGCGCCCCGCGTCATACCCCCACCCTCGAAAAACTTCTCGATTTTGTTCTCGGCGCCGGCGACGACCGCCGCACCGCCGAACTGGCTGCGCAGCTCGAACAGATTCATACCGAGACCGGCGACAAGCGCAGCGCCGAGCGCTTTGCGGAATTGCGCCGCCGCTTCCAGCGCGCCGCCGGACTTTCGGACGAGGAACTGGCTAGTGCCGCAGCCCCGGCGAAGCCGGGCTCAGCCGCCGAGCCGGCTGCCGCCGATGAACCGGCCGAGACGGCCATTCCGGAAATCACCGCCGTGCCCGCGGAACCAGAGCCTGCTCCGGCCTCGAATTCGTCATCCGCCCCCCGGGCTGCCGAGCCAGAACCTGAGCCGGCCGAAGTTGAGGCCGCGCTGGAGGAAGCAGAAGTTCAGGAAGTGGATTTGTCCGACGAGTGGGCCACGCTGCTCGAAGAAACTCAGGCGCCGGAGCCAAGCAAGGCCGCACCCGCCCCGCCGCCAGAGGCGAAAACCCCGGCCGCGACGCCGGAGAAAGCTCCCCCTGTTCCCCCGCGTCCGGAAAAGCCTCCGCATGTCGAGGAGTTTCAGATCAGCGGAGAGCCAGCGCCTGCCGCCGCGGAGAATACCCCTGCTGCGGCTCCGCCCATTCCATTAGACAAACCCGCGGCGAAAACTACTGCTGGCAAATCCAAGGAAAAGCCCGCCCAAAAAGCTCCGCCGAAGCCGGCCAAGCCGGCCGAGCCCGAACTCGAACGGGAACAGGAGTACGAACTCGTGCTCGAGCAGGAACAGCTGGTTCCCGCCTACGATCAGAAGCCTCCCGAGCCGCCCGCGCCCGCACAAAACAAGGCGGCGGCACCCCCGGCCGGCAGCGCTTTCGAATCCGATCAATTCCTGGCTGAGCTTGCTCGGGAAATCGATCAACTGGGCATGGACTCTCTCGCTCCGTCCTTCTCCGATTCGAAACCCGGCGCTCCGGCCTCTCCGCCGGCAAAGCCAAAGGTGCCGCGCGCCCCTTCGCAAGCTGCCGAGTCCGGCCCGCTCATGGAAGTCTTCGAAGAGTTTCGCGCAGAACTTGGCGAAATGGGCGCGGAAGAGGAAGATCTCGAGACCCATTACAATCTCGGAACTGCTTTCCGCGAGATGGGCCTTCTTGAAGAAGCCATCAGCGAATTCCAGAAAGTCGCCAAAGCCAGCGACAACGGCCGCGCTTTCCGCTATACCATGCAGTGCTGCACGCTGCTGGGCCTGGCCTTTATGGAAAAAGGCCAGCCCGCCATCGCCGCGATCTGGTATGAGCGCGCTTTACACACTCCCGGAATCGACCCGGAAAGTACCCTCGCCTTGCGGTATGATTTGGGTGTCGCCCAGGAATCCGCGGGCGAGCCGGAAGCGGCGCTAAAGAGTTTTTCTCAGGTCTACGCGATGAACATCGACTACCGCGACGTAGCCGAGCGCATCGCAGCTCTTCAGAAGCCCATCCGCTAATCCAGAATGCAGCCACGCGGACGGATTTCCCTACATCGATGAACCGGATTTATCACGCACTTCTGGTTGTCCTCGCGTTCGAGATGGGCGTGCTGCTGCTGTATTTGCCGTGGTCCATCTACTGGGAACAGAACTTTTTCTTGAATCACTATCCTTTGCTTCGCTCCATCCTGCTTCACCCTTCCTTTCGGGGGGCCGTCAGCGGCATCGGCATTCTGGATATCCTTCTGGCCATCCGATGGATCGGCTCGCGCCCGGATCCCGGCCGTGTTCCCCCAGCCTAAATCGGGAAGCGCGCTGTTGCTCTGCTACGTGGGCGACCGCAGCCTGTTTGCGGCCGCGCCCGCGCGCAAAATTCTTCTGAAGAAAATCGCAGCGGCTGCGGCGGCAGGCGTCGATTGGATCCAGATCCGCGAAAAGGATCTCTCGGGAAAGGAATCGAGCACGCTGACGCGTGAAGCTCTGAAGCTTGCTCGAAATGCGGACGACGCCGCGGGTGCCGGCGAGTCCACCGGATCGCCGCGCGCCTTAGCCTGTTCGCCAGGCAAAGCGGCCCACGCGCGAATCTTGGTAAACGACCGCTTGGATGTCGCGCTCGCCGCGCACGCCGGCGGCGTCCATCTCGGCGAGCAGAGCCTGCCGCCAGAAGCAGCGCTCCGCCTGCGCCAAGGGCTCGAGCAGGAAGATTTCTTGATCGGCGTCTCTTGCCATTCGCCGAAAGCAGCCAAGCAGGCCGAACGCGGCGGCGCCGACTATCTCTTCTTTGGTCCCGTGTTTGCCACGCCCTCGAAGGCCGCTTATGGCGCGCCGCAAGGACTCGACCGGCTCCGCGAAGTCTGCCAAGCCGTCACGCTGCCGGTCGTGGCCATTGGCGGCATCACGCCGGACAATGCCAGCGCTTGCCTTTCCGCCGGAGCATCCGGCATCGCCGCCATCCGCCTCTTCCAAGACGCTCGAGACCTCCCCGCCGTGGTCAAAGCGCTAAAAAAAATCTCGCGCTAACCTGCGCTCCTCCTACGCGCGAGCCTCTATCTCCGGCTCTTTCCACGGCCTTTTTCAGCCGTGCCGTGCCGCGTCTCCCCCAAAATGGTCGCCGCGAACCGGGTCACGCGGTTTCCGGCGCCCGTCTCCGCTCCCTGGCTCCTAGCGTTCCTGCAGCCGCCGTAACAGACGGATCTGCCCCGCATGGTAGACGTCATGAAAGGCCACGCCATAAAGCTGTTTCAAAAACTTGGCGTCGCGCGGCTTGCGCAAAGCCTTGGCAATCGCGGCGCACATGGCGCGATGCTCGCGCTCGAGTAGCTTCTTGTCAGCGTTCCACGCGGCTTGTGTCGCATTGCCTTTTTCCGGCCGCGGGAAGAAGTTGCTGCCTTTCAGAGCGAACGACCCGCGCTTGTTGCCCTCGATCCTGCGCCGCACGGTGTATTTCCAGTACGCGGCGTGCAGCGCTACTTCCCAGATGTTGTGGCGGCCCGGTCCGGGCCGCCAGGCCGCCTCGACCATCGACACGCCCTTGAGCGACTGCTTCAGATTCGGCCCATGCCAGGTCTTTCTCTCATACGCTTCGTCCAGCAGTGCCAGCACCAGCTTCGGCGTGTTCACTCGACCCTCCCCGGGGCATGCCCTGTTCGAAAAATATGGCCCATCCCCCAACTCTCCCATGCGCTAGGCGCTCTAGTTCGATCTTTTTGGGTACCGCCTGAAACCTGCTACCAACAACTATTTCTGGCCGAACTGCTGAAGGGTGACGTTGACGAGGAAGGGGTTGGCAAAGTCCGTGGTTTCGCCCCAGCCCTTGCCGGTGATGGGCATCAGCCGCGCCGAGAGTGCCTTGTGCCACTTCACCGACAGGCTGGCCATGTCACTGATGGTCAGGGAAAGTTGCTCGGCGGTGGTGTCTCCCGGCAGGGGAATGGTGTCCAGACCGGTGCCACACACCGCGGAGTAGGCCAGCAGCGCGTCCACGGAAACGCGGCCCTCGCTCCAGCGCTCGGCCAGGCGCGCATCTTCGAGGACCGGGAGCATCAGCCCGTTGTAGCCGGTTTGCTTGACCTTCACGTCCCTGATGGCCGTGGTAAGCGTGGCTGCGGCGGTCAGTGTGCCGCTCAGGCCGAAGGGCTGCTTGGTCAATTCCTCGATGGCCGCGCCGATCGAAGCATCTTTCGCGGGCGAGGGCGCCGGCGAAAGATCAATGCCCATGTAGGTCCAGCCGGTCTCGGAGTCCACGCGGCCGGCGTGATGCTCGATGTCGAAGGCCACCGCGGCGAGCGCGTCGGTAATGCGCTGGCGGGCGGAGGCCAGGTCCGGCGCGTCTTTAAGCGCGGCGGCAACGACGGGAGCGGACTCGATGGCAATGGCAAACTGGTGCCCAAACCCGGTGTGATATGCGGCGGGAAAAAACGGCACCAGGGGCGGCACATTGGCGATGGCGGCAAAACGGAAATTGCCCTGGCTATGCTCGGTGGAGGCTTCGAGTTTTTTCATGACCCGCGCGGCCGCGCCCACGGCGCCCCAGCGCACGCCGTCTTCGCCGGCCACCACCAGGCTGCCGTTCAGGTTTTTCGTATTGGCCAGGATTTCTGCGAGCAGGTCGGCCTGGGAAGGCGGGTCGGTGGGGTTCAGCATGGCCGGGCCGATGGACATCGCGAACTTCTGCTGCTCCGCGAGAGCGTCCAACAGTTTGAAGAAAGCCACCGACTGTTCCGTGTTCAGGCCCTGGATGTATTCGGGGAACGGTTGCGTGGCGATGCGGATGGTCTGGACTTGATAGCCGCGCGATTCAAAGATGGTTTGCGCCCGATGTAGCATGTTCAGCGTGTCCGCGATCTGCCGCTGGTAGTTGCGCCAATCCAGATTAACGAACGCGGTAACCGCACGGATCTTTGGGTTCGACGGATTGCCGGACGTGTTTCTTAGTTGCGCCGGCGGACGTTTTGGCGCTGCCTGCGGAGCGCGCGCGAAAACCGCCACCGCGAAAACGCCAAGTGCGAAAAAAGCAAGAAACCGGGATGACGCTCGAGGTTGCATGCCGATTCTCCCGGAAGGCACGATACATCCTGCGGAATCTCCTTACAAGATTCCCGCTGCGAATTCTGGTTAGGCCCCTGCCGGCTGTTCGGCGGTGGACGGGAGGCTCCTATCGTCCTATTTCGCTTTAAGGGGAAATAGGCGGGGGGAAGTTCCATTTCTTCGTCCAGTCGACGCCTGCTTCTTGCCCGTCGACCGGGCAGACCTTCTTGTGCCGGACTCATTGAATAGCACGCCGCGGACAAAGGCTTTGCTGCTTGTGCGATTTTTGCGAGGTTACACGAAAGCGGAGATCCCGGTGACGCGCTCGCCGATCACCAGCTTGTGAATGTCGTTCGTGCCTTCGTAGGTGTAGACGCTTTCGAGATTGTTCATGTGGCGCATGATGCAGTAATCGTCGACGATGCCGTTGGCGCCCAGAATGTCGCGCGCTTTGCGCGCGGTTTCGAGCGCGATGGCCACGTTGTTCATTTTCAGCATGGAAATGTGCGAGGGATCGACTTTGTTTTTGTCTTTGAGGCGGCCGACGTGCAGCGCCAGCAATTGGCCCTTCACGATTTCCGTGATCATCCAGGCGAGTTTTTCCTGGACGAGCTGATGCGATGCGATGGGCTTGTTGGCAAATTGCTTGCGCGTTTTCGCATATTGCAAGGCGGTGTCGTAGCAGGCCATGGCCGCGCCGAGCGCGCCCCAGCCGATGCCGTAGCGCGCCTGGTTCAAGCAGCTCAAGGGGCCTTTCAATCCCACGATGCCGGGGAGCAAATTTGCTTCCGGAATTTCGCAGTCGGTGAACGACAACCCCGAGGTGACCGAGGCACGCAGGGACCATTTGCCGTGGACGTCCCAGGCTTTCAAACCCGGCGTGCCTTTCTCGACCAGGAAGCCGCGGACTCTGTCGTCCTCGGCCTTGGCCCACACGACGGCGATGTCCGCGAGGGAGCCATTGGTGATCCACATTTTTTCGCCGTTCAAGACGTACCTCGAGCCTTTTTTCACCGCGCGCGTGAGCATCCCGCCGGGATTCGAGCCGAATTGCGGCTCGGTCAGCCCGAAGCAGCCGATGGCTTTGCCCTGCTGGAGCAGCGGCAGCCATTTGTTTTTTTGTGCGTCGCTGCCGTAGGAATAAATCGGATACATCACCAGGGCGCCCTGCACGGAAACAAAACTGCGCAGGCCCGAGTCGCCGCGCTCGAGTTCCTGGGTCAGCAAACCGTATGCGACGTTGGACATGCCCGCGCAACCGTAGTCGTGAAGATTGGCGCCAAAAAATCCGAGTTCGCCGAGCTGCGGAATCAGATGCATGGGGAAGGTGGCTTCGCGGCTGTGTTTTTCGATGACAGGAATGACTTCGTTTTCGACGAATTCGCGGGCCGTCTGGCGGACAAGTTTTTCCTCGTCGTTCAATTGCGAATCGAAATCTATGAAATCCACTCCGCCGAATTTCACCATACGTTGCTCCTGGTCATGGCTTGGCTTTGTGCAAAGTTAAAAAAGCAGATCCCGCAGGCCTAAAGGCCCGGGCTAGGAGCGCTCGGGATGACCGCCCTTCGAGCCGTCAGACGTCGGTCCAGTGTAGCAACCGGCCGGATTTGCCAGCAACGTTGCTTGCAGAAGCGGCCCAGCTTGACGCGATGCCGCAGGAGCAGCGAAACTTTTTGTTTAGTCTAGTGCCGTGCAAAGGAATAAGCAAAGGTGCCGAGAAAATCTTCCCCGAGTTGGAAGGGGGCAATGCGAAGGAGCAAGGCGCTTCCCAGGCCGCCGAAAATCCTCATTTTTGACGTGGACGGCGTGCTGGTCGACGTGCGCGGCACGTACTGGCGCTCGGCGCTCGATACCGTGCGCTACATCACCGGCAAGCGCGCAACCTACGCCGAACTGCAGCAATGGAAGAGCCAGCCGGGATTCAACGACGACTGGAGCATGGTGGCGGCGTGGGTGACGGCGCTCGGCAAACCGCTCTCGTACGAACAGGCGCGCTCTGCGTTTGAAAAATTTTATTGGGGGAGCGACGGGAAGCCGGGAAACGTTCGCAACGAAAAAATACTGGTGAGCCCGCGGCAGATCGAAAAATGGGCCGACCGTTTCGAGCTAAACCTGTTCACCGGACGCACTCGGCAGGAATTTTCCTTCACGTTTGATCGCTGGCCGGCCACGAAGTACTTCCGGACCATCATCACCATGGATGACGCTCGAAAAAAACCGCATCCGGACGGCCTGCAGATCATTCTCGGAGCTCGCGATCCGAGGACGGCGTTGTATGTCGGCGACAACATTGATGATGCGCTGGCCGCGCGAGCGGCAGGCGTGCCGTTCCTGGCGATTCTCGGGCGAGACGGGCAGCGTGACGGCGCACGCGCTCGGCAGTTCCGCGAATTGGGCGCGCTCGCGCTTCTTCCGCGAGTAACGGAGCTTGCGGAGGTACTCGGAAAGTCTTGAAGCGGCCAATCCAAGGGGAACCATTTGTCGCTCAGGAGGGAATCAGAATTGCGAGTGAGTCGCCATTCGGGGGAACCAATGAAAGTCGGACGAACGATTTTGCTGACGGCAATGACGGGTTTTGCAGGCTTGCTGGGGCTTTGCGACGTCGCCCGGGCACAGGCGCCGGTGGGACCGGTCAGCCCGCCGCCACCGGGAACGATGCCTGCGGCCAAGCCGCGAGAAGCGGTCCCGCTGCCTCCTCTGCGCCAGAGCATCCTCGGCGCATGGAAGCTCAACCGCGACGAGAGCGATGACATGCGCAAGCGCGCCGAAGACTCGCGAGGTTCCGGCGGCGGCTACGGCGGCAGACGCGGGGGAGGAGGCTGGCCAGGGGGTGGAGGATACGGAGGACATCGCGGCGGCATGGGCGGAGAGGAGAGCGATCAGGAACGGCAGAAAATGCACGAACTTCTGAGCCCGCCGACGACCATGACGTTCTCGATGACCGGCGCGGAAGTGGACCTGATGGACGATCGCGACCGCAAGCGCGCGTTCATGACCGACGGGCGCAAGCTGCAAAAATCCAAAGACGATCGTTACCAGGAGATCGCCGCGAAATGGGACGGCAACCGGTTGGTCACGGAGGAAAAGAGCCCGCGCGGCGGGAAAATGAGCCGCACCTTCGAGCTTTCTCCAGACGGTCGGCAGCTTTGCGAAAACCTGCGCATCGAAAGCAGCGGAGGAAAGCATCGTTCGCTCGACGTCCACTATGTGTACGACATTCTTGCCCAGGCGGATAGAAAATAAATGGCGCGGCGGGCAAAACCCCTTTGACTCTTCTCAAGAGAGCAAAGGAGCGCCGCTAGAACTACTTGTGAAAGCGAGACGGGCGGTAGGGTTCGAGCATCCTTACGGATACCCGATCAAGAATCCCGTCGGTGACCAACTCTCCGAGGATCGAAGCCAGCGTCACACCGCGGTGCGTTGCGGCCATTTAGAGATTGGGACAATTCCCGGCTGGGCCAAGGATCGGAAAGCCGTCTTTGGGCATGGGCCGCCAGCCCAAAGTGACTTTTTCGACCGGCGCTTTCCCGCCGCCTTTACTTTGGCAAGTTTCATTGTCGAAACTGTAGTTCCCTCGAGTAATCCGCAGTAATTCCCTTGCCGCAGATTAATCAAGCGCGGATTCGAAAGACTGTGTGGCTTGCAAAAGACCGCGCCGGTTTCCTCGCACAATTGCGCAAGGATATTGCGCTACCGCATGGCGCCAGCTACGGCGACTGCCAGGGCTTCGGTAGGAGAATCCGCCTGCCCGGCAGCCGTGGAAGCGGGCTCCATCCCGTCGGCACACTGGAACAAATAAAGACTTGCTGAGGAATAGGAATGCGCAATCCAATTTGCGGCACGAGGCAGTTCCAGGCTCGAGGGAAATGCCAAACGGATTTTCGTCGTTCGCCAAAGCTATCCCAATGCAACCATCTGCGCTACAATCGTGCGCTGAACCGGGTCGGTTCGCGGCCCGATGACCCTTTTCATTTCTTCAATTAAAAAGTGAGGGAAGCACCACGCTTCCTCTTCCTCATGGGGGGCGACCCGTCCGGCCCAACTCGATAAAGGGAGACTACTATGACTTTGCGAAAGATAGCTTATTCAGCAACACTCTTATCCTTGACACTTCTGCTTCTTTCATTGGCTTCTACCGGCGGAAATCCCAAAGCTGCTCCGGCCCCGAGCCGCCCGTCCAATTCTGACCGTCAATGCGTTCCCGTTGGGGGAATGCTGATGACGAACTTCGGGGCATTCGGTGCTGATCTTAACACTACGCTGGGAACGGCCACTGGGGACCTTCGCGGTGCCGTCAGTGGAACGCTTCTCGGTGTGCCCCAACCCGGCTCGGGAAACACCGTCATCTTCCAGGTCCAACATCACTGGGTCACCGAAACCGGAGATGCTTTGTTCTTTGACCCAGCAACAGCGACTACGGTGCCAATCGCGTCCGGCCTATTCGCAATTCTTACTTACCCAGTGCACCTTACCGGGGGGACCGGAAAATTCGCGGGAGCGACCGGCGATCTCACCAGCACCGGCGAGGTGAATTTGCCAAACTTTCCGAACGTAACCGGCGGCACCACGGTCTTCCGCTACAGCGGTCAAGTCTGCTCTGCCGGTCAATGAGTAAAAAGCGTGGTTTTTCACCTTCGTCGAGTAGCCGGGCGCCATCGCTGGCGCCCAGCCCTCTAAGAACCGGACTTGAAGGTTTACCGAGTAGCCGGACCCCATTGCTGAGGCCCAGCCCTCTAAGAACGGTGCATGCAAGTTTCCCGGCACGCGGCTCAAGCACTGCGAACGCCTCTTTCAGGGAGACGCGGCTTCGAGACGGAAAGGTGCTGACGGTGAACCCTGTCGTGGCACTCCGGATGAAGTAGGACGCGGTTTTCGACGCTTTTCGAGCCACCCTTCACGAGAGGAACGCAGTGGTGAAGGCGCCATCCCGTGATCCGAGTGATTTTGAGA
>WNGP01014969.1_pt1 | contig 11056 bp, 8 predicted proteins | sample 5407671 | NCBI WGS metagenome assembly WNGP01 (sample SAMN13153381, study PRJNA577476) | soil metagenome | isolation source: 40 cm soil or saprolite under Garry oak tree replicate 2 | place: USA:California | collected 2016-06-15
CAGCGAATCGGTGACGGCTTGTTCGTAGCCCGTGACGGCGGTCATTCCTGAGAAGCGAACACTCAGACTATCGGGATTTTGCAGGGCGACAATCAGCAACAGCAAGTTCACGAAATCCTCCGAGCAAGATCGAGGACCACCTTCGGGAGCAACCGATGTTCGGCTTCCAGGACGCGGGCCGCCAGGGTCTCCGCGGTATCGCCTTGCCGGACCGGCACTTTTTCCTGGGCGATGATCGCGCCACGATCGAATGCTTCGTCCACGAAGTGTACGGTCGCGCCCGATTCTTTGGCACCACTCGCGAGTACCGCTTCGTGCACCCGCTGGCCGTACATGCCGGGGCCGCCGAAGTCGGGGAGCAGGGCGGGGTGAATGTTGATCATCCGGCCCCGAAACCGCGCGACGACGGAGGCGTGCACGAGCTTGAGATAGCCTGCCAGGACAACCAGCTGCGCGTCCGCCAGCGCGGACTGCACTTCGGTGGGGTCACTCGGGTCGCGCAGCACGGTGGTGGGTACGCCCGCGCGGCGCGCGCGGGCCAGCGCGCCGGCATCGGGCCGGCTCGAGATCACGCGGGTGACGCGGGCGAACGGGGAATCGTGCAGGGCGTCGAGGAGGGCCTGCAAGTTCGTGCCGCCGCCCGACACGAACACGGCGACACGAACCGGTCCCCCCCGTTCCGTCACTGATTGCTGTTACGACGGCACGGCACGACGGACTTCGGCTTGGATCCACTCGTGACGCTCAACGTGAACAGGCCGGTCACGTAATGCTCTCCTACCGCCGTATTCACGACGATCTCGTACTCGCCGGTCTGCGGGAACGTCGCCGTGAGCCGCGCGTGGCAGTTTCCGCCCCCGTCGTCGTCCTGGAAGTCGCGGCCGCCGGTGATGCCCGGCCCACGCAGGAACAGGTACGAGTCGAACGCCTCCGACTCGAGATCGATGGTGATCGTCTGGCCGGCGCGACCCTGAATCGTCCAGGCCTGCGCGTAGGTCGTGTCGCTGTCGAGCAGTACGTCGCGGCGGGTGAGGGCGCCCTGCTCGGTTTGGCCGACGTCGATGGCATGCGTCGCTTCGCTCGCCGTGGTCGTCTGGCAATCGGCGCTGGCGCGGCTGGCGTCCTGCACCGGCTTTGCGCCTTCCGTGATCGACAGCGAGAACCGACCGGTTTGCCGCTCGGGCTTGGAGGTGGTGTTCACGAGAATGCGGTAGGGGCCCGTGCCCGGGAATGCGCGCGACACGCGCGAGTAGCAGCCGGGACCGCCATCGTCATCCACGATCTGGCGCTCGAGACCGGGGCCGTTGACGATCAGCACCGGATCGAAATCGTCCGACGACAGGTCGATCGTGATCGGCCGCCCCGACGGCGCCGTGAACTGGTACGCCTGGTAGTAGGTGTTGTCGGGGTAGAGGGAGTCGCTGCCCGTGAGCGAGCCGTTGATCGTCGCGCCGATGCGGATGGACGTCCCGCCCTGGCCGCTTCCTGCCGCAGCGCCCGCCGGCGAACAGTCGTTCTCGCTGCGCCCCTGCACGTGCTGGCTCCCCTCGGTGATCGAGAGCCGGTAGCGTCCCGTCTGCCGGTGCGGGGTCGTCGTGGTGTTCACGAGCACGCGATAGGGACCACGTCCCGGAAATGGCTGGGAGACGCGCGACCCGCAGCCCGGACCGCCGTCGTCGTCCACGATGGTCTGTGCCAGGCCGCCGCCGCTCACGATGAGCACTGGATCGAAATCGCTCGAGGTGACGTCGATGGTGATGTCGTGGCCCGGCGTCGTCATGAACTGATACGCCTTGTAGTACGTCGTATCGGGGTAGAGCGAATCTGCGCTGCTCAAGGTGCCAGTGATCGTCTGGCCGATGCTGATCTCCGGCAGGCTCGCCACGCTATCCATCGAGCCGCGCGCGATGGTTTTCGTCGTGAGCAGCACCTGCCCCTCGGCCACCGCGCCCTGATCGTTGTTGAGGTTGCGAATCGCATCCGTCGCGGTCGCGAAATTCAGCGACTGGCCCGCTTCGATCGTGCTGCGCACGATGCCGATCACCTGACCCCGCGAGTCGAGCACCGGCGCGCCGCTCGAGCCGTGCGAGATCGCCGCCGAGATCTGCAGCAGCTTGGTGCCCTTGACGACGCGCGATGCGGAGATGATCCCGCGCGACACTGTCCCGGGCAGCTGCCCGAGCGGGTTCGAGATCACCGTCACCTCATCCCCATCCTTCATGCTCTCACTCGAGCCCCAGCGCAGCGTCGCCGGCGGACGCCCGGACACGGTCAGCATCGCGACGTCCTTGGCGGAATCGGACGCGGCCACCGAGCACCGCAGCTGCTGGCCGTCGCTCAGCTCGATGCGACAGCCGGCGGCGTCCTCGAGCACATGGGCCGCAGTGACGACGTACCCCTCGGTCACGAAGAACCCCGTGCCGCTCGCCATCAGCTGGCCGCTCGCATCGAGCGCCTGAATCGTGACGACGGCTTTCCGCACCAACGGGATGTCGATGGCGGGAGGAGTCGTGCGAGCGGTGCGAGTCGGCTGCTGGGACGCGAGGGAAGGAGCAAGAACCACGAGGGCGACGAGAGGTGTCAGGCTGCGTCCGCGCATGCGCGACTCCTTCACCAAGGCGAGGTGCGGCTAATCTGGGGAATGGGATGAGCAAACACAATCACGCAAGAATCTTTTGAACGGCTTCCCCAATGTCAGCGACGACCATCACACCGAGCGCCCGCGCCTGACCCTGATGCAGGTTGCCTTCCCCCGTCGTCACCAGAACGCCGTGGCCGCCGAGTACGCGGGCCGGCTGAACATCCGAGAGACGGTCGCCGACCCACCACGACTGCGTGAAGTCGATGTCGAACGCCGCCTGCGCATCGCGGAACAGCTTGAGGCCGGGTTTGCGGCACTCGCAGGAAGCCCCACCGGGACCGGGGAATTGCGGGTGGTGCGGGCAGAAGTACGCGGCGTCGATGCGCGCTCGCTGCGCGGCGAGCAATTCGCCGAGTCGCTGTTGCACGGCTTCGTAGTCGGCGACCGTGTAGAGGCCCCGCGCGATTCCCGATTGATTAGAGACGACGACGACGCGGTAGCCGGCGTCATTGAGCCGCCGAATCGCCTCGGCCGCGCCCGGCAGCAGCTTGACCTTGTCCGGCTCGTGCAGAAATCCTGGATCCTCGACGATCGTGCCGTCGCGATCGAGGAAGACCGCGCGGGAGCCGTCAGCCATCAGCCGTCAGTGCGGCTTTCACCGTATCGATCTGTTCCGGAAAGATTGTGCGGGCATCAAGCAAGACGCGGCTCCCCGCCACGCGCGCGATGATCGGCGGGTCGTTGGCCCGCAGCCGCTCGGCGAGCGATTCGTCCGGGAATCCGGCGAGCCAGGTCCGCAGTTTGGCCCCCGGGAACGAGCCGCCGCCTACCTCAGAGTCGCCCTCGATCAACTGGCCGCCGAGCCGCTCGGCACGCGCCCGGATGCTGTCCTCGCTCTCGGTGAGCATCCTCAGTACGGGGATTTCACGAATGGCGACCTCCGGGTCGCGATAGAGTGCGAGGGTAGCCTCGAGCCCGGCCAGCGTAAGCTTGTCGGCACGTACCGTGCGCGCGAGGGGATCGGCGCGGCAGGCGGCAATCGCGGCCTCGCTGCCGACGAGAATCCCGGCCTGCGGCCCACCGAGCAGCTTGTCGCCGCTGAAGGCGACCAGGTCGGCGCCGGCGGCGACGGCTTCCGGAACGGTCGGCTCACCGCTTAGCCCCCAGCCCGAAAGATTCATCATCAGGCCGCTGCCCAGGTCGTACACGCAGGCGATGCCGCGCGCGTGCGCCATCTCTGCCAGCTCGACGACCGCCACGTCGGCGGTGAAGCCGGTCACTTGGAAATTGGAGCGGTGGACCTTCAGGAGCACTCTGCTATCAGCCGTCAGCGCTCTGTCATAATCGTTGGGATGCGTGCGATTGGTTGTGCCCACTTCCACAACCCGCGCACCAGACCGAGCCATGATATCCGGGATGCGGAACGCGCCGCCGATTTCGACCAGCTCGCCGCGGGAGACGATCGCATCGCCGCCGCGCGCGAGCGCGCTCAATGCCAGCAGCAACGCGCCGGCGGCGTTGTTCACGACGAGCGCATCGGCGGCGCCGGTCAGCTCCACCAGCAGATCGCGACAGATCGCGTGCCGCGAGCCGCGCGTGCCGCGGCCGAGGTCGTATTCGAGGGCGGAGTAGCCTTGGGCGATCCGGGTGATGGCGGCGATCGCCGCGGGGGCGAGCGGGGCGCGGCCGAGGTTGGTGTGCAGCACGACGCCCGTCGCGTTGATCACCGGAGCGAGCGACGGTACCGCGAGCCGGCGGACCGCGGCCCGCACCGCGGCATCCCAGCCCTCGGCCGGCGCGGTGCCGCCTTTTACGCGCGCCTCGTCCACCGCCGCCCGCGCCGCTTTCACGACGAGTGCGCGGGGATGCGTCGCCAGGAGCGAGGCGATGCCTGGGCCCGCGAGCAGCGAGTCAACGGACGGCAACTGACGTCTGGGGTCCGTCATCGCGGCGGTTTCGAGGGTGGTTGAATGGGACGTGGTGCGCGGTGCGTGGTGTCTGCCCGAGCGCGTTGGGTCGAGTCGCGCACGACAGGTTTCGGCACCGTGAAGCCGATATCGCCGTCGCCTGTCTTCCCGATCAGGTTCGTCGCCCTCGTGATCCGTACCACGTAGCGCGTGTCCGGCCGCAGCCGCTGCACCAGCCGGATCACGATCTTGTCAGACGGAATCGGACGCTGCGCGAGCAGCTTCTTCACGAGCGTCGAGTCCACGTAGACCTTCGCCGGCGTTCGAGTCGGCACCCCGCGGGGGGGCGGGGGCGGCGGCGGTGCCGGGGGGACCGGTGTCCCGGGGGGCACGGGCGGGTGAATGTTCGGACGCGCCGCGGTGTCGTGCACCATCGCCGGACGCTTGGTCGTGTCGCGCGCCGCGGCGGCGGCCGAATCCGCTTTCTGCCGTGCCGCGGCGGCCGCGGTGGTCAGCGAATCGTACGCGCGCTGCGTGAGAATTCGTTCGATATCCACGGGCGTCGAATCGGGCAGCGCGATCAGATGCACGTGCGTCGTGTCGAGCGATTTGGCGGGGTCGAGCGCCTGGCTGAACTCGACGCGCACCGAAATGGAATCGACGGAGGTCGCGGCGCGGGGACGCGGTGGCACGGTGTCGTGCGGGAAGGTGAAGAGCGCGACGTTGGAGGACGAATCGAGCGTCACGGTGACGGAGTCGTACGCTTCGCGCAGGCCGCGGCGCCGGTCGCCGTTTTCATCCGCCGTCGCATACACGATGTAGTGCCCTGGCTGCAGGTTCGTCAGGTTGAACTGGCCGCCCGAGTCGGCCATGGTCAAGTAGCCGACGCTGTCGGGGAGCGGCACCGCCTCGATCAGCCCGCGTACCAGCACCGCCTGCTCCAGCCACTTGAGCGCGATCCCGCCGATGCGCGCGTGCCCGATCTCGGGGCCGGTCGAGAACAGCACCACCTTGGCGGAGTCGCTGCGATTGCGGCGCAGGTCGCTAAAGCCCGGCATGATCTCGAGCCGGTAGACGCGCCGCTTCCAGCCCTCCTTCGGCTTGATGCTGACGCGGCTGCGATGCCAGCTCACTTTTACCGGACCGGCCACTGGCGACAGCAGAACCTGCTTCTCGAGCAGGCTCATCGTTCCAGCTCCACCACCACCGGCCATTTCATCGATGACTTCATTGAATTGAATCGCGGCGTCGCCGTGGAAGTTGGGGACCATGGCGCCCGATTCCGGCTTCACCTGGACGATTTTGGGAGGCTCCTTGTCCGGCGGCCCGCCGGGCGGGGCGCCGACACTCGCGCACGCGAGCAGCAGCGCGCCGAGCGCTCCTACGAACAGCCGAGGGATTTGAGCTTGCCGGCCAGGACGTCGCGCTGATCGCGCCATGCCTTTTCCTTTTCGCGCTCCTTGGCCACAACGTCCTGGGGCGCGCGGGAGACAAAGCTCTCGTTGGTGAGCCGGGCGGCCAGACCCTTGAGCTGATTGTCCAGCCTGCCGAGCTCGTCACTCAGCCGGCGACACTCCTGCTGCACGTCGATCGTGCCTTCCAGCGCGACCACGACTTCGCTGCCGTCACCGAAGATGGCGTGCGCGCCAACTCCCTGCGGCACGCCGTCGAGCGCCAGGCTCTCGAGCTGCGCCAGCCGCACGATCGTGTCGCGCTCGCCCGTCTTCACGCGCGCAAACTCCTGATCGGCGCGCGGATCCTCGAGCTCGGACCGCGGTGCCGGCCACTCCGCCGTCACGAGCAGCTCGCTTGGCTTGGGGCCCGGCAGCTTCTGCCACAGCTCCTCAGTAATGAAGGGGACGATCGGGTGAAGCAGGCGCAGTGACAGGTCGAAGCAGTACGCCAGCACGGCTTTGGCTGCCGGATCCTCGAGCCTGGGTTTCACCGCCTCCACGTACCAGTCGGCAAGCTCATTCCAGACGAACTCGAAGCAGCGCTTGGCCGCTTCGTCGAGCCGGAACTGCTCGAGCGACGCGGTCGCTTCGCGGATCACGGCCTGGGCGCGCGACAGGATCCAGCGGTCGGCCAGGGTGAGCGCGCGGCGATCGACGGCGTCGATCGCGGGCACGCTCTTGGGGAGCTGGCCGAGGACGAACTGCGCAATGTTCCAGAGCTTGTTCGCGAAGTTGCGGCCCGGCGCGAACGTCGTCTCGAGGTCGTCGGGATCGAGCAGCAGGTCTGCGCCGAGCGCGGTGTTGGCCACGCAGGTCCATCGCAGCGCGTCGGCGCCGAACTTCTCTACCACGACGAGCGGATCGATCCCGTTGCCCAGGGACTTCGACATCTTGCGATGCTTGGTGTCGCGCGCGATGCCGTGCAGGTACACCGTCGTGAACGGCTTCTTGCCCATGAAGTGGTAGCCCGACATCAGCATGCGCGCGACCCAGAAGAACAGGATGTCGGGCCCCGTCACGAGCGTGTGGCCGGGATAGAAGCGCTTCAGGTCGGGCGTCTCTTCCGGCCAGCCGAACGTCGCGAACGGCCACAGCCACGACGAGAACCAGGTGTCGAGCACGTCGGGATCCTGCTCGACGCCGGCGCCGCATGTGGGACACTTCTCCGGGTCTTCGCGATCCGCCCAGACATGCCCGTTCGCGCAGGTGAACACCGGAATCCGGTGCCCCCACCACAGCTGCCGCGAGATGTTCCAATCCCGGATGTTGTTCATCCAGTTCTCGAACGTCGCGTTCCAGCGCTCCGGTACGATATGGAACTCGCCCGCCGCGTATCCCAGCATCACGCGCTCGGCGAGCGGCTTCATCTTCACGAACCATTGGTCCGAGAGCCGGGGCTCAACCACCGTATCGCACCGATAGCAGCGCCGCACTGAATGGTGATGCGGTTCGGTTTTTACGAGAAGACCTTCGCGCTCTAATTGCTTGACGATTTTCTTTCGAGCTTCGAAGCGGTCCAGACCGATCAGATCCGGTGGAATTCGGGCGGTTGGGCGGTTGGGCGGTTGGGCGGTTTGGGACTCTTTCGAACCGCCTAACCGCTTAACCGCCGAACCGCCACTCTCTCCCAGCGTTCCGTCCTCTTCCATGATCAGCGGCATCTCAACGCTTGGCCAAACCCGCCGGGCGATGTCAAAGTCGTTTGCATCGTGAGCGGGAGTGACCTTCAACATTCCCGTCCCGAACGCCTGATCCACCGCGTCGTCCGTCGTGATCGGAATGGCGACACCGGAAAGCGGGATCTTGACCCGCTTGCCCTTGAGTTTCTTGTAGCGTGCGTCCTTCGGATTGAACACGAGCCCGATGTCGCCGAACATCGTCTCCGGCCTGGTCGTCGCGACCGTCACGAAACCGGAGCCGCCCTCGAGCGGATACTTGATGTGATACAGGTTGCCCTGCGTCTCGTGGTGCTCCGCTTCTTCATCTGATAGCGCGGTGAGGCAGTGCGGGCACCAGTGGATCACGCGGTGGCCGCGATAGATCAGTCCCTCGTCCCACAGCCGCACGAACACCTCGCGCACGGCGCGCGAGTAGTCCTCGTCGAGCGTGAAGCGCAGCCGCGACCAGTCGCACGAGCTGCCGATCACCTTCAGCTGCTCGATGATCGTGTTGCCCGTCTTCTTGACGAAGCACCACACCTCTGCGACGAACTGCTCGCGGCCCAGGTCGAACCGGGTCTTGCCCCCCTTGGCGAGGCGCTTCTCGACCACGTTCTGCGTGGCGATCCCGGCGTGATCGGTCCCCGGCAGCCACTCGGCGGCGCGGCCGCGCATCCGCTCGAAGCGGATCAGCACGTCCTGAATGACGTTGTTGAGGGCGTGGCCGACGTGCAGGATGTCGGTGACGTTGGGGGGCGGAATGACGATGACGTACGGCTCGGCGCCGGCCCCTTCCCGCGGCTGAAACGCGCCGGCGTCGAGCCAGCGCTTGTAGATGCGGGGTTCTACGGGCCGCGGATCGTATGCCATTCCTTAATATAGAAGCGCCGACTAGAATATCGTCCAATGACTTCTCCCAGCTCGCCGCTCCCGCCCCAGCATCCGTCGGCGTCATCCGAAGAGACGCTGCCGCCCGGACGCGTCGTGCGCTGGGTGTTGCTCGCGGGCATGATTCTGTTTTCCGTGGGACTCTACTTCCGGTTTGCATTGCACACGCCGCCGATGGAGAACGTCCCGGCCGGCACTGCGACGACGTCCACGCCCTAGAATGCCCCCTTCCGAGATTCAGGTCGTCCTGCCGGATGGGAGCAAGAAAGCCCTGCCGGCGGGCGCGACGGGCGCTGACTTAGCCCGGGCCGTGGGCCCGGGCCTCGCAAAAGCGGCTCTCGCGATCCGCGTCAACAACGAAGTGCGGGATTTACAGCGCCCACTTCCGGACGGCGCGACGGTTGCGATTCTGACGAACAAAGACCCGCAGGCGCTGGAGGTGCTGCGGCATTCGTCGGCGCACGCGCTGGCGACGGCGGTGCGGCAGATCTTCCCCCAAGCGCAGATCGGCTTCGGGCCGCCGATCGAAGACGGGTTTTATTACGACTTCGACATTGGCCGGCCGTTTACGCCCGAGGATATCGAGGCGATCGAGAAGAAGATGGGGGAAGTGACCAAGGCCGACTACCCGTTCACACGCGAAGAAGTCTCGCGCGCCGAAGCGAAGAAACGCTTTCGCGATGACCCGCTGAAGCTCGAGCGAATTGGTGATTTACGTGATGATGAAGTTATTTCGATCTACACGGACGGCCCGTTCGTGGATCTCTGTCGCGGGCCGCACGTCCCCAGCACCGGGAAGATCCAGCATTTCAAGCTGCTGCACGCCGCCGGCGCGTATTGGCGTGGCGACGAGCGGCGCCAGATGCTGCAGCGTATCTACGGGACGGCGTGGTTCACCAAACAGGATCTCGATCAGTACATCACGCGCCTCGAGGAAGCCCGCAAGCGCGACCATCGTGTCATCGGCAGGCAGCTCGACCTCTTCTCGATTCAGGAAGACATCGGGCCGGGACTGATTGTCTGGCATCCGAACGGCGCGATCCTGAATTTCGAGCTGCGGCGCTTCATCGAGGACATCATCCTGCAGCGCGGCTACCAGCTCGTCTACACGCCGAACGTGACGCGCGAGCAGCTGTTCCTGCGCTCGGGTCACTTGCCGCTCTACGCCGCGAACCAGTTCCCGGCGATGGCGGCGGGCGAGGGCGAATCGGAAGAAGTGCGCTATCGCGTCAAGCCGATGAACTGTCCGATGCACATCCTGATCTATGCGAGCCAGCAGCGCAGCTATCGCGATCTGCCGATTCGCCTCGCCGAGATCGCGAATGTGTATCGGAACGAGCGGTCGGGGACGCTGCACGGCATGCTGCGGGTGCGTGGGCTGTCGATGGACGACGCGCACATCTTCCTGCGCGAGGATCAGATCGAGGAAGAGATCTTCAACATGCTCGACATCGTCGAGCTCGTGATGGGCAAGACGTTCGGGCTGCAGTACCGGCTGGATCTCGCGACCCGTCCGGACAAGAAGCTGGGCACCGACGCCATGTGGGAGGTTGCGGAGAAGGCGCTCGAGAGCGCGCTGAAGCGCAGAGGGCTGGTGTACCGGATGGACGTCGGCGGTGGGGCGTTCTACGGCCCCAAGATCGACATCAAGTTCAACGACGCGATCGGCCGCGAATGGCAGGGCGCGACGATCCAGCTCGACTACGAGCTGCCGGAGCGCTTCAAGCTCGAGTACACCGGCGCCGATAACAAACCGCACCGCACCGTGATGTTGCACCGGGCGATCTTCGGCACGCTCGAGCGCTTCGTCGGCTTTTTGATCGAGCATTTCGCTGGCGCGTTTCCGCTCTGGCTCTCACCGACGCAGGTGCGGGTGCTGCCGATCGCCGATGGCCAGATGGATGCCGCGCGCGTGGCGCACGAGACGTTGCGCCAGGCAGGGATTCGCTCACATCTCGATGAGCGCTCCGAGACCCTGAACTACAAGATCCGCGACGCGGAGACGCACAAGATCCCGTACATGGCGGTGGTGGGGCAGCGGGAAGCGGAGGCTCGCTCTGTCGCCGTGCGCGGCCGAGGGGCAGGGAACAAGCAGGTGGTCATGCCGATTACGGAGTTTGTGGAGAAGCTCAAGCAAGAGGTACACAGTAGGAGTCTGAAGCCGTTAATTTGAAATGTGATCGGAACCCATACGGGGATGTGTAGGGGCGCAGCATGCTGCGCCCCTACCAATCCCGAGACCTGAATCGAATATGGCCACCAACGACGCCACCATCCCCGTCATTCTGAGTGCCTGCCGCACACCGATCGGCCGGTACCTGGGCGGCTTGTCGCCATTGCCCGGCCCTCGCCTCGGCGCGCTGGTCATTCGCGAAGCGATGCGCCGAGCCACGGTGCCCGACACGACGGTGGATGAAGTGATCATGGGCAACGTGCTGCAGGGGGGCGAAGGCCAAGCGCCGGCGCGGCAGGCCGCGATTCACGCCGGGCTCCCGGGCACGATCCCCGCGATGACCATCAACAAGGTCTGCGGCTCCGGGCTCAAGGCGGTGATGCTGGCGGCGCAGG
>WNGP01004994.1_pt1 | contig 11054 bp, 10 predicted proteins | sample 5407671 | NCBI WGS metagenome assembly WNGP01 (sample SAMN13153381, study PRJNA577476) | soil metagenome | isolation source: 40 cm soil or saprolite under Garry oak tree replicate 2 | place: USA:California | collected 2016-06-15
TGCCAAGCTCACCCGGCCTTCGTACTTGAGAAGCAACTTCTTCAAAGTCGGCGCGACCGCTTGGCAGTAGGGACACTGGAAATCGGAAAACTCCACGATGACCACCGGAGCCTTCGGACTTCCGCGAAGCCGGGCCGGATCATAGGTGACCTCGACTTTAGGCTTCCGCAGGAAGATGGACACCGCGGCGCGCTCCCGAAGACCTGTGTAATAGTCTTGGCGCGCCTGCTGGAGTTTTGCCCTTTTCAGCAACTGCTGAAGCTGCGGCTTGAGCTCATCGAAAGACTTTCTCAGCTGTTCTTTTTGCACTATGTAAAGAGCTTGCAGCTCGGCTTCCGTGGGCTCGGGGACCTTGGCATCCACTTCTTGCGCGAGAACCTTTTCGGTGGGGATGCCCTTTTTCTTGGCCTCCGCTTCCAGCAGCTTCTGATTTACCAGATTCTCGAGGGCTTTGCTTTTCACTTCGTATTCTTGTACTCGAAGCTGAAACACTTGTGCTTGAACGAACGGCAGCAAATCCTCGTCGTAGATGGGCTTCCCCGCGACCACGGCCAGGGGTTGCTTCTGTTTGGCTTGGCCGAAAGTCTCGGATGCACACACGGCACAACCGAGAAATAGACAAACCAAAAATGGCGGAGCGAATCTGCTGAGGTCGGGTCGCATGCTTTTACTATGCCATCCTCGACAAATCGAGTCCAGCGGCTAATCCCATGTGTGTAGTGACTCATCATGCCGCCCAACTAACCCCAAATTGGGTACAACCCCAGCGTCAGGCCCAGCGGCACGAACACGATGGCGAAGGCGTTGCCGATCAGCACCAGCGACGCCACGCGCTCCGGCTCCTGTTCATAGCGTTCGGCGAGCAGATAGTTGAGCGCCGCAGGCGGCAGGCTCGCGAAGAGCATGAGCTGCGCGAACTGCTCGGACGGGAGGCGCAGCAGAGATTGCGCGAGGTAGGCTCCTGCAATCCCCCCCGCCGGGCAGACCACCGCGCCCAGCACGCCCACTTGCCAGCCGCGCTTCGATAAATCGGTCAAGCGCACGCCGAGCGCAAACAGCATCATCGGCAGCGTGGCGTCGCCCAGCATCTTCAGGCCCGTCATCAGTGCCTCCGGCACTTTCCAGGCGAAGACGCTGAAGACGAGCCCCAAGACGCTCGCGATGATCATCGGCGAAGTCGCGAGCGCTTTCCATTCGGCGTGCCGGCTGACGATGCGGCTCCCGAGGGTGAACTGCAGGAGCGTGCTCGCCACCAGCAAGAGCACCATCCCCGCGAGTCCTGGACGTCCGAAGGCGAGCACCGCGAGCGGCAGGCCCATGTTGCCGCAGTTGTTGAACATCATCGGCGGCACGAAGGTGCGGGGACTGACTTGCGCGAGCCGCGCGATCGGCCAGGCGATCAGCCCCGAGACGAGGATCACCGCCACGCCGCCCGCGACGAAAGCGACGTTGCCCTCGAGCTGGAAGTCCTCGCCCGCGAGCGAAGTGAAAACCAGGAGCGGCCCCAGCACGTGGAGCGAGACGTGATTGAACGTTTTCAAGTCGGGCTGGTTGCGGCGCCCGTAACCGTAGCCGATCGCGATGATCAGGAACACCGGCCCGATGACTGAAAGGATGCGTTCGAGGACGAGCACGCTTATTTCGATTGCTGCGTGACGATTTCGGCGTACAGCTTTTCCCACTTTTCGCTTTCGTCCAGCACCGTCGCCGGATCGACGAACTTCAATCGCATTTTTGCGGCGCCCGAATCGATCCGCAGGTTGGTCGGCACGTAAGCGCCCTGGGCGAGGACCACCTAGCCTTCGCCGAGCATGAAGTCGTAGAACAGCACCGCCGCATGCGGATGCGGGGGCTTCCTGGACAGCGCGACGCCGTTGACGCGCGCGATCGCCGGCTCGATCGCATACCAGTCGACCGGGGCGCCCTTCTGCTTCAGCTTCTCGGCGTTGTGGTTGTAGACCGTCAGCGCGAAAGGCACCTCGCCCGTGGCGACGAGCCCGGCGAGCAGCGTATGCCCCTTGCGCACCGAGAGGCCGTTCCTCGCAACGATCTCGCGGAACAGTTTCAGACCCCTGTCCTCCCCGAGTTCCTTGACCACCGTCGCGAACCAATCGACGTCTTCGGCCTCGATCCCCAGCCGCCCCTTCCACCGGGGTTGAAGAAAGTCCTGATACGACTTCGGCAGCTCCTCTTTCTTCACCAGCCTGGTGTTGTAGGCGTGGACGAACAGGTTGAGGCGGGTCCCGACCCATTCGCGGTGCGCCCTGACCGCCTCGGGCATGAGCTCGGGAAAACGCGGCGACACCGCCTTTTGCAGCAGCTTTTCGCGGTGGAGCGATTCGAGCTCTGGGCCGTTCGTTTCGACGACGTCGAAGTCGAAGCGGCCGGCCCGCGCCTCGGTGACGATGCGCTGCACCATCTTCTCGGAGCCGGCGCGCCAGAATTTCAGCTTCACGCCGTATCGCTTTTGAAAGGCCGCGGCGAGCGCATTGAGATCCTCGACCACGAGCGAGGAGTAGAGGTTGATTTCGCCCTCGGCCCGCGCGCCCTTTACGAAACGCTGTTCGCGATCGCCGCCCTCGTACAGGGCCAGCCCGGCGACATCGACCGGCTGCGCGCGCGAAGCCCCGGACGCGGCGAGCGAGCAAGCCACGACGAGCGGGAACAACGTGGCGTGCGTCATTTTCGAGCTCAACCCGCCGCGTCCGCGATCAGCCCGGCCGCCTGAATCCCCGAAACGCAGGCTTCCTCGTCCTCTTCGCCCGTTCCGCCGCTCGCTCCGGCGGCGCCGAGGATCTCGCCTTCTTCGTTCCTGATCAGCACGCCGCCCGTCTGCGGCAGGAACTTTCCTTTCGCGGTCGCGGCGAGAGCAACGAAGAAATTCGGATTGTCCTTGGCGCGCTTGAGAAGCGCGCGGCTGGAGACGCCCATCGCGACCGAGGCCCACGCCTTTCCGAGCGCCACATCGAAGCGGAACATGCTCGCCCCGTCCTCGCGCTGCGCGGCCTTGACGTGGCCGGCGTCGTCGAGCACGACCACCGCGATCGGCTTGATTTTCATTGCCCTCGCCCGCTCCAGCGCTTTTTCGATAAGGGTATTGGCTTGCTTCAGGGTGAGTTTCGACATGCGTCCTCCGTGGATTCACCAGGATGTGACTCTCGCCGGATTATAAATGCAGCCCGGCAGCCGCTTCGCTACAATCGCATTCCCTCTCATCCGGATGGAGGAGACGATGGCACGCAAATCCCGCAAGAAGGGCGCGACGCGCCCTCAATTCAAGTTGACGAGCCCCGATATCCGGCCGAACGGCCCGATCGCCCTGGAACAGGTCTTCAACGGCTTCGGCTGCTCCGGCCAGAACATCTCGCCCGCGCTCAGGTGGTCGGGCGCGCCAGCGGACACCCAGAGCTTCGCGCTGCTCGTGCACGACCCCGACGCCCCCACGGGCGGCGCCGGCTGGTGGCACTGGGTGGTGGTGAATATTCCGGCGAGCACGACCGGGCTCGCGAAGGACGCGGGCAGAGCCGACGGCTCCAGCCTCCCCATGGGCGCCGCGCAGATCAACACCGATTTCGGCGGCCCGGGCTGGGGCGGCCCCTGTCCGCCGGTGGGCGACAAACCGCACCGCTACAACTTCACGTTGTATGCGCTCAAAACCGAGAAACTGGATGTGGGCGGCTCGACCGCATCCCTCGCCGGCTATATGATCAATGCCAATGTGATCGGCAAGGCGAGGCTCACGGGGAAATTCGGGCGGAAAAAGTGACTATGGTAGCTGCTGAGGAGGACAAGCCATGAATCGACATTTCGCCGCGATCTTCGCGGCGCTCGCCGTTTTCGCCGCGCCTCCGGCGCACGCGCAACAACCCGTCAAGCTCGGCCTGATCATGCCCTATTCCGGCCAGTTCGCCGACGCGGCGACGCAGATGGACAACGCCATCAAGCTCTACATGAAGGAGCACGGCGACACGGTGGCAGGCAGGAAACTCGAGATCATCCGCAGGGACACGGGCGGGGTCGCGCCGGACGTCGCCAAGCGCCACGCGCAGGAACTGGTGGTGCGCGACAAGGTCGATATCCTGGCCGGGTTCGTGCTCACGCCCAACGCCCTCGCCGCCGCGGACGTGTCCGCCGAAGCGAAGAAATTCATGGTGGTGATGAACGCGGCCACCGCGATCATCACGACCAAGTCGCCCTACATGGCGCGCACCTCGCTCACCGTGCCGCAGCTGAACGAGACCTTCGGCTCCTGGGCCTACAGGAGCGGCATCCGCAAGCTGTATACGATGGTGTCGGACTACGGTCCCGGACACGACGCCGAGGGCGCGTTCCAGCGCGGGTTCAAGGAGGCCGGGGGCGAGATCGTCGGCTCGGTGCGCATTCCGGTGGTGAATCCGGACTTCTTCCCGTTCGTGCAGCGCGCGAAAGACCTCAACCCGGAGGCGCTGTTCGTATTCATCCCCGGCGGCGCGCAGCCGGCCGCATTCGGCAAGGCGCTCGTGGATCTCGGCATCGATTCGAAGAAGACCCGCATCCTGGGCCAGGGCGAAATCACCGAGGAGAACGCGCTGAAGATCATGGGCGATGCCGCGCTCGGCTTGGTCACGGCCTTTCACTACGACCACAACCACAGATCCGCGGCGAACGCGAAATTCGTCGCCACCTACAACACGGCCTGGGGACGCAACCCGGACTTCTTCAGCGTCGGCGGCTGGGACGGGATGCACCTCATCTATGAAGCCCTGAAGAAGACCGGCGGCAAGACCGACGCCGAGGCGCTCATCGCGGCCGCCAAGGGCATGAGATGGGAAAGCCCGCGCGGCGCGATCGCTATCGATCCGGAGACTCGCGACATCGTCCAGACGGTTTACATCCGCCGTGTCGAGAAGGTCGGCGGCCGGCTGCTCAACGTCGAGATCGACAAGATCGAGAACGTCAAGGACCCGGTCAAGGAACGGATGAAGAAATAGCGCGATCGAACCCGCCGAAAATATCGGTCGGATCGCCCAAGACTTGAGTTATCCTCCGCACTTTTTGCGGAGCCGCAATGCACAACCCCTTCCAGAAAATCAAGCGCATCCAGGCGCGCACCTTTACCTCGCTGCCGGCGAAATTCCGCAACAAGCGCCAGACCGCCTGGTCCGATGCCAACCGGGGCGGAGCGCAGGTGGACAACTTCCTCGAAGGCCCCTCGTTCGACCGCGAGGGGAACCTGTGGTGCGTGGACATTCCGTTCGGGCGCATTTTCCGCATCGACCCAAAAGGAGAATGGGAGCTGGTCGTGCAGTACGACGGCTGGCCGAACGGGCTGAAGATCCACAAGGGCGGCTGGGTTTTCATCGCCGACTACAAGCGCGGCCTGATGCTGCTCGACCCGAAGTCCGGGAAGATCGAGACTTACCTCGCCACGGCGTTCAGCGAGGGCTTCAAGGGCCTGAACGACCTGCATTTCGCCGACAACGGCGATCTGTATTTCACCGACCAGGGACAGACCGGCATCGCCGATCCGAGCGGGCGCGTGTACCGCCTGCGCGCGAACGGCGAGCTGCAGCGCCTGGTGGACAATGCGCCCTCCCCCAACGGCATCACGCTCAACAAGACCAACACGCACGTGTACCTCGCCGTCACGCGCTCGCAGCAGATCTGGCGGCTGCCGCTCATGGCCGGCGGCACGCTTTCCAAGACCGGCGTCGCGATCCAGCTCTCCGGCGGCCACGCGGGCCCCGACGGCATCGAGGCGGACGAGGAGGACGGGCTCGCCGTGTGCCACCTCGGCGTGGGAGTCTGGCGCTTCGACTCGAACGCCCTTCCTACTCACATCGTACACGCGGGCAAACACCATCGCCTCATGACCAACATCGCCTACGGCGGCCCGAAACGCACGACCCTGCACATCACCGACTCGCTCAACGGCGAGATCCTCACCGCCGAGATGCCGGTGCCGGGAAAGAAAATGTTCGCGCATAAATGAAGGAGTCGTCCATGAAGCCTCGTCGCATCGTCCCGCTTTTTGCTCTCGCGCTGGCGCTGCCCGCCGTCGCGCAGCAATACCCGGCCAAGCCCGTGCGCCTGCTGGTCGGCTACGCGGCGGGAAGCTCCACCGACATCGTCGGACGCGTGATGGCCGATCGCCTCGGCGCGCACTGGAAGCAGACCGTCATCGTGGAGAACCGCGGCGGCGCGGCGGGCAACGTCGCCGCTGAAGCGGCGGCGAAATCGCCGGGCGACGGCTACACCTTGCTCTTCGCGCAAAACGGCCTCGCGATCAGCGCCGCCGCAGTTCCGAACTTGCCGTACAGCGCCGAGCGGGACCTGGTGCCGCTCGCGCCGGTCGCCGCGACGCCGCACATCCTGATCGTGGGGCCCGATTTTCCGGCGAAGAACGTGCAGGAACTGATCGCGCGTGCGAAAGCCCAGCCGGGCAGGCTGACCTTCGCCTCCTCCGGAGTCGGCAACTCCGATCACCTGTGCGGAGAGCTGTTCAACCTGATGGCCGGAATCACCGCGATCCACGTTCCCTACAAAGGCGGTGCGCCCGCCGTGCAGGACGTGATTCCGGGGCGCGTCGCCTACTACTTCGCCGGAATGCCGGTCGGCCTGCCGCTCGCAAATTCGGGGAGGGCGCGGGCGCTCGGCGTCACGAGCAAGCAGCGCTACCCCGCCGCACCGAACGTGCCAACCATCGCCGAGCAGGGCCTCCCTCAGTACGAGGCGACACTGTGGCAGGGATTTTTCGCGCCCGCGTCGATTGCGCCTGACCTCGGCGCGCGCATCGCGCGGGACGTCGAGACCGTGCTCAAACAGCCCGAGACGCGCGCGAATCTGGCGAAAGTCGGCGTCGCGCTCTTCGAGGACAACCAGGCGAACTTCATAAAATTCTTCCACGCCGACATCGAGAAGTGGAGGAACCTCGTGAAGAGCACGAACCTCAAGCTCGAATAGCTCGAATCCTAAAGATGCCTTCAACGAGCGCGGCTGAAAACGGACGCCAACTGGCACAGAATTTTCGATTGATGCGTGTCGAGTTCAACCCCAAGGGGCAGGCAGAATGAAAACCACCAGTAAATATTTTGTAGCAGTGTTGTTGATGATCGTCGCCGGATGTGGTTCCAACCAAATCCAGCTCGGGAAGCCATGGCAATTACCGGAACCAACCGGACCCGAGGACGCCCTGATAATCGGATATGTCATCATCGGCGATAAAGAAGATCCCTTGACGCCGGAGTACGTGCGGATTCTTGGAAAGGGAAAGGTGTACGGAGGCATGGGATTGAAGGGTATCGGCGAGAAGACCGATGTTTTCAGTGACGGCCGCTTCGTCGCCCGCGTCAAACCCGGCGTATTTAATTTCAATGCGTTCTACGCAAACAAGACCATGTACCAAGTCGCAACCGATGCAAAAACCGCGGTGTGGTTCACGGTCGCACCGGGGCAGATTTACTACGTCGGCTCATATCATGCAAAACACACGCGTGCCGACAGGCCCTGGAGGCCCGGCGAATTCAGTACCGAGCGCATCGACAAACCGAGCGAACGCGAGCTCCTTCAATGGTTGCTCACCGTAAGTCAAGGAACGGGATGGGAAGCAAGAGTGCGCCGGCGCGCGGGGAGTCCCGCTTTACCGTCCGCAACTTCCGCCCCGGGGAGTAAGGCGAAGCCCCCCTAACGGCAGCTTGTGCCGTGCGGCCGCGCTCGTTATGACTCTTAGCAACAGACCAGCTCAAGCCCAAGAAACCGCTAGAGGCACCATGAAGCCCCGCCCTCCACTTTCCCACACCCTTAGCGCCCTCCTCCTCTTGCTTGCCCTCGCAGCTCCATCGCAGGCGCAGCAGGACTACCCCGCTCGCCCGATCCGCTTGATCACTGCGGCCGCGCAGGGCGGCACATCCGACATCCTCGCGCGCACGTTCGCCGTGCATCTCACCGACTCGCTCAAGCAGCCGGTGGTGGTGGACAACCGCGCGAGCGCGTCCGGGGTGATCGCCGGGGAGCTGACCGCGAACGCGCCGCCCGACGGCTACACGCTGCTCCTCGCCTACCACCAGCACACGGTGAACGCGGCACTGAACCCGAAGCTGCCGTACCACCCGGTGAACAGCTTCACGCCGATCACGCAGCTCACCAGCGCAGGACTGATGCTGGTGGTGAATCCGGCGACGCCGGTGAAGACCCTCAAGGAATTCGTGGAATGGACGAAGGCCTTCAAGGGGCCGCTCAACTTCGGTTCGGCAGGCATCGGCACCGGCGGGCATCTCGCGGGCGAGCTCTACAAGGTGATGACCGGCGTGAAGGCCGAGCACATCCCGTACAAGGGCGCTGGGCCGGCCCTGATGGATTTGATCGCCGGGCAATACCACTTCAATTTCTCGGGCATCCAGCCGGCGCAAGTCCAGGTGCGCGCGGGCAAGCTGCGCGGGCTCGCGGTCACCGCGCCCAAGCGCCTCGCGGTCCTACCCGATCTGCCCGCGGTAGCGGAAGAGCTGCCCGGGTTCGAGTTCGTCGGCTGGTACGGCGTGATCGGGCCCGCGGGCCTGCCCGCGCCCATCGTCGCGAGGCTTCATGACGAGCTCGTCAAAGTCCTCAACCGGCCCGACGTGCGCGAGCGCATCGTGGCCGACGGCTCGGAGCCAGTCGGCACTACGCCCGAGGAGTTCCGTCAATTCATGCTCGCCGACCTCGCCAAGTGCGCAAAGCTCGTGAAAGAGAGCGGGGCGAAGCTGGATTGAGGCGCGCTCAAATCGCCCCGCAACCGCAAGCCTCGCCCCAACCTCCGTCGCCGATCAGCTGCGGCCGCGAGAACGTCCGCGCCAGGTTCTGCGCGTCCTCGAGCCCGCGCTTGTAGTACTCGCCGTATTCGCGCACCGGCAGCCAGTCCTGCGAGACCGGCGGAAGCGGCGGCGAGAGACGCGAATAGGGACCCGCGCCGTATACGACCTTCCCGCCGACCATGGTGAGAAGCGACTCGATGTCCTTGATCCGGTCATCCGGAACCTTGAAGTAGTCGGCGGAGAGGATCGCGAGGTCGGCGAACTTTCCGACCTCCAGCGTGCCTTTCCTGCCCTCCTCGCCCGAGACCCAGGCGCCGCCCGTCGTATACAGGCGCAGCGCCTCGCTGCGATCGAGCAGGTTCCGGTCGCCCTGCAGTTTCGCCCCGCCCAGCGTCTTGCCGGTGACGAGCCAGTGCAGGCCGATCCAGGGGTTGTAGCTGGTCGCGCGGTTGGCGTCGGTGCCGCAGGCGAGCGGAATTCCCATCTCGCGGATGCGCGCGACGGGCGGCGCGTCGGCGGCGGCCTGCGCCCCGTACTTCTTGAGGAACGCCTCGCCGTCGAGCGACATGCGGTTCTGGATGTCGATCGAGCCGCCCAGGGCCGCGAGCCGCTCGAGCGTCGTAGGCTTGAGCGCCTCGCAATGGTCCAGGCCCCAGCGCAGATTCCTGAGCGGCATCTCGCGGTTCACCTGCTCGAGCACGTCGAGCACGCGGCTCGCCGACGCATCGAAGGTCGTGTGCTGGCGGAACGGCCAGCCCTGCTCGACGATGAACTTCACCACCGCCGAGAGATTTTTTTCCATCACGCCTGCGGGGGGCACCGGATAGTCCTTGGCGAAGTTGGCCACGTCGCCCGCAGCGTAGAGAATGTACTCTCCGGTTCCGATCATGCGGTAGTAGTCTGTCCCCTGGCCGAGCTTCACGAGTTTGGCCCAGGCCGTGTAGTTCTCCAGCTCCTTGCCGGGCGCCTGCGCGAACAGCGTATACCCGATCCGGAGCGTCATCCGCCCGTCTGCGGCGAGCTTCGCGATCGCGGCGTAGTTGTCCGGATAGTTCTGGCCGCCGCCGCCCGCGTCGATCACGCTCGTCACCCCGAGCCGGTTGTGCTCGCGCATGAAGTGCCGCGTCGAGAGGATCTGGTCTTCCGGAGAGAGCCGCGGGATGCGCAGCCACACCGAGACCAGGCTCGCGAGGCTGGTCGTCGACATCACCAGGCCCGTGGGATTGCCCGAGGCGTCGCGCTCGATCGCGCCGCCGAACATGTTGGGCGTGTCCTTGGTCCAGCCGAGCGCGCGGATCCCGGCGCGGTTGAGCCAGGCGCGGTCGTACAGATGCATGATCATGCACGGCGTGTCGCCGGTCGCGGCGTTGATTTCCTCGAGCGTCGGGTGGCGCTGCTCCGCGAACTGCGCCCAGGTCCAGCCGCCGATCACCTGCACCCAGTGCGGCGCGGGCGTGCGCTGCGCCTGCTCGCGCACGCGGCTCAAGGCTTCGGCGAGCGAGGGCACGCCGTCCCAGCGCACCTCGTTCGTGTAGGTCAATCCGCCGCGAATAAAGTGGGTGTGCCCGTCGTTCAGGCCCGGGATGACGGTGCGCCCGCCCGCGTCGATCACCTGCGTGTCGGGACCGCGCAGGCCCTCGATTTCGGCCGCGGAGCCGACGGCGACGAGCTCGCCGCCGCGGATCGCGAGGGCGCTCGCCGCCGGCGCCTTTGGATTGAGCGTCGCGATCCGCCCGTTGACGAGGATCGTGTCGGCAGGGTTGCTCGCTTGCATGACGGGCGCCGCGCAGCCGCCGAGTCCGGTGAGTCCCGCGGTCGCCGCGAGCGCGTCGATCAGGAAGTCGCGACGGCCGTGGTCGACCCGGTGGCGCGTCCCTGCCGGCCCTGCGATAAGTCCGCATCCTCCGCTAGACGCTGCCATGTTCCGCCCCTCCTATCGACGTTCGACATCATGAATTCGCTACGCCAGGTATTTCCCGAACCACGCGAGCGTCTCGCCCCACGCGGCCTTCGCCGCGGCGGCGTTGTAGCGCGCGCCGGTATCGTTGTGGAAAGCATGGTCCACGTTCGGGTAGATGATCTTGCGGAAGGTCTTGCCGTGCTTTTGCATCGCCGCCTCGATCGCCGGAATGTTCTGGTTGATGCGGTCGTCGAGCCCGCCGTAGATCGCGAGCACCGCCGCGCCGATACCGGGCACGTCGCCCCCCTGGACGGGCACGCCGTAAAAAGGCACCGCGGCACGCAGTTCCGGCAAGCCCGCCGCGACGCGCCAGGTCACGGCACCGC
>WNGP01004996.1_pt1 | contig 11054 bp, 8 predicted proteins | sample 5407671 | NCBI WGS metagenome assembly WNGP01 (sample SAMN13153381, study PRJNA577476) | soil metagenome | isolation source: 40 cm soil or saprolite under Garry oak tree replicate 2 | place: USA:California | collected 2016-06-15
CTGCGGGCAGCACAGCGGCTACAGAGCCTGGACGCCGAGCTGGCCCGGCAGACCTATCTCGAAGCCCTGGTAGCCGCGATCTACGCCGGCCGACTCGCCCACGGACAGGACGCGAGGCAGGTCGCGCGCGCCGCGAGATCCGCAACGCTGGGGCCTTCCGGGTCGGAGCCGCTGCCGCATTCGCAGCTGCTCATCCACGGCCTCGCCGTGCGCCTGGCCGATGGGTACCTGGCCGCCGCCCCCACGCTCAAGGAGGCACTGCGCCGCTACCGGGCGCAGCCGCACGAGCTGGACTGGCTGTCCGTCTCGTACAACATGGTCGCCATGGACCTGTGGGACGACGAGGCGTGGTTCGAGCTCGCGGCCGGCCAGGTCCGGCTGGCGCGAGCGAGCGGCACCCTCAGCTGGCTTCCGTTCGCGCTGGACTATCTCGCCGAGATCCACATCCAGGCCGGCGAGCTGTTGAAGGCGGCGGCCTTGCTGATGGAGCGTGAGCGCGTCGACCCGGGGACCAGAGAGGCCACCTTGCCCTATGTCCCGCTGCTGCTCGCCGCGTGGCGCGGGGACGCGCCGACCGCGGCCGAACTGGCCGAGGAGATGGCCCGTGGCGCCTCGGACCGGGGCGAGGGCGCGGCACTGACCTACACGGACTACGCACAGGCGGTGCTGTATAACGGCCTCGGCAACTACGGGCCCGCCGCCGAGGCGGCGCACGGTGCCAGCGCCGTCGACGAGATCGCCATCTCGCCCTGGGCCCTGTATGAGCTGGTGGAAGCCGCGGCACGAAGCGATCAGCAGGAACGTGCCTGCGCGGCGGCTGATCAGCTGTCGCAGCTAGCCGTGGCGAGCGCCAGCAACTGGGCTCGCGGGGCGGCGGCGAGGTCCCGGGCGCTGGTATCCGGGGGACGCGCCGCCGAAGAGGAGTACCGCGAGGCGATCGAACTGCTGGGCAGAACCCGGATGGCGACCCACCTGGCCCGCGCCCGCCTGGTCTACGGCGAATGGCTGCGCCGGGAGAACCGGCGGATCGATGCCCGCAACCAGCTGCGGCCCGCGTTCGACGCGCTCGCGTCCATGGGCGCGGAGGCCTTCGCCGAACGCGCGCGGCGAGAGCTCCGGGCGACCGGCGAGAAGGTGCGCAAGCGTAGCGGAGATACCCGCGCCGACCTGACTCCGCAAGAGGAGGAGATCGCCCAGCTGGCCTGCGAGGGACGAGCCAACCAGGAGATCGGCGCACGGCTGTTCATCGGCGGCCGCACCGTAGAGTGGCACCTGCGCAAGGTGTTCGCCAAGCTGGACATCAGCTCCCGCCGCGAACTCGAGCAGGCCCTGAGAAAAAGGGGCGTTCGGTCATGACGGAACAGATGCCCGGCGAGTTGATCTACGAGTACACCATCCAGTCGACCGGGGCGACCTCGTACGGTGTGCCCGCGCTGGACGTTCTGCTGTCCGGTGCCGCAGACATCCCTCCGCAAGGGGCCCGGTACGACCTCGCCTTCCAGGGGCCGATCGTCGGCCAGAGGCTACGAGGAACGGTTGAGCTAACCGACTACATCCACATCCGTCCCGATGGTCGCGTTCAACTCCACATCCATGCAGAGATCACGACCGAGGATGGCAAGAAGATCGCGCTCTATGCCGATGGCGTCGCCCACTTCACGGAGGGACCACCCGTCGGCGACCTGCGCGAAACGTGACCATGACGACTTCCGAGCCCGACTATGCGTGGGTAAACCCACTTCAGATCTGGGCCCGGGGCACGGTCGACCTCGCCAAAGGCGAGGCACATGTCACGGGCTACGTCGTCTAGCGCCTGTCGGACAGCGGACCTCGCCCGGCTGCTCAAGAGCCCGCCGCCGAGCGCGAGTGACGGCGGAGTGATCGGGGACGGCGACCTCAGGGCGGACCGAGGCACGAACCGGCTCGCTCGCCAAGCCGTGCTTGGCGAGCGAGCCGGCCACCGCCGGTCGAACCCGTCGATCTAGCTATAGCTAGGGTTGGGCGGGCCGAGGTAGGGGAACTGGGCCAGCAGGTCGTCGTGCGGCTTCAGGCCGCTCGGCGGAACCTTCCCGTGGGTCAGCCAGGCAAAGCGCATGCTGTAGACGTCGTCGGTGAGGATGCGGCCGTTGGGGTAGGTGGCGGGCTTGGTGCGGTCGTAGCGCAGGATGTCGGGCAGCACTTGCATGGCTGCCGCCCTGGCCTCCTCGGGTGAGTAGCCGCTGTTTTCCAGGATTTTGGACCACGGCCCGAGGTAGTTGGCGACGTCGTCGGCTGGCTGCCGGGAGTTGTAGAGGTTTTTCTCGCCGTCGGGGTTGATGAACGGGTTGATGGTCGGGTGCCCGCCGCGGTCCATCGGCACGAAGGTGCCGTCGCGGCGCAGGCTAATCGTGGCCCAGACTCCGATCACCGGCCCGTCGCCGAGCATGTCGGTGGGAACCTCCAGCGCGATGGAGTCGACGTTGTTCTCGGCGAAGTCGTCGTGCCCGGTCCACTGGAATCCGTGCAGGGCGCCTTCGACATCGGCGAAGAACGGGTCGCTGCGCAGCCCGGCGGACAGCCGGATCGTGCCGGCCTGGACGGGCCGGGCCGTGCCGTCGAAGCTGACCGGGAGGGAGTCGGTGAGCTGTTCGCCAGCTGGCTCGGGCTGGCGGGCCTGGGGGCCGGTGGCGTACCAGGCGGTCCCGGTTTGCGTGCCGTTCTCGTACTCGGAGAAGGTGAAGGTGAACGCGACGTCGGGTTGAAGGTCGCCGTCGGTGTCGATGTTGATCCGGTAGACGGCGTCGGGGTGGAATTCCGGGCCGGTCGTGGGCGCGGGTATGGGGGGCGGGGCGCTCGTCGGGTTCGAGTCGATGATCAGCACCGTCATGGCGGGTGGATGACGGTGAAATAGTGCGTGGTGATGTTCGGGGTTGTCTGACGCCTTGAAGACGAACACGTCGGTCAAGTCCAGGCGCCTGTCGTCGCCGGGAAACTTCAGATTGTCGGCGCTGAAGTGGTTCGACATGGTGGTTCCTTCGGTTGCGATTTGGTGATGATTGCCCAGGTCGGTGATGCTGCGGCCGGGCGGCCGGGCGGTTAGCTGCGCAGGAAGTCCAGCAGCGCGGTGTTGACCTGGGCGGCGTGCGTCCAGGCGATGGCGTGCGGGCCGCCCTCGACCACGACCAGCTGCACGTCCTTGATCAGGCCGGGCAGCCGCTGGCCGGTCTTGTCCAGCGGCAGGACCTGGTCCGCGTCGCCCTGCACGACCAGCACCGGCACGTCGATCTGGGGCAGGTCGTCGCGGAAGTCGGTCGTCCAGGTCCGGATGCAGGCCACCGCGGCGGCGGCGGAGGCGGTGACCGCGATGTTCCAGCTGGCCTGCCAGGCCTGGTCGCTGACCAGGGTGCCGCGCAGGGTGTCGACGTTGTAGAAGGTGTCCAGGAACCCCTTCATCCACGCCGGGGTATCGGCCCGCGCGGCCTGGGCGAACCCGTCGAACAGGCTCTGCGGCACCCCGTGATCAGCACCACCGGCTGGCCGGCGCCGTGATCCTCGTAGTAGATCTCAATGTCTGAGCTGTTTTCCCGGCCGACGGTGACCGTGGGCATGAGACATCCTTCCGTTAACGGCGACCCGCCAGGCCTCAGGCCGCGGACCAGGAGCCGGGCGGTTTCGCCTGCAAGTTGGTACTGAAACCACGGTCGCGCTCCGGGCGGTGCATCGCACCCGTACAGACCCTGGCCGGTGCCCGGGTCTGCGGCACCCCTTCGGCCCCGTAGATGGGGCGGTACCCGGAGCCAGGACAGCGGATTCCTGACGTCCGTAGCGTCAGTCCACCCCAGCACCGGACGGACGTCGGCCGGCTGGTGTTCGCGGCGCGGGTTCCAGGCGAGGACGCAGATCGTCGCTGAGATGCACGCCAATCCGGCCGCAACCGCGAAGTCGCCTGGCGTGGCGCGCATCGGCGCGTTGCCTTAGGGTTTGGGCATGGCGGACCCGCAATCCAGCAGAGGCGGCCAAAGCGATCTGCCTGCCACTGTCGCGGGCGAGGAACTCCGCGCATCACACGCGGACCGGGATCAGGTGGTGGAACTGCTGCGGGTAGCCGCCGGGGACGGCCGGCTCTCCCCGGAAGAACTGGACGACCGCCTGGAACGCGCGCTGACCGCCAGGACCTACGCCGAGCTCGCGGCGCTGACTGCCGACCTGCCGGCCACGCCGGGTGCTGCTGTCGTGCCGCCCGGCGCGGGCGCGGTGAGCGCCACGCCGAAGGATCTGGTACGGATCCACGTCCACGGCAGCAGCGCCCGCCGGGATGGCCGCTGGGTAGTGCCCAAGGAACTGGACGTCAAGGTGAAAGGCGGCGGCGTGACGCTGGACTTCACCGAGGCGGTGATCACGCAGCCGCTGCTGCGCATCACCGCCGAGGTGAGAGGCGGAGGGCTCAGGCTGATCACCAGGCCGGGCATCGTGGTGGACGCCGGTGACATATCACAGCACGGCGGGAGCGTCACGCTGCCCGGGCCGCCTGGCCCTGGCGTCCCCGTCCAGCTGCGCGTCGAGATCACGGGCTCGGTTCACGGCGCAGGCATCACCGCCGGGCCGCCCCCTCCGCCCCGCCGGCCGCGACGCACGTTCTGGCAATGGCTGCGCCGCGCCCCGCGTCCCCCCGCCATCGCCGCCTAGCACGATGCCGGGTGCCCGATGGGAGCCGCAAATCTCCCGCCCGCGCGGCCCAGTCCACCCCATGGGGGCGGCCGCAGGCCTGAATTGTCAGGATCCTCACAGTTGACGCCCGCGCGGTGTGCCGCAGTGACGGCGGTTGCCGGCGGGGTTACTAAAGCGCCGCCCCTCCGAGGCTCATCGGGAACCTATCTAGTTTCATCGCGGCATGTGAGGACATCCCCGGCTAAGGTCCCGGAGCCGTCCTCGGTCTCATCCGGGGGTTGTTCGATAACTTTGCCGCGAGCGAACTCGAATCGCCTGCCGCATGCTGGGCACAGCATTGGCAGCGGTACGGCCAAGCTGGGCGGTTGCCCTGCGGCTTTGAGGTTGGTCCCGTCGTACGGGCACACCACGAAGTTCACTTATTGCAGGATACGCTGCATCACTATCATGCGCTCCTTGCCTGGGAGACCACTCCGCGCGGCCAGCGGCAGAAGCAGAGGTTCTACGACGCTCGGAGCGGTGCCAGATCGAGCAAGTACCACGCCATGATCGCCGGATCAGGGTCATCGTCCCACCGGCTCATCCGTTCGATCTCAAATGAGCGAAGCACCTTGCCCGGCTGGCCCACAAGAGCCCGTCCCGGGCCGCCAGGAACATAATCAATCTGCCTGTGCTCGATCTTCAGCCGGTGCACGTACCAGTCGCTGCGCAGGTCGGGCAGGCCGAATGCATCCCACTCGTAATCGGCCACCACGCTGAGGGTGCACTGCGCGGTAACACGCGAACCCACAGCGACCATGGACGCAGGTTCTGCCGTACGGGCGACAACCGCCTGATCACCGGCAGTGATCACGAACTCCGAGCCGATATGCCGCTGCCCGGGCCCATCGCCGGCGTGCACATCTGCGGCAGGCCCGGCCATTCCGGTCAGTTCATAGCGGTGACTGGCGGGCTCCTGCCTGGCGCGGGGATCCGCGAGTTCCGCGATGCCGTCCACCGTCCGGGCCGGGCCGACGCTGAGACAGTCGGCCCGCAGGCCCACGCCGCGCAGATGCGAGCCGCGAGCAAGTTCGGCAGCGCCATCCTTAATGATCCAGGTCTCCATATACACCCACATGATTGACATCATCCCGTGCGTGGCCGTGCCCGTATCTCGCGGCACACTCAGTCCGGCAAGAGCTGTGCGCGACGCGGCAGCAGAAGAGCACGCTGGTCAGGGGCGGGCGGGGTTAGCCCGGAAAGAGCGCGGGATCGGGCTCAGGCAGGTGTTGCTCACGTCTGGCCTACGCAGTGCCGGGCGAGAATCGGGCAGGAAGCCAGCGCGTCCAACCGCCTGCGGGACGCTACACCTGGCCGGGCCGTTGGACGATGACAATGGGCGCCCTGACTTGAGGGGCCAGGCTACTGGCCGGGGCAGTGGCCGTGACGGCTGTGACCGCTGCCTGCGCGGCCGGAGGAGCAGGCGGCGGCGTTGATTCTGGGGCAAGCTGCGCAGCCACACTGAACGTTCGCGGGCAGGTCTACACCGAACATCTTTGAGGACTCATCCGCCGTACATCAGGGCGGGGCGGATTCCTCTTTCACACATGCACGAGATCGGCGGGGAGAACCTTCCCTTCCTGCCATGACACGAATAGTTCCGCGACGTGGGGCAGTCAGTCCGGCTAGCCCGGATTACTGGCGTCACCCCAAGTCCGCCCTGACCGCACTTCCCTATAGGAGCGTCTTCGTGAGACCGGGCGGCAAGATCCCGGGCGCACCGAGATCAGCCCGTTGGATTCACTGGGCGATCCGGCCGACCGGCACGGCTTAGCAGGCGGTTTGAAACGCCCTCACACGCATGTGAGTGAGACGTGGGGCAGTGCGCCGCGGGCTGAAATTGCTGACGGCGCGCTGGCGCACGGCGATCTCTGGCCGCGGCCCGGCGAGGCGGTCCCGGGCTGGCGCCTCCGTTTACCCGGTTTTGGCTCGTGTCACGGCCGGTAGCGCATGCATCCGCGCGTGAGCGTTTCCGCAGGTCAGAGAACTTAACGATGAGCGCTGACAGCGCCATGGGAATCCCTCTTTTCCTGCCATCCGCGCAGGTGAGCGGGCTGATCGAGCCGCATAAGACTGGTGGTCAGGGGCAGGGTAGCCCCAGACCGAGACCATGGCCATCACGCAGGGTCAAGTACCGCACAGTGCTAAATCCCCGCCTGCAGCGCCGATCGCCGAATCGGTCGCGGTGGCGGCGCATCTGGCGTACCAGCTGCGTCGATGTTCTGCGCCAGACTGAGACGATGAGGAAGCAGTACCACTTCTGGCCTGGCGAGGGCGGGATGGATGCGTGGGACGTTGACCACTTGATAGGACGGGTTGCTCATCTGCCTGTAGAGGAGGTCGCGCTTGATGACCTCCCGGAGATCGACTCCGAGTATTGGTTCGATGAGTGGGAGCGGCCCACGGTTCGGAAGGTCATAGAGCACTTCCGCCTCGTTGGCGAGGTGGATCCGTCGTACCCGATCATCCTCGGACCCGATAACCGGGTCATGGACGGAATGCACCGCGTCGCCCGGGCACTTCTCGATGGCCGTAGGACGATCAAAGCCAGGCGGCTTCGAGAGCTTCCGGAGCCGGACTATCGTGGATGTCGTCCTGACGAGCTTCCGCATTGAAGTCGCCGGCCTGAGGGTAGAGCGCCGAGCTCCAGCCCAGATCCCTGGGCTGGAGGTCCGTGGTCTGGGATCAGTACCGGAAATCCAAGCCGTGGAGACGCGCGCCTTCAAGCCAGCGGTGATGTCGGCCGGCAAGGTCCATCGTGAGATCGACACGTCCGCCCAGGGTCTGAAAACCGGCATCGTAGAACCGTCGGATCGCACTTACGTTGCGGGCTACAGGCCGGATCGCTAGGTACTCATAGCCGCGAGCGACGGACTCAGTAACTACCCGTTCGATAAGAAGTCGCCCAACTCCTCGGCTACGGAGGCCATCAGTGACGACGACCGGTTCGACCTCGCCACTGGCGCCGCGATCAAACAGGCCCGTAAGACCGACAACCCAGCCATCGAGATCGGCCACCCAAGATGCCACTCGTTCTGGTACAGCGAGATAGTCGTCGAACGCACCCCCGGGAGCGTCGCCTCCGATAAAAGGGTCCTCGTATATCCGTCGATGATGCTCAGTCAGTTCCACCCACAACATCCGGCAGGCGGAATAGTCAGCCGACGCGTAGTCGCGGACAACAACGTCGGGCGTGGATACCGGGCACGTCAGCTCGCCGCTCTCCATGGCGACAGATTGCCAGTTCTGCGCCCCAGACGCCGCACATTTCAGAATGACGGCAGGCGAGCATAGCGGCTCGGCGCGCGGCCCCTCACGAGGGTGGCCACACTCCGTGACCGCTGACGCCGACACCCGCCCGGCTCGCGCAAGGTCGTCCGGGGGCAATCGATGCCGGTGACGGTACCTGCGAGGTAACGGAGAGCCTGCGGAGGCTACTGGGAAGGAAGGCTGAGCGCTTCTGGATGGGCCCGGCGGTAATGCTCGGTCAGGACCTCACTGAGGTTGCCGGGCCGGTACGCCACGGTGCGGTGGCAGATCTGGCAGCGGGTGACCGGCAGCTGAGTAACGGTCACAGGGAAGCGGCGGGAAGATGACTTGCTCATTTGCCTCTATGATGCCAGCCCCGCGGAGTGATCTTGCCTGAGCTTGTGCTGCATGCACTCCACGCGGCATGTGCGGGCGGCTGCTCCCGAAGCGGCGATGCATTAATATACGGCCGACCCATCGCAGCTGGATTATCGCCTGGAGCTGCAAGGCGCACCCCACGGCACGGAGCTCGCTTGATAACTGCGCGCTGACCCGCCTCGTTATGCGCGGCGGGCAACACTGGTCTGGCAGCTATCCTGCCGTTCCAGTTAGCTGCATGCCTTCGTGTCCGGCTCGGTCGAGCTGTGGGAACCCGACGGCGGCTATCCCGAGACCAGGTGAGGTGCGCACTGCTAGTCGGGCAGTTCTGCCCGCCTTAACTGAGGGACGACGAGCACTCTGCTCCCGTCCGATTAGGCGGGTCGGCGCGCGTTCTCTCGGATCGTACCCGTCACTCAGCGTCACACTGTCGATCGGCATCACCTTGAGGCCAGCCGAGCCGCCGGTTCCTTCCACACCGGACTGGCGGCTCGCCGCGGCCGTATGCTGGCAGACATGACCATTCAGCGGATGGACAACGTCGCCATCGTTGTCGACGACCTGGACGCCGCCGTGGCATTCTTCACCGAGCTCGGCATGGAGCTGGAAGGCAAGGGGCAGGTCGAAGGCCTCTGGGCGGACCGCACCGTCGGACTCGACGGCGTCCGGAGCGAGATCGCGATGATGCGGACCCCGGACGGCCACAGCAAGCTGGAGCTGACCAGGTACCACGCCCCCGCGGCGGTCGGCGCCGAGCCGGAGAACCCGCCGCCCAACACGCTGGGCCTGCATCGCGTCATGTTCGCTGTCGATGACATCCATGACACCGTCGCCCGCCTGCGCGCCCACGGCGCCGAACTCCTCGGCGAGGTGGCACAGTACGAGAGCATCTTCCTGCTCTGTTACCTCCGCGGCCCCGCGGGCATCATCGTCGCCCTGGCCGAACAGATCGGCTGACGCGAGCCTGCTGCGGGACAGCGGACGAACCCTGATCGGCGCGCGAGGACGAAGCCCTGGAGATTCGCTCCATCTGCTCCGTTGCAGGGGCGCATACCCAAAAAGCCTCACGACCCTCCGGCCTCCTGTCCGGCGGCGGCCCCTGGCCATGTGACGACTGTTTGATCTCGCCTCGCGCTATGCCGATCATCCTGACTTCCCACGGCTCGTCTGAGGCAGCGCCAGCCGCGAGCAGCGCCCATGACGGTGCGGTACCGCCGAACCGAGCCGCCGACTGGAGATCATATACGGGACAGCCCTTAGCCGAGTTCACGGCTGTCGACTGACCACCCGGGCATAGCCAAGTCTCGCACCAGGCCCCGGCGCTTGACCCTGTCCGCGGCAGTTGAGGACGTTCACCCACAGTGCGGCCGGGAATTATGCGCCCGCGCACGCGTTAACATGAGCGGTACCCAAGAACCGAGCGGGTCGTCTGATGACGACTTCCCCGTGCCGTGGTCACCAGCCCGCCCACCGGCGGTTCCGGGTCCGCGTGAGGCGCTTGCCGAGGCCCGTTGCGTCGATCCTTGCAGATCCGCAAGCCGGCTCGGCGTTCGAAGCACCAGGCCCTCTGATCGGGACGTTCCTCGCCCGGCCGCGGGACTGTGCGGCATGTGGCCGTGGCCACCGTGCCCCGGCATTCCAGAGGAGAAGTCTGTGGCTCGACCAGGCCAGCGCCAGACGGACGCTCGCCGTACCGCCCCGCGGAAGCAGCGACGCGTCCGCCACCGCGGCGACGTCGTCTCGGTGCTCGCCCGAACCGCCCGTGAGGTCGAGGCGGCTGCCCAGCGCGGCCGCGTGACGCCTGCCGTGCGCACGAAGTTCCAGGCCGTCGCCCTGCTGCTGCGAGACGAGCGCGCCCGCGTCCGGGCGGCGGCCGGAAGCGACAGTCATCGGGCCGAGCAGCTCAAGCGCCTGGACGGCATCGCGGCCGTCCTCGCGACGACCGCCGTCCAGGACGCTGGGCTACTGGCGCTGCTCGCCGAGGGCTCCGGCGTCTCCGACGCGGCCCGGTCGCTCAAGCGGGAAATGATGCGGGACCTCGGCATCGCGCCGGCGCCCGAAGAGATCGCGCCGGCGGAGACCGCTACAGCTTCCGCCGGCTCGGAGCGGCGGGTCGTGCCGCAGTCGGTGATCTCCCGGCAACTGGCGAACCCCTTTCTCGCCCCCGACTTCTCCGCCGTTCCGCAGCTCACCTCCCGTCCGCGCCGCCTGGCCGACTGGGAACTGCTCGGCCCGCTGCTGAGTTCCTTCGAGCGTGCCGGCGGGGGAACCCCGGCGTGCATGGCGCTCCCGGCGCCGACGGCACGGTTCACCCCGGCGGGCCTGGAACTGATGCCGCACCAGGGCCAGCTGGTGGCCGCGGCCGCTGCCGGTCACCGGACGTTCCTGCTCGCCGATGAGCCGGGTCTGGGCAAGACGGCCCAGGCGCTGCTCGCCGCGGAAGCGGCGAACGCCTACCCGCTGCTCGTCGTCGTACCGAACGTCGTCAAGACCAACTGGGCCCGTGAGGCGGCCCGCTGGACTCCCCACCGCCCGGCCACCGTGGTGCGGGGCGACGGCGAGGCTGTCGACGGCTTCGCCGATATCGTCGTGCTCAACTACGAGGTTCTCGACCGTCACGTGGGCTGGCTCGGCGACTTCGGCTTCCGCGGCATGGTCGTGGACGAGGCCCACTTCATCAAGAACAAGACCTCGCAGCGCTCGCAGCGCGTCCTCGCGCTCTCCGACCGCATCCGGTCCCG
>WNGP01004997.1_pt1 | contig 11053 bp, 11 predicted proteins | sample 5407671 | NCBI WGS metagenome assembly WNGP01 (sample SAMN13153381, study PRJNA577476) | soil metagenome | isolation source: 40 cm soil or saprolite under Garry oak tree replicate 2 | place: USA:California | collected 2016-06-15
TCGATCCGCATCATCGCCGTGGATACGACGTCCGGCACGATCATCGGAACATTCGCCTTCTCGGCCGGTGCGACGTTTGGGCCCGCCGGCGAGGTCCATATCACTGAGGGATCGTTCCGAATTCGGCACTGATCTCCTTGGTCCCTTCTTTTCTAAAGAGAGGCCGCGATGTCATCCCGAGCGAAGCGCGCGACACGCGCGCGTAGCGAGGGATCTGCTTTTTGACGAGAATAGAACGTACCTTGCCACAACCCCTCGCCAAGCTGGAGCACCCTTGGATAAGAAGAAGTTCTTGTTCGTCTCGCTCGATGGTCTCATCGCCGACATCGCGTGGCAAGTCGTGAAAGAAGGCCACGAGGTGAAGCTCTTCATCGAGGCGAAGGACGAGCGCGAGATCGCCGACGGCTTCGTCGCCAAGACCGACGACTGGGTCCGCGACGTGCCGTGGGCCGACGTCGTCGTGTTCGACGACGTCCTGGGCCAGGGGGCGAAGGCACACCAACTGCGGCAGACCGGCAAGCTCGTGGTGGGCGGCAGCCCCTACACCGATCAGCTCGAGGACGACCGCGCCTTTGGACAGCAGGAGCTCAAGAAGGCCGGCGTCTCGATCATCCCGCAGGAGAACTTCCACTCGTTCGACGACGCGCTCACGTACGTGCGCGCGAACCCCAACCGCTACGTCATCAAGCCGAGCGGCGAGGCGCAAAACATCAAGCAGCTCCTGTTCGTGGGCGAGGACGAAGACGGCAAGGACGTGATCCAGGTGCTCGAGGACTACCAGCGCGCCTGGGCGGATCGGGTGAAGGCGTTCCAGCTGCAGCGCCGCATCGTCGGCGTCGAAGTCGCGGCGGGTGCCTTTTTCAATGGCAAAGAATTCGTGCTGCCGGTCAACATCAACTTCGAGCACAAGAAGCTCTTCCCCGGCGACATCGGCCCCTCGACCGGCGAAATGGGCACGGCGATGTTCTGGAGCGAGCCGACTCGGCTCTTCAATGCGACGCTCAAGAAGATGGAGTCGCGCCTGCGCGACGAGCACTACGTCGGCTACATCGACGTGAACTGCATGGTGAACTCGAACGGGATCTATCCGCTCGAGTTCACCTCACGCTTCGGCTATCCGACGATCAGCATCCAGCAGGAAGGCATGCTCACGCCGATCGGCGAATTCTTCTACCGCCTCGCCGAGGGCTCGCTCACGACATTCAAGGCGCGCAGCGGCTTCCAGGTCGGCGTCCGCATCATGGTGCCGCCGTTCCCGTACACCGACCCGGAGACATTCGCCAAGACCTCGAAAGACGCGGTCATCATCTTCAAGAAGCCCACCCGGGACGGCGTCCACATCGAAGACGTCAAGCAGGTCAACAACGAGTGGGTCGTCACCGGCACGTCCGGCGTCGTGCTGATCGTGGTCGGCATCGGCACCACGATGAAAGCCGCGCAGAAACAGGCCTACAACCGCGTCGAAAACATCATGATCCCCAACATGTACTATCGAAAAGACATCGGGGATCGCTGGTTTGAGGACTTCGACCGGCTGCACACCTGGGGCTATCTGCGTCCCTGATCGCGGCTTGACAAAAGTGGGACAGCTTGAGACATCTAAATAGAAGTAAACGCCGGCCTTCATGAGGGAGGTCCCGATCATGGTGCAGCTCACCCGCCGCAACTTCCTCAAGCTCGGAGCCACCGGCGCTGCGGCTGCGGCCGGCGTGACGGCGCTGGGCTTCGACCTCGCCGAGGCGATCCAGGTCAAGCAGACGCTCCGGATCGCAGGCGCCAAGGAATCGCACTCCCTCTGCCCCTACTGCGCGGTCGGCTGCTCCCTCGTCGCATACACGACGCAAACCGCCGACGGCGCCACCCGGCTCGTCCAGATCGAAGGCGACCCGGACAGCCCGGTCAACGAGGGGCGGCTCTGCCCCAAGGGCGCGAGCGCCATGCAGCTCGCGATCACCGCGCGGCGCGCCGAAACGCCGCTGTACCGCGCCCCGGGGAGCGATCACTGGGAGGAGATCAGCTGGGACGCGCTCCTCGACCGGCTGGCGCAACGCATCAAGGATTCGCGCGACGCGACGTTCGTCACCCAGGACGCCAACGGCAACACCGTGAATCGCTGCGAGGGCGTCGCGTTCGCGGGGGGCGCGGCGTTCTCGAGTGAGGAGGGGTACTTCGCGACCAAGGTGATGCGCGGCCTCGGTCTCATCCATCTGGAGCAGCAAGCCAGAGTCTGACACGGTCCCACAGTGGCCAGTTTGGCCGCTACGTTTGGTCGGGGCGCCATGACCAACCACTGGCGCGATATCAAGAACGCCGACCTCATCCTGATCAACGGGGCCAATCCCGCCGAAGCGCATCCGGTCGGCTTTCAGTGGTTCGTGCGTGCCAAGCTCGACCCCAAGCGCGGGCCTGGAACGGGCGGCGGCGCCAAGCTGGTGCACGCAGACCCGCGGTTCACGCGGACGTCTGCGCTCGCCGACATCTACGCGCGGATTCGCGTCGGCACCGATGTCGCGTACTTCGGGGCGCTGATCAACTACGTGCTCCAGCATAACCTGATCCACCGCGAGTACGTCCAGCACTACACCAACGCGTCGTTCATCGTCAAAGAGGGGTACGCCTTCCACGACGGGCTGTTCAACAGTTACGACGCGAGCAAGCGGGCGTACGATCCCACGACCTGGGCGTACGAGACCGACGAAGCGGCGACGGCGGCGGCCAAGCAGGTCGAGGCCCAGGCCGTCGCCGCCGGGCAGGCGCCGGGCCCGCGCATCAACATCGCCCGCCGCGACATGGCGCTCCAGCACCCGCGCTGCGTGTACCAGCTGCTCAAGCAGCACTACGCGCGCTACACCCCGGAAATGCAGGCTACCATCACCGGCATTCCCACCGAGCAGTTCCTCGAGATCGCGAAGCTGGTCGGAGAGATGGGCCGTCCCGACAAAGTCATGACGATCGTCTACGCGGTCGGCCTCACGCACCATACGACCGGCAGCCAGCTGATCCGGAGCGGCGCATTGCTGCAGCTGTTGCTCGGCAACATCGGCCGCCCCGGCGGCGGCATGAACGCCGAGCGCGGACACGCGAACATCCAGGGGAACACCGATCACGCGATTTCGTGGGATATCTTGCCCGGCTACCTCCGTATCCCCGCGCCCGGCCAAAAAAACCTGACGGACTATGTGACGCAAAGCGCGCCTGCCAAGACTGACGCGAACGCGTGGAACTACTTCGGGACGAACTACCGCAAGTTCATGGTCAGCCTGCTGAAGGGGTGGTTCGGAGACGCGGCCACGGCGGCCAACGAATTCGCGTTCGACTTCATTCCCAAGCCGGGGACCAACTCGTCGTGGATGTCGATTTATGACCAGGCGTTGAAGGGCAAGATGCAGGGCGTGATTCTCTCAGGGATGACGGCCACGAGCATCGGCCCGGATTCGAATCAGGTGCTGCAGGCGCTCGGCAATCTCAAGTGGCTCGCCGTGATGGACGCGTTGCCGACCACCAGCTCGGAGTTCTGGCGGCGCCCGGACGCAGATCCCAAAACGATCCAGACCGAAGTCTTCATGATCCCGACGACGCACTGGATCGAGAAGGACGGCTCGTTCGTGAATAGCGGCCGCTGGTCGCAATGGAAGGATCAGGTCCTGCCACCCCAGGGAGAGGCCCGCCACGATCACTGGATCCTCGCCGAGCTGTTCCAGCGGGTGAAGCAGCTGTATCGGGAGAAAGGCGGCAAGTTCGCGCCGCCGATCATGGCGCTCACGCTCAACTACAAGGATCCAACCAAGCCGGAGCTGGATGAGCTCGCGCAGGAGGTCAACGGGTTCGATCTGACGACCAGGCAACGCGTGGACTCGTTCGCCAAGCTGAAAGACGACGGCACGACGACGGCCGGCGACTGGATCTACACCGGCAGCTATCCGGAGAGCGGCAACCTCATGAAGCGCCGGGCCGGGACCCAGGACGTGCAGAAAAACGACCCCACGGGCATGGGGTTCTTCCCCGGCTGGGCATGGAGCTGGCCGCTGAATCGCCGGGTCCTGTACAACCGGGCTTCAGCCGACTTGAACGGGCGACCATGGGACCGGACGCGCCCGGGCATTGCGTGGGACCAGGCCCAGCAGAAGTGGGTGGGCGACGTCCCCGACTATCCGCCCACCATGGACCCCAAGAGCCCGAAAGCGTGGGGGCCGTTCATCATGACCGGCGAGGGTACGGCCCGGCTCTTCTCGAACTCGATGATCGACGGTCCGTTGCCCGAGCATTATGAGCCGATCGAGGCCCCGATTCCGAATCCGTTGCATCCGAACCAGTCCGCGTCCCCGGTCGCCTTCCTTTATGACAAAGCCGCCGGACGCGACAACCGCTTCGGCACCGTGGCGGACTACCCGTACGTGGCCACGAGCTACCGTCTGACCGAGCACGAGCACTACGTGACGCAGCACGTCCCGCTGCTCGTTGGCCTGCAGCCGCAGCCGTTCGTGGAGGTGCCCGAGGAGCTCGCCAGCCAAAAGGGGATCAAGAGCGGCGACCGCGTGCGCGTGTCGTCCAAGCGCGGCAAGCTCGAAGTCGCGGCGATCGTCACCAAGCGGTTGGGCGGGGTCGACGTCGGCGGCAAGCGGGTCTTTCAGATCGGGATTCCGATCCATTGGGGATTCGTCGGCCTGGCGGCGGAGCGCGACCCCGGCAAGGGCGCGAACTGGCTGGCCAACGCCCTCACCCCCTTCGTCGGCGATGCCAATGCGCGGACGCCCGAGTTCAAGGCGTTTCTCGTGAACATCGAGAAGGTATGACGCACGCCGGCCTCGTGGCGGTCGATCCCTGGACGGAACGACGCGAGCGCGCGGCGGCGCTCCTCGATCGCTATCCCTTCGCGGGAGACGTGTTGCGGTTGTATGCGGCGCTCGTGCCGGTTCAGGAGCGCGCGTTTCGCAGCGCACGCGACGACGCCCCGCCTGCGGACGCTCCGCAGCTGGCGTCGTACATCGCCGAGCGGGTGCTCCCGCCCGTCGTCGACGTCACGGCCGCGCACGGCCCTCACCGTCTGAAAGAGGCAGTGCGCGAGCGGTTCGCCGCGGGCCAGCTCGCGGACCTGGTGGCCCGCTGGCTGGGAGGTGAGGACCAGCCGGCGATCGAGCGCTACCTGGCTCGGGTTTCCGCGGCACCGGTGCTCGAGGCGCTGGGTGCCGCGGCGGGGCGGGCGTGTCGCGGCCCGCACGACGAGCGAGGGGAGCGGGGGGCGCACTGCCCCGTGTGCGGCGGGCTCCCGCAGCTCGCGTATGTCGAGCCGAGCGGCGACGACCTCGTGACCGCGCCGCGCCGGCTGCTGTGCTCGCGGTGCGGGTCGGCGTGGGTCTTCCCCCGCCTGGCGTGCGCCGGTTGCGGCGAAACGGCGGCGAGCCGATTGGTCATTTTTGCGGAGACCGAGCGCTTCCCCCACATCCGGGTCGACGGGTGCGGGACCTGCGATCGCTATCTCCTGACTGTGGATCTCCGGAAGGACCCTGACGCCGTGCCGATCGTCGATGAATTGGCGGCGCTCCCGCTCGATCTGTACGCGCAGGAGCGCGGCATGGTCAAGATCACGGCGAATATGATGGGGATGGGGTAAGGAGAATCACCATGGCGAAAGCGGTGGGGTTTTTCACGGACGTGTCCGTCTGCATCGGTTGCAAGGCGTGCGAGGTCGCCTGCAAGGAGTGGAATCAGCTCCCGGGTAACGCGCCGGAATTCCTGGACAGCTTCGACAACACGGGTCAACTCGACGGGCAGAACTGGCGCCACGTCAAGTTCATCGAGAAGACGCGCCCCGCGGCGCCGGGTGGCGTCGCGTGGACGATGATGAGCGACGTCTGCAAGCATTGCACCCATGCGAGCTGCATGGACGTGTGCCCGACCAACGCCATCATCAGGACCGAGTTCGACACGGTCTACATCCAGCCGGACGTCTGTAACGGCTGCCGGGACTGCATCGCGGCGTGCCCCTACCACGTCATCGGGTTCGACGCGGACCGCGGGCTCGCGCAGAAATGCACGTTCTGCTACGACCGCCTCCAGAACAACCTGATGCCCGCGTGCGCGACGGCGTGTCCGACCCAATCGATCCGGTTCGGCCCCTTGGACGAGATGCGCCAGCTCGCCGCGGCGCGGGTCGAGCAGCTCCACGCCCAGGGCATGTCCGAGGCGCACGTCTACGGGGACAAGGAGTATGGCGGGCTGCACACGCTGTTCCTGCTGACGGACAAGCCGGAAGTGTACCAGTTGCCGAGCGCGGAGAACGCCGTCGGCCCCCGCCGCAACAACCGCGCGGGCTATCTCGGCTCGCTCGCGACGGCGTTGCTGGGTATTGCCGGCGCGCTGGTGGCGTTCCGCGGCCAACGCGCGGCAGCGGTCAAAGAGGGATAGACACCATGCCAGAGCACTTTGTCGCGCCGCCGGACTGGGGCTGGTACATCCTCGGCTACTTCTTCTTCGGCGGCATCGCCGGGGGCGCGTATGCGCTGGGGACGATGTTGCGCCTGTGGGGAGAGCCGCGCGACGCGAGCGCGGCGCGGCTCGCGTTTCTGATCAGCTTTATCGTGCTCTTGATTTGTCCCATCCTGTTGACGTTCGACCTCGGCCGGCCGTTCCGGTTTTGGCACATGCTGATCGATGCACGCAGCGGGAGCCTGTCGTTCAAGTACTGGTCACCCATGTCGGTGGGCGCCTGGGCCCTGATGGTCTTCGGCGTCTTCGCGGCCGGCTCGTTTGCGGAGGCGCGCTGGCCCCACAGCGTGGTCGGCCGCGTGCTCGGCGGCCCGGTGGGGCGCCCGTTCATGATCCTGGGGTCGGCGCTCGGCCTCTTTATCGCCGGGTACACCGGCGTGCTCCTCAGCGTGAGCAACCAGCCCGTGTGGAGCGACACCTGGGCCCTGGGCGGCCTGTTTCTGGCGTCCGCGCTCTCCTCGGCCGCCGCCGCGATCGCGTTTATCGCCCTGCGCCGCGGCGGCGATGCGCAGGTCAGCACGCCCAAACTGTTCGCGGCGGACCGCTACTTCATTATTCTGGAGCTCGTCCTGCTGGTGGTGTTCTTCCTGACGCTCGGCGCCGCGGCGTCGAAAGTCCTGGGGGCGTGGTTGCTCCTCTGGCTCATCGTGCTCGCCGGCACGGTACTCCCGCTCGTGCTCCACCTGCGCCCGGCGTTGGTCCAGGGGCGCTCGCCGCTGCTCGCGCCGGGCCTCGTGCTGATCGGCAACATCGCGCTGCGCGCCGTCGTCATCTTCGGCGCGCAGGCCTAGGCGTGCTCAAAATCGGCGTGCAGCTGCTCCGTCCCGTCGCCGACGTCGGGGAGTATTTCGCCGATGCCAGCGCCCTGGAAGCGGCCGGCGTGGATTCGCTCTGGACGGATCGGGGATCGGGACACGATCGCTGGATGCTCTTAGCGGGGCTCGCGGTCGTCACGGGTCGCGTGCGCCTTGGCGCGACGATCGTCCCCGCCGATGTGCGCGTTCCCGACGCATTGTGCGAGCGATTGGCGGCCCTGCAGCGCTTGTCGCGCGCGCGCGGGATCGTACGCATCGATCCGGCCGTCGAGCGCTGTGAGGATGTCATCGCGCTGGTGCGACAGGCGGCAGGCGACGGCCTCACGATCGTGCTCGAGACAACCGCGAAGCCAACGACGGCGCCGGTCGAGCGGTGGGCGCAGGTCCCCGCGCCGGAATCGCGCGACGCGTGGCGAGAGACTCGGCGTACCTACGAGGAGATGGGCGCGACCGGCGTGATCGTGCCCTTCGGACCGCGTCTCCTGGATCTGCTCCGCCGGCCGGACGAAGAGGACGACCGCTCCGACTTGCTCGTCGCCCAGGGCTGAGACAACCGCTGGCCAGCCGATCGAGCCGCCCACCGATCGTGGCCGTGGTCGGTCGCAGCGGGAGCGGAAAGACCACCCTCATCGAGGCGCTCATCCCCGAGCTCGCGCGCCGTGGCCGCCGCGTCGGCGCCGTCAAACACACGCACCACGCGTTCGATCTCGACCCGAGCGGCAAGGATTCCTGGCGTCTGTTCCACGCCGGCGCTCCCGTCGTCGCGTTCTCGTCGACCGCGCAGCTGGTTGTGATGCGGCACCTGGAGCGCGAAGTGTCGCTGGAAGAGGTCATCGCCCGCTATTTCACCGATGTCGACCTGGTGGTCGTCGAGGGCTACAAAGAGCTGGCGCTTCCGAAGATCGAAGTCGCGCGATCCGGGGAGCAACTCCTCTGCTCGCCGGACGAGCTGATCGCGGTGGTGAGCGATGATGGCCGGGACGTGCAGGTGCCCACGTTTCGTCCTGGTGACATCGGCGCGCTTGCAACGCTCGTCGAGACGACGGTTCTCGGATCGGTTGCGTGACGTGTGCCCCAATAGGTGGGGGCGCAGCATGCTGCGCCCCCTACGTCATTTGCCCCACCATCATTTTTTATAAAACAGCCGGTACGCGGCCGCCCCGTGCATCACGCCTTTATCGATCAGCTCCGCCATGTAGCCCGGCATCGCGCCGATTTGCGGCTTCACTTTCGCCGCGCCCGCCGGCGCCTGATCGGTCGCGAGCCCGCGATAGGAATCGGTGAGCCCGGCGCGTAGCGCCTCCAGCACCCACGGCTTCATCTCGACGGTCGCCTTCGTGACCTCGACGCCGCGAATCGTACCCTGGGACCCGAACCCGATAGCGAGCTCGAGCGGGCCGTGTTGGCAATCGACGCGCATGAAGATCAGCGCGCCGGTGACCTGGTCCTGATGCTTCCCGACGTAAAAGGTCACCACCCCATCGGGCGGCTCCCACCCCACGGCGTCGTGCAGCTTCTTCGAATCGGCGCTGCTGAGGTGCAATTCGCGCGCGGCGAACTGCTCGGCGCCGGGCAACAGATGCGCCACGGCGTCCTGCCGCTTTACGAGAATGACGGTCGGCGTGATATGGAGCAGCGCGGCCGTGACCGCGCCAAGTAACAGCGTTTTCATGGACGCATTCCTCCTGAACGCAGGTTGCGTTCCCCCTCTCCACGTTGTGGAGAGGGGGTCAGGGGGTGAGGACGTTGTGGCAACCACATTTGATAGGTGGCTAGTGCAGCCACGATGGTATATCCGAGCGCCATCGCCCAGCCGCCCGCGAGCGTGACGAACGCGAAGCCGGGCGAGACGAGTTTCGTGAGCCACATCCCGGCGAAGTCGAGCCAGGGGGCGGCGAAGAGCAGCGCGATGATCGACAGACCGGCCCAGCGCGAGAGCGGCACGCCGAGCGCGATCACGGCGAGGCAGGCGGCAATCACGGCATACATCGGCATGTGCACGTGCGTGTCCTGCACGAGCAGGTTGATGTCGACGTGATGCTGTTCCTCGCCCATCTCCGCCATCGAGACGGGACGCTCCGTGACCATCGTCGTCTCCGGCGGCATCTGCATCATCATCGCCTCGCCCGCCGCCCCGTAGGTCTCGGCGACCTTGGTCGTGCTGAACCCCGCATACAGACCGACCATCCATGCGCCGAACAGATACGACGTGCCGAGCGTGGCGAGCAGCAGCGTGACGAGCCAGCGCACGCGCAGATCGGCGTGCCGTAGATCGTAGAGCACAGTAGCTCCTAGAAGAGGTAAACGAGCTCCACGAGTGCGGTCACGTTTGATCGCACCAGACTGCCATCTTTCTTGGCGAACACGGGCTGCGTCGAATGATCGACGCGTAGCGCCGGCCGGATCGAAAACGCGGGGAGGCGGAAATTCGTGAACTCGACGTTCGAGAACACGCCCTCCTGCGCTTCGCGATAGAAGTACCACGGCGAAAGCGTGAGCGAGCTGAGCTGCTGCGCGGTGCCGGTTCTCGCCCCGTCGGGGTCGTCCATGACCTCGCCCCGAATCGTCAGCCCGGTCGACCGCCCGGCGCGCCAGAATGCCTCGCCCACGACGCCGGTCCAGGTCGTGCCTTGCTGCGATCCGCGATGCGCCTCGGTCTGGACGATGAGCCGCTGCATGGGCTGCCAGGTCGCGTCACCCGTGATGAGGGTCCGCTGGGCCCCGTTGGTGGAGTCCGCTTCGGGCCCGTACAGCGCGCCCGCCGCGACCGCGAGCCGGGAGGTGGGGAATACTTGCACTTTCAACCCGCCCGTTTTGCCGCTGTTGTTGTCCGCTTCCTGATCCCACCCGTTCGCGACGAGCCCGAGCACGCTGATCTTGGGGTTCAGCGTGTAGCGGGCCATCAGACCGGTGAACTTCACGGGCCGCGCATTCCCGAACGTGAACGATGTCGTAGGAATGAGATTCAGCGGCTCGTCGTCGCGCTCGAACCCGATCGGCGCGTCGAATCGCCCGAACGAGAGCGTCAGCGCGGTGACATGCGCCGGCGTCCAGTTGATGATGAGGTTATCGATCTCGATCGCCGTTTCCGGCGGACCGCTGTCGGATTGCTCGAGATGCGTCGTGAGCTGGCCGAAGAAGTAGAGCTGATCCGACCACGGCCGGAAGAAACTGACACCGATTTTGGATGCCAAGCCGGTGTTCTGCTGAAGATTGCGATCATAGCTGGCCGTGCCCACCGCGAAGCCCGAGACGACAAGCGGGGTCTTCTCGTCGAGATCGCCGTTGCCGCCCTGCGCCGCCCCTCGCCGCCCTGCGCCGCCCAATACCGCGACCAGAACGACGAGACGAGTCGTCGATTTCCAAATAGACATGAGGCCCCTCCACAAGGGGTTGTCGGTTTTCGGTTTTCGGTTCTGCGAAAAACTGTGGTTAGGCGACGAGTGGAGGAGCGAGGGCGAACGGGAGGAGACGCTTGCGTGAGGGGAGAGGAACGGAGCGACTCGGCTCGACATCAACCGCGACGACCGGCAAGGGGGCGGCTACCCAACTAGCGGATATCGTGGGTAGCGAGCCGCTCACGCTCGCGGGACAACACGCTTGAGGAGCGCTCTCCTGCGTTCCCTTGTGGTGTGCATCGTGATGATGACTACACGCGACAGTGTCCTGGCCGGCCATTGCGAGGCCAAACGCCAACGCGAGCACGACCCGGAGGAATCGCATCGCCGTAATTATACCGCTTTGAGCTTCCA
>WNGP01015550.1_pt1 | contig 11053 bp, 7 predicted proteins | sample 5407671 | NCBI WGS metagenome assembly WNGP01 (sample SAMN13153381, study PRJNA577476) | soil metagenome | isolation source: 40 cm soil or saprolite under Garry oak tree replicate 2 | place: USA:California | collected 2016-06-15
TCGCCCAGGGCCCCGGCCGGCGGCACGATGACGCCGCCGTTCGTCGACCCCTGCCCCGAGTCCTGGCCCAGGAAGCCGCCGCCGGATCCGCGCAAGCCAGTGACCGGCGCGCCGAGAACGCTATGCTCCGCCTGCTCGCGCTGCTCGCTCGACCACGCCGGTACTCCCTGACCAGCAACAGACTGACCAGCAACAGACTGACCCAACTGACCAGACAGCGTCTGTCCCGGAGCCGCCTGACCAGGAGCCATCTGACCTGAGTCCGTGGCCTGCGCACCAGGCCACGCCGCGGCGGGCGCGGCCTGGTCGCCGGGCCACGCGACGTCCGGCTGGTCACCCAGGGCGGCACCAGCACCGCCCGAGGCACCAGCGGCCGCGGCCGGCTTGGCAAGATTCTCGTCCGTGCCCGCGACCCCGGAGGGAGCCGGCCACTCGTTCACGACCGGCTGAGAAGGCGACGACGGGTAATCGGTACCGAACGCGGGAGTCGGCACGGTGCCGAACGCTTCGCCCGCGACATCGGACTCGGCCACGCCCGGATGCTGCTGACTGAACTCACCGCCGTAGGCGGCAGGCTCGGACGCCGAGTCGGCCCCGACGGCCGGGATCGGGGTTGTCGATGTCGGCTCGAACTGGCCAGGATGCGGCCCGACGCCCGGAACCCGCTGCGGTCCGAGCCGCGTGCCAAGGTCATCCTGCGGGGGAGGCGCGAACCGTGGGGCGCGCGCGGCCGCCACTTCTTGCTCCGCGGTCGTGCCCACCGTCGGCCACTCGCCGGAGCCCACCTGGCCGCCGGGACCGGCGATGCCCGCAGGCCCGGACCCGATGGCGAACCTGGCCAGCGGCTCGGGGAACCGGCCAAGCCCACCCTGCCTGGCCGCACCCTCGCGGGCGACGACCTCGTCTGGCAGCCAGACCAGGGCGGTCAGGCCGGCCCCGCTCGCCGGGCGCAACCGGACCCTGATGCCGTGCCTGGCCGCCAGCCTGGCGACCACGAACAAGCCCATCCGGCGGGACACGGCCACGTCGACCACCGGCGGATTGTCGAGCCGCCAGTTGGCGTGCGCCATCTCCTCACTGCCCATGCCGACACCGAGGTCGGTGATGTCGAGCAGCACTCCCCCGCTGCTCAGCAGGTGCCCCGAGACGCTCACCGGAGTATCGGCCGAGGAGTATGACGTCGCGTTCTCGGCAAGCTCGGCGATCAGGTGCACGACGTCGTTGACGGCCAGGCCGCGAACGGCGATGCCGGGCTGGACGTTCAGCGTTACCCGCTCGTACTGCTCGATCTCCGAGATCGCTGCCCTGAGCACGTCGACTAGCGCGACCGGCTGGTTCCACCGCCTGGTGGAGTCGTGGCCGGCCAGGACCAGCAGGTTCTCCGAGTTGCGGCGCATGCGAGTGGCGAGGTGGTCCATCTGGAACAGGCTGCCCAGCCGCTCCGGGTCCTGCTCGCCCTGCTCGAGCTCGTCGATCAGCCTGATCTGCCGCTCGACCAGCGACTGGCTGCGGCGGGACAGGTTTACGAACATGGCGTTGACGTTGCCGCGCAGCGCGGCCTCGTTCGCGGCCAGCCGCAGTGCCTCACGGTGAACCTGGTCGAACGCCCTGGCGACCTCACCGATCTCGTCGAAGGAGTCCACGTCGATCGGCTCGACGTCGATCGGGATGTTCTCGCTGTCCGCCTCGCTCATCCTGCGGACGGTCTCCGGCAGCCGTAGGCCGGCCACTTCGAGCGCTCCGGCCCGCAGCCGCCGCAGCGGGCGGACCATCGAGCGGCCTACGAGGACGGTGAACATCAAACTAATAATCAACACGAGCAGGACGGCGCCGCCGAGGGCGACCGACAAGATGATCGACTTCTTGCGCAGCTGCTGGGCGCGGTCGACCGCCTGCGCGACCAGAGTCAGTTCCACTCCGCGAATCTTGCCGATCGTCTGCCGCACGTTGCCGAACCACTCCCCGGTGGCAAGGGCAACCTTGTAAAGCTCTTTTTGCTGGTCGGACGCGAAGTTCAGGAACCGCGCGTTATCGGATTTCTGATTCGCTATCGATGCGTTCAGCATATCGAACATATCCGGAGCGAAGGTACCTGCGGTCACCGCATATACCACGATGCTGCGCTGGACCGAGTACTCGTTCTCCAGCGCCGAAATCTGGCTCAGCGCGTTGAAGGTCGATGTAAGCTGCGGATCGTTGCTGGTCACGAGAACCTCGTCCTCGAATGCCAGCAGGACGCCGATGACGGCCGAGTACCGGTCGAGCACGTCGATAGCCGCCGCCGGCCCGGACGCCGCCGGCCCGGACGCCGCCGGCCCGGACGCCGCCGGCCCGGACGACATAGCCGCCGACAATGCCGAATGGCGCACGCTGCTGATGAGCGCGAGCTGGGACTTCACGGACTGCACGTCGTCGGCAACGCCGGGCGGAAGGCCCGAGCCGATCGCGGCGGCGCTGGCCGTAACTAGTCCGACCCACTTGTCAGTGTACTTGTACTGCTGCCGGACGGCCCGCAGCCTGTCCTTGGCCGATGCGCTCAGGGTGCTCTCCAGGTTCCCGGTCTGGAGGTCGGTCTTCGTCCCAATGAACTGGACGGTGTCGAAGCGCTCGTACTGCAGCTGGTACGACAGCGTCGTGACCTTGGAGACCAAGGTCGCGAGCTGGGTGATCCGCTGATCGGCGACCGCGCTCCGCCAGGAGGAGGCAATGCTCGAACCGCCGATCGCGACGGCCGTCGCCGTCGGAATGGTGATCAGCAGCACTAGCCGCGATCGCACCCGCCAGTTTCTCATCACGCGACCGCGCGTCCGGCCTGACGGCCGCCCGGCCTGCGGTGGTTCGGCCGCCGGGTCTAGCAGATCGGTCACAGAACCGCCGACCGACGGGCCGTAGGCCTCCTGCGCGTCGGCGTCGGACCGCCCGGCTGGACCGGGCGCGGCATCGCGCGACATCTTGCTTCGGGACGGCACAGTCGATGTACCTCTCACCTGGTTAGCAGGAGGCGACCTATGCTCCGGAGCACCGGAACCGGCATCTAGGATCCCTCCCGGAGACGGACCTACGGTGGCGACGCAACTTACTACGGTGGCGACGCAACTTACAGAGCTATGGGCGACTCTATCCTTGAACTGGACGACATGCAGCGATAAGCGCTTCAACCGGAAATAGTGCGGTAGCCGCTGGCCACCGCCCTGCTGACCGGCCTCGGCGTCGCCATGCTCGTCGCGGCGTGCAACCCGTGCAGCCGCGCCGACCTCACGCATCGGACGTCAGCCCCAGCTCCCGCGCGATAATCATCCGCTGCACCTCCGAGGTACCCTCGCCGATCTCGAGCACCTTGGCGTCGCGGTAGAACCTGGCCACCGGGAACTCGTTCATGAAGCCGTAGCCGCCGAAAATCTGGGTGGCGTCGCGGGCGTTGTCCATCGCCGCGTTCGACGTGGTCAGCTTGGCGATCGCGGCCTGAGCCTTGACCGGCTGGCCGGCCGCCAGCCTCGCGGCCGCGTCGTACCAGGCCAGCCGGGCCGTGGCCGCCCTAGCCTGCATGTCAGCGATCTTGAACTGGACGGACTGGTAGTGACCAAGATTGTGGCCGAACGCCGACCGTTCCCCGACGTACCGCAGGCACTCGTCCACGCAGCCCTGCGCCAGGCCGGCCGCCAGTGCCGCGATCGCGATCCTGCCCTCGTCGAGAATCTGCAGGAACTGGGCGTAGCCGCGGCCAGGCTCCCCGAGCACGTTGCCGGCCGGCACGCGGCAGTCGCTCAGCGAAAGCTCCCGCGTGTCCGAGGCGCACCAGCCGACCTTGGAGTACTTCGCGCCGACGGTCAGGCCGGGCGTCCCGGCCGGCACGATGATCGAAGAGATCTGCGGCCTGCCGCCGGACCGGCCGGTAATCGCGAGCACGGTGATCGCCGACGTGATCGACGTGCCCGAGTTCGTGATGAAGGCCTTGCTGCCGTTGATCACCCAGACGTCGCCGTCACGACCGGCGTTGGTGCGCATGCCGCCCGGGATGTCGGATCCGCCGCCCGGCTCGGTCAGGCCGAACGCCGCGAGTCGCTCGCCACGGCAGAGTTCGGGCAGCCATTGGTTGCGCTGCGCTTCGGTGCCGTAGCGGTAGATCGGCATCGCGCCGAGCGCCACGCCCGCCTCCAGGGTGATCGCCACCGAGGAGTCGACCCTGGCAAGCTCGTGCAGCGCGAGGCACAACGCGAAGTAGTCGCCGCCCATGCCGCCGTACCGCTCGGGAAAGGGGAGCCCGAAAAGCCCTAGTTTGCCCATCCGGGCAACCAGATCATAAGGGAACTCGCTACGCTCGTAGAAGCCGCCGATGACCGGAGCCACCACCTCGCGGGCGAAATCCATGACGGTGCTGCGCAGGGCCTCATGCTCGTCGTCGAGGCTGAAGCTGATCACGCAGCGATGCTACCTGCCGTCATCGGCGCCAGCGCTAGGCTGTAATCATGGCGCTTCGGTCGGATGTGACGGAGTGCGCGCCGCGGCAGGCACGGACACGGTGGGCGCCGGGCCTGTGGTCGGATCGTCGATGAAGGAGCACGTTGTGATGGTGACGCGGACCTGCCCGGACTGCGCGACCGAGGTCGGCTATGACGACCTCATCTGCTTCACCTGCGGAGCCAACCTGCCCATGGTCAGGTCGGCCGCCGAGCCGCCGCTGCCCATCACGGTCGCGCAGAAGGCGGTGTCGGGCCAGAAGGCTGGCAGCGGGATCTCCTCGGCCGTGCTCCGGATCAGTTTCCCGGCCGGAAACGTCGAGGTGCCGGCGGGCACGTCGGTGATGCTCGGCCGGGATCCGGCCGAGTCGCTCGTCGCCGCCGCCTTCGAGCAGTGCGAGAACGTGTCGCGGCGGCACGCCCTGGTCACCGTCGACGACGCGGGCCGCGCCACGATCAGGGACGAGCACTCGACGAACGGCACGTTCGTCAACAGTGACCGGCTGCTGCCCGGCACGGAGGTCAGGCTGGTCGACGGCGACACGGTCAGGCTGGCCGCTGACATCACCGGCAAGGTGAGCGTCCTGCAGTAAAGCCCGGCGGCGAAGCCGGCTTCGCCACCGGGCTCAGTCCCCGAGGTCGTCCCCGGTCGCCCACCACGGGCTTCCCGGCTCGCCGGACATGAACCACGGCCGGTACGCCTCCGCCCCGCTGGTCCGATCCGGCAGGCTCATCGTGCCCTCCCCGCCACCGTCCTCGGCGCCGCCGGGCACACCGGCCCCGGCCCAGTCGCGCGCCCCGGCCCGGTCCCAGACTCTGCCCGCTCACCAGACTCTGCCCGCTCACCAGACTCTGCCCGCTCGGCCGACTCCCCCCAGCCGACCTCGCCGGGCGCCGAGGGGTGATTGCCTGGCAACTGGCTCAGCCGCAGGCGCAGGTTGTCGAACAGTTCCGACGGATGTCGCGCCCGGCCGTCCGGCTCGCCGGGCCGCTGCGCCGGGCCGCCGGCCGAGTCTCGGTCCGGCGCTAACGGGCGGCGCGGCGGCCTGTCCATCGGGCGCATGCCCCGATTGTGCTCTTCGATCGCGCCGAGCCCGTACGGTTCCGCCGATATTGCTGTTGCCCATAAGGTGCGAGTTGCACGAGTTAACCCGTGATTGGTCTGTTGTCGGACCGCATGTCCGTGACATGATCGGCGCAAGCTCCCCCATTTAGCCCCGGAGGCGACGGTGGCCGAGACCGGATTTAGCACAGCAGCGGGCGGACCGAGACTGAGGCGCGACGCGATCGGACTGCGCGAAGTCCTGTTCCAGAGCATTACTGACATGGCTCCGGGAGCGGCTATAGCCGCCTCGATCCCGGCCGGCGTCGCGTTCGCTGGCGGCGCGCTTCCGCTGGCGGTTGTGTTCGCCCTCATCGCGTCCTTGTTCACGGCCTGGACGATCAGCCAGCTCGCCAAGGAAATACCCGCCGCGGGATCGCTGGCGACCTACGCCGCCCGCGGCATCCACCCCGGCGCTGGCTTCCTGGTCGCGTGGGCCTACGTCATGGTTGGCTGGCTGGTCGCCCCGCTGGTGCTGCTGCAGCTCGGCTTCACGACGGCCGCCACCATGAGCACCGAGTTCGGCTGGTCGGCCAACCTATGGTGGCCGTGGTCGATTCTCGGAATGCTGATCGTGTTCGCTGTCGGCTACTTCGGCATCCGCGCGTCCGCGCGGCTCGGCACGATCCTCGGCATCTTCGAGATCGCCGTGTTCCTGATCATGGGCGTGCTCCTGGTGATCCACGCGGGCGGGCACAACACCCTGTCGGTGTTCACGACGCAGCACACCCCGGCCGGTCAGTACCACGGGCTGTCCGGCGTCATTGCCGGCTCGGTCTTCACGACGCTGGCGTTCCTCGGGTTCGAGAGCGCGGCTCCCCTGGCCGAGGAGGCACGCAACCCGCGGCGCACCGTGCAGCTCGCGGTGCTGCTGTCCACCTTGTTGATCGGCGCCCTGTATGTGTTCACGACATACGCGATCGACGTCGGGTTCGGGCCCGGGCGCTTCGCCAGCTTCACGACCGGCACCGGAAGCGCGTCCTGGGAGGGCGTGGCCCGGTCGCTGTACGGCCTGTTCTGGGTGCTGGTCTTCTTCGCCATCATCAACTCGACCCTGGCCAACTCGAACGCCGGCGTGAACGTCGCCAGCCGGACGGTGTTCGCCATGGGCCGGATCCGCGCGTTCCCGCCGGCGCTCGCCCGGGTCAGCGGTCGGCACCGCTCCCCGGTGCTCGCGATCACCGTCGGCAGCCTCATCAGCCTCGCGGTGATGCTCGGCCTCGGCTTCGGCTACGATCCGGTCACCGCGTTCGCCATGATCGGCACCTCGCTGGTCATCTTGCTCGTCGGCATCTACCTGATCGTGAACGTGGCGTGCATCGGCTACTTCGCCCGCCGGTCCCACGGCTTCAGCCTGATCTCGCACCTGCTCGTGCCGGTGCTCGGGGTCGTGGCCTTCATCCCCGCCTGGCTCGCCGGGGCGGGCATCAAGGCGCCGGGCCTGAGCTTCATCGCCCCGCTGAGCCCGCCGCTTTCCTACATGGGGCCGGCCGTCGCGGTGTGGATGGTGCTCGGCCTCATCTACCTGATCTACCTCTACCTGCGCGACCGGCAGCGTGTCGTCGACGTGGGCCTGATCCACCTCGACGAGCCGACCGAGGCGCTGGATCCTAGGGTGACTACATGAGCGATCTGCAGGTAGTCACGTTCCGACCCGAGGCCGACCAGTACGCGTGGACCTTCGGCGGCGTGCCGCCGGTCGCCAGGATCCGCCCGCCCGTCGTGCTCGAGGTCTTTACCGAGGACGCGTTCTTCGGTCGGGTGCGCAGCGAGGACGACCTGGTCTCCGAGGTCTGCGAGTTCCCGTTCGTGAACCCGCAGACCGGCCCCTTCTACATCGAGGACGCCGAGCCGGGTGACACGCTCGCCGTCCATTTCGTCTCGATCACGCCGGCCAGGGACTGGGGCGCGTCGACCACGATCCCGCTGTTCGGCGCGCTGACGAACACGCACCTGACCGCTCTGCTCAACGAGCCGCTGCCCGAGCTGGTCTGGATGTACCAGCTTGACCGGGCCGGGCAGACCTGCCGGTTCACCGCGCGGCACGGCGATTTCACGGTCGACCTGCCGATGAACCCGATGCACGGCACCGTCGGGGTTGCCCCGGCCAACCTGGAGGCCCGCAGCTCCCTGGTGCCCGATGCTTTCGGCGGCAACATGGACACCCCGGAAATGTGCGCCGGGACGACCTGTTACCTGGGCGTGAACGTGGCCGGCGCGCTGTTCTCGCTCGGCGACGGCCATGCCCGCCAGGGTGAGGGAGAGACGTGCGGCGTGGCGGTGGAGACCGCGATGAACACGGTCATGGTCGTCGACCTGATCAAGGGCACCCCGTGCCCGTGGCCGCGGCTGGAGAACGACGGCTACGTCATGACGGCCGGGTCGGCCAGGCCGCTCGAGGACGCGTTCCGAATCGCCCAGACCGAACTCGTGCTCTGGCTGGCCGGCCAGTACGGCATGGACACGATGGACGCGTACCAGCTCGTCAGCCAGGGCGTCGAGGCGCCGCTTGCGAACGTCGTCGACGTCAACTACACCTCGGTCGCGAAGATGCCGAAGCGGTACCTGCCCGGCGCGCCGGTGATGGGCGGCGCGCACTCCAGGCTGCGCGAGCTTGCCGCCCAGAACCGCGCCTGATCCCGGGTCGGCGCTGGCGGCGGATGTTGTCCAGGGTGCTTGGAGGCCGAGCCCGGCTTGACATGTGACTAATTGGTCACCTATTGTCGGAGCCATGGATGACGTGTTCCGCGCTCTGGCCGACCCGACCCGGCGGAGCCTGCTGGACGAGCTGTTCCGCGCGGACGGCCAGACGCTGAACGCGCTCGAGGCGCGCTTCCCGATCACGCGCTTCGGCGTGATGAAGCACCTGAAGCAGCTCGAAGCGGCGGGACTGATCGTCACCAGGCGGCGGGGCCGGGAAAAACTGCACTTCCTCAACCCGGTGCCGATCCGGCTGATCCACGACCGGTGGGTGAGCAAGTACGCCGAGCCATGGGCGGCCGGCCTGAGCGAGATCAAGCAAGAACTGGAGAAGCAGATGGAAAAAGTGTTCGAGATCTACATCCGCACCACTCCCGAGCGTCTCTGGGAGGCGATCACGGACCCGCAGATCAGGGCCAAGTACAACTTCGGCGCCGGGGTCAACTCGGACTGGAAGCCAGGCTCCAGGCTGGAGATGGACTCCCCCGGCGCCGGCCGCCCGCTCGGCGAGGGCGAAGTCATCGAGGCCGACCCGCCGCGGCGGCTCGTGCACACGCTGACCGCGCTGTGGAGCGACGAGGTCAGGCAGGAGGGCGCGTCCCGCGTCACCTGGGAGATCGAGCCGGTCCAGGACTCCTGCCGGCTGACCCTGACCCACGACCAGCTCCGCGAGGGAGCGAACGACCAGATCTACGGCGGCTGGCCGATGATCCTGTCCGGCCTGAAGACCTGGCTGGAGACCGGCCAGCTCCTGACCACGCCGGGCTCGCTGATGTACGCGGGCAGCTAGGGCCGCCGCGCGCCGCGACCGGGTACGGCGGCGGTCACGGCGCGCGGCTCGGATAGCGTGGCGGCCGTGGACGCTGAGATCATCGCCTTCGACGTGTTCGGCACCCTGGTCGACTGGCGGTCGAGCATCGCCGCCGCCCTGGCCAGGGTCGGCGGCCGCGCCGGGCTCGAGGCCGACTGGCCGGCGGTCGCGGACGCCTGGCGGTCCAGGTACCAGCCGGCCCTGGCGCGGGTTGTGCGCGGAGAGCGGCCGTTCCAGTCGCTCGACGTCCTGCACGCCGAGATGCTCGAGGAGGTCATCGCCGAGCACCGCCTGCAGGCGCTTGGCAACACGGAGCGCCGGGAGCTTGTCCGCTCCTGGCACCGGCTGGCCCCCTGGCCAGACGCCGTTCCCGGGCTGACCGCGCTGCGGGCGCGGCACATCCTCACCCCGCTGTCCAACGGCGGCATCGGCCTGCTGACCAGGCTGGCCAAGGCCGCGGGACTGCCGTTCGACTGCGTACTGTCCGCCGAGCTAGCCGCGACCTACAAGCCGGACCCGCGCGTGTACGCGCTGGTCCCCGCGTACTTCGAGGTCCCGGCCGGCCGGGTGCTGATGGTGGCCTGCCACCCGGCCGACCTGCAGGCCGCGCAGCGGGCCGGCCTGCGGACCGCGTTCGTGCCCCGGCCGCGGGAGTGGGGACCGGCGGGCGCGGCTCCGCGTCCGCCGGCCGGAGTCGACCTCGTGGCCGGGGACATGACCGCGCTCGCGGCTCAGCTCTGAGCACGCGGCTCCGTGCCGAGGAAACGCAGTACGTCCGCCGCGTCGGCCTCGAGCGCGGCAGCGACCGGCCCTGGCAGCGGGGAGAACGGCGCCAGCGTCACCCTGCCGCCGGCCAGGCGCCACGTCGCCACCGCGCGGCCGCCGGCGAGAGCGAACGGGCGGAACAGCCCGTTGACGGTGACGACGCCCTGCGCCCCGCCGAGCACGGGTTCCCTGGCCACCCAGCCATGCAGGAGCGGGTCGTAGGACCCGAGCAATCGCGGCGGCGGGAACGCCGGCGCCTTCCGGCCCGGCCGGCCGGACCCGTCCAGGCTCTCCGCGCTGAGGCGGTCGCGGTCGCCCGCCGCGAGCTCGGCGAGCCCGTCATCGCGGGCCCGCAGTTCCCTGGCTATCGCGGTCAGCCCGCGCCGCGCGTCGCGCAGCGGCAGCCCGGCCCACTTGGCCAGGTCGCGCTCGCTGGCCGGGGCGTGACCGGCGAGATACCTCCTGGCCAGCTCGGCCAGCGCCGCGTCACGGTCGAACCGGGCAGGCCGGAACGGTACCGGCGGCCTGCCGAGCCAGTCGCTGACGCGGACGAACGCGTGGTGCCTGCCGATCACCGGCCCGCGGATGATCAGGCCGCGCGCCGACGCCCTGGCCAGCAGGTGGACCAGCGCCTGGCCCTGAGTGCGGCCGCCGGCCGCGGTCACGCGCTCCGCGAGCTGGACGCGGGTGAGCGGTCCGTCAGCGGCGAGCGCCGCGTCGATCAGCCTGACCGCCTTGTCGGCATCGCCGGCGCCGACGCCTTCCTGCGCGAGTCGGCGCGTGTTCGCGGTCTCCAGCGGGGGCGTGGTGAGAAGCTGCAGCCACCAGTAGTCCTCGGCGGTGACCAGGTGCAAGGTCCCCCGGTTCAGCCAGGTGATCAGCAACGAGCGGTCGACGGTCATGGCGCGGTCGACGTCGGCGGCGGTCAGCCCGGCGGAGCGGGCCCTGACAGCGAGCCGGGCGCCACGCGGGTCCTGGCCCTGAACCGCCAGCACCCTGCGCACCACGTCGGGCGCGGCCGCGGCGCGCGGGCCGGAGAGAAGCTGGGCCGCGCATCGCCGCGCCACGACTACGCCGTCCACCGCGCCGGGCGCGATCACCGGGGCACCGGTCACCGGGGCATCAGGATGGCGCACCGCACCATCGTGTCATCACCCGCCGACAGTTCCCGGCCGCCGGGCAAGGCGGAGGTTCGGTCCTTCCCGGCGGCGCCGTCAC
>WNGP01014221.1_pt1 | contig 11048 bp, 7 predicted proteins | sample 5407671 | NCBI WGS metagenome assembly WNGP01 (sample SAMN13153381, study PRJNA577476) | soil metagenome | isolation source: 40 cm soil or saprolite under Garry oak tree replicate 2 | place: USA:California | collected 2016-06-15
TCCTTCGCGTCTTCATTCGCGCTTGCCTTAGTCCAGTTTCTCTTCCACGGTCTTGAGCTCCTCACCCTTCGCCAGGGCCACTTCCGCGACCGCGTGCCCATCCTTGAGCGAAGGGATGACGCTGACAGCCTGGTAACCCTTGTTTACCTTGAGGGCCTCCTGGAGTACCGCACCAAGCGACCTCTTCGCCTTCTTCATCGCGTCGCTCTGGGCCTTCGCAGCTGCGAGATCTTCTCCCTCCGTGATGGCCTCGACGTTCACGACCTTGCCGCTGATCGGATCCACGCCGACCTCGGAGAACCTGTCAGCCTTCATCGTATAGACAGAGAGTTGGAGCTTCCCGTCCTCCATCTCGAACTTGGCGGAGATCGGAGCTCCTTCGTGCGCGCCGGCCTGCAACCCTTGATTCAACGAGACCTTGGCCTGAGGGAGCGCCTTGACGACCGCGGTCTGGTCTCCTTCGTCTTTGTCGTCGTCCACTGCTCGGACGACAGGGGCGCTCAGTATGAGAATAGTCGCAACGATCGCCAGTGCCGAACCGCTTCGCATTGCCATTGTAAGACCCTCCTCGATTCGCTCGTGAACCGCAGCTACTTCAAAAGCACCCACGTCGGCCTCAAGATGGGAAAGGCAATCACGCCAACCAATGCAGTCGCTGCGACCAGAACCACATTGCTCACCTTCGAGCGCAGAAGCACCCCGAGACTGATCAGTGCGATCAGCACCGTGAACCAATCCCCGATCGCGATTCTACCCAGCAGAATGCACGCTCCGAGAATCGTTCCAATGGCGGCCGCATACGCGCCCTTGACGAAGCCCTGAACTTGAGGGTTGCCTCGGTGACGGACGAGAACAGGCGCCGCGATGAGCACAAGGAGAAACGAAGGAAGAAAAATGCCGATGGTGGCGACGACGGAGCCCCAGAACCCGGCGACGAGGTAGCCCACGAAGGTCGCCGTAATGACGACTGGCCCGGGGCTGATCATGCCGATTGCGACGGCGATCAGAAACTGGCGCTCGTCCAGCCATCCGGTCTGCTGGACCAGCCCGTTCTGGAGGAACGGAACGATGACGAGGCCGCTGCCGAAGGTGAGCGACCCTGCCTTCAGGAAGAAGAGAAGGAGCCTGGCCAGGATCGATCCCGCCGCCGGCCCGGCGGAGGTGACGGCCGCTGGGCCCAGCGGTGTCGCCGTCAGCAGGGATACGCCGAAAGCGTCCCGCAGCTGATTTCGGCGGAACGAGCCATAGACGATGGCTCCCATGACTCCGGAGGCGAGGAAGAGCAGCGCGACCTCGGCCCGGACGGCCACGGTCACGACGAGACATGCGGCCGCAATCCCCCACTGCAGCTTGTCTTTCATCCCGAGCCTCGCCAGCCGATAACAGGAGTGGAGGATCAGCGCGATGACGGCGGGGCTCACACCGTAGAAGATCGCGGTCACGGCACGCAGTCCTCCCAGGCGCACGTACAGCGCCCCGAGCGCAGCCACAAGGATGAAATTCGGAAAAATGAATGCCCAACCTCCGGCCCAGGCCCCCCAGAATCCTCCCCGCAGGTAACTGATGAAGACGCCGACCTGGATGGCGAGGGGCCCGGGCAGAGATTGGCAGACGGCGATCCCCTCCAGCATCTCCTCCCGGGTCACCCATCTCTTCTCCTGCACCAGCTCCTTCTCCATCTGCCCGCAGAGCGCGACCGGACCTCCGAAGCCGAGCGCGCCGAGGCGCAGGAAGTAGCGCACCAGATCGCGGATGGGTATCCGCGCTCCTGCATCCTGTCCCTGGAATCTGCTCACCGCGACGTCTTCTGGGCAGTCGCCGTGCGGTCGAGCGCCGCGCGCAAGCCCTTCGCCAGCCCTTCGGTCGGTCCGACCCCCCAGTAGTGGAGGAAGATCACTCGCGGCGACTCACCGGTCATGTGTTGGTGGATCGCCACGACGTTGATGCCCGCCCCTCGGAGCGCTTTGAGAACACCCTGGAGCTCCGATTCGAGCATCGCGAAATCCCCATCCACCACAGCCTTGTCGTCGCTGCCGGCGAACGCGGCCCAGGTGTTGACGCCCATGGCGCTGCCCATGGTGTCGCCGTGCATCGTGGTCACGCGCCCCATCGTCACCTTGTAGACGCCGTCTTTGAGCTCGCCGCTCTTACCGAGGATCGCGTCGATCTTCCGCGGGTCGAGTGAGCTTTTCGCCGGGTCGATGTCGACCGCCGGCACCTCGCCCTTGCCGCCGCTGGTCTCCTTGATCCTGGCGAACACCTTGCCGACGGCCCCGGCGAGCCTGGCCTCATCGCCCATCCCCCCAATGTGCATGAACATCACCTTGGGACTGTCCCAGAAGAAATGATTGTGCAGAGCCGTGACCTCGAGCCCGCTGTCGAGCGCGACACTCATGACGGCGTTCACCTGGTCTTCGAGCAGGACCATGTCGCCCATGACGACGGTGTGCTTGCCGGCCTGTTTGAACGCGGCCCATGACGTGAGCCCCATGGGAGGAGTCAGTCTCACCCCCGCGGCCACCACGTTCAAGTCACTCCGGGGAACCGATACTTTGAACACACCCTCCGTCTCGTTGAACGCACCTTTGGCCCCTGTGAGCTCCTCGATCTTTCCCGTTTCGAGTGACGCCTGCGGCGGAACCGCGAGCGCGGCGGACGCGGAGGCGAGTGCCAGAACTGCGATGAACGCACGCATGGTTTCCTCCGAGATCAGTCTCCGTGACTTTCTCCTACCGGGGTGTGACGGTGAGGTCGTCGAAGTAGATGACCAACTTGCCGCTCACGCATCACGGTTCCCCCCTCTTCTCCGGCTTGCGCCGAAAGAACTCGTACAGGTCGTCGAGCACCCTACACGCCCGCTCGAGGCGGGTTTCGTCCTCCTTATGCGCCATGGCGATTCCAGCCACGAGTCGCTCGAAGCCGAGCGCATCCTGGCGGCCATACTTCGCGTCCTTGAGGTCGATGTCGTGAACGATCTCGGCGATCGCACGCAGCCCCGGGTCACCGAGCGAGAAGCGGGTGAGGAGCACCTCGAACGTACAGCAGTCGCCCTCGTGCGTAAATTCCGCATCGAACATGTCGAACCGGAACTCGCCGGACTCGGGGCGGTAGTCCTTGCCAATGACAAACTTGAACCGCGCGTCCTTGTCGATGAACCGGCGGATGAGCCAGCCACTCGCCATCCGGTCCACATGAATGCCCTTCCGCGTGACCCACGTCCGGCCGCGGCAACTGTCGATTCCAGGTGACGGCTGGGCCGAGGGAACGGGGGCGGGGCGGAGCTTCGCCTCGAGCCCGGCGATCAGGCCCGCGGCAGCTTCACGTCCCCGGGCTTCGAAAAAGTCGATTGCGCACACCTCGACAAATCGCCGTCTGAGACGCCTCAGATCGACCTCGAGCTGCCCGCGCAAGTTCTCGTCTGCGTCACGCGCTGCAGGAAGTGCCTTGCTGATGCGCCTAGCCTCCTCGGAGATTTGGCTGTAGTCGGTGTTCCGGGCCTCGTGAAACAGGGCCTGGATCTGTTCATCCGAGAGGCCGTCGATGAAGCGCGCCTCGCAGAGCGAGGCCTCGCCTCCCTCCTGGGCGATCTCTCGAAGAAGCCACTGGAAATCTTCGTGGGAACCGTCGCTCCTTGGAAGGACATAGACCGAGTTCTTGATAGCGACCGCGCCGAGACGCTGCAGGCGTCGGCCGACCTTCACGCGGAAGTAGTCCGGCTTGGGAGGGATCTGGTGAATGAGGACGAGCCAACGTGCCTCGGTTGCGTCGGCCATCGCACCTTCGCAGGAAGAGGCCGATGCTATATCACAACTGAATCTTCGAGTCTACACGTGACTAACAACTGAATCTATATGTTGGCGCCCGATACCCGGCGTATCGTTCGCTACTCCCGCGGCGGGCCCCCGCCATGGCCTGTCGCACCGGCGATCCATTCGGTCTTCAGGGTGGCGTCGAGCTGGGGGATCAGAACGTGATCGCCTGCGCTGGTGACGGTGAACCGGCCTCCCGTGGTGTCGGGTGATTGCGACCCACGCCGGTACACGAGTCGACGAAGTTGATCTGGACGCCGAAGATGCCGGCTCCATTCTGGTCGGTCACCGTTCCGCTGAGCGTCACAAAGGCTGCCAGGGCGGGCGAGGGAAGGAAGATCACCAACCTCCCTCGGCTGGTGCCGCTCAACTGTCTCGTCCGAACAAGGCCTGGAATGCCCCGGAGCCCGCCAGGAGCACTGAGGGGTCCCCGTCCTCGACCAGTTGGCCGTCGCGGATCACGAGCACGCGCTCGCAGCCGAGAATCTGGCCAAGATCGTGGGCGATCCAAAGGCACGTTCGCCCGCGCCCAAGGTGCGCGAGGGTCTCGACGATCTCCGCTTCGTTTCGCGCGTCGAGGCCGGTGGTCGGCTCGTCGAACACCAGGATGGGAGTGCCACGGACAAGGGCCCGGGCGAGCGCGATCCGCTGCTGCTGACCCCGGGACAGAGAAGTCCCCCGTTCTCCCAGGATCGTCTCGTACCCGTCCGGGAGCGCCCGGATAAACCCGTCGGCGCCGGCTGCCCGCGCGGCCGCACCGATCTCCTCCGGCGTCGCCTCGAGTCGTCCCTGACGGATGTTGTCCTCCACCGACAGGCCGAACAGAAACGGCTCCTGCAGAACAACGGCGATCCGACGGCGGTACGACTTGAGGGTGAACGAGCGGATGTCGTACCCATCCACCAGGATGCGCCCCTGGCCCGAACCGGAGGGGCCGACCAGGCCGACCTTCTCGCCCGGCGCGGCGCGGAACGAGATCTCCCTCAGGACAGGTCGCTCCGGGTCGTAGCCGAAGGTGACGCGGTCGAAGACTATCTCGCCACGGAACGGGGGGGCCTGAACGGCGTCCGCTGCCTCCTGGATCTCCTCCTGGGAGTTAAGGATTTCGAGCACTCTCTCGCCACAGGCGATCGCCTTGCTGGCTCTCCCGGCGATGCGAACGATGGCCTGCACCGGCCGATAAATCCCTCGCAGATAGGTGAGAAAGACCACCAGCTCGCCAGGGGAAAGGTCACCACTGATCGTCCTCATGGCGCCCGCCCCCAGAACGAGACACGAACCAACCGCCAGGGTCATCTCGACGATCCGGGAGAGCGACTCCTCCAGCCTCAACGCCTTCAGGCCTGCGTGCAGGCTATCCTGGCTGTTCCGGCTGAACCGGGCGGTCATGTCCTCTTCGCGCGAGTAGGCCTGGATGACCGCCACCGAGGCGAGGGCCTCGCCGGCGACGGTGGCGATCCGCGCCTCCTTCCGCCTCTGCTCGCGCGACACCGCCCGGAGGCGCGAACCGAAACGGACCGTCGCCACCGCCAGGAAGGGAAGCGTCGCCACCGCGAACAGCGTGAGGGTCGGGTCCATCATCAGCATCAGCCCCAGCACGCCCACCAGGAGGAGGGACTGGGAGGCGAACTCCAGGACGGACGGCACGAGCACCTCCCGCAGCATGCTGACGTCGCCGGTGAGCCGCACCAGCAGATCACCGGTACGACGCTGGCTGTGGAAGGCGATGGACAGATGCTGGAGACGGTTGAAGACCGCTTCGCGCAACTCGGAGATCACATTTTGTCCGACCGTGGCCGTCGTCAGATTCTCCCAATACGAGAGCAGCCCGCGCAGTCCGGCCACAACCAGCACCGCCACACAACAGACTGCTATCAGCTCGACTCGACCTTCCGGGAGGACCGGTCGGACCCAGGCCACCAGCCCCCGATCCTTGCGTTGAAGCAGGACGGCGTCGATGACCACCTGGATTGGCCAGGGAGCGAGAAGACCCATGGCGATTTCGCCGAGCGTGCAGATGCCCGCGAAGAGCATCTGCTTCCGGTGGGGCTTGAGCAGGGGGTCGAAGCGCGCGAACAAACGCGCCAGGCGGCGAATCTTGCCGGCCTCCGCGGGAGGGTCCTCCGTCCCCGCCGCGCGCACGAATCCGTCCGGTCCTCTCATGTGCCCCATCTCCAGACCTGGCGCCGGGCGGCCTCGCCCTCGGTGAGAATGAGGCACGCCACGTTCTCCCAGGTCCACGCAGCGGACGAGGCGGCGGCGCGCCCCAGACATTCTCTCCGAGACGGATCCGCGCCGAGGTCGATCAGGGCCCTCGCGAGTGAGGTTTCATCTCCCGGGGGAACCAGGATCACCCCGTGTGTCTCGTCGAACTCTTCTTGAAGCTGGCCGAGAGCCGAGGCGACCACAGGGCGACCCATCGCCAGATACTCGGCCATCTTCAGGGGAGAGAAGTAAAACTTCTCGAGCGGTCCGTAGGGCGCGACGAGGACGTCGCACGCGGCGAGGTACTCTCCGACGCTCCTGTGGGGGACGGCCCCGACAAAGCGGACCTGGTGCTCCACATTCAGATTGCGCCCCAGGTCCTCCAAGGCGTCCCTGCACGGCCCGTCTCCCACGATCAGAAGCGTGGCCGAGGGCATTCGCTGAACCACTTTCGCCCAGGCGCGCAGCAGATGATCGACCCCATGCCAGGGTTTGAGCGACCCCGAGAACCCCACCAGGAAGCTGCCGTCGGGTTGGAGCCGTCGTCGGACCGACCTGCCGTCGAGATGGGGGTGGAAGATTCGCGGGTCGAAGGCGTTGGGCAGGACCAGAATCCTCTCGGGCGAGACGCCCAGGTTCCGGACGTGAGACTCAAGAGCGCGGGAGACGACGATGACCCTGTCGGCCCGCCGCAGTGTCCACCCTTCGATCCAACGCGTCAGCCACGACACACGCCCGGCGCGAAACCGTGCCTCCTCCTCGCTCAAGGGAGCGTTCACCTCCACAAAGTGGGGGATCTTCAAGCGGCGCGCCAGGAGCGAGCCGGCCACGCATGACAGGGCGGCCCGCTCGTAAAGAAGGTCCGGGTGCCAGGCACGCGAATGCCTGTGGCCCTTCCAGTAGAGGGCGAGGTTGTCCAGGAGGCGGAGCGCTTCGATCTCCAGCCCGGCTCGCCCCCGCACCCACAAGACGGCCCGGTGGATCAACCTCTCGATCAGTCGCGGGGTCCTGGTTTCGATCGCACGGGCGTCGACCGAAGGGCCGTCTTCCGGGCCCGAACGCGTCGTCAAGACGAGAGCCGTCACCCCGAGATCCTTCAGAGCCTGGACCATCGACCGAACGTGGACCGATGCACCCTTGGACCCTCGTATCGGCACGCCCCGGTCCGCGGTGAGATACAGGATCCTTTCGATCCCGAGGGCTCCACGGAAGCGCCGCGCCACTCGTTCGCCCCAATCCTCCGCATCGAACTCCTGGCCGATCCACTCCCGACTCCTCCGTCCCATGCGAAGCCGCCTGCCCGGATCCTTCAGGAGCCCCTCGATGGCGCCGGCCATGGCCGCCGGATCGTTCGACGGGACAAGGATACCGGTCTCGCCGTCGGTGACCAGCTCCGAAATTCCCGCAACGTTCGTTGCGACGACCGGCCGAGCGCAGGCCATGGCCTCCGCGAGAGTATTCGGGATGCCGTCACGATCTCCCTCGGCCGTTATGCGTGACGCGAGGACGACGCAGAGAGCGTTCCGATAGGCCTGCACGAGCTCGGGCCAGAGCATCGTGCCTCGAAGCGCCACGGTCCCCTCCAACCCCAGGGATCGAATCTGCCGCTCGAGCTCGCGCCGCATGGGCCCTTCCCCGACGATGTCGACTCGCAGGCACAGACCCCGCTGGCGCAGGACGGCCGCGGCCTCGACGAGCACGTCGAAACCCTTCTTGCACACCAACCTTCCTACCGACAGGATGACGGGACATGCCCCGGATACATCGGGCTCCGCCCGCTCCGCCGTTCCGGCAGGCGCGAAAACCTTCGTGTCGACGCCGTGATAAAGCAAGGAGACGGACGGAGCAGCCAGGTCCTTCTCCTCGGGTGCCCCGATCGTCTCGAGCAAATGCTCGTGTGAGGCCGTGCAGGCCAGTGTGAAGCGGGCGGACGCCACCTTCTTCCTGAGCGAATCGGGCCGGGAGAGGTGAATATCCTTCGCGTGGGTGCCCATGCTCCAGGGAATTCCCGTCAACCGGCTGGCGATACGCGCGATGCTCGCCGGAGTGTGAGCCCATGCGGCGTGCAGGTGGCACACCCGGTCTTTCCGCAGTTGAACAGCCAGGTGCGCCGCGCGGAATAGTCTCCTGAAGGACCGTGGCCCGGGCCGGAGGAGAGATCGGACGATCTCGGATGTTGTGGAACCCGGCCTGGTCTTCAGGCAGGCGATCACGCTGGACAAAGATGTGACAAGGTTCGACACCGAGGGTTCGGGCAGGATCGACACGGCATCCAGCAGATCCCGGGCTTCGGGATGGACGCGAGCGTCCCGGATGGGGGCGAGCACAGAGTAGATCCGTACGGGAAGTCCGTGGCGCTTCAGCGCCAGGATCTCCCTGAGGATGAACGTCTCCGAGACCCTGGGAAACATCTTCGTGACATAGCCCAGGGATCCTGTCTGTCCGAGCCAGCGTGGCTCGATTCCCGCGGGCGAGACACCATCCCGAGGGACGTCCTGCTCGACGACGTTCGTGATCATCTGCGCCTGGGCATCCGTCATGGTCCCGCCCTCACGCACGCGGGAGAATCTGCCGTCTCCGGTTCCGATCACCGCTGAGGGCTCTTCCAGATCGCGCCTCCTTCCGGCCCCGTCCTCCTTCTGCCTCCCTGGAGCAGCAGCAGGGGGGCGTCGGCCGGGCAAAGGTATCCTCGCAGCATCTCCTGGAACCGGGCGGTCCCCGTGAGCGGAGGGCGGCAAGCGGCGGGGATGCAGGGCACTTCGTCGAGCACGAGACGGAGTGTCCCGTTCAGACTCCGGGCATCGAGAGCTCGGGGGTCGAGCACCTTCAAAAGCCCCCGCCTCTCGAGCGCATGCGCCCGAATTTCCTGTTCGCGACGCGGGTGGATGCGGGGCACGACCACCGAGCGCCGTGCCGAGGCCATCACCTCACAAAGAGTGTTGTACCCCCCCATCGATAGAACCAGGTCGCAATCCGCCATCCACGACGGCAGATGGTCCACATGCTCATGCAGCGTCACCCCCTCGATCTCTTTCGACGTGCGGGCCACCATCTCCCGGCCCTCCGCGTTCATGAAAGGACCGGTGATCACATGGAACAGGTAGGGACTGCGAACGCCCAGGCTACGCTGCAATTCGAGAACGCATCGGACGATCTCTTGACCGTCCCCTCCTCCGCCCGTCGTCACCAGGATTCGGGAGCGCCCCGGTTCCGCCGGCGGCAGGGAGCTCTCGCCAGGTAGCTGCTCGTCTGGGAAAGGCGGGATGTAGCCTAAGCTGAACGATTTGTCGGCCGGCAGGTGGTACGCCGCCACGGCATCGTAAACCTCGGGGCTTCCGAAGACATGGATGGCGTCGTACAGGTGCCTAAGAACTCTGATGGCCCCGCTCTCCGTCCACGAGCGGAGGATCTCGGAGGGGGTGTCCAGGACGTCCCGCAAATTGAGGCAAATCCGAGCCGCCGGATCCGCGTCCTTCAGAGCCAGGAGCGCAGAGAGGAGCTCCCCCTTCATCCCCACCGGAGCGTTGTCGACAAGGAACAGATGCGGACGGAATAATGCCAGGGTGTTCCGGATGATCGTGGCGCGGATAGCCCGGACGGCCCGCGAGGAGATGCGAAGGTCCCTGGGCTCGTAGGTCTCAGGAGCTGATTTCACGACCGAGGGGAGCTTCACATAGTCGACACGCGGGGGAAATTCGAATCGGTGTGCGACAGGGGATCCGGTCAGGATCAGCACGCTGGCCCCGGGCAGCTCTTCCACGGTCGCTCGGGCCAGGCGCAGGGTGCGCGTGAGGTGCCCCAGGCCGTAAGTATCGTGGGAGTACATCGCAATCCGGAAGCTGGCGGCCTTCATACTTTCCCTCGATATGACGAAGAGAGACTCCTCAGTCCGCCTGCACCAACGTGTCTCTGTTTCCAGTCATGGTGATTCCGGATACCGGCGAGCTGAAACAGCAGGGTGCCAAGCAGCAGAGTGGCCCCTAAGCGGCAGCAAAACGAGGGTTGAGACATGTCCTCGTAATCTACCCTGAAGAGCCGACCCTGGCAACCTGTTTCCCCCCCAGGGCCGGCCGCTTTTCAAGAAACTTTCACCGGCGTCCCTGGTCACGGGACCGCTTTCCCGCTGCCTATTGGAGCTGTCCAAAACCAGTACACAATTTCTATCCAGACAGCCTCATCATCATTATCTGAGGCGCTCACAATAATCGCGCAGGTATCTGCCCGGAACCCAGCAAGCCAAGCCTTTGCAGCCCAATTCTTTGCGTCCGGAGTCGCCAGAGGAGTGACTGTCGCTGTCCTGGGCGTAGCTGCTGTATTTGCACCCGCCTTGCGTGTGTTCGCCGCGGTCGCCGCCGGAGCATCGATCGGGTTTTTCGCGGCAGCCTCTGGAGCATGCAACGAGGCTCATGATCCAAAGATCCCAGCGTGCAGCTCATTCCCGCTCCGACTGCGCGAGAACGGAAGTCACGACGCGTGAAAATTCATTCCGGCTTGATCAGAATGAGGGCCGAGCGGCCATGGTCCCAGACGCGCGCCAGACTCACCCAGAAGTGCCGGTCGGCAAGAGAGCGTGGAACAGCAGGAGCATGACTCGGAGGATGGACACCGGGACCTCCGGTTCAGTAAACTGGCCGACAGGTCAGGATGAGACGGGGAGTATGCCGGTGAGGGGACGCAGAGCCAAGTCGGGAAGGGTCGGACGGAGTTTTCGGGAGGGACAGGGTGGCCGCTGCCACCACCTAATCCACGGGAGGATCGCCATGGCCGCCGTGTTCGTTCGTCGCACGCTCCTGTCGCTCTTGCTTCTCGCCGCGGTCTGCACGGCGGCCTACGCCCAGGCCATTGCGCCCGCTCCGTCCGGCGCGACCCCGGCGTGGACGCTCAAGGTGAAGGGGAACATTCGCTGGCAGCAGGTCACGCCGGCGGGCACGCTCCTCGTCTCGACCGACGCCGGGCTCGCGGGGGTCGATATCGAGCGCGGCCAGGTCGCTTGGGAGAAACCGGAGCTCGGCGGCTTGTCGGCCGACAGCGTGA
>WNGP01005953.1_pt1 | contig 11047 bp, 7 predicted proteins | sample 5407671 | NCBI WGS metagenome assembly WNGP01 (sample SAMN13153381, study PRJNA577476) | soil metagenome | isolation source: 40 cm soil or saprolite under Garry oak tree replicate 2 | place: USA:California | collected 2016-06-15
ACCGGGACTCGGCCTCAGTGACCATCAATCCGCCTGAGGCGACTGTCCACGTGGGACAAACGCAGACGTTTGAAGCCGTCGTTAAAGGCACTCATAGCACTGGAATACGATGGGCGGTTGAAGAGCGCAACGGCGGGCGCATAACCGAAGATGGAATTTATACAGCTCCGCGTCATGTGGGCCTTTATCACGTCGTTGCGACTAGCGAGGAAAATTCCGCCGCAAAAGCTGTCGCCAAAGTAACGGTAGTGACGGAGTATGACACTCCTGACTCGCAGAAGCTAAGGTAGCTCGGAGGGACCGACGCCTAGTAACATGTGATTTCAACGGCGACGGCATTATGGATCTTGCGGTGGTCAACAGCGCTGACAGCAGCGTTTCCGTTCTCTTAGATGCCGGCAACGGGACCTTCGGTTTCCAGACGACCTTTCCGACGGGAAAGGACCCAGTCGCCATCGCGGCTGGTGATTTCAATGGGGACGGCAACATGGACTTGGCGATCGCAAACCAGACCGACGACACTGTTTCGGTCTTGCTTGGCAATGGTAAAGGTGAGTTCACCAGTCAGGCGCCTGTCAGCCTCAACGGATCTCCTTACTATCTCCTGAGCGGGGATGTGAACAACGACGCAAAGGCAGATCTTTTCGTGTTGGTTGCCTCCCCCAACTCTGGGGATTTGCTCTTTCTGCTCACCAGCACCGGGAATGGAACCTTCTCCGTGACCGGCATAGGAGGCGGGGGCTCCATCGCGAACATAGCTCTCGGCGATTTAAATAATGATGGCAACCTCGACGTTGCTTTCGCGGATTCTTCCAGCGATTCGGCTTCCATCTTTTTGGGAAACGGCGCGGGCGGCTTTGCATCGAAGTTTCTTTCCACAGTCGGCCCTCTGGGCGCGCCTCCTCAGTCCGTAGCGGTTGGCGATTTCAACCATGACGGGAATGAGGACCTTGCAGTAACGCAAATCTATTTCATTGCGGTTTACCCTGGAAATGGCGACGGAACTTTCGGGGCGCCATTGCTTGGTGGGGTTCCGTCTTTTACCATTCCTCTTCTTCTCGTTCCCGCAGATTTCAATAACGATGCTCAACTCGACCTGGCCGTGGTTATTCCAGACTACAACGTAACGTTGATCTTGCTCGGCAATGGCGACGGAACTCTTGCCAGCCGGGCCGACATCACCTTGCCTGCGTCGGGCGGCCTGGGGGGAGCGGTGATCGCCGACTTTAACAATGATGGAAAATCCGACCTAGCCATCGCGCAATTCAATCAACCCCCGAAAGGCAGCATCCAGGGTTTTATCACGATCCTTTTAGGAAATGGCGATGGCACTTTTCAGAACCCCGCTCCCACTCCGTTGTCCGACGTGGGAATCGGGGAGATGATCAGCGCGGACCTCAGCGGAAACGGGAATGCCGACCTGGCCTCGGCGGACGTCGATGCAAACGGCGGCATCGCGGTGTTCCTTGGAAACGGCAACGGCATATTCGGAGCGCCGATTGATTCCTTCGTGGGCGGCACCAATCCAATGAATCCCGGTCCCCTGGCTGCTGGAGACTTCAACCGCGACGGCAAGATGGATTTGATCGTTGGCTCGGAGAATACTGGCAACAACAGTTCACCATTGTATGTGTTGCTGAGCCAGGGCAACGCAACGTTCACGGCAAATTTCATATATAACCTCGCATACGGTTTTGTCCCCGACGTGGCCGTCGCCGATTTTAATCACGACGGTTTTCTCGATCTCGCCGTCACGACACAAAACGAACTCCTGGTATTCCTGGGGCGCGGCGACGGTACCTTTCAGGCTCCCGTCTCCGACACCAACACCGCCTTGTTCACGAACAGCGTTGCGACTGGCGATTTCAATGGCGATGGCAGGCCGGACATTGTTGTGGGCACGTCGGGAGGAGTCCTGTTCTATGCCGGAAACGGCGATGGCACGTTCCAGGCCCCGGTGAGTACGCCCACTTCGCTAAGCATGGTTACCCTCGCCCCAGGTGACTTCAACGGCGATGGCTCCCTGGATTTGGTCACCGCGGGTCCCAACCTGAGTAACTCCATCTTGCTCGGTAATGGCGACGGAACGTTTCAGGCTGCGACCCCTTTTGAAGCTACCTACTACCCGCGGGCTTACACGGTCGGAGACCTGAATGGAGACGGTACGGTTGATCTTGTTGCAGTTCAGCACCAGCAACCCGACGAGCACACCCCCGCAAACCGCATCGATTTGGTTCAGCACACCGACCCTGAGCTTCACGGCATCTTCGCTTCAGTTCTGCAACACGTTCTGAGGCACGAACCCGAAGTTGCCATGCAGGGAACGAATCATTCCCCGAACCGCAACCAGCGACGAGGTCACAAGCACCGCACACACCGCAATCTGTGCGCCCAGCAGCACGTCGCGCAACGTAATGCGCCGTGAGCCCGTCCATCCACTCGCTCCAATCTTGATCCCCTGGAAAGGATCGGTCTTCAACACCTGCCGGACCGGCACCATTCCGAACAGGAATCCGCTTGCCAACGCCAGCAACAGCGCTACCACGTAGGTAGACAGGTCGGGATGAATGTTGAGGTTAATGGGAAAAACAGGATCGGGATGCCACTTGGTCAGCATCCGCAGCAACAGAACGCTTCCAGCCATACCCAGCGCCCCACCGCCCATCGAAACCAGAATCGCCTCGGTGAGCAGCTGCCCCACGATTCTGCCGCGGCTGGAGCCAAGCGCCAGGCGCACCGCGACTTCGCGCGTCCGATCCGCGGCGCGAGCGGCGAACAGGCCGCCGAGGTTCGCGCACGCGGCAAGCAGGATCAGTCCCGCAAGCAGCATGAGCCCGGCTACAAAGGCGTGCACCGGACCCCCGAGCATGTCTCCCGCAAGACCGGGACGCGCCAGCTTAAAGACCATGCCGTCATCTTCCTTGGGATAGGTCGCGGCCAGATCGGCCGCGATGCTGTTCAAGTCGGCCGTGGCTTGCGCTGGAGTCACGCCGCTCGTCAAACGCCCAATCACCCACCTCCCGCGATTGCCGCGCGAATCCAGACTGCTCGAACCTTCAATCTGCTGCTGGTTCACCAGTGGCGCCCACAGAGCCGGCGCATAGAACAATTCCGTGCCGCGAAATCCTTCCGGAGCCACACCCAAAATCGTGTAGCTGTACTTGTTGAGGCGGACCGTCCCACCACTTCACGATCGCCCAGAAAGTGGCTCTTCCAATAGTCGTAGCTCAGAACGATGTAAGGAGCGCTGTTCGGCCCGTGCTCATCGCTGCCGTGGAAGAATCGGCCCAGGTACGGCTGAATCCCAATGACATCGAAGTAGTTCCCGCTTGCGGTATAGAGCCAGACCGGAGTGGCTCTGCCGTCAGAGTCGAGCCCAGCCGTCGAGATTTCGTAGGCCATCAGGCCATCGAAGGAGCGGTTCCGATCGCGCACATCAAGATAGTCAGGATAGGACTGTGACGGTTCGCCTGCCCTTCCGATTTCATAGAGGTTCTGCCCACCTGGAACGTTGAGAGGTCGCAGCACTAGCTCATTCAGCAGGCTGAACACCCCCGCGTTTGCGCCGATGCCCAGGGCCAGCGTCAAAACGGCTGCAATTGTGAAACCAGGAGATTTGCGCAACTGCCGAAGCGCATAACGAAGATCTTGAGCTCGCCCACTCATCCTGCAACCTCCTATTGGAGAAGCACACTACAAGCTCTGCTCGTCAGATGCAATTACCGTACCTTCCGCAACGTGCCGTAAGCTATTGATCGCGAAGATAATGCAGGAGGCGCAAGCCGCAGCGGCTGTCCGCTCATGGAGGGCTGTGTCCGAACGCGGACGGCTTTGGAGACGAGAGCCGCCTCTCTACGGATTGGAGTCGCATCACAATACGCTAGATCCTCATAATGCGAGATCGTCCCATCACTCGAACAAGGTTATTTGGCAATTTTGAACACGAATCCTCAACTTTTGGAGTTTGCGGCGGATGACGGGCAAGCGGGAAATCCCAAGGTAAGGGTTGCCGACCAACCACTCTGGATAGAGATCTCTAGCGCTTCTGCAACCCGAAGAACAACTGTCCGGTTTCGGACGGGCGCCAGCCATTTTCGGACAATTTTTGAATTCCAAGTAAATCGTTAACTCGATGAAAAAATTAACCGTGTCGTGAGGAACAGATTGGCCACCAAGATGCTATGTTTTCATCGCGATGAACGATTGGCTCTAAGATGAACGATTGGCTCTAAATGGCAATCAGCAAACCTGTTTGCCGTTCAGCCAGAGTGCCTACCTTCGCACGACCTGTTTGGTTGAGTGAGGGGGCATGTTAGCGTCGTTAAGCCTTGATCCCTGCGTCTTCGCAGCTGTGGCCAGGCTGCTGGCGAGCATCGCCTTGGTCGCTAACTCTCTCCCCGCACCCGCCGCGCGGCGAAAGTCGATCCAATGGTGGCGCTGCGATACGAGTGAATGAGATGACTGGACTATTCCGAGATTTTCACTACGCTCTACGGCAATTGAAGAGGAATCCAGCATTCTCTGCAGTTGCTATCGGAACGCTCGCATTGGGAATAGGCGCGAGCACGGCTATCTTCAGCGTGGTTTATGGCGTTCTCCTGCGCTCATTGCCGTACTACAAGCCTGATCGAATTGTGCAGATTTGGGAGGTGAATTCAAGCGGTAGCCACATGCGCTTCGATGATCCCAATTTTGAAGACATGCGCGATCAAACGCACTCCTTCGAATGCATGGCCCAAATGTATTCGATCGAAGCCGCCGTTTCGATTGGGCACGAGCCAGATCGAATCAACGTTGCGCATGTCTCAAAAGATTTCTTCTCGGTAATGGGAGTGCAACCGCTAATTGGAAGGTCGTTCGCGCCAGAAGAACGGCAGTTCGGCGCTGCTGCGACCGCACTGGTCAGTTATTCATTCTGGAAGACTCGCTTGCACGAGGCTCGCGATCTCAGTACCGCGAAGATTCTGGTTTCACACATTCCGCTCGCGGTGATTGGCGTTCTGCCCCCGGGATTCGCTTTCCCTAACAGCAGCCAAATCTGGATGTCCAGAGAAAATGCGAATCCTCGATTGCCAAGCCGTAGTGCACACGATTGGCAAGTAATCGCGCGTCTACGAGACGGTGCTTCTGTTTATCAGGCCCGAGCAGATGCGTCGGCAATCGCTCACCGACTGTTCCAGCAATATGGCTCCGAGGACATGAACATGGTCGACGCCGCCGTGCTGCCCTTGCGGGATGCATTAACGGCTGCAGTTAAGCCGGCGTTGTTGGTCGTGTTGGGCGTAGTTGGCCTGCTGTTGCTGGTTGCTTGCGCGAACGTGACGAATTTGTCACTGGCACAAGCCTCGGCACGCGGTGGTGAGTTGGCAATCCGGTCAGCGCTGGGAGTCTCGCGGTGGCGCCTGGTCAGGCAGTTTCTGGCTGAGGCTCTCTTGCTCACATTCCTTGCCAGCTGTTTTGGCATCGCCTCCGCATCTTTCGGAATACGCGCATTACGAGCATTGGCGCCGGGCAATATTCCTCGCGTAAGCGACATCTCATTGAACCTTCCTGTGCTCGCATTTGCTCTGGCGCTTTGTGTTGCCGTAGCGGGCGGCTTGGGAATACTGACTGCATTGCGGGCAACCTCAAACGACTTGCGACGCGTTTTGGCAGGAAGTGGACAGCCACAAGGCTCGACCGCTCGAAGCCAAAAAGTAGGCAACACCATCGCCGCTGGACAAATCGCGATAACACTGACGTTGTTGGTCGGCGCGGGATTGCTCGGTCGCAGCATGCTTCGGGTGCTCTCAGTGCAACCCGGATTCGAAACGGAGCACGTCCTAACGATGGATCTAAAGCTGTCCGATGTTGAAGCCTCGACACAAACCCAACGCGCGCAATTCCTGGACCAGTTGATTTCGCGATTGCGAAGTTTGCCGGGAGTGCAGGCGGTCGGCGGCACTAATTCGCTTCCTCTCGCATCTCCACCTGACGACGGCGACTTCGCAATCGTGAATCCACAACAGTTTTCGCCTGAGCAGCGGAATTTTATTGACCGCAGTTCGCACATCACGATCGAGAAGGCTGACCCGGCGTATTTGAATGAATTCAGCAACGTGTTCAGCCAACTGTTTCACGACCCTGAACACACCGGAAACGCTGATTATGCAGTTGCCAGCGAAGGCTATTTCCAAAGTCTGGGAATTCCGCTGCTGCGCGGCAGATTGTTTAACGACGCGGACGGGCCAACTGCTCCGCACGTCGCAGTGATCAGCGAGTCGGTAGTGAGGCTGAAGTGGCCGAACGAGGACCCGATCGGCCAAACCATTGAATTCGGCAACATGGATGGCGATCTGCGTCCGATCATAATCGTCGGAGTCGTAGGAGAAGTGCGCACGCGAAATCTGGAGAGTACGCCACGTCCTACGATATATGTGAACTATCGTCAACGTCCGCGGGCCACTTCTGATTTCAGCATCGTCTTGCGGACCAGTTTCGATCCTGCTGCCATCTTCGCGGCAGCACGAAGCGTGTTAACGCAGCTTGATCCGAGTGTTCCTCCGAGATTCAACACTCTGGACGAAATATTTTCCGAGTCATTGAACAGTCGCTGGTTCAATTCGTTGCTGGTGGGCGTATTTGCGGTCACCGCATTGTTATTGGCCCTTGCAGGGGTCTGTGGTGTACTCGCCTACTCTGTCGCTCAGAGGACACGCGAGATCGGAGTGCGCATGGCGCTTGGGGCGAGCACAACCAAAGTTCTGAAAATGGTGTTGTTGCAAGGATTGATAACGTCCGTTGCGGGAGTAGCGATCGGCCTCGCCGGATCGTTCCTGCTCACGCGAACCATGCGCTCGCTGTTGTTCGAAATTGGACCAAACGATCCAGTGACGCTTGTCAGCGTGACGTTGTTGCTAGTGCTTGCGACCATGCTGGCGTCGTACATTCCCGCGCGCCACGCGGCGAAGGTCGATCCGATGGTGGCGCTAAGGTACGAGTAAGAGAAGGCGAAGATGTCGCCAATTTACGTCGGTTGATAATTCATTCTGCACAATTGGTGGATGACGGGCAACCCTTCCATTCCATAATCGGGATAAGGGAAGGTTTGCGGACACTCGGGAGTTATCGCACGACGTCCGACTTCTCACTATCCATGCCCTTCTTCTAGCCGCACCTTGCCACGAAACATGCGATATACAAAAACGAAGTAACCGAAAGCGAGGCACATCCCCAACCCCCACCAAATAAGCCCCACGCGCAACGCATACTCGCCTGTGGCGGCATTGTAGATAGTGATGTCGCGTGCGGGATCGCCGCTGGACGGCAGCAGGCTGGGATATAGCGCCGCAGCCACACCCGCCAGCATAGCCGCGATATATGCGCACGAACTCAGAAACGCAGCCTTCTCCTTCGCTCGCCGTTCGAAGGCCCACATGGCAGCGAGGCTCACAGCAACCATCAGCGGAATCACGTAGACCAGCGGATATTCGCTGAAGTTATGCATCGTTCGCGGACGCACGGCAGTGGTAACGGGCACGCCAAACGCGGTCAGTACGATCAGCAACGGCACCAATCGGCGGGCAAGCTTGCGCGACTTTTCGTTCACCGCTCCTTCTGTCTTGAGCGCAACGTAAAGCGCCCCGTGGACTACAAGAGCGATCACGGCCAGAACCGCCACGCCGCAGGTGTACCAGTCGAGGATGCCGGTGTCGGCGCCAGTCCGGAAGTTCGTCCACAGTGGCTCAAAGAAAAAATGATCCACCCCCAAAGGGACGCCGCGCACCACGTTGCCAAGCGCTGCGCCGAAGAAGATCGCCAGTAACGCGCTCGATATCGCAAAGAATCCGTCGAACAGCGACTGCCACACCTGATTCTCGATATGCATGCGAAATTCGATTCCGATACCGCGCAGCACCAGCAGCCACAAAACTATGTTGAGCGGCAGGTAGAAGCCGCTGAAGCTGGAGGCATAGAACAGGGGAAAGGCGAAATATAGCGTTCCACCGCCAGCAATCAGCCACACTTCATTGCCATCCCACACCGGACCGATGGTGCGAATCACGGTGCGACGTTCTTCTTCGGTGCGTGCAATCAGCAGGTGCAACACTCCCGCGCCCAGATCGAAGCCGTCGAGCACGACATAAGCGGTGATCATGACGGCGACGAGCACAAACCATACCGGTTCCATTCACACCTCCTAAGTCGTGAGTGGCGCGCCCGAGCGCACGGTGCCGGCAGCGGCTAACGCCGGACCTTCCCCGATCTCGCGCTGAATGAGGAACAGAAATAGAATTCCCAGCACCAGATAGAGTCCCATATAGCCGAGCAGTGTGAACATGCTGTTGCCGGCAGTGACATTGGTGGAATATCCCTGGTTGGTGCGTAGCAGCCCATAAACCAGCCAGGGCTGGCGTCCGACCTCCGCGGTAAGCCATCCGGCGGTGTTAGCAATGTAGGGGAATGGCACGGAGAGCAGGATGATCCAAAGCATCCAGGGGCTCGCATAGAGCTTTCTACGCCACAGCAGAAAGGCGGCAAGTGTCATCACGGCGACGAAAATTGTGCCCAGTCCGACCATCGCGTGATAGCTGAAGTAAAGCAGCGGGATGTTTGTCGGCCACTGGTCTTTGGGAAATGCATTCAACCCTTGTACCTCGGCCGTGGTCGTTCCGTAGACGAGAAAGCTCAACGCCTTGTTCGCGATGATGGGATTGTCGATCCGCTGATGTTCCTCATCGGGTTGACCGAGAATGACGATGGGAGCACCAGTTTGCGACTTGAACAGCCCTTCCATGGCTGCCGTGGTCACCGGCTGGTTGCGCGCCATGTACTTACCGTGCAAGTCGCCACTGGGGAACACCTGCCAGAGGGAAGCGGCGATTCCGGCGACAATTCCCACCCGGAGAAAGATGCGCGCGTGCTCCACGAACTTTTGCTGTAGCAAATAGAATGCGCCCACACCCGCCATCACGAATGCGCCCGTGACCACGGCTCCGCTCATGTTGTGTGCGTACTGAAACAGCGCCCACGGGTTGGTCAACAGTCTCCAGAAGCTGGAAACACTGAACCCTCCGTTGGGTAGGCGCGTGTAGGCCACTGGATGCTGCATCCACGCGTCGGCCACGATGATGAAAAACCCTGACAGCCATGACCCGAGGAATACCAAGAAGCCGGCCCACCAGTGCCCCCATTTCCCCAGCCGCTTTTCGCCGTACAGAAACAGCCCCAGGAACGCCGACTCCAGGAAGAAGGAAAATGTGCCTTCCATGGCCAGCGGCTGGCCGATAACGCCACCGGTGAGGCGCGAGAACTGTGCCCAATTGGTGCCGAACTGAAATTCCATGGGGATGCCGGTGACTACACCCAGCGCGAAGTTGATGCCGAAGATCTTCGTCCAGAAGCGCGCCGATTCATTGTAGGCTTCGTTGCCAGTGTGGATGGCAAGCGTCTTGAGCGCGACGATCAGCGGCGCCAGGCCCATCGTCAGTTGCGGGAATAAGTAATGAAAGGTGATTGTGAAGGCAAAATGAATGCGGTGGAGAAACAGTGCGTCGTCCACGTTTGCTCCAGACCTGCGATTGCGGCTAGTTCGCAGAGCGTAACGCTTCTCAGCCGGAATTTCCTTTTAGACTTTACAACATCTCGCCTGCTCGCGACATCGTGAAATGATTTTCATCGGGAGCACTCTCTTGCTCTGCCATGCGTACCAGCGTTACAGCAATTGCTCCTCTTGCGGCCTACTTTTGCAACAGCTGTCCTTACTAGCATAAGTCTTGCTGGAGAATCGTCGAGTAGCGCAGGCGGTTCATGGTGTCCCCGCGATCTAGCCATGTCGATCAGTGGGCAATTTTCCCTGCCTGACTCGGATTCCACTTTAAGCCCCTCGAATATAAACGCAACGGGACAGCAACACCTTCGCCGTGAGAGCGACTCGAATGTGCGGCTTCGATACGAAATTCTCGGGTATTTCTTGGGATAGCGCCCGAGTGACGCTAGTGCTTTTTCGGAGGCGCGCCCTTGGTAAGCAGTGTGGAGCGGAACAGAGATTGGGGCGCGCGTTCGAAAAAGCCGTCAGAAGGAAGCCGCTGGCGCGGCGGACGCGGTCCTTATGCAAATTGAATGGAGCGAGGGGGAGGTGTTGAAGTCGGCCGGAGTCGGCACGGAAGCGGAGGTGGAGGTTGTCGCGGTGAACCGTGCAGAGTTTTCGAGTTGTGGAGAAGCGGTTTCATGGCGCAGTTGTGAGCAACCGTGGTGGAGAACGGAGTTGGATTTGAGCAGCGGTAAGTCGTTCGATGACCGCCATCGGTCCACCACACTTGGGGCAACGCCAAAGCGGGTCGGATTCCTGGGCGGCGGTGGTTTCTGGTTCCCTCGGCACAGGAACCGTACCCAGGGCAATGAAGCACAGCGGCAGTAGGGTGGAGCGTCGGTGGTTGGCCAGAAAGCCGAAGTGACGGATACGAACGAAGCCCTTGGGGAGCAGATGCAGGAGGAAGCGGCGCAAGAACTTATCCAAGGATACGGTCATCAGTTTTTGCTGATTGTGGTCAGCCGAGTCCCGCCAGCGAAAGGTGACTTGGCCGTCGGCCAACGAGACCAGTCGATGGTTGGAGATGGCGACGCGGTGGGTGTAACGGCCGAGATACTGGAGCACATACTCGGGGCCCCCGAAGGGTGGTTTCGAGTAGACCACCCAGTTTTTGCGAAACAGCGGTCGCAGCCAGGCGGCGAAGAATCTGGGTTGCGCGAGCGACGCCAGATCCCCGGAAAGGTGCAGCTGGCCTCGCTGAAAGGCCAACTTGAGAGCGTCGACGAACTTGCCGCGAAACACCTCGCGGAGCACGGGAATGGGGAGAAAGAAGCGCGGGTGAGATCGAATCCAGCGGGTGTGATCGAGCGAGAGCCCGCCGGCGGGAACAACGCAGTGAACATGAGGATGAATCTGAAGCTTCTGGTTCCAGGTGTGGAGCACACTGAAAAAGCCGATCTCAGCTCCGAGATGTGTGGGGTTGCGAGCGACTTCGAGAAGAGTTTCTGCGCTAGCGCGAAGCAGCAAACCATAGAT
>WNGP01005003.1_pt1 | contig 11045 bp, 9 predicted proteins | sample 5407671 | NCBI WGS metagenome assembly WNGP01 (sample SAMN13153381, study PRJNA577476) | soil metagenome | isolation source: 40 cm soil or saprolite under Garry oak tree replicate 2 | place: USA:California | collected 2016-06-15
CTCCACGACGCACGGTTCATGACCATGCTGTTGGCCGCCATCGCCGCGAGCGCGACCGCGTACACGCTGATCATGCCGTTATTCGCCGGCGAAGGACTGGCGAAACGCATGAAGGCGGTCGCCAGCGAACGCGAGCGGATCCGGCAGCGGGAGCGCGAACGTCTCAGCAAGAACGAGAAGGTGTCGCTGCGGCAGACGCCGAAGCAGCTCGTCTCCAAGGTGGTGGAAGATTTCAACCTCGGAAAATGGCTGGCGCAGGAGGCCGCGCGCGAGAAGCTCATCATGGCCGGCTATCGCGGGCATGCGCCTTACGTCACATTCCTGTTCTTCCGGCTGGTGACGCCGATCCTGCTGTTCCTGGGAGCCGTGCTGTATGTTTTCGTGATCTCGCACATGCAGAAGTCGATGCCTGTGAAAATCGCGATGTGCGTCGGCGCGGCCTATCTCGGGTTGCAGGCGCCGATGCTGTTCTTGAAGAACCTGATCTCGAAGCGCCAGCTCTCGATCAAGCGCGCCTTTCCCGATGCGCTCGATCTGCTGCTGATCTGCATCGAGTCCGGCATGTCGATCGAAGTGGCCTTCCGCAAGGTCAGCACCGAGATCGTGACGCAGTCGGTCGCGCTGTCCGAGGAATTCACACTGACCACGGCCGAACTCTCCTATCTTCAGGACCGCAAGGTGGCCTATGAAAATCTGGCCAAGCGCACCGGCGTCGAAGGCGTGAAATCGGTCTGTCTGGCCTTGCAGCAGTCGGAACGTTACGGCACGCCGCTCGGTCAGAGCTTGCGCGTCATGGCTCAGGAAAACCGCGACATGCGTATGAACGAGGCCGAGAAGAAGGCGGCGGCGCTGCCGCCGAAGCTGACGGTGCCGATGATTCTGTTCTTTCTGCCGGTGCTGTTCGTGGTCATTCTGGGTCCGACCTTCATCAAGATCGCGGCGTATCAGTAAGCGTTTCAGCGCAGCCGGTGCTGCGTTGAACCTGCCTCAGCTTGTGGCCGGGAAGCTGCTTATCAACAGGGCCTGCCGACTGCAACAGGCCATACTGCCAGCCGGGATGGTGTTTGAAGATGCTTTGAGTCCCGCCTTCGACCGTCGTGCCATTCCCGCAAAGCGCAGCAACAAGTTCCATGCCTGGTCTGCGCCGTACGCGGTTCGGAGCACACCGGATGTCCTGCGAACGGCGGCAACGCGAGCGAGGGAGTGCTTTTGGGAACGCTTGGCGGAGCGCAACGCTCTTTGCCTCGTTCTGCCTTGCTACGCTGCTATTTTGTGCCGGCCGTATCGCCTAGAATTGGATACGTGGCCAAAAATCCGCTCAACAAAGCATCCTTCGCGCCGATGATGCGGCTTGCCAGGAAAAAGGCAGCAAATGCAACGCAGGTGCCTCCAAGGACATCCGTCACATAATGTGCACCTTCAGTAATCGTACTGCAGAGCATCGCAGTGTCAACAATCAGCAATGCGAAGAAAATACCGCGATAGCGTCGCAACGTAAGCGGGGTGAGAACAGCGATTGTTGCGTGGAACGAGGGAAAGGTAGCGATACCGGCCAATCGGTCGCTGATGGTCAGCGGCCCAGCGGAGCGCAGCTGCATCAGGTGATCGACGGGAGTTGCGCCGGTAAACTGCATCACATGGAAGGTTGTTCGATCAACGAGAGCTATCGGACCGGCGGCGGGCAGGAAAGCGGAGATAATGATCGTCACGGTCAGTGCGATAGCGAAGCCGAGAAGATACTGCCGCACTTCTTCTGCATTGCCCAAGAAAGCAAGAACCACAACCGGCAAAGCTATCTGGGTTGACATCGTGCCATAAGCCAACTTCAAGATCGCGTGGATCACCGGACGGTCATCGACCCAGTGCGCGACATCAAACCAGTTCACGCCGAGTGCCAGATCTGTGCGTTCGAAAAATGGGTCTTGAAGCGGAAGCGAGAGGCGCTGCGTCGCATAAGCTGCGAGGATGCCGCAGAAACAAGTTATCGCCAGATACAACACACCGAAGAGCATGGATTGTACCGCTCTGACGGTATGCGTTTGAGGAGCAAACCGGCTGAGAATATCGAGCGCCAGGACGCCCATGGTTAGCGGCATTATATTTGGCAGGGCAGTGAATTTGAGCTGCGTCCACATTGCCAAGGTCAACGCCAGAGCAGCCAAGAAAAGTGTCAGGATTGCAGCCTCGCGCGATATTGGGCTGGCTCGATCTTGAATTGAAACGCGAACAATATCTTGCATTATCTTGTCCGGACGCTCGCTCTAACACGCTACACTACATGAGGGCTGCGATTATTCGCTCCAGAGTTGTCTTCTCGCTCGATCTTCCTAAAATACTGTTACGATGCTTGGTGTGTTGCGCTGCCGATGGTGGAGAAGACAACGCTTCTGCTCTCGCCATGGCGCTTCCTGTGCACAGCTGGGCAGTTACGCCCCGCCAATCTGGCGGCGGTTGCGTCAAGATTCCGCAAACATTCGGCTTGAATGGATCAGTCGGGACGGGCGAGGGCCGCCACCGGCACCGTGCCGGGGCGCGGACCGTCTTTGCGGCTCAGCATCTGCTTCAGGTAGGCGACGTTGGCAGCCGCCTCCTCTGCCGGCAGATCCGCCTTCACGATGCTTTCAGCCTCGGCGAAGCGGCCCTGCAGGCCTACCACCAGGCCCAGATTCTGCCGCACCCGCGCGTCGGCCCGGCCGCTGCTATGGGCCCGGCGAAGCACTTCCTCCGCCTTCGGCAGATCCTTGGAGAGGACGTAGGACAGCCCGAGATTGGACAGAACCGACGGCTCTTCGGGCCTGATCTTCAAGGCGCTGTCGTAATAACGGCGCGCTTCGTCATGCCGGCCGAGCTGATCAAGCGTGGTGCCCTGCACCGAAAGCAGCCGCCAGTCGGGATTATCCGGCGAATGGGCGCGCGTCAGGACATCGAAGGCCTGCTGGAAATTGCCGTTGTCGGCGAGCGCCCGGCCATAACCGGCGAGCAGCGCCTTGTTGCCGGGATGAGCGATGGTGGCCTGTTCGAGCACGGCCACGGCCTGGGTGCGTTGCCCGGTGGCGCGGAGCGCCTGGCCGTAGGCCAGCGCCGCCTCGGCGTCCTTGGGGTTGGCGCGGTAGCGCTCGCCGTAAGTCTCCACCGAGCGCCGCGGATCGGCATCCGGGCCGGCCTCAGGCTTCGACGTGATCGAGCCCGTGATATCCGACATGGTCTGGCAACCGCCGAGCCCCGCCGCCAAAACCGCCGCCACGGCTGCGGATGCAAGAAGCCGGGCAACATTGGACTGCTGGCACATGGAGCTTTGCCTCACGGTATCAGGCGAATTGGGTCGGGGCCGAATGCGTGAGCAATAGACCGTTAACCCTAATGTCGGGTTAATGTCCGCCTGATGTCAGGTTAATGGCAGCCTGCGCGGAAGCCGGCCGGGTCTTGCGGGCATCATCCGGATTGCGCCGGAGCCGAACCGGGATGGGTGTCATTCGCGAGCAAAGCTGGAACCGGAAGCCGCCGATCTAGGCCTAACCCTCAATATTCGACGGCGAGGCGCTTCCTGACTTCGTCGATCCGCTTGTCGAGCGCGTCGAACCGCGCGTGCACCGCCCTGTCGTGAAGATAGAATATGTATCCCGCGGCGAGAGCCCCGAAAATCCAGTGGTGAGTTTCCACGTAGGCCAGCACCTGCTCAATCAAGTGACCGATGGAAACAACAATGTCCCACAAAACGTCCATCGCACTCCCCGTTTCCCGCACTTTTTTTGACCGATATAGCCTACCACGATCCCGCAACTGCGTGTAGTGGAAGCGCGGCGATTGGTTGGACGTGGCGTGACAAGCGCGCCTACGCGTTGACCTGGTTGAAACCAGCCGCTCGATCGACCCCTGGCGGCCGAGATCTGCGATCGCCGGACGAGCGGAACAGGACACGCCCATGTTGCGAAATCTTGCCGGCCGGATCGCGATGGTAGCTTTCCTGTTCGCAGCCACGGCCGGCTTTGCTGCTCCGGTTCAGGGAAAAGGTCATGTGGTGCGTCGCTGGCACGGCTACGGCTTTTTGCCTGGCTACCGTTCGCCCGCACGGATCGAATGGGAACGGGCGCAACATCGCGGACCGGTTTTTTGGTACGGAGGTCCCGGCTTTTATCGCGGGCGCTGGACCGGCGGTGGCTTCGGCCCGTGCTGGACGCAGACGCCGATCGGAAATGTATGGAACTGCGGTCGATAGGTGGATCGCAGGCCCGGCTGCTCCGGAGCGCGGTTCAGACTGGCTTGGCATTGTCAGCCATTGTAGAAGCCGAAAAAGCCTGCAGCGTCGGGGCGAATGACGCTGCTGTGTCTATCCTGCCTCGCCTCCGCTGCAATGGACAACGAGAAACGCATGCATTCCATTTTCGAGACCGCGCCTGCCACATCAGCCATTCCCATTACCTTTGCGACCAAAGCGACATGGGACGCGATCTCGGCGGATCTTGCCGCGCCCGTCAGGCAGTTCGCGTTAGCCAATGGCTTTGCCGCCAAACCCGGCGCGTGCCTGACGTTGCCCGCTGCGGATGGCCAAATCGCGCAAGTTGTTTTTGGCCTCGAGGACGAAACCAGCAAATACCGCGACCTGTTCCGGCCCGGCTCGTTGCCCGGCCTGCTGCCGGCGGGCGTCTATCGCTTCGCCAATGCGCCGCACGATACCCGTCTTGCAGCACTTGCATTCGCGCTCGGCTCCTATCGCTTCCGTCGCTACCGCAATAACGATGCTCCCGACGTCAAACTGGTCCCGCCCGATGGCATCGACGTTGCCGACATCACCCGAATGGCGGAAGCGGCCGAACTTGCACGTGACCTCATCAATACGCCGGCCAACGACATGGGACCGGAGCAGCTCGCGCTGGCCGCGCAGCATCTGGCAAGGCGCTTCGGCGCCAGCTTCAACTGCATCGTCGGCGACGATCTGACGCGACAGAATTTTCCGCTCATCCATGCGGTGGGGATGGCGTCGTCGCGCGCGCCGCGCCTGATCGATCTCTGCTGGGGCGATCCCGCTCACCCAAGGGTGACGCTGGTCGGCAAGGGCGTGTGCTTCGATAGCGGCGGGCTGGACCTGAAACCATCCTCGGGCATGCTGATCATGAAAAAGGACATGGGCGGCGCCGCCAACGTGTTGGCGCTGGCATCGATGGTGATGGATGCGAAGCTCAAGCTGCGCTTGCGGGTATTGATTCCCGCGGTCGAGAACGCGGTCGCCGGCAACGCCTTCCGCCCGCTCGATGTCTTCCCCTCGCGCAAGGGCCTCAACGTCGAGATCGGCAATACCGACGCCGAGGGCCGGCTGGTGCTGGCCGACGCGCTTGCGCTCGCGGATGAAGACAAGCCTGATTTGCTGATCGATCTGGGCACCCTGACCGGCGCGGCGCGGGTGGCGCTGGGGCCCGATCTGCCGCCGTTTTACACCGACGATGAGGCACTTGCGCTTGACGTCGCGCGCTGCGCCAAAGCCGAGAACGATCCATTGTGGCGATTGCCGCTGTGGCCGCCTTACGATGCCTGGCTCGATTCGAAGGTCGCCAATATCAACAACGCGCCGTCAGGCACATTCGCCGGCTCGATCACCTGCGCGCTGTTCCTGCAGCGTTTCGTCGATGCCGCCGAGAGCTGGCTGCATGTCGATATCTACGGCTGGACGCCGACCGCCAAACCAGCGCGCCCCGAGGGCGGCGAATGCCAGGCCGCGCGCGCGATCTATAAACTGCTGAGCGAACGCTATGGATGATCCGCGCCTGACGCCGGCCCGACCTGATCTCGCCGCGAAATACCTCGAAGGCAAGCTCAAGGCGGCGCGCTACGTCGCCGGCGAACAATTCGAGGTATCGGATGCCATCGCGCCGCTGCGTGAGGCGCCGTCCGTGGACGCCATGCTGCTGACGCAAGCACTGAAGGGCGAGCGCGTCACCATCTATGATCGCAAAGACGAAGGCTGGGCCTGGGGCCAATTGAACAGCGACGGTTATGTCGGCTGGCTTCCGGATCGCGCGCTGGCAAAACCCGGCGCGGCAGCGACACACAGGATCACGGGGTTGCGAACCTTCGCGTTTCCCGGCCCCTCGATCAAGCTGCCGCCGGTCGAGACGCTTGTGATGGGATCAATGATCACCGCGACGCGCGAAGAAGGACCTTTCGCCGTCAGCCGCGACGGCTGGTATCTGCCGCTGCCGCATGTCGGCCCGATCGATCGCCATGCGGATGATTTCGTCGCGGTCGCCGAGGAATTTGTCGGCACGCCCTATCTGTGGGGCGGCAAGAGCAGTTTTGGGATCGATTGTTCCGGTCTGGTGCAGGTGTCGTTGAACGCCGCCGGCACCGGCTGTCCGCGCGACAGCGACATGCAGCGTGACGGCCTCGGCAGAACCTTGAATCCGGCGGAATCGAAAAAATTGCGGCGCGGCGATCTGATGTTCTGGAACGGCCATGTGGCGATCGTGCGCGATGCCCTCACCATCGTTCACGCCAACGCGCATCACATGGCGACCGTGGTCGAGGACACCGGCGAGGCCATCGCGCGCATCAAAGCCGCGGGCAGCGAAATCACCGCGATCAAGCGGCTGGCCTGAACGGGTTCAAATGGCGGCGTCGGGCGCGGTTTCCAGCCGGAACGCGGCAGCGAACAGCGCGCGCGTATAGTCGGTCTTCGGATTCTTGAACAGCGCCGAAGCCGGGCCCTCCTCCACCACCTTGCCGTCGCGCATCACGATCAGATGGCTGGCGAGCGAGGCGACCACGCGCAAATCATGCGAGATGAACATGTAGGTCAGGTCGCCCTTGCGCTGCAGTTCACGCAGGAGATCGACCATGTGCGCCTGGAACAGCATATCAAGCGCGCTGGTCGGCTCGTCCAGCACGACGAAACTCGGTTCCAGCACCACCGCGCGGGCAATGCTGATGCGCTGGCGCTGGCCGCCGGAGAATTCATGCGGGTAGCGAAACCGCGTCGCCGGATCCATGCCGACATCCCTCAGCGCCTTGATCACGCGGGTCTCGCGTTCGCTTTCCGCAAGCGAGCGCTGGTGCACGCTGAGGCCTTCGGCCACGATATCGCCGACCGACATGCGCGGGCTCAGCGCGCCGAACGGATCCTGGAACACGATCTGCATGTCGCGGCGGAACGGCCGCATCGCCTTGAAACGCAGGCCCTGGATATTGCTGCCCAGGAACACGATCGGACCATCTGACGAAATCAACCGCAACAGCGCCAGACCCAGGGTGGTCTTGCCGGAGCCGGATTCGCCGACGACGCCGAGCGTCTCGCCCTTGCGCACCGCGAGACTGACGCCATCGACGGCCTTGATGTGGCCGACCGTATGGCGGAGCAGACCACGCTTGACCGGAAACCAGACTTTCAGATCGTCGGCCGATATCACGACCGGCGAATTAGGCCGGGGCGGCGCCGGGTCGGGCTTCGGCTCGGCGGCGAGCAGGTCGCGGGTGTAGGGATGTTTCGGCGCGGTGAAGACCTGCTCCACCGGGCCATGTTCGACGATCTTGCCGCCATTCATGACGCAGACCACGTCAGCGATGCGGCGAACGATGCCGAGATCGTGGGTGATGAACAACAAGCTCATGCCCAATCGCGCGCGAATTTCCGCGAGCAGGGCCAGGATCTGCGCCTGCACGGTGACGTCGAGTGCGGTGGTCGGCTCATCGGCGATCAACAGATCGGGCTCGTTGGCGAGCGCCATCGCGATCATGACGCGCTGGCGCTGGCCGCCGGACAATTGATGCGGGTAGCTCTTGAGCCGGGTTTCCGGTTGGGGAATGCCGACCTGCGTCAGCAGCTCCAGCGTCCGCGCCCGCGCCGTCGCGCCGCCAATGCCGCTGTGCAGCTGCAGGATTTCACCGATCTGGGACTCGATCGTATGCAGCGGATTGAGCGACGTCATCGGTTCCTGGAAGATGATCGAAATGTCGTTGCCGCGAATGCTGCGCATCTCGCGCTCGCTGAGGTCGAGCAGTTCGCGCCCCTTCAAGCGAATGCGGCCCGAGGGGTGCGACGCGGTCGGATACGGCAGCAGTTTCAGGATCGACAGCGCGCTGACGGATTTTCCGGAACCTGATTCCCCGACCAGCGCCACGCACTCGCCACGCTTGATCTCAAAGGAAATACGATCGACCGCGACCGAGGCGCCGCTGGGTTGATGAAACGCTACCGACAGATCGCGGACATCGAGCAGAGGCTGGTTGATGGCGTCCATGCGGGCTACCTGAACGTCTTGCGCGGATCGAACGCGTCACGCGCGGCTTCGCCGATGAAGATCAAGAGCGACAGCATGATGGCGACTGCGAAAAACCCGGTGAAGCCGAGCCACGGCGCCTGGACGTTGGCCTTGCCCTGCGACAGCAATTCACCCAGCGAGGGCGAGCCCGGCGGCAGGCCGAATCCGAGGAAGTCCAGCGCCGTCAGCGTCATGACCGACGAGGACACGATGAAGGGCAGGAAGGTCATGGTCGCCACCATGGCGTTCGGTAACAGATGCCGGAACATGATCACGGCGTTGGATACTCCGAGCGCCCGCGCCGCCGTGATGTATTCGAAATTGCGTCCGCGCAAAAATTCCGCGCGCACCAGGCCGACCAGCGACACCCATGAGAACAGCAAGAGAATACCGAGCAGGATGAAGAAACCCGGCGGCAGCACCGAGGATATGATCAGCAGCAGATAGAGCGAGGGAATAGCTGTCCAGACCTCGATGAAGCGCTGGAAGCCCAGGTCGATCCAGCCGCCGAAATAACCCTGCACCCCGCCGGCGGCAACGCCGATGATCGACGAGATGATGGTCAGGGCAAGGCCGAACAGCACCGAGATGCGAAAGCCGTAGATCAGCCTCGCCACAACGTCGCGGCCCTGGTCGTCGGTGCCGAGCCAGTTGTATTCAAGGTCGCGGCAGCTCTTCAGGCCCTTCTTCTGCACCACCTCCTTGCACTGCGCTTCGGTCAGCATCCAGGTCGGCTTCGACGGCGCGGGTGTCGGCAGGTCGAGATTGTGGGTGTCGTAGGAATAGCGGATCAGCGGCCAGACGATGGTGCCGCCCTTGTCGGCGATCAGTTTCTGCAAATAGGGATCGCGATAGTCCGCGGCAGTTTCGAAGTCGCCGCCAAAAGTGGTCTCGGAATAGCTGACGAACGCCGGCCAATACAGATGACCATCGAACTTGATGAGGAAAGGACGGTCATTGGCGATCAGTTCGGCAAACAGCGAGACGAAGAACATGATCAGGAAGATCCAGAACGACCAGTAACCCCTGCGGTTGGATTTGAAATTCTGCCAGCGGCGGCGGTTGAGCGGCGACGGAGCGAACCGGCCGCGCGTCATCGGCACCACTTCGCCGAGCGGCGACTGGGTGGTGGCTTCGACCGGAGGCGGCGCGATGATGGTCATCAGACCTCCCGCGCCTCGAAATCGATCCGCGGATCGATCCACATGTAAGCGAGATCCGAGATCAAGTTGACCACGAGACCGACCAGCGAGAAGATGAACAGCGTTCCGAACACCACGGGATAATCCCGGTTCAGCACGCTTTCGAAGCCGAGCAGGCCGAGCCCATCGAGCGAGAAGATGGTTTCGATCAAGAGCGAGCCCGAAAAGAAGGCGTGAATAAAGGCGCCCGGGAAGCCCGCGATCACGATCAGCATGGCGTTGCGGAAGATGTGATTGTAGAGCACCTGCCGCTCGCCGCAGCCCTTGGCGCGCGCCGTCATGACATATTGCTTGCGGATCTCATCGAGGAACGAATTCTTGGTCAGCAGCGTCATGGTGGCGAAGGCCCCTAACGACATCGAGATCAGCGGCAGCGTGATGTGCCAGAAGTAATCGATGATTTTCCAGTACCAGGGGAACTGCGCCCAGCCGTCCGAGGTCAGCCCGCGCAGCGGGAAAACATTGAAGAACGAGCCGCCGGCGAACAGGATGATCAACAGGATCGCGAACAGAAATCCGGGAATCGCAAATCCGACGATGATCACCGCCGAGGTCCAGGTATCGAACTTCGAGCCGTCCGTGACCGCCTTGCGGATGCCGAGCGGGATCGAGATCAGATAGGTCAGGAGCGTCATCCAGATCCCGAGCGACATCGAAACCGGAAGCTTCTCCTTGATCAGCTGCAGCACGCTGACATCGCGGAAATAACTCTTGCCGAAATCGAAGCGGGCGAAATTCCACAGCATCAGCGCGAAGCGTTCCGGCGCCGGCTTGTCGAAGCCGAATTGCACCTCCAGCTTCTTGATGAAGTCGGGATCGAGCCCCTGCGCGCCCCGATATTTCGAACCGACGGCGTCGCCGGACCCGGCGGCCGGACCGCGGGCGCCGAAATCGCTGCCACCGCCTGAAATCCTGGAGGTCCCGCCGGTGTCCGCGCCGCTGAGCTGCGCGATCACGCGCTCCACCGGACCGCCCGGCGCAAATTGCACCACCACGAACGATACGAACAGAATTCCCAACAGCGTCGGGAGCATCAGGAAAATGCGGCGGGCGATGTATGCGCTCATGAATTATTTCGCCTGCTCGAGTTTCGCGCCCTTGGCGGGGTCGTACCACCAAAAAACGCGCTCCCCGACGCCGGAGCTATCGACCTGATAGCGCGGCAAGATTTTGGGATGATCGAACACATCCCAATAGGCGACCGGGTGAGTGGTGCGATACCATTGCGATACCCAGTAGCGGCCGGCGCGAAACACGCGATCGAAAGCGCGGCATGCGACTGTCAGATCGGTCCGGTTGTCGGCGCCGATGATGTGCTCGATCAGCGCGTCGATGGCCGGATTGGCGATGCCCGCCAGATTGTAGGAACCTTTTGTGGCGGCCGCCTGCGACGAGAAGAACGGACGCATCGCATCGCCGGGGGTCGGCGACATGCTGAAGCGCTGAATAGCCAGGTCGAAATCGAAATCCTCCTGCCGCGCCCGGTATTGCACGGCGTCGATGACCCGCAAGGACGCCTCGATCCCCAGCGTGCCGAGATTTTTGATAAAAGGCGCATGATGCGGCTGGAACGACACTTCGTCGATGAGAAATT
>WNGP01005006.1_pt1 | contig 11043 bp, 14 predicted proteins | sample 5407671 | NCBI WGS metagenome assembly WNGP01 (sample SAMN13153381, study PRJNA577476) | soil metagenome | isolation source: 40 cm soil or saprolite under Garry oak tree replicate 2 | place: USA:California | collected 2016-06-15
GGTGCGCTGAGCCGGCCACTGGCGACGACGATTCCGGTCGCCACGGTCAGCCGCGTCGTCGCCCAGCTGCTCGAGCGCGGCTACGTCCCGCGCGGCTGGCTCGGCGCCGCGATGCAACCGGTGCGTACCGATGAGGGCGGCGGCTTGTTGCTCGTGTCGATCGACAAGGACACCCCCGCGGCGACAGCAGGGCTGCTCCTTGGCGATGTCATCGTGGCGATCGACGGCAAGAGTCTCGAGAGCTTCGATCAGCTGCTCGATGTGCTGAGTGGCGATGCGGTCGGGAAGAAGGTGAGCCTGAACGTCGTGCGCGCCGGGAAACAGCGCGACATCGCCGTGGTGATCGGCGAGCGGCCCCGGCCCCGCGGGCGGCGGTAACCGTGCCGAGTATGCCGTTTCTCGGCGACGCGGCGGCGCGGCTGCGCGCCAGCGTGGTCGCGATCGTCGACGGCGGGCACGGCGCCGGCTTTGCCTGGCGAGACGACCTGTTCGTCACGAGCGCGCACGTCGTCTCGTCGCGGCAGGCCGTTGTGATGACGCCCGATGGCCGCGCCGTCAAAAGCACCGTGGTCGGCCGTGACGTGGACCGCGACATCGCGCTGCTGCACGCGCCCGAGGCTCGCGTACCGGCGGTGACGTGCGGCGATCCGTACGCGCTGCGGCCCGGCGCTCTGGTGTTCGCGGTCGGGCATCCGCTGGGCGTGAAGGACGCCGTGAGCGTCGGCGTGTTCCAGGCGGTGCGGCCGGTCCCGCGAGGGTATGGGATGGCGGAACAGCGGCCGCGGCGTGGCAGGAGCCCGTTCATTCCCTGGGTCCAGGCGGACCTGAGGCTGGCGCCCGGGAACTCCGGCGGCCCGATTGCCGATGTAGAGGGCAATGTCATCGGTGTGGCGGCGATGATCGTCTCTGGGCTGGCGCTTGCAGTACCGGCGCCTGATTTGGAACGGCTGCTTTCGAGCTCGGCATGAAGCTGCGCGTGTACCTCGATCTCTCCAATGCCGTGACGCGCCGCCGTGTGGCCGCGTTGCTCCGGGCTGACGGGGAGGTCGCGCTCGTCGGCACGGCGGCGGACGCCGACTTGGTGGTGAGCGAGCGCGTGGTCGCGACGGCAGCGCCAGGCGCGGTGGCACCTGCGGGCGCCGCGCTCACCCCGCGCGAGCTCGAGGTGCTGCGGCTCGTCGCCCGGGGCTTGAGCAACAAAGAAATCGCCGCGGACTTAGGGATCACCACGCACACCGTCAAGTACCATCTCGCCGCCGTGCTCGAAAAACTCGGCGTCCGCTCGCGTACCGAAGCGGTCTCACTCGGCGTGCGCAGAGGCCTGGTGCCGCTCTAACCATCTGTCGCGGGCCCACGTTGAGCGCTATATCCGCGGACATTGCGATCAGCGAGGCGAGGCGTAGCATTCGATGAATGGAAGGACTCAGGTCGTCCAAGCAGGAGGCGCAGGAGATTGTGGACGCCATTCCGCAGACGATTGCCGTCCTGAGTCCCGATGGGCAACCCCTCTACGGCAACCGGTCCCTGCTCCAGTACACCGGCCTCACGATCGCGGAGATGACCTCGGCCGATTTCCGCGCGCGCGTTTTTCATGCCGAAGACGTGGCGCGGCTGCGGGAGGAGCGTCGCGACGCCCTCGCGCGTGGCGTGCCCTTCGAGCTCGAGCAGCGCGCTCGGCGCCACGATGGTCAGTACCGCTGGTTCCTGGTGCAGTACCACCCGGTACGGGATGAGCACGGTCGGACGTCGCGCTGGTACGCGACGGGTACCGACATCGATGATCGCAAGCGGGCGGAAGCGCGCGTGCACAATGAGAATCTGGCGCTGCGCGAAGATATCGACCGCGCCTCGATGTTCGAAGAGATCGTCGGCTCCGCGGCGTCGCTCCGCCAGGTGCTCGCACAGGTCGCGAAGGTCGCCCCGACCGATTCCACTGTCCTCATCCTCGGCGAGACCGGCACCGGCAAGGAGCTGATCGCGCGCGCGATCCACAAGCGGTCGCGCCGCGCCAGCCGCGCCTTCATCCGGGTGAACTGCGCGGCGATCCCCACCTCGCTCATCGCGTCGGAGCTGTTCGGCCACGAGAAGGGCGCCTTTACCGGCGCGCTGCAGCGGCGTCTCGGCCGCTTCGAAGCGGCGGACGGTGGCACCATCCTGCTCGACGAAGTCGGCGACTTGCCTGCCGAAGCGGAGGTGACGCTGTTGCGGGTGCTGCAGGAGCGCGAGATCGAACGGGTCGGCAGCAGTCATCCGATCGCGGTGGACGTGCGCGTGATCGTCGCCACCAATCAGGATCTCGAGGCGGCGGTCGCGCGCGGGGCATTCCGCACCGATCTATTCTACAGACTGAATGTGTTTCCGATCGTGGTGCCGCCACTGCGGGAGCGCGTGGACGACGTACCGGTCCTCGTCGAGTACCTTGTGGAACGGTTCGCGAAACGCGCCGGCAAGCAGGTCACACGCATCGAGAAGCGCACGATGGCGCTGCTGCAGGCGTATGACTGGCCCGGCAATGTGCGTGAGCTGCAGAACGTGATCGAGCGTGCCGTGGTGCTGTGTGAAGGCGAGACATTCTCGATCGAAGACTCGTGGCTCAAGGCGAACGGCCGTCCGGCGGGCGGGGAGCAGGAGCGGGCCACGATCGAGGCGGCCCTCGCGGCGACCCAAGGACGTGTCGCCGGGCCCAAGGGCGCGGCCGCAAGGCTCGGCATGCCACGCCAGACACTCGACTCCAGGATCCACGCGCTGCGCATCGACAAGCTGCGATTCCGGCCACGCTAGGTCTCGCTCGGCATTTTCTGAGCATCGGCACGTCTCACAATCGTAAGTGGCTGTAGAACCATCACCTCACGCCGGCGCAAAGCTTGCCCACTCCCAGCGATGACCTTCAAGATCACGGTCGTGCTCCGGGTGAGCGGGCGGATCGACGCCGAGCATGTGAGCGAGCTCCGGAGCTGCATGTCGCGACACGGGCCGAACGTCGTCCTCGATCTCGACGAAGTGCGGCTGGTCGACGTAGCGGTGGTCCGATTCCTGGTCCGTTGCGAAGCGGATGGGATGGAGCTGCGCAACGGCTCACGCTACATCCGGGAATGGATGGATCGGGAGCGACCGTGACCGCGTGAACCAACTCCAGGAGGATTCATGAAGCGGTATGCTCTTGTCGCGCTCACCGTCCTGGCATCGGGGCTGGCGACGCACCTCTCGGCGCAGTCCCCCGCTGCTGCCACGCCGGCTGCCAAACCGACGATCGTCCTCGTGCACGGCGCATGGGCGGATGCGAGCGGCTGGTACGACGTGACGGTCGCGCTGCAGGCTCGCGGCTACAAAGTCGTGGCTGTACAGAACTCGCTCTTCTCCTATGCGAAAGACATCGAGACGACGAAACGCGTGTTCGCTGCGCAGCAGGGGCCGATCGTCGTGGTCGGGCACTCGTACGGAGGCGCCGTCATCACGGCAGCAGCGGCGGGCAATCCCAATGTCAAGTCACTCGTCTATGTGGCGGCGTTCGCACCCGACTCGAATGAGGCCATCGGTGCCTTGCTCCAGCGCTACCCCGATCTTGGACTCGGCACGGCGCTCGCACCGGATGCGGCGGGTTTCCTCTACATCGACCCGGCGAAGTATCCCGAGGTGTTCGCCAACGGCTTGCCGCCCACTCAGGCGCCCGCGTTCGCGACGGCGCAGAAGCCGATCGCCGGCAGCGCGCTCGGCGAGCCACTCACCGTTGCGCCGGCCTGGAAGACAGTGCCGTCGTGGTTCGTCGTGGCGACGCAGGATCGCGCCATCAATCCCGAGCTCGAGCGCTTCATGGCGAAGCGGATGCATGCGCGCGTGACCGAGCTGCCCGCCGGGCATCTCGTGTTCATCTCGCGGGCGCAGGACGTCGCCCGGATCATCGAGAGCGCGAGCCAATAGCATGCCCATGATCGACGTGTACGCCCCGGCCGGCACTTTTCGCGACCGCGCCAAGCTCGTGCGGGACCTCGCGACAGCGGTGATGACCATCGAGCGCGTGCCCGACATCCCGCTGTTTCGTCAGAACACCGCGGCGTTCGTGCACGAGCTCACACTGGACGCCGTGTCGAATGTCGACGGCGATCACGCGTGCGTTCGCGTGCAAGTGCTCACGAATGCCGGGGGTCTCGACCGCGAGAAGCAGCTTGCGGTGGTCGCCGAGCTGACACGGATTGTTGGAGCCGCGGCGGGCGACCCGGCTGTGAAGGAGCGGATCTGGGTACTGCTCACCGAGGCTTCCGACGGCGGCTGGGGCCTCGCCGGTCACGCGCACACGAATGCGGAGCTTGTTGCCGCTGCAAGAGCTCAACTCGGCAAGCAGTAATGCGTCCGAAATAAGGAAGGCTCGCCGCGCGTTCACCTGCGCTGGCGCTCCGGCGAGGGAGCCCGGGAGTGGCAACTTTGAAGGGTCGCCCGCGAACGCCGCGCGGCCCTTCTTCGTTCAGGCGCTTGGCTTGCCCTGTTGCTCCTTTGAGAACTGCCAGAGCGCGCGATCTAGCGTTCGCATATCACACTTTGCCGTCCGTGCCAGGCCCCGGCTGAATTCCGTGTACGCCCACCAGAAGTCGAAGGTATAGCTCGATGGAGGTCGGTCGAGCCCTAGCGACCAAAGCGCTCGATAGTCCAGGATCGGATAGGAACCGCGATCACAGAAATGAAGCAGTACTGACGCGGTTGGCCAACCAACTCCGTCCAGGGTTCTCAACGCAGCCATCTTTGCTTTTTCGTCCCGACAGTGAAACGCATTCGACGTGACGTCGCGAATGTGCTGGGGCTTGTTCCTTCGGCAGAGGGGTTGGGAACGAGGCGTCTTCCATTTGCACAAAGCCAAGAACTCCTCGCGCGTGAGGTGGCCTCGTGCCTTGGCCATGCCCATGCGGCGAATGAGATCGTCCTCACCGTCATAGGAATAGCGGTGGGCCCAGTGGGGGATCTCCGAGACCGGGAAGCGGAGCTCGAGCGTGGCAGTCACCATCAAACCGAAAACCACTCCACCACAAGGAATGAGGAAAGGGGGATGCGGGCAGCGAGCGCGGCTTGAAGCCAAGCTCGCTGGGTTTCGCGAATGTGGTCCTTGTCCTTCCGCTTGGCTTCGGCAAAGAGGACGTGCCTCCCGCGCCAGGCAAATACGTCCCAACAACCTCGCCGGCTGCCCCGGTTCTTCGTAACGATCCGCGCCAACGTTCTATTGCGCACTGACGGTAGCGGCACCGGCTGGGTGAATTTGGGTAGGCCGATTAGAAACTGGTTCGCGACGTTGTTGACCCACACACCCTCCCAGCCCTCTTTCTCGAGCATCCGATTGAAGGTCCAAGACGTACCCGGCGGAGGAATCATGTGCTGATGGTGCAGTAGACCTCACAGCGCGATTGTGCCTTGCAGGTACAGCCGTGCCTGGCCCACAATCTTTACGCGATCGCCGGCGATTCTGCACTGCATCGATCCCCCGCGGGCGCTCAGTTGTTGCGCACGCAACACTTGCTGACCGAGTCGCCCCGCCCAATACGGCGCCAGGGTGCAGTGGATCGAGCCGGTAGCGGGATCCTCGGGGATGCCGGCGGCTGGCGCAAAAAACCTGCATACGTAATCCACGCCGGCCTCGCCGGGAGCCGTGACGATCACGCCGGCGATCCCGATGTCGAGCTTGGCGAGAGCGGCGATGTCGGGCGCAAGCGCTCGCACTTGCGCAGCGTCATCCACCACGACCAGGTAGTCGCGCGACCTCATGACCTGCGCCGTGTCGAGGCCGAGGGCGGGCAAGAGACCGGCCGGCGTCTCACACGGTTGGGGCGGCCTGGCGGGGAAGTCCAGCTCGAAGCCGTCCTGTTCACGGGTCACGGTCAACACGCCGCTGCGCGTGTGGAAGCGAACCGGCCACGCGGTGTGGTGCAGCAGCGTGAGCACATAGGCCGCTGCCAAGGTGGCGTGTCCGCAGAGATCGTCTTCCACTTCAGGCGTAAACCAGCGCAGGTCGAAATCCCCATCACCGCGCGGCACGACGAAGGCGGTATTGCTATGGCGGTTCTCCGCCGCAATCGCCTGCATGGTGCCGTCTGAGAGAAAGCCGGAAAGCATGCAGACACCGGCGGGATTGCCTGCAAAGAGCGCTCCCGTGAAGGCATCCACGTGATAGTACGGAATCGGCATTCCGATAAACTAGTCCCCTGACACCTCCGCCATCCCCACATACGTCCAAGCCACCACTCCGATCCCCAGCACCACCACCGCTGCCGCCAAAGCCGTCACGCGCATCCCCGCGGTGAAGGCGTGGCGCGCAGAGTCGAGCAGCGCGGGGCCGAGGTCGGGCAGGCGGGCGGCGGCGGCCGCGGCGCCGCCCAGGGTTTCGCGCGCGGCGTGCGCCAGGTCGGCGGTGACGCCTGCGGGGACGGCGCCGGCCATGGCGCGGCGATAAATCGCGCTGCCGACGCTGCCCAAGATCGCGATGCCCAGCGCGCCGCCCAGCTCGGAACAGGTCTCGGAGATCCCGGCGGCGGCGCCGGCGCGTTCCGGCGGTGCGGTGCCGATGATCAAGTCGTTGGAGAGGGTGAACACGGGCGACAGGCCAAGTGAGAATATGACGGCGCTGATCACGACCGTGGTCAGGCCGGAGGTCGCGCTCACTTGTGCGAGCAGCACGAACCCGGCAGCCGCCACGAGCAGTCCCGCGATCATGAACGGGGCCGGCCGCACGCGTCGCGCGAGGATCGGCGAGACGATCGAGCCGACCACGAAGCCGAGAGCGAACGGTGTGGAGTAGAGGCCCGCGGCGAGTGGGGAGAGGCCGAGTACCAGCTGGAGGTATTGGGCGATGAAGACGTAGGGCCCGAACACCGCGAACGTGGCGAGCAGGTAGATGGCGAGCGACGCGGTGAAGGCGGGTGCCTGGAACAGTTTCAGGTCGATCAGCGGATCGGCGAGCCGACGTTGGCGCCGCACGAATGCCGCGCCGAGCCCTGCGCCGAGGACAATTGACAACACCGGTAACGAGCCCAGGCCGTGGACCGAGATTTCCTTGAACCCGTAGATAATCCCCAAGACGGCTGCAACCGACAGGATGGCGCTGGGCACGTCGGGGCGGCCGGCGGCGGGGTCCTTGAACTCCGGCAGCAGGCGCGGTCCGAGGATCAGCACCAGGACCATCATGGGCACGCTGATCAAGAAGACCGAGCCCCACCAGAAGTAGTGCAGCAGCACGCCGCCGAGCGGCGGGCCGATCACGGCGCCGGCGGAGTAGCTGGCGAACCACACGCCGATCGCCACGGAGCGCTCGCGCGCGTCCAAGAACATGTTGCGGATCAGGGACATGGTCGAGGGCGCGAGCGTGGCGCCGGCGAGCCCCAGCGCGGCGCGGGCGGCGATCAGCGTGGCGGCGCTGGTGGCGGACGCGGCGAGCACCGAGGCGGCGCCGAACGCCACCGCGCCGATGAGCAGCAGCCGGCGCCGGCCGATGCGGTCGCCCAGCGTGCCCATCGTGATCAACGACCCCGCCACCAGGAAGCCGTAGATGTCGATGATCCAGAGCAGCTGGGTGCTCGAGGGTGCCAGGTCGCGGGTGAGCGACGGCACGGCGAGGTTCAGGACCGTGAGGTCCATCGAGTAGAGCAGGCAGGGCAGGGCGATGACGCCCAGGCCGATCCACTCGCGGCGGGTGGCGTGAGGGGGAGGCAAGGAGGGGGAGGGCATGGGTCAGGCGTGAGTTGCGGTGTCTCGCCCTAGGTGTACGTTCCCCGCCGTCGGTGCCGACTCGAGACACAAACTTCGCGGTTCGCCGCGTGCTCCGGCGAGAGTTGGGGAGAGCATGGGAACCCTGATCCCGCTCGGGGACGCATCACGACGCCCCCTGCATCGTTCCGTCGTCACGGCCGTCATCATCCTCGTCAACGCGCTCGTCTTCGTATTGGAATTGCAGGGGGGTGAGCCCTTCGTGACCCGGTGGTCGGCGATCCCCGCCGACATCGTCGCCGGCCATCACTGGATCACGCTGTTGACGGCGATGTTCATGCACGCCAGCTGGTCGCATATCATCGGCAATATGGTGTTCTTGTGGGCCTTTGCTCCCGAAATCGAAGACGCGATGGGTGCAAGGCGATACTTGGTGTTCTATCTGGTCGGGGGCGTGGTTGCCACGCTGGCCCAAGTGGCGGTCAGCCCTAGTTCCACGGTTCCCAACTTGGGCGCGAGCGGCGCGATCGCCGCTGTGATGGGGGCGTTTCTGGTCACGTTCCCTCGCGACAAGATCCGCACGGTTCTCATCATCTTCGTGTTCGTGCGGGTCACCTTCATCCCGGCCGCGCTCTTGATCGGGGTGTGGTTTCTGTTGCAGCTGCTGAGCCTCGGTGCCGTCGCTACCACGTTGCAGACAGGCGGGGTGGCCTACGTGGCACATATTGGCGGCATGGTGTTCGGTGCCCTCACCGCGCGGTTTTTTGAGGCCCCGCGACGAGTCGCGGCCCAGGGAGAGTAGCGCGGCGCTAGAAGGTCACGTGAATGGAGCGAACCCTAATGGAGGCGATATGACAACCGCAGTCCTCGACGATCTCAAGCGAGTGTATAACCGCGCGTGGTGGGCGCTTCTGCTGCGCGGTCTGTTGGCCCTCACGGTAGGAGTCTTCATCTTCGCCCGACCACTCGACTCCGTCGCGGCGTTCGCGCTGGTGATCGCATGGTGGGCCCTCTTCTCCGGTTTCGTGAACATCGTGCACGCCTTCCAGCTGAAGCCGGTCATGAACCACTGGTGGGTCTTGTTGCTCTCAGGCCTTGTGGGCGTCGGGTTCGGGCTTGCCGCGCTCGTGTACTACCCGGGGCTCTCCCTGAGCTTCGCGGTCGTGTGGGTCGCCTGGTGGCTGATGTTCACCGGTATCCTCGGCATCTACGCGGCGTTCCTGGAGAAAAAGCTCGGCGTTCAGTGGGGCTGGCCCATCGCGTTCGGCGTCGTGAGCGTCGTCGCGTCGGTGTTCGCGCTGCTCTCCCCGCCGGTCACGCTCGCCGCGATCATGGGACTGATCGCCGGTTTTGCAATCGTGGCTGGTGTCGCGCTGTCGGCCGGCGCCTTCAAACTCCGCTCGCTCGTGCGGCCCTAGGAACGGCCATGGCGCAGCTCAGCCTGACGGATCAGGAAGGGGAGACGCTCACGAAAGCATTGGAGACCTACCTGTCGGACCTGCGCATGGAGATCGCGGACACCGATGCTCACGACTTCCGCGAGGGCCTGAAGCAGGAGGCATCGGTGATCACACGGTTGCTCGAGCGGCTGCGCGAGGGAGTGGGATAACCACTACTCGGTCTCCTCATCGGGCCGCTGGCGGTGTCGTACTTCTTTGAGCTGATCCAGATGTACCGGGAAGAGTACGTGACCAGGACGGCGTGACATCGCGTCCGTCGGACGAGCGCGGAGTGTGGGGGGCCATATGGTGGAGGTGCGTTCGAGAGGTGGTATGAGGCTCCTTGGCTACGTCGCGCTGGCCGGCTGCGGTGCGACGGTGGGGGTCCCGCTGCACGCACAACAAACCCCGGCCAGGCTGGCGACATTTCTCCGACAGCGCATCGGGCTTGACTCGGCGCGGATCGCGTCGATCGAGCACGGTGACGTGATCGTGAAAGTCCTGGACACGCAGAACAAGCGGGATGTCGCGGTGTTCGGGATAATCGCGCTGGACGTTTCTCGTGAGGTCTACGTCGCCCGGTTGCAAGACTTTCCGAGCTCGCTCCAGGCTCCGACGCGCCGCCGGTTCGGGATCTTCCACGTCCCGGCGAGTGCGCCGGACGTCGAGGGCGTGTCGGTCGCCCGAGGAGACGTCGCCGATTTGAGGGAGTGCCGCCCCGGGGACTGCAAGATCAAGATGCCCGCCGCGGACATGCAACGTCTCCACGCCCAAGTCGACTGGGCGGCCGCCGACCCGCAGGGGCAGATCAACGCGTACCTGCGCCAGCGGCTCGTGGAGTACGTCACGGACTATCGGGCGCGCGGCGACTCGGCGATGGCGGTATACGACGACCGCGGGGGGGTCCACGCGAGCGATGCCTTCGCCGCGCTTCTGGCACAGTCACCGTACATGTACCAAGACATCCCCTCGTTGCGTCAGTACCTGGCGGGGTACCCGCACGCCGAGCTGGATGGCGCGCGCGAGGTGCTGTTCTGGGCCACCGACTCAGCATCCGGCATGAAGCCGATTCTCAGCGTGACCCATCTGGTGTCGTACGCGCCGCCTGAGCTCCCCGGAGTGAATGTCGTTGCGTCGAAGCAGATCTACGCGAATCACTACTTCGAAGGTGGCTTCGACCTTGCCGCCATTGTCGACCGGGCGGGCGGCGCGGGCAAGCCAGGGATCTACCTGGTCCTGCTCCGACGCTTCCGCTTCGACCATCTGCCGAGCGGCGGGGTCATGAACATTCGCGGTAAGGTGGTGGGAAAGTTGCGCGATCAGATGCGCGTCGACCTCGAGCGACAGAAGGTGGCGTCGGAACGGTCGCTCGGGTCGAACCGCGACGGTCCTTGACGAGCGCGCTGAACCTCCGCGACTTCGCGGATACCCGGCTGCGCAGGGCGTGTGTGCCGCTGGTGCAGGAGCACCCCGGCCGATCGGGGATTGTCGCGTTACCGGACGGGCATGACGCGTTCGCTGCGCGGGCGCTGCTGGCCGACGCCGCCGAGCGCACGCTCGATGCGCGGTACTACATCTGGCACAACGATATCTCGGGCTCCATGCTGTTCTCGGCGCTGCGCCGCGCCGCCGACCGGGGCGTGCAGGTGCGGCTACTGCTCGACGACAACAACACCGCCGGTCTCGATCCCTTCCTCGCCGCGCTCGACGCGCACCCGAACATCGAGGTTCGGCTGTTCAATCCGTTCAGGGTCCGCCGGTGGCGCCTGCTCGGCTATCTCACGGACTTCAAGCGCCTCAACCGGCGGATGCACAACAAGTCGTTCACCGCCGACGGCCAAGCCACCGTCATCGGTGGGCGCAACGTCGGCGACGAGTACTTCGACGCGGGCCAAGCGCCCTGGTTCGTGGATCTCGATGTCCT
>WNGP01019699.1_pt1 | contig 11043 bp, 6 predicted proteins | sample 5407671 | NCBI WGS metagenome assembly WNGP01 (sample SAMN13153381, study PRJNA577476) | soil metagenome | isolation source: 40 cm soil or saprolite under Garry oak tree replicate 2 | place: USA:California | collected 2016-06-15
TTACGCAGCCGCCCGATTCGACCAAGCCCGGCGATCCTCCCGCTGCAAAACCCTAAAATCGCCACGGAAACAAAATTGGCCCGGAAAGCGAATCGCCTTCCGGGCCAATTTCTTTCTGGAGCACCCAGCACTTCTCGCGACAGCTCAATACTTCGAAGAGAGATTCTTGATCAGTCGGTAGCTCACCTCGACGCCATCGTAAAAATCCTGCACTTCGATTCGCTCGTCCTTGCCGTGCGCTCGGTTGTCATTCAACTCGAAGAACATGCAGGCAATTCCATACGTTGGAATGCCTGCGATGCGCAGGTAGCGTCCATCCGATGCCCCCGTGGACATGGTCGGAACGACGGGCAGGCCGGGCCAAAGGCTGTGCACCGTCTTTTCCTCCGCTTCGATCACTTCCGGCAACAGGGGTGAGGGCGGAACGCTGACCTGCGGCACCAGGGTTCCATCCGCGGCCTTCACAGGCACAATTGTCACCGTCACTTTCGGATCGGCAACCAGTTTTTCGAGCGTCTTCCGGACAGCTTCCGGCTCTTCACCTGGAAATATGCGGCAGTTGACATTGGCACGCGCCATTTGCGGAAGCGCATTCGGCGCATGTCCGCCCGTCAGCATCGTCGCTACGCAGATGGTGTGCAGCAGGGAATTGAAATAAGGCACCTGTGAGAGCCGCGCAATCGCTGCGGGATCAGGAGGTTCTTTGGCAGCCGCGCGCATGTCTTCGGCATTCTGCCCGCCCGAAAGAGCAGCAGTCTTCAGGAAGTAATTGCGAGTGATCTCGCTCATGTTCACGGGGAAGGAAAAATTTTGCAGTTTTCCGAGAGCCACTGAAAGATGATAAATGGCATTGTCCGGTGACGGGATGGAACTGTGACCGCCGGCATTCAGCGATTCCAGCTGGTAATCGACGTAAACTTTTTCGCTCGCTTGCAGTCCCGCCAGCAGGCGCTTGTCCTTGTCCTTCTCAAACTCGCCTCCATCCAGGTTTATGGAATACTCAGCTTCAATCCAGTCGCGGTGCGTTTTGAGCAGCCAGTCCACGCCATTCGCAGTGCCGCCTTCTTCGTCAGCCGTCAACGCAAGAATCAGGTCGCGATCAGGCGCGTAACGCTCTTTTTTCAAGCGGATGAAATTTGTCACCAGCAAAGCGTCTCCGGATTTCATATCTTCAGCGCCGCGGCCGTAAAAATAGCCATCCTTTTCAACAACAGTAAAAGGATCGGTGGTCCAGTCTTCGCGTCGCGCCTCGACGACGTCCAGATGTCCGATGAACAGGACTGGCTTGCGAGCACCAGTGCCACGGTAGCGAACGATCAGATTTTTCTTGTTATCGCGCGGACCGGCAGTTTGAATATCTTTTTGCGCAAGCTGCTGGTACTCGGTCGGCGTCTGCGCGGTCGCGCCATTCGTTGTCAGCATCGATGTCAAGAGCGCCGTGCCAAACCAAATCCACACTCGTCTCAATGGCCTCACCCTCCATGAAGTTATTTCAAAAAACTAACCGTGCTGCGGACGAGGAGCAGCCAGAGCACGCCCGAGAAAACCCGAAATATAGGTACATGCGAAAAACAGCAGCGCCACATGCAGTGAAGCATCCAGGAACAGGCGGCAGAGCAAGGAAGCGAAAAAACAGAGGCCCACAGTCCATTTGTTCATTACATGCGCGGCCAGGCGCTGGTTGACAAAATCCGCGATTGCCGCCGGCCACCGAAACACCCAATACACCACGAAAATCGGAATGAAATGAAACCACACGGCGCGCGCTGGAGAAATTGGATGCTTCCAGCCCGGTACGTGCGCTAGCACCACATGATAGCGGTGAATACAAACGAGCCAGTAGACCAGGCCGACGAAAGCGGGAAGATAGATCTCAAGCGGCGGAACTGCGATTTCCGTTCCCTTCAGAAGGTCGGGATGGCGCGCAACCGCGATGGTTTCGCCGACGAGCGTCGCGAAAGCAAGCAGGTAGCCGATCCAGATCTTTGGCAGGCGTGCAATCAGGTCGGAACCGGAAACACCGCTGGCCGCGAATGGGTCTCCTACCGGAGTAGCCACGAATTTCCTGTCGGTTCCGGGAGCATCATCGATAAAAAGGGTATCTGTGCGCGCGAATGCCGTCAAACCGAGGTGGTCGGCGGCGGACCGTCCTCACGCGTCACGCGATACTTACGGCGCAGGAACGCGTCAACCATCCGATCGCTGGCGAGCCGTTTGGCCCATTTTACGAGCGTCGCTAGAGCAGTCACGCCGTATCGTGCTCGAGGGTTCGGCGATTCGATAGCTTCGAAAATCACGCGAGCACAATCCTCGGGCGTCGATTTTGAACTGTCGCGGCCTTCGTTCGCTCCCGCCCAGGCGCCTGAGTAAATTTTTACGTAAGGACTTGCTCTTGAGCTCTCCACGTAAGGCTGCGCAAGTTCCTTGGCCGTCTGCTGAAAATTCGTGACGATATAGCCCGGCTCGATCAAAACAACTTGAACGTTGAAGGGGAATAGTTCGAGGCGCAGCGCGTTGCTCAATCCCTCGAGAGCGTGTTTGCTGCTGCTGTAGGCGCCGTATGTCGGCGGGCTCACCAGTCCCGCGACGCTGCTCAGCATGATGATCCGGCCGCTTCTCCGCTCGCGCATTCCAGGCAGCACCGCTTGCGTCACGCGCAGCACGCCAAAAAGATTTGTTTCGAACTGCTGTTTAAAATCTTCCATCTTCAGTTCTTCGATCACAGCCATGTACCCGACGCCGGCGTTGTTGATGAGCACGTCGATTGGACCATCCGCCAGAACTCGCGCAATTCCTGCCTGCACGGACTCGTCAGAGCAGACGTCCATCTCGAGTGTTACGAGCGGCAGCTTTTTTTGGCGTGCCACTTCATCCAATCGCATGCGTTTTTCGGGTGAACGTCCTGCAGCAAACACTTTGTAGCCGCGCTCCGCCAGGTACAGCGCCGTGGCTTTTCCCAATCCGTCCGTGCCTCCCGTGATGAGCACCACACGCTCGAAACTTCCGCTGCCCATTGCTTTCTCCGTAGCACGCTGCTTCGGCCTGAAAAACCCTGGGCCAAGCTCTCCGAGGGAGAGGCCAGACTGTCACCCAACACATCTTCTGTTGAACCTCGCGAAAAGCCGCAAGCTATTCCTCTTGCATTTCCTGCTGCAGAGTTTCACACTACGCCCACTTTTTCGTTCTTCGCGCGTAAAAATTTAGCGGACACGGAACCCTATTCCGGATTTTTGTTGGCAAATGTGGAATCGGAACTGTCGTCGAATACCTAGCCTCGGTTTAGCGTGCATTTGCGCGTTGCTTTTCCTCGGCATGCCCGCGCCGTTCTGTATCCTCGCACGAACGCTAACGAACGAGCCCGCCTCTGGCTTTGGTGGAGATGATTTTGGTTCTATCGTGGTGGGCGTGCACGCCGCAGGCGGCGCTGCGCTAGACGCGATGGCAATCGTCAACGTCTACACGCAGAGCCACGAACTCTATTCCTCCGCGACAGTCGGAACCGGAAGCACAAGATTCGACGGCATTCCTCTGGGCACGTACGTTGTAGAAGCAAATGTGCCCGGGTATTTTCCTGCCGAAGAACAGATTGAATTAATCATGCGGAATGATCAGCAGCAGGTCTCCTTTGGATTGCGCTTGCTCTCTGATCCTTCGAGCAGGCCCGTCTCCACAAAGCCTCCATTGCTTGCGCCAAAGGCACAAAGGGAGCTCTTGAAGGGGCTCGAAGAATTGCGCGCAAACCATCGCGAGGAAGCTCAGAAGCATCTGCTAAACGCCGCGCGTTTGGCGCCTTCCAATCCAGAAGTAAATTACCTACTCGGAGTTGTCGCGTTGCAGTCGGCCGATCCTTCATCGGCAATAAAATACTGGCAAAAAGCCATCTCGTTCTTCCCTGAACATGTCCTCTCTCTCGTTGCACTTGGTGAGACAACACTCACGCAAGGTGACCTGAACGCTTCAAAGGGCTATCTCGATCGAGCCGTCGCGGCTAACGCTTCGTTGTGGCGCGCTCATGAGCTCTTGGCTCACGTCGCTCTTCAACAGGGAATTTATCTCGATGCACAACATGAAGCCGAGCGAGCTGTGGAGCTTGGCAAGAAGGAAGCGAACGAATCACGGCTGGTGCTCGCAAAAGCGTTCATTGCGCAGAGCAAGCGTGTTGAAGCGACCACGGCCCTTCACGCTCTATTGGAGCAAAAGCCCCCCGAAGATCTTGCTGGGCCAGCTCGCCGGCTTCTCGACGGGCTCGCTCGCACTAGCCGCGAAAGCGCAACGTCATCGTCGGCATCAGCCGCTTTACCCCTTGCGTCCGCGGCGACGATTCACGTTTTACGACCTTTGCTTCCGCCTCTTGCCGTAGGTTGGAAACCTCCAGACGTGGACGAAACAGTGCCTTCCGTCGAAGACAATGTGCCGTGTCGCTTGGACGAAATCCTTCCCAAAATACATCGTAACGTCGTTTTGTTTGCGCGCTCGCTAGACCGCTACACCGCGACGGAGAATCTCGAAAACCAAGTCGTCAACGAGCACGGCACTCCTACAAGAAGCCGCAATCTAACGTTCGATTACTTGGTCTCAATGCGCGAAATTCGGCCTGGCATTCTGAATGTGGATGAGTACAGAAACGGATCCCTCTCGCTCGACGTATTTCCGGACGGCCTCGCGACCACCGGTCTGCCGGCAGTCATTCTGATTTTTCATCCTGTGCACGCAGATGATTTTGAAATGCGCTGCGAAGGTCTCGGATCTTGGCGGGGGATACCGGCATGGCAAATTCATTTTCGGCAAAGCGACAATCGCGAAGCCTCGATGCGCACTTATCGCGTGCATGGCGCAATTCATCCCGTCCCGCTGAAAGGCCGCGCATGGGTGTCCCGGGATTCACTGCAAGTTGTCCGCATCGAAACCGACCTGATCCATGCCGTCCCCGAGGCGAGACTATTTGGAGAGCACCAGGAGATTGATTATGGACCGGTTCGTTTCGCGAATCAGCGAGTCGAGTTGTGGCTGCCTGCCACCACTGATTTCTACACTGAGTTTCGCGGGATGCGCATTCGTCGCCGCTTGAGCTACGCAAACTATCTGCTGTTTTCGACTGACGAGACGCAAAAAATCGGCAAGCCAGAGCCGCCGCGCACCACGGCACAATAGCTCGGTTTCAGTTGTCGTGAATTACGGTTTCAGACCCCAGAACGATGCGTCCGGCTTGTTCAGCTCGAACCCAGTGTCCCAGGCTTCATGGTCGCGCCAGACCACCAGAGCTTCGGCTTTGCGGCCCGTCTCGGGCTGGATGAGCCGAACTTGCTTGTGCAGGGGCAAAGGCGCTCCGACGATGGCCATACAGCCAGAGTGGCTGACGTCAACCGTTACCGCATTGGCTCGCTGCTTCTGTGTGTCTTCGTCCCATTCGACGAGGAATTTCACGCGCGAGATCACGCGTTTGTGCGTGCGCATTCGCGCCCAACGGTCTTCCAAACTATCGATTGGCTTCTTTAGCGTATTGACAGCCACGGCAAACCTCACTGCGGGAAGATTTCGTCCGAGGGCTTAGGGGCACTCATGAAAATAGTCCTGTTGAAGGCCTCGGTCAATGGTACTTTTTCGAAAAAGTAAAGGGCGAGATCGTTGCGTTAACCTGGTGAATGCCCGGCTTGTGAAACCGAGCTCGCTAGCGCTCGGATCCCCCATACTCTCGAGCGACAACTAGTTTAGCGAGCGACCTTCATTCCATCAGAAAGAAACCGTTTAGCCAAGGCCTGAACGATCCCTTTCATCGAAGCCGCTTCGAATCGAAACCACCCGTAACGGTACTCCAGTAGTTTGCATACTTTTGGAGAATTCCTCCACAATCTGGAGACTTTTCCGCGCAACCCCAAGCAAGTCGCCTTCCAACTCGATGAAACTAAAGTACTATTCGTGGGTACTCATTGGGCACAAATGTGCTCGTTTCTTGCTCACGCTCTACGGGAGTCCCAAGGGTCAAAATGAGCTAAGAGGTAGCGTTTTTCGCTCCGCTCTATTTGTGCCCGATTCCTTGAGAAGCGTACGGTCCTCTTAAATTTGGAATTATGCGTCTGCCTAACTACCCCAGCTCGGGCAGGCAAACCAGTAGTTTGCCCGCGCTAGAGGTTTATCTTCGCTCGATCCACGCGCCTTGTGTTGCCACTCGACGCGTTCACTCCAACGATGTTCTGCAGTCCCGGCCCCTTTCCAACACACGTGTGCACACACAACAAGGAGAAAGACCATCATGGGAACTAGATTCTTGGCTGTATCTCGATGTACGGATTCGAAGCGAAGCCTAACGGCGATTGGCGCTTTTGTGCTGCTAGCCTTTTTGCTTGGAATTAGTCCGCAACCCGCTCTCGCTCAGTTTAGTAGTCCAGGCGGGGGTGTGGACGATTCCAACGGAGTGTTCCAGCTCGAAGGGAACGCCACCAAGGATTCGGGCATTTGTTTTAACGCAGCTCTGCCGTCGATAGCGACGCCTGGTGCAGGCAATTCATGTCCCGGCGGATTCACGTTTGTCGCGTTCGGTGCGCAGACGGACGACTGGGCGAGTATCAACTCCAACACCGGCAATTTCATAGCTACCACTGGTATTGTGGGAGATGCCATCAATACGAACGGTGACACCATCTTTACGAGTGGAGGCTCGAAGGATATCAACGATGTGAGCAGCTGGCTCTGGAAGAATGGCAAGCCACAGGGCAAGGATGATATCGAGCACGTTTTCGCTGCGGCTTACAACCGTTCATCCGATGGCCACACCGTCATCACTTTGGGTATGGACCGCTTTGACAACAGCGGCGATGCGACCGCTGGATTCTGGTTCTTTCAGGATTCAACCGTCGGCATCGGCGCGACCTGCGGTTCCGGCGGTGGGTGTCCTTTCAACGGCCATCACTCGGTGGGAGATTTGCTGGTCGTTTCTGACTTTTCAACCGGTGGGGCCGTCTCTAACATCGCCGTGTACACCTGGACGGGAAACGGTCTCAGCGGCGCGAACCCCAATATTCCCGGCGCTTTGGTTGGAGAGTGCAACCCGATCACCGGTAATAAGGACCTCTGCGCGATCGTCAACCCCGTGGACGGGCTCACCTCTCCGTGGGGCTTCAGCAACAAGTCGGGTCATGTGGTCTTCGACCACGGTGAATTGCTCGAGGTTGGTATCGACCTGAACGTTATCTTCGGCGCGAATATTCCGTGCTTCACCACGTTCATGGGCGAGACACGTTCCTCGACCTCGACCACGGCCACGCTCAGCGATTTCTCACCGCCGGCTTCGTTCCCATTGTGCGGGATCAAGGTCGACAAGAAGTGCAACGGCAACGGCAAGGTGAGCGCTGACGGCTCAACTATCGCTTACACCGCAGCGGTTGGGAGCGGGTGGACGGTGACCGTCACGAACACCGGAATCGGCAACCTATATAACCCCACGGTGACAGACACTCTTCCGGACGGCACGACAGCGACCTACGCCGTCTCAAGCAGTTGCGGGGCAACTCTCAACTGCCTTGCCGGGAAGCAGTCGGCAACCGTGCAGGTGGACTTCACTGTGACATGCTCCGCTGGAGTCTGCACAGGGTCAGGCGGAGGGCCGGTAAGTAATCCGCTTTCCGTTACCAACTCAGCAAAGGACTTCGCCTTTACAGCCCCGAACAGCGGCGGTACGAAGATCACGCCAAAGCCTGACGTCGCCTCTACGGATTCATGCAGCGCATCGACGCAGGGTGCACTCACCGTGACCAAGCACTGCGATGGAACTCATGGTGGGCCGATTCTTGTGTCCAATGGGACGAACGTGATTGTAAAGGTCCCATTCACTGGAACCGTGTGCAACAACTCAGGTGTAGGTGGAGAATCGATCACCAATATATCCGTGTCTGATGACCCAACGGCCGATTCTCTGACCATTGACAAAACCACACTTGCTCCGACGGAGTGCGCCAACGTCGCTGGCATTTACACGCCGTCGAGCATCAGCAGCGGCGACGGAACAGGAGGAGGCAGATACTTCTTCAGTGACACCTTGACGGCCACCGGGACCGGTGTCCTCAAGGGCGACACTGTTAAGAACCAGGGTGGACTCCACTTTTTCCTTGCTAACGGCAAAATAGATCAAGGCGCCCCGACTCAAGTCGGGGCGCCTTGCTTCAAAGTCATTCCGCGAAAGGGAAACAGCGCGACTTGGCATCTCTTCTTCCGATTAGGACGAGAAAGCGTAGACTTAGCCTGGTATTGGAGGAACCCTTTGGGCCGAATCGAGTTTCTCGCTTGGGCGTTGCTAACCGTAACGGCATCGGCTCAGGCCCTGCAGCAAAAAGCCGCGCCCTCACGCCCTCGCCCGGTGCCACAGATCACGGGCAGCCTCATTGATTCGGACGGTAAACACCGTTTGAGTCTGCAATACCGCCGCAACTCGATAACCCAGTTGTTTAACGGCGCGATCCAGTCGACCTGTATGCTGCCCGCATCCAAATCGGGCGAAAGCAAGCCGCTGGACCTCTCAGTGATTCCTTTCGGCACACGGACTACGGTCTTTTACATTCGCCACATTGTAGGCAAGCAATCGCAGAACGTAATTCTGGCCTTGCGTTTTGACCGTGTGCGCAGCGGGTCCACGCTTCCCCAAGGTGTCGTTATCTCCTGCGTCAAAAGCAGCGGCGAGACCGCAACGCCTATTGGACGATGAAGGTAGCTGTGTTGCTGGAAACCGTTGCAGTGGCGACGATCTTCTTGCCACCCGAGCCGCCGGAGCCCAAACTCGCTTGCCCAATTACGGAATAAGTACCGGATGAAGATTTCGCATTTAGCTTATAGTTCCACGTGGCGATGCCGTTCGATCCAGTGCTTGCGGTCTGCCTTGAGGTACTGCCGTTGGGCGAGGTCAATGTGAACGTAACACTGGCACCGGCCACAGGCGCGCCGCCGCTTGTAACAAATGCCGTGATTGGAACCGTGCCAGGAGGTACATAGCTCGTTCCCGAAATCGAAACGGCAACCGCCAGCGAGGGAGCGACGATCACGGTCGCATTGGCCATGTCTGTCGTGGTTGCAGCGGAGTTCGACGCGGTCATGTTGACGGCGTAAGTGCCGGGGGGAGTTCCAGAAGGCACACCCTTGCCGATGGTTACAGAAGCGGACTGGCCAGGGTTCAGCGCGACGGAAGAAGAGGACAGGGATGTGGACCACCCCGCGGGTTCGGTCGAGCCGAGATTGATCGTGGTTGAGGCACATCCCGACGAATCGTTGTTGGTAACGGAAACCGAATAGGTGGCCGTCTGGCTGGGGTAGACACTTGGATTCTGCGGCGAAGCCGTTACGCTCGGCGCGGACGGGATGCAGGATGAAGATCCACTATAGCTGACGCTCACCGTAAGGCCAGCCGACGTAGCGCTCAAAACAGAAATCGAAGCGTTCGAGTACGGGTCTGTCCAGGTCTGCCCCGGCTTAAGATCAGGCGCAGCCCAGTAGGTGTCGCCGAGATCAAAATCAACAAGATAGGTGTGGCCGGGAATTTGACCAACGCCTTCATAATACGGGTCTTCGTACGTGACCATTGCGCCTGGGTATGGCTGATTGTAGAGTGGCGCGTTGGCGAGTGTGGAATCGTACTGACCGATGGGCTGCTTGTACTCTAACCATAAGTAATAGCCAGAGCTGCTGCCGCGCTGAATCTTGAGTGCTTGCAGCCCGGGAGGACTCATCTCAACCGGCTGCAGGGTGTAAGTTCCGCTGGTGGTCACGGTTTGATAGTTAACCGCGCTGCTCATCCAGCCGAGCACCGTCGCCTTCTGCTGCGCTTGATATAGGCCGAGATTGTTAGATCCCATTACCGTGAACTCGTCACCCTGATCGGTAATGTGGCCCGCTGTTCCCGGTGGCGCCAATACGGCTGTTGCCCGGTTGTCGATCGTACCCGAGTGCGGTAAGCCAAGCTGGTGGCCGCCTTCGTGGGCCAGCAATTCCACAGCCCCGTCGCGGGGGTTGGTCCACGGATAGTAAGTGCTGGTCATGTAGCTATCTAGGAGATATGAAAGAGAAATCGTAAGTGTCCCGGCCGATGTAGTCCACGTGCCGCAGCCGCCACCCGCCGAGCCCATACTCGTAAGGCCAATCCAGTTGCAAGCAGAGAGGCCGGGGAAGATAACGAAAATTCGAGTGTAGTTCTGCAAGTTAACCCCGCCTGTGATGGCGGCTGACAGAACGTCGTTCGTGAGCTGTTGAAAGACGGCGCAAGAATAGGAAGTAGAAGGGCCGATCGTTAATGGACCAAAGACGTTTCCGGTTGCGGACGTTTGCCCATTTGAGGCCTCTTGCCAATACCCGTTGAGCGAACGCCCTGCGCTGTTGTCGAAAAATACGCTGTAGGCCTGTTGAGGCGTTGTTGCGATTGCGGCATCTTGGAAATTTACGAGCAGGACGGCAACGTTCTGGACTCCGGTTGTGCTACAAGTTCCCTGTGCCGAGGCTGCCGACGGGCTGGATATCGCCACAAGCAGCGCTACAGCGCAGACGGCCACTTGCCGAAGCAGGCCTGCGGAGCGTGAGCCCGATGTCGCCGACCGAAGGGCCCGCCAGAATCTAAACGAGATGGCAAGCAGAAGTCCAACGAGCAGCAGAGTGAGCGGAGCGGATCCGCCGAAGAGATTCGTGATTGGAATGTCCATCGCGGCAGCGCCTCCAATCGGCGCGGAGGAGGTTTTGGATACGGCGACGTCGGATCCGATCTGTACGCCTTCGATGGTCACGACTGGACCCGCCTTCGGGTCTGGGGCCCGAAAAGTGGAAAAATGGAGACTAAGCCTGCTCCCGGCTACGTTGAGGAACCAGGACTCCTTGGAGCTTTTCTTGTCAGCCGAGTCCGCGATCCAGTGCTCGACCGAGCCGCTCAGTGTCACGTGCGATTCGAGCAGTCCGGCTGCCTGCGGTAATTTCGTCGCCAGATCCGCCAGCAGCTCCGGTGAAAAAGCAAAGGACAGGGCTGCGTGCGGGTTTTCTTGGATGAGAGCTTGCAAAGCGGCTGCCCGTTGGGCAAGC
>WNGP01019753.1_pt1 | contig 11043 bp, 11 predicted proteins | sample 5407671 | NCBI WGS metagenome assembly WNGP01 (sample SAMN13153381, study PRJNA577476) | soil metagenome | isolation source: 40 cm soil or saprolite under Garry oak tree replicate 2 | place: USA:California | collected 2016-06-15
CAGTCGTCTGCGCGATGCTCCCCGATTCTGATGTTGTTGGTTTTGCGTTTGGCGTTTCGTACAGCGATATGCTTGGTCACAGAGGGCTGACGCATTCGTTCGCGTTTGCGTTTATTGTAGGCTGCGGGGCGGCATGGATCATGTCGCAAGGAACGCCGCGGGATCGAAAGACTTGGTTCATATTCATCATCTACTTCTTCATCGTGACGGCTTCGCACGGCTTGCTCGACGCGATGACTAATGGCGGCTTGGGCGTCGCGTTCTTTGCGCCATTCTCGAATACCCGCTACTTCTTTCCTTGGCGCCCAATCGAAGTTTCGCCGCTGGGCCTTGACGTGTTCTTCAGTTCCCCATTCCCGGTGCTCTGGAGCGAGCTCAAATGGATTTGGGTCCCCTCGGCTCTGGTCGTCAGTGCGTCGCAAATCGTCCGGTCAATTATCAAGAGGTGAACAGCGGGCGTTGAGTACCAACTTGCGTTACAGAACCGCGAGCGGTAGCGACCGGCCTTTCGCTCGCGCTGACTCCTTAACTGGCAAGGGCCGGTCGCTACCGCTCGCGGTTCTGTAACGTTTGTGGTAAATCTCTACGCCATGAAACCACCACGACTGTTGTTTTCGATGCTGCCTTCCCTTCTCGTTCTCACATTCATCGCTTCAGCAATTCCGATTGGCGCGCAGCGCACGACGCAATCAGCTCAAGGCAGATCGGCCCGCTCACCTCGCAACGAAGCGCTGTGGAAGCGCTGTGGCAGAGAGCCCTCGCGATTCAGCGGCGTGCGATCGTAATTGACACGCACAACGACGTCACGACGCCGATGACCAATGACGATTACGATCTTGGCGGGTCGCCGCCGACGCCTTATCGCACGAGTATCGAACGCATGAAGAAGGGCGGATTGAACGCCGAGTTCTTTTCGCTTTATATCAAACCCTCGTATGTCGCGCACGGCGGCGCAGCGCGGCGCACGCTGGACATGATCGATTCCGTCTATCGCGCGGTTGAGCGGCATCCGAACGACTTGATGTTCGCGACTACCTCGACCGACATTCGACGCGCGAAAGCCCAAGGTAAGATTGCCTGCTTGATGGGCATCGAAGGCGGGCACGCGATCGAAAATTCTCTGCCGACGCTGCGCGAGTTCTACCGGCTCGGCGTGCGTTATATGACCTTGACGTGGAACAACACGAACGATTGGGCGGATGCGGCCCGCGGCGAAAAGAAACACAACGGCCTTAGCGATTTTGGCAAGGAAGTCGTGCGCGAGATGAATCGGCTCGGAATGCTGGTCGATGTCTCGCACGTTTCCGACAAAACGATGAGCGACGCACTCGATGTTTCGAAAGCTCCGATCTTCGCCTCGCATTCATCGGCGCGCGCGCTCAGCAACGTGCCGCGAAACATTCCCGACGATCTACTGAAACGCATTGCCAAGAATGGCGGCGTCGTGCAAGTAAACTTCTACAGTCTCTTTGTCGATCAGAAAACTGTCGCGCCGCAAGCCGATGAGCGTGACAAGCGTCTGAGAGCGCAGCAGGATGCGTTGACGTCGAAGTATGCCGACGATCCCGAACGACTATCAGAAGAAAGCGACAAGCTGGAAGCCGCGAACCCTTTGCCGCCCCTGCCACTCTCGAAATTGATCGATCACATCGATCACATTGTGAAGGTCGCGGGCATCGATCATGTCGGTCTCGGCGCGGACTTTGACGGCGCGAACGATTTTCCCGAAGGCGCGCGCGATGTTTCGATGCTGCCGAATATTACTTACGAGTTATTAAAGCGCGGCTACAGCGAACAGGATATTCGCAAGATCCTCGGTGAGAATTTTCTGCGCGTGTTGGCGAAAGCTGAATTAGTGGCGCGCCAGATGAGCCGATCGATTAGCGGCGGCGGCAGCACTCGACGAATTAATAAATGATTTTCTTTTCAGAAGATCAAACGTGAGCCTTCGGTGTGGACAGCACCACTCTTAGCGTCTCGTCTCTTGCTCGCGACGCCGATAGTCCGGATTCCGGCGAATGCTTCCCATCTCGTCCCATTGACGGCCTTGCCGAGAGGGGTCCTCGTCAGGCCGCCTGCTGCCAACGGCTTGATCTTCTTTTTGACCGCGTCCGGGCATCTGATGACCGCCTTGCTGGCGCAAGCCTTTCTGCTGTCTCTTCTTTTCCATGATTTCAAGTCCCTCCATTAATTTGTTTCTGGCTCGTCGGGATAAATGCGAATCACTCAGCCCCTAGTCAATCATCATGCCAGCCTGAAAGTGAATTGAGACTCAGAAAAAGCGGAAGCGCTTGCCATTGATCAGTTAATTAAAATGATACAGGGCGCATAGAAGCAGAACAGATAATGACAGGAGGCAGAAGGCAGGACGCAGCCGGCAGGAAAACGATTCCGTTTCACTTGAATGCATCAGCGTAATCTGCATAATCTGTGGATGAAGATGCACGCCGGAGTCTACATACACATTCCCTTCTGTCGTTCACGTTGCTCTTACTGCGACTTTGCGACGGGCATGTACGAAAGCGAATTGGCCGCGCGCTATGTTCAGGCAGTGGCAACCGAGATCACCGCCGGGCGCGAAGTTGAGCAGCCTAGCGATGTCGATACGATCTATTTCGGTGGCGGAACTCCTTCGTTGCTGACGCCGGCGCAAATCGAACAGATTCTGAAAGCGGTCCGCGATCGATTCAAGGTGCTCGATGGCGCGGAAATGACAATCGAGTTGAATCCGGGAGATGGCGGCGGCATAAGTGCCGCGTCTAAACGGGAAAAGCTTCTGGAGTTTCGTCGCTGCGGGATCAATCGAGCCAGCTTTGGGGCGCAGACATTCGACGATCGTGAGCTGAAACAACTCGGGCGTACGCATTCTTCGAGCGATATTTACTCAACGTTCAATCATCTCCGCGAAGCCGGCTTTGAGAATATTAATTTCGATCTGATCGCGGGACTTCCGAACCAGACCATGAGGGGTTGGAAGCGAAACCTTGATCAAGCTTTGAAATTGCGGCCTGAGCATCTGTCACTCTATTTGCTTGACGTACACGAAGGCACGCCGCTCGCCGATCAGATCAAACGCGGCATGCGGCCCGCACCTGACGACGATCTTGCCGCGGAGATGTATCGCGTACTCATCGGCGAAGTTGTTGCCGCGGGTTACGAGCATTACGAGATCTCAAATTTCTGTTTGCCAGGATTTGAATCGCGGCACAACACGAAATACTGGACCGGAGCGCCTTACTACGGTTTTGGCTGTTCGGCGCATTCGTACGATGGCAGGCGGCTGCGTTGGAGTGACGAGCGCGATGCCGCGAATTATGTTGGACTGGTGGAACACGGAAAGTCGCCGATTGTTGAGCGCACGAATTTGAGCGATGAAGAGGCGCGTTCGGAGTCGATCTTTCTCGGTTTGCGTCTGATGCGCGGCGTCGATTTGCAGAGTCACCGCGCGCGGTTCGGTAAGGACTTGCGCCAAGAGCATGGCGGTGAACTCGACCGATTAGAAGAGGCCGGATTGATCAGAACTGATCGTGATGTACTTAAACTGACAATGCGCGGCGCACTGCTGTCGAATGAAGTATTTGCGGCGCTTGCATAAGCGGCTATGCCGCCCGATGTGCGGAAAGGCCTTGTCTTTCCGGCATCCTAATACATCAGTACTGCGCATCTTAAATCTGATGAATCAGCAATCCATCCCGCAGCTTCGGCTCGAACCACGTCGATTTCGGCGGCATTATCTCGCCGGCATCAGACACGCGCAGCAGATCATCAATCGTGGTCGGATAAAGCGAGAACGCCACGGCGGCCTTTCCTTCATTCACCAGTTTCTCCAGTTCACCCGTCCCGCGAATTCCGCCCACGAAATCGATTCGCTTATCGGTGCGCACGTCTTTGACGTCAAGAATCGGATCGAGCAGACGGGTCTGCAAAATGCTTACGTCGAGTGAATCAACTAGTCCTTCAGGTCGCGCCGCATCATTCGGTAGAGCCAAACCGTACCACTGAGCATCGAAATACATGCTCCACTCGCCACGCTGTTTCGGTGATGGCGAAGCACTTTCTGTCAATTCAAAACTTTCGCGCAGGCGTGCCAGAAACTCTGACCGCGACATGCCATTCAAATCGCGCACAATGCGGTTGTAAGGAAGAATTTGTAATTGGTTATCGGGAAATATAACGCAGAGGAAAAAGTTGTATTCTTCATTCCCGATAAAACCGAAGCCATGCTCCTTCAGTTCGGCGCGAGCGCGGCCGGCGCTGGCGGCTCGATGATGACCGTCGGCGATGTAGAGATAAGGAACTTCAGCAAAAGCTTCAACCAACGGCTGGTAATTGGGCACACGCCAGATGGTGTGACGAATGTCGTCGTTCGCCACAAAGTCGTAGAGCGGCGGATTTCTCGTGAGCGCATCGGCAACCAGAGAATCAATCCTCACCTCTCCCCGATAAGTTAGAAACACCGGGCCTGTCTGCGCGCGCAGCACCATGATGTGACGCGTGCGATCGTCTTCTTTGTCACGCCGAGTACGCTCGTGCTTGCGAATGATGTCGCGGTCGTACTCATCGACGGAACAGCAGGCGACGACGCCGATCTGCTCGTGGTCGCCCATAATCAACCGATAGAGATACAGACTCGGGGTTTCTTCGTCCTCAAGCGGGCATTCCTTGATGAGCTGTTCGAAATTTGCGAGCGCCTTCGCGTACACTTTATCGCTGTAGATCGGGGTGCCATCCGGTAAATCGATCTCGGAACGCGACACGTGTAGAAAGCTCCAAGGGTTTCCGGCGGCCAGCGCACGGGCTTCTTCAGTGTTCACGACATCGTAAGGAACCGCCGCAACCTGCGCCGCGCGATCGCCCTGCGGACGAAGGGCATTGAAAGGACGAATTGTGGCAACGTTGACTACTGTATAAAATCTAATTGATTGAGCGTGTGTAGACTAACCTGAGCGAAATCATTTGCAAAGCAGCAAGCTAAAGCTTGATCTCTAAACGCCGGCAACAGGTGTTCAGAGTTCAACCTTTAGGTTTGCTCTTTTTTGGAAACCAGAGCCCAGCTAAAGACTGAGGAATCTAAACTCGTCTTTCATCGTCAGCAGATGACTGATCCTAAGAACGACGCCAGCGAACTGCATCGGAGACTCCGCGATCTCGACGCAGAATTCGTGCGCCAAATGCGCGCGCGTGGGTTTGATCCCGCGCAGGCTGAAAACATTGCGTTGCCTTCAACCCTCGCCAGACTTTACGCTGAGCGCGAAAGAACCAAAACACAGCTTGAAGAATTAGAAGGTGGGAACAATGACTGAGATCGAGAGAATCCTTGATCAACTCAAACGCGCGTTTGAAGGCAACGCCTGGCATGGTCCCTCAGTGCGCGAGGCGCTCGAGGGAATTACCGCGGAGCAAGCGCATACACGGACGCTGCAAAATGCGCACAGCATCTGGGAGTTGGCACATCACATCGCCGTCTGGGAAAACGCCGTGCGTCGAAGGTTGGAAGGAGACCGCGCCCAAATCGCCTTGGCTTCGCCTGAGGACTGGCCGCCGGTAGGCGATCAGAGCGAAGCGGCCTGGGAACAGGCAAAGGCGGCGCTGGATCGCGGACATCGAGCGTTGTGCGATGCGATTGCGCGGGTGCCTGAATCAAGACTTGATGAGCCGATCCTGGAAGGCATGTCAACGGTTTATGTCACACTGCACGGGATAATTCAGCACGACCTCTACCACACCGGACAGATTTCGATGCTGAAGAAAGCGTAAGCTGATATCCGCAGATTACGCAGAAAAGGTAGACGAACACAGATACCCAGGCGTTTTCCAAGTCAAACACCTGAGGACAATTGGGCGGTTTGGAAAATAGAACAAAGAAGGTGTTGGCTGTTTTTCCTTTCCTTGTCTGTGTAATCTGCGCAATCTGCGGATAATCATGCCGGCACTCTCCCAAACTCCTTCAGCAGCGCGGCGCCGTTGGTGGCGACGATCCCGTTACGATTGTCGATCCGAATTCCGTTGTAGGTCAGCGGCTGCCCAAACAAATCAGTCGAGCGTCCGCCCGCCTCAGCCAAGATTATTTCCGGCGCGCACGTATCCCATTGCTTGGTGCTCGGCGAAAGATGCAGATAGAGGTCGGCTTTTTGCTCGGCAATCAAGCCGATCTTCACACCCACGGATCCGCGCCGCAATTCATCTTTGAAACGAAAGGCTTCGACGACCTGCTCCATCCGCGGGCTGCGGTGCGACCGGCTGGATGCCAGCACCATTTCGCCTGGTTGAGTTCGAGCTGAAACCAACATTCGCGTCCCCGGTTTGCCGGCCGCTTCAATCCAAGCTCCACCGTAGCGAACCGCGCGATAAAGAACGTCGCGCACGGGTTGATATACGACGCCGGCAACGCTCTCGCCTCGGACGGCGAGCCCGATTTGCACCGCGAAATCTCCGTCGCGAGCGATAAAGTTTTTCGTGCCGTCCATCGGATCGATCAACCACACGCGGTCCTTTGAAAGACGACGCTCAGTATCAGCAGATTCTTCCGCGAGAATGCCGTCATCCGGAAACTCTTCCCGCAGGCGGCCGACGATCAATTCGTTCGCCTCCCGATCCGCTGCGGTGACTTCTTCCAGTTCGTCCAATGCATTTACTTTTTGTTCGACCAGAAAGGAACTGTAATAGTGCGTCAGCATGATGCTGCCCGCCACCCGTGCGAGTTTGGTCGCCACTTCGATTTCGCGTTGATAATTCGATTCAGCCACGCGCTTCTTTGCAGATTGGCTACAAGCTAACACATCGCTCGTGATTGATCGAAGCGCCCTTGCTTGGCGTTCAATGGGCCGCGTATAGTCTTCGCTAAATTTCTATGGAGACCCGAACTGTCACCAACGCTGGCGCGACGCTGGAAGGAACGGCGCGCTATCGCGATCGTTTCAAAGACATCGCGGCAGATCATTTTCGTCAGGCTCAAGATCTCTGGCTGTCGTCGATTGGCATTGGTACGTATCTGGGCGAAGCCGATGAAGAAAGCGATCGTCGTTATGCGGAGGCGATTGTGTGCGCGGTCGAGTTGGGCGTGAACGTGATTGACACCGCGGCCAACTATCGCTTTCAGAGAAGCGAGCGATCGGTTGGCGCGGCGCTGAAAGAATTGCTCGCACGAGGATTTGGGCGCGATGAAATTGTCGTTTGCACCAAGGGCGGCTATTTGCCGTTTGACGGCGCGCCGCCGCGAGACGTACGGCAATACATCGAAGAAACCTTTGTGCGACCCGGAATTGCGAGCTTCGCCGATATCGCCGGCGGCGCGCACTGCATGACGCCAGGCTACTTGCAGAATCAGCTTCGACAGTCGCTGCAAAACATGGGACTTGATGGTGTCGACGTTTACTACGTGCACAATCCGGAGTCGCAACTGTCGTCGGTTTCGCCGGAAGAGTTTTCGAAGCGTTTGCGCAACGCGTTTGAGTTTCTGGAGCAGAGTGTAGTTGAAGGCCAAATCAAGAATTACGGCGTGGCTACGTGGAATGGCTTTCGCGCCGAACCTGACGCGCGCGAGTATCATTCGTTGGAGCAGATGGTTGAAGTCGCGCGCGAAGTTGGCGGCGATGATCACCACTTTCGGTTTATTCAATTGCCCTTCAATCTCGCGATGCCCGAAGCGCTGTTCTTTCAGAATCAGCAACTGGGTGATGAATATGTAAGCGTGCTGGAAGCCGCCGAAGCGTTTGGGGTAACGTCAATCGCCAGTGGATCGATCTTGCAGGGCCAGGTATCGCGCGGCTTGCCGGAAGCGATTCGGGAACCGCTGGGCTCGCTTGCCACAGACGCACAAACGGGTATTCAATTTGTGCGCTCGGCACCGGGAATTGCGACGGCGTTGGTCGGCATGAGTCGTATGGCGCACGTCGAAGAGAATTTGCAGCTTGTGAGTATTCCGCGGGCGCGGGAAGAAGATTTGATAAGCGTGTTTGATCAGGAGGAGTGAAGATATGTTAACCGCAGAGGGCACAGAGGTCTTCGCAGAGGTCGCCGAGGAAAACCAACTCTGCGTTCCTCTGTGAAATCCTCTGTGTCCTCTGCGGTTAGATCGGTGCAAGTTATGCGCGTTCTAATTGCTGACAAATTCGAACAATCAGGCCGTGATTGCTTGCAAGCGTTGGGCGCTGAAATTTCCTTTCAGCCTGATCTAAAAGACGCTGCACTCGTCGAGGCAATCGCGCAGCAGCAGCCTGATGTGTTGATCGTGCGCGGAACAAAGGTCACTGAAGCGATGCTGGCCGCGGCGCCTTTGAAATTGGTGGTGCGCGCGGGCGCTGGTTACAACACAATCGACGTGGCGGCGGCATCGCGGCGGGGGATTTACGTGGCGAATTGTCCGGGGAAAAATTCAATCGCGGTCGCGGAGTTGGCGTTCGCTTTGATTCTCGCGCTCGATCGCCGCGTCTCCGACAACGTGATCGCTTTGCGCGCCGGCCAGTGGAACAAAAAAGAATTCTCGAAAGCGCGCGGATTATTTGGCCGCACGCTGGGGCTGGTTGGGGTCGGCAAGATTGGCCGGGAGATGATTCCACGAGCGCGCGCATTCGGTATGCCGGTTGTCGCTTGGAGTCGCAGTCTCACCGACGAAAAAGCTGCCGTATTGGGAGTAGAACGAAGGGACTCGCCACCTGACGTCGCCCGAGAGGCAGATGTAGTCAGCGTGCACGTGGCTTTGAAACCCGAGACGCGAATGTTAATCGGTCCGGATTTCTTTCAGGCGATGAAGGTTGGCGCCTACTTCATCAACACGTCGCGCGGCGAAGTTGTCGATCAATCGGCACTGGTCGAAGCGATTCATTCGAAGGCAATCCGCGCCGGCCTTGATGTGTTCTCGATCGAACCAACTTCAGCCGTCGCTGAGTTCACGGACCCGATCGCTAAGGAAGCAAGCGTGTACGGAACACATCATATCGGCGCTTCGACCGAACAGGCGCAGGAGGCAATCGCCGCCGAGACCGTGCGTATCATTCAATCATTCAAAGAAACCGGTCAGGTGCCGAACGTGGTGAACCTCGCGCGACGGACTCCCGCCACGCATCGCCTGGTCGTGCGCCATCGCGATCGCCCAGGCGTGCTGGCCCAAGTGCTGGACGCAATCAAAGTCGAACAGATCAATGTGCAGGAGATGGAGAACATCGTCTTCGAGGGAGCCGAAGCCGCGGTGGCGCGCATAAATTTGGATAAGGCGCCTGCGGCCGCAACGCTCGATCGGTTGCGCGATGGGAATGCCGACATTATCGAGCTGAACGTTTTGGAAATCAGTTAGCTTCGGGTGATTCAGTGGTCCACAAGTCAATCCATCTTCGTTACGCGATCATGTGGTTGATGCTAACCACAATGTCATCGGCTGTGCGCGGGCAGCAGTCCGAAAGCCCACGCCCCGCCTTGCAGAATAGCTGTCAGCAAATCGCGGTAATGGGAGCAGTGCGGAACCCAAGCCGTCTGGATGTGCCATCGAGTATGCGACTGTTCGACATACTTGCGCGAGTTGGCGGACCGACCGAGCGCGCTGGAAAAATCATTCGTGTAGTTCACTCATGCAAATGTGAGCGATGTAGCCAGGAAGAGAAGGCAAAGGAAGTTCACGAATACAGCCTGGCCGAAGTTCTGCGAGGACGTGAAAGTGAGAATCCCAAAGTGAATCCAGGTGACATCGTGGTGGTGCCAGAAACCGAACTAGTCTACGTCATGGGAAATGCGCGCCGACTAACGAATATCGTTTTTCGCGAAGGACTGCATGTAAGTCAAGCAATTGCCATGGCTGGCGGAACCGGGAGCAGCGACGATCGTACGACGATACGAATCCATCGAGTTTCATCGGACAAAGGTTATCAGAATCTGTTTGCCGTTAGCCTCAAAGCTATTCAGGAAGGTCGTGCTGAAGATGTTCTGCTTCAGCCGAGGGATTTTGTTACAGTCTCCGATGTGCAGGGCAGTTCTTTGTCTCCGCTAATCGGCTATCCGACGATAATCAGGGATCCACCACTAATCCCGCGCGATTACAGAGTGATCTGCAATCTGCCACAATTCAAAGATCTACAGCCCAAAGTCTGCCAATTCGTTCCATGAACACCACACTTATCACCGGCGCGTCTTCAGGAATCGGCGAAGCCTTTGCCCGCAAGCTGGCGGCGCGCGGGCACAATCTGCTGCTGGTGGCGCGGACGGAAGAGAAGCTGGTGATGCTTTGCAGCGAACTGGGGCGCAGCAAGAGCATTCGCGCGCAGTACGTGGCGATGGATTTATCAGAGCCTGACGCGCCAGCGCGACTGTTTGAAGAAACGCAGCAACGCGATCTGCAAATAGATTTCTTAATCAACAATGCCGGCTTTGGATCGATGGGTGATTTTGCGAAACTCGATCTCGAACGCGAGTTGAACATGATCGACTTGAACATCGGAGCGCTGGTAGAGTTGACACATCGATTTCTTCAGCCCATGAGAGAGAGACGGAGCGGCAGGATTATCAACGTCGCTTCGACCGCAGGTTTTCAGGCGGTGCCTTTCATGACTACCTACGCCGCGACGAAGGCTTTCGTGCTTTCTTTCTCGGAAGCGTTGTGGGAAGAGAGCCGGCCTTACGGAATTAGAGTGATGGCGCTTTGCCCGGGCGTGACTGATACAAATTTCTTCGCCGCCTCAAGGATGGAAAGACCGCCGGCGCGCATTTCGCAAACACCGGAAGAAGTAGTAGAAACGGCTCTCCGAGCGCTGAGACGCGGCAAGAGTAGCGTTATTTCAGGGTGGACGAACTTCGTCATGGTTGAGAGTGAGCGGCTGGTGCCGCGCTCGCTGATTCTGCGTGCGGTAGGTGCAGTGTTACGATCGCATACGGAGAAAGGATGACCATTTGGAGTGCGCCGGCAGAGCGTAGCGGCGACGGCGCTTTGGATTGTTCTAAGGTTCGGCGCTCAAAACTGCAGCAGCAAATCCGATCCAAAGCGCCGTCGCCGCTACGCTCTGCCGGCGCACTCCAAAAACCAAACTTATGACTGAACGAATTCTTAACTTCAGCGCG
>WNGP01008724.1_pt1 | contig 11039 bp, 8 predicted proteins | sample 5407671 | NCBI WGS metagenome assembly WNGP01 (sample SAMN13153381, study PRJNA577476) | soil metagenome | isolation source: 40 cm soil or saprolite under Garry oak tree replicate 2 | place: USA:California | collected 2016-06-15
GGTGCAGCAGGAGCTCTGGTCGCCCGGCTACTACTCCCACAAAAACGTGATCGGCGATCGGACCGTCATCAGCACCGCGACGCAAGAGAAGAGGCAGACGATCCAGCGCCGCTACTACGTCCCCAACAACACGGCGCTAATCCTGTCGGGCGACCTCACGCCGGAGCGGGGGTTCGCGCTCGCGGAGCAGGTGTTCGGCGACTGGCCCAAAGGGGACGACCCGTTTGCCACGCCGGCCCCGAACCCGCCCCCGCTCACGCAGTCCAAGGCCGTGATCATCGAGAAGCCCGTCAATTCGGTGACGCTGGCGATCTTCTGGCAGGGGCCGAGCGTGAGCGGGGACCCCGGGGCGACGTACGCGGCCGACGTCTTCTCCACCGTGCTCCAGAACGAGACGGGCCGGTTTTACAAGCGTCTCGTCGGAAGCGGCCTCGCGTTCTCGGCGAACCTCTTCTACTACACGCAAGATCACGTCGGGCCGATCAGCGTGTTCGCGCAGACGGCGCCGGACAAGCTGCTCGCGCTGCGCCGCGCCATCCTGGAGGAGATCGCGCACTTCGGCGACTCGGATTACGTCACCCCCGAGCAGCTGGCCGCCGCGCGCAACCAGGTGGCCGTGCAGGGGACGTACGAGCGGGAGCAGCCGAGCGGTCTCGCGCACACGGTGGGGTTCTGGTGGGCCGTCGCCGGCCTCGACTACTACCTCGGCTACCGGCCGCGGATGCAGGCGGTCACCCGGGCGGACATCGCCGCCTACGCACGCCGCTACCTCATCGGGAAGCCCCACGTGACCGGCGTGCTGATCGCTCCGGCCGCCCGTGCCGGCCTCAACCTGACGCCGGACGCGCTGCTCGCCGGGGAGGCCGTGCCATGACGCGCGCGCCCACGCTCGTCGCCGCGGCCCTGCTCGCAGCGGCGCGGCTCGTCGCCCAGCAGACCACCGTCGCCGAGTTCCGGGCCGGCGGCGTGCCGGTGATTTTCAAGGCGGTGCCGGGGAACGAGGTCATCGCCGTCCGGCTGTACCTGAAGGGCGGCAGCGGCAACCTCACGCCGGCCGCCGCCGGAGTCGAGCGGGTCATCGGCGCCCTCGCGCCGCACGGCACGGAGAAGTACACCAAGGACCAGCTCGCCGCCGGTGCAGCGCGGACGGGCGCCGAGCTGGGCGCCGAGACGACGCGCGATTACTCGGTGTTCACGCTCCGGGCCGTGCGCGACTACTGGGACGAGTCGTGGGATCTCTTCGTCCAGGCGACGCTCCATCCGACGTTCCCCGAGAGCGAGCTCGCCCTGGTGCGCGCCCAGATCGTGAACGACCTGCGGCAGCGCGGCGACAATCCCGACGCGCTGCTCCGCTGGCTGGGGGACAGCCTGTTCTACGCCGGGCATCCCTATGGCGTCGATCCCGACGGGACCGTGGAAGCCGTGAGCGGCCTGACCCGGGACGACCTCGTCCGGCGTCATCGCGAGCGGATGACCAAGGAGAATCTCCTCCTGGTCGTCGTCGGCAACGTGTCGCGGGCGGATCTTGAGGCGAAGGTCGCCGCGGCGTTCGGCCCGTTGCCGGGGAAGGGGGGTCGGGCGGCGTCCCTGCCTCCCCTCCCGGCCCGGCCGGCGGCCCTGGCGCTCGTCGCGCGCGACCTGCCGACGAACTACGTGATCGGTCTGTTCGCCGCGCCGGCAGCGGCGGACGGCGACTACGCGGCGCTGCGTGTCGCGATCGACATCCTGTCGAAGCGGCTGTTCGAAGAGGTGCGCACGAAGCGCAACCTGTCGTACGCGCCGTTCGCCGCGGTGAACAACGAGCGCCTGAACAGCGGTTTTCTCTACGTGACGGCGGTCCAGCCCGACACCGCGCTGAAGGTGATGCGGCACGAGGTCGAGCGGCTGAAGAGCGAGCCAATCCCGCCGCACCGCGTGGCGGAGTCGGTCAACGGCTTTCTGACGGGCTATTTCCTCCGGCAGGAAGCCAACATGGACCAGGCGGCGGCGCTGGGGAGCTACGAGGTGCTGGGCGGCGGCTGGCGCCGGGCCGACACGTTCATCGCCCGGGTGCGCGCGGTCGGGCCGGCCGATGTGCAGCGCGTGGCGCGCAAGTACCTTCACGATCTCCGGTTCGCGGTGGTCGGCGACAGCACCAAGATCGATCGGGCGCTGTTCACCTCGCTGTGATGCGTCCCCCCTCCTTCAGCCTCGCCGCGCTCCTCGCCCTCGCCGCTTGCGACACCGGAGGCGGCCCCGCGCCGCCCATGGGGTCGAGGCTCCGGGTGCTCGAGACGATCCCCGGAGCCGCCTTCCGGCTGAGCGTGGACGGCAGGGTGGTGAACGCGAACTTCCACTTCGGCACGCTCACCCCCGCGATCGTCGTCCTGCCGGGCCAGCACACGCTGTTCGGGCAGTCCCTGTCCGACACCTCGTCGTTCGATTGGGTGCTGGCAGCCGCGGACAGCGTGAACTACATCGTCTTCGTGACGGACACGACCGGGTCGTCGGGCGCGGTTATCGCGTCGGGCGTGGCCTCAGATAGCGGCCCCGGTCCGGCCGCCGGTCAGGCGGCGCTGCGCGTGGCGGATTTCTCGAAAGTCGCGGGGCTCGTGGCGCACTTCTCGGAGGCGGGTGGCGCCGGGTCGGTACCGGTATCGTCGTTTTTCTTCCGCGCGGTGTCGGATTTCACCGACGTCCCGCCGGGCGACTGGTGGCTCGTGGTGTCCCACTCGAGCATGCCAGACACGGTACTCCTGGCCGGGCCAGTCTCCGTCGTGGCGGGGCAGGCCCGCACGGTGGCCGTGCTCGACTCGGCCGGCGGGCCGCTCACCTGGCGGCTGGTGCCGGACCGAAACTAGTCGCCCCCGGGCCCGGGCGTGTAGCTTTCAGGCCCATGAGCGGCCCGTATCGCTATCCGGACAGCAACGTCTTCTACCGCAAGCTGGGGCGCTCCTACCCGCGGATCGTGCGCGGGGAGGGATGTTGGCTCGTCGACGAGGAGGGCAAGCGCTACCTCGACGCGGTGGGAGGCGCCTACGTAGCCAACGTGGGCCACTCGAACCCCGAGGTCGCCGAGGCCATCGCACGGCAGGCGCGCGAGTTCGGCTACCTCTCGGCGACGGCGTTCACCCACGGCCCGGTGGAAGAGCTCGCCCGCGAGCTCGCCACCACCCTGCCCGGCAACCTCGACAAACTGTACTTCCTTTCGAGCGGCTCGGAGGCGGTCGAGGCCGCCCTGAAGCTGGCGCGGCAGTACTGGATCGAAGCCGGGAAGCCGCGCAAGCACCGCATCATCGCCCTCGCGCCGTCGTACCACGGCAACACCCTGCTCGCCCTCTCGGCGTCGGCGCGCGAGCCGTACAAGCTGCCGTTCCGCGAGTGGCTCGTGGACGTGGCGCGGATCCCGGCACCGTACCCGTACCGTTGCGAGTGCCGGGGCGAGGACGCGGCGTGCCCGACGTGCAGCGGCGCCGCGCTCGAAGCCGCGATCCGGCGGCTCGGCGCCGACACGGTGGCGGCGTTCATTGCCGAGCCGGTGGGCGGATCGTCCACGGGGGCCTCGACGCCGCGCTCCGACTACTTCCGACGGATCCGCGAGATCTGCGACCGGTACGAGGTGCTGTTCGTCGCGGACGAGATCCTGTGCGGCGCGGGCCGCACCGGTACATGGTGGGCGATCGAGTCGTACGGCGTAACGCCCGACATCATGACGCTGGGCAAGGGCATCTCGGGGGGTTACGCCGCGCTGTCGGCCGTGGCCACGTCAGAGCGGATCGTGGACGCCATCGCCCGCGGCTCCGGGAGCTTCCTCCACGCCCAGACGTTCTCGTTCCACCCCGTGGGCTGCGCCGCGGGGCTCGCCGCGGTTCGGCTGATCAAACAGCGCAAGCTGGTCGAGCGGTGCGCCCAGCTGGGCGTCGTGCTGCAGCGGCGACTCGCCGCGCTCAAGCCGCTGCCCCACGTGGGCGACGTGCGCGGGCGCGGGCTGCTCGCGGGGATCGAGTTCGTCGAAGACAAAGTCACGCGGTCCCCCTTCCCGCGCGCCGCGAAGTTCGCGGAGGCGTCCACCGTGAGCCGTTGCACGATCTCGTCGATCTCCTGCTCCGTGACGATGAACGGCGATCTCGTGATGGTAGCGCCGCCGTTCATCGTCACGGAGCAGGAGATCGACGAGATCGTGCAACGGCTCACGGTGGCGTTGGAGGCGACGGTGAGCAAGGTCGTCAGTCATCAAGTGGAGCGCCCGTGACCGCCACGGCATCCCCACAGTCCAAGGTCACCTACACCTCCGCCAACGTCGACTGGGAGCTGTTTCACCGCCAGTTCGACGAGGCGCTGGCGCGCGTCCGGGCGCAGCTCGGCCGGGACCATCCCCTGTACATCGCGGGCGACGCGGTCGGGCAGGAGACCGGAGCGCCCCTCGTGGACACGTCGCCGATCGACACCAGCGTCGTGCTGGGGCGGTTCGCCGCGGCGACCGCGCCGCAGGTGGACCGCGCGGTGGCGGCGGCGCGGGCGGCCCAGCCCGCGTGGCTGCACCGCGGCTGGCGCGACCGTGTGGCGACGCTCCGCAAGGCGGCGGGCCTGATCCGCGACCGCAAGTTCGAGCTGGCCGCGATCATGAGCCTCGAGGTCGGGAAGAGCCGGCTCGAGGCGATGGGCGACGCCGAAGAGTCGGCCGATCTGATCGACTACTACTGCCAGCAGGTGGAGGACGCGAACGGGTTCGTGCGCCCCATGGCGCGCGTGACGCCCGTGGAGCGGAACACCGACGTGCTCCGCCCCTACGGCGTGTTCGCCTGCATCGCGCCCTTCAACTTCCCGCTTGCGCTGTCGACGGGGATGTCCGCGGCGGCGCTCGTCGCCGGCAACACCGTGGTGTACAAGCCGGCCGAAGACGCGCCCTGGACCGGCCTCGAGCTGTACGAGGTGTATCGCGACGCGGGGGTGCCGGCCGGCGCCTTCAACTATCTCCCGGGCACGGGCGAGGAGACGGGCGAGGCCCTGTGGCACCACCCCGGCGTGGACGGCGTGGTGTTCACGGGATCGAAGGCGGTCGGGATGCGCATCTTCAAAGGCTTGTCGCAGCAGTGGATCAAGCCGTGCCTGCTCGAGATGGGCGGGAAGAACGCGGCCGTCGTGATGGACAGCGCCGATCTCGACGCCGCGGCGGAAGGGGTGATGCGCTCGGCCTTCGGGCTGCAGAATCAGAAGTGCAGCGCCACGTCGCGCGTCTACGTACACCGCCGGGTCAAGGCGCCGTTCCTCGAGAAGCTGCTCGCGAAGACGAAAGCGATCACCCTGGGGGATCCGACCGAGCGCGACGTGTTTTTCGGACCTGTGATCAACCGCGAGGCCGTGGCGCGCTTCGAGCGCGCCGCGGCGCAAGCCGAACGGGAGGGGCGGATCCTGCTCGGCGGCGCCCGGTTGACGGGGGGCGTGTTCGACCGCGGCCACTACGTGGCGCCCACCATCGTCGAGCTGCCGCTCGCGTCGTCGCTGTTCTTCGAGGAGCTGTTCGTGCCGTTGCTCTCGATCGGCGAGGTGTCGGGGCTCGACCAGGCCATCACCGAGACCAACAAGGCGGAGTACGGGCTCACGGCGGGCATCTTTTCGACCAGGCCCGAGGACATCGAGCGCTTCTTCAACGAGATCGAGGCGGGCGTTTGCTACGTGAATAAGCGGACGGGCGCCACCACGGGCGCCTGGCCGGGGGCGCAGCCGTTCACCGGCTGGAAGGGATCGGGGTCGAGTGGCAAGGGTGGGTGCGGGCCGTACTACGTCGCGCAGTTCATGCGGGAGCAGAGCCGGACCGTCATCGAGGAGTCGCGATGAAGCGGGACTATCCGCGGATCGTCGTGCCGCCACCGGGCCCGAAGGCGCAGGCGGTCGTCGAGCGGCAGGACCGCTGGGCCTCGACATCCTACCCGAAGGAGTACCCGCTCGTCGTCGCGCGCGGGGAGGGCGCCGTGGTCGAGGACGTGGACGGGAACCGCTATCTCGACTTCATGGCGGGGATCGCCGTCGCGTCGACCGGGTACGGTCACCCGCAGGTCGTGCGCGCCGTGCAGGAGGCGGCGGGGCGGTTCTTCCACATCTGCGGCAGCGACTTCTACTACGAGAGCTTCGCGGCGTTGTGCGAGCGGCTCGCGGCGCTGGCGCCGGGCCCGAGCAAGAAGCGGGTGTTCCTCACGAACTCGGGCACCGAGGCCGTCGAGGGCGCGATCAAGCTGGCGCGCCACTCGACCGGGCGACCGGCGCTGATCGCGTTCACGGGCGCCTTCCACGGCCGCACCATGGGCGGCCTCAGCCTCACGGCCTCGAAGGCGGTGCAGCGGGCCGGTTTCGCGCCGTTCCTCCCCGAGGTGTACCACGTGCCCTACGGCTATCGCTATCGCTGCGACTTCTGTCGCGGCGAGCCCGCCTGCACGATGCGGTGCGTCTCGTCCATCGAGGACGATCTGTTCGCCAAACGGCTCGATCCCAAGGGCGTGGCGGCCATCTTCGTCGAGCCGATCCAGGGTGAGGGCGGCTATGTCGTGCCACCGCCCGGGTACCTCACGGCACTGCGCGAGCTGTGCGACCGCTACGGCATCCTGCTCGTGTGCGACGAGGTCCAAAGCGGCATCGGGCGGACCGGACGCATGTTCGCCTGCGAGTACGAGGGGATCGAGCCCGACATCCTGCTCGCGGCGAAGGGCCTCGGCAGCGGCATGCCGATCGGCGCGATCATCGCGAAGGAGTCGATCATGAAATGGCAGCCGGGCGCGCACGGCAGCACGTTCGGCGGCAACCCCGTGTGCTGCGCCGCGGCGCTCGCCACGCTGGACGTCGTGGAGCGCGAGCTGCTGCCCAAAGTCGCGCCGCTGGGCGAGCGATTACTCGCGGGCGCGCAACGCCTGCAGCAGAAGTACGCGGGCGTCGGCGAGGTGCGTGGCCGCGGCCTGATGATCGGCGTCGAGTTCGTCAAGGATCGCCAGACCCGCGAGCCGGCGCCCGAGATCCCCCACGAGCTGGTGGAACGGGCGTTCAAGCGGGGCCTGTTGCTGCTCGGCGCCGGGAAGAGCTCGCTCCGCCTCGCCCCGCCCCTGGTGATCGACGACTACGACGTGGACACGGCGCTGGGGATCATTGACGCGTGCCTGCGGGAGATGACCGACTAACGAACTCCAAGGTGATGCCGATGCGGGAGGCGATCGCCCGCTTCGTGCACGATGGCGACACGGTCGTCATCGAGGGGTTCACGCACCTCATCTGTTTCGCCGCGGGCCACGAGATCATCCGCCAGGGCCGGCGCGATCTCACGCTCGCCCGCCTCACCCCGGACCTGATCTACGATCAGATGATCGCCGCGGGCTGCGCCCGGAAGCTCGTCTTCTCGTGGGCCGGCAACCCTGGCGTCGGGTCACTACACGCCTTTCGACGCGCCGTGGAGCGGCAGGGCGCCGCGCCGCTGGAGCTAGAGGAATACTCCCACTTCGGCATGGTCGCGCGCCTTTCGGCGGGTGCCGCGCGGCTGCCGTTCTGGCCGCTCAAGGACTACATGGGGACCGACCTGCCGGCCGCGAACCCGCGCATCCGGAGCGTGGCGTGCCCCTATACCGGCGAGCGGCTCGCGACGGTGCCGGCGCTGAACCCCGACGTGACGGTCGTCCACGCGCAGCGCGCCGACGTCGCGGGCAATACGCAGATCTGGGGCCTCGTGGGCGTGCAACAGGAGGCGGCCTTCGCCTCGACGCGCGTGATCGTGGTCGTGGAAGAGCTCGTGGATGAAGCGGTGATCCGGTCCGACCCGAACCGGACGCTCATCCCGGGGATGATCGTGGACGCCGTGGTGGTGGAGCCGTGGGGCGCGCACCCGTCGTACGCCCAGGGCTATTACGACCGCGACAACGATTTCTACGTGGCATGGGAGGGGATCTCGCGCGATCCCGGGCGGCTCGAGGGCTACCTCGAGGAGTACGTCCGCGGCGTCCCCGACCGCGCGGCGTACATGGCGAAACAGCCGTCGTTGGTCGCCAGGCTCAAGGCGCAGGAACGCTACTCGAGCGGGGTGAACTACGGCTTCTAAACCGGCGTACACGCCCGCGGAAATGATGGCCGCCGTCGCCGCGCGGGAGCTCGCGGACGGCGAGGTCGTGTTCGTCGGCATCGGCCTCCCGAACCTGGCGTGCAATCTGGCGCGCCGGACGCACGCCCCCCACCTGGTGTTGATCTACGAATCGGGCGCCGTGGGCGCGGTCCCGGAGCGGCTGCCCGTCTCGATCGGCGATCCGGCGCTCGTCACCGGCTCGCTCATGGTGTGCGGCATGGCGGGGGTGTTCCAGCTGATGCTCCAGAACGGCCGCATCGAGGTGCACGACAGTGATCGGGCCCTACGAGCGGCCGGCGGTGCGCCTCCCGGGGTCGGGTGGCGCCGCCGAGATCGCGATCCACGCGAAACGCACCCTCATCGTCTCGAAGCTCAATCCACGCGCGTTCCCGGAGCGGGTGGACTTCATCACGAGCCCGGGGCAGCGCCCCGACGGCAAGCGCCGTCGGGAGCTGGGGATGCCCGGGGCCGGGCCGGTGAAGGTGATCACCGACCAGGCGATCCTCGAGGCGGACGAGGAGAGCGGCGAGATGATGCTCGCGGCGCTGTATCCCGGCGTCGAGCCTGCGGACGTGCAGGCCGGCGTGGGATGGCCGCTGCGCCGTCACCCCCGGCTCCGCGAGGTGGCGCCGCCGAGCGAGACGGAGCTGCGGCTGCTGCGAGAGGTGCTCGACCCCGGGAAGCTGTATCTGAAGGGATGAAGCGCGTCGTCGCAGTCGCACTCTTCTGCTGCGGCGTCGCGCCCTCGTTTGCCCAGCGCGCCCCGGTGCTCCGGCAAGTCGCCCTGCCACACGCCTACTACTGGCGCGAGATGTACGTCCCTCAGGTGACGAGCGGCCCCAGCGCCGTGACGTGGTCGCCCGACGGTGCGGAGCTCATCTACTCGATGCAGGGATCGCTGTGGCGCCAGCAGATCGGCTCCACGGTCGCCCGGCAGCTCACGAGCGGGCCGGGCTAAGACTACCAGCCGGACTGGTCCCCCGATGGTCGGTTCGTGGTGTTCGCGCGCTACGCGAGCGACGCGATCGAGCTCGAGCTGCTCGACCTCGCCTCCGGCGCCGTGCGGTCGCTCACGAGGAACGGAGCCGTGAACGTCGAGCCGCGCTGGTCCCCCGACGGGTCGCGGGCTGCGTTCGTGTCCTCTGTTTACAACCGGCGTTGGCACGTCTTCACGGTGATACCCGCCAGCGGCGAGATCACCCGGCTCACGGAAGACAACGACTCCCGGCTGCCGCGCTACTACTACTCCCGGTGGGACCACTATATCTCGCCCACGTGGTCCCCGGACGGGCGCGAGCTGCTGGTCGTATCGAACCGCGGGCATATCCACGGGACGGGTGGATTCTGGCGCATGGACGCCACTCCCGGCGCGCCGCTGCGCGAGATGCGCTACGAGGAGACGACGTGGAAGGCGCGCCCCGACTGGTCTCCCGACGGCACCCGCGTCGTGTACAGCTCCTACCTCGGCCGCCAGTGGAATCAACTGTGGCTCATGACCGCCGACGGGGGGGACGTGTTTCCCCTCACCTACGGCGAGTTCGACGCCACGGCGCCGCGCTGGTCGCGCGACGGCCGTCATGTCGCCTACATCTCGAACGAGGGCGGGAACACGTCGCTCTGGATCCTAGACCTGCCGGGGGCGCGGAAGCAGCGGGTCGTCGTCAACGACCGGCGGTATCGCGAGCCGATGGGGAAGCTCCGGATCGTCATCGTGGATCGGGGCGGCCATGCGTTGGCCGCGCGGGTTTCGGTGAGCGGGCCCGACGGCCGGGCCTATGCCCCGGACGACGCGTGGCGCCACGCCGACGAGGCGTTCGATCGCGCCGAGCGCCCGTTCGAGTACTCCTATTTTCACACTGCGGGGACAGCCGACGTGACCGTTCCGGCTGGGGGGGGGGCACTACACATCGAGGTGTGGCACGGGCCGGAGGACCGCGTCGCACACGCCGACCTCACGGGCGGCTCCGCGCGCACCGTCACGCGACGCATCGTGGTCGAGCGGCTCGCCGACCTCCCGGCGCACGGGTGGTGGAGCGGCGACCTGCACGTGCACATGAATTATGGCGGCGCATACCGCAACACCCCGGCCCATCTCGCGTTCCAGGCACGCGCCGAGGACCTGCACGTCGTGGAAGCCCTGGTGGTGAACAAAGAACAGCGCATCCCCGACATCGCCTATTTCCGCACCGGTCCTGATCCCGTCTCCACGAGCCGCTTCCTGCTGATGCACGGCCAGGAGTACCACACGAGCTATTGGGGACACGCGGCCTTGCTCGGGCTCACCGACCACTACCTCCTCCCGGAGTACGCCGGGTATCCCAACACCGCCGCCGCGAGCCTCTCCCCGACCAACGCCGACGTCGCCGATCTGGCGCACGCCCAAGGGGCGTTGGTCGGCTACGTGCACCCGTTCGAAACGCCGCCTGACCCCGCCGACACGACCGAGCCGCTCACCCACGAGCTGCCGGCCGACGTGGCGCTGGGCAAGGTGGACTACGTCGAGGTGATGGGGTACTCGGACCATCTGGTGACATCGCAGGTCTGGTACCGGTTGCTGAACTGCGGCTTCCGGCTCCCCGCGGGGGCGGGGACCGACGCGTTCCCAAACTTTGCGTCGCTGCGGGGGCCTCCGGGCCTGGTGCGCGTCTACGTGAAGGCCGGTCCCACGCTCGATCACCGCCGCTGGCTGGCGGGGATCAAAGCGGGCCGGACGTTCGTGACGAACGCGCCGCTGCTCGAGTTCACGATCGCCGGTCACGACATCGGCGACGAGATCCGGCTGCCCGCCGGCGGCCGCCTCACCGCGCGGGTGAGCCTGCGGTCGAGCATCCCGGTGGATCACCTCGAGATCGTCGGCAACGGCCGGATCGTGGCGACCATCCCCCTCGCGGGCGCCCCTACGGCCGCGCACGCCACCGTATCGCTTGATGTGAGCCAGAGCGGCTGGTACGTGCTGCGGGCGTAC
>WNGP01017410.1_pt1 | contig 11038 bp, 7 predicted proteins | sample 5407671 | NCBI WGS metagenome assembly WNGP01 (sample SAMN13153381, study PRJNA577476) | soil metagenome | isolation source: 40 cm soil or saprolite under Garry oak tree replicate 2 | place: USA:California | collected 2016-06-15
AGCTCCCACGGTTCCTTCGGCGCCAGGCTCGTGCGCCGCCTTCACCCTCAGGTTCTCCGCCATCCGCGTCGCCGCCCGCTCGTCGAGCGGGTACCGCTCGCTGGCGACCTCGAACACGACCTCCACTCGGCTGAGCCTATCCCCGCCATCGTGCGGGTGCTCTGATCCTCCCGAGCGCCTCCTCGTCGCCTACGCGCGTAACTCTGGCATCGCCCGCGAGCCGGTGTACCGGGTCTACGATCCCCGGGCGACCGGCCTGGTCTCAGCGAGGTTCACCGCGCGGGGCGTCGCAGGTTCGGCGGGGCGCTGAGTCCGTGGACGACGCGCCGCTCGGGCAGCTCGACTTCCTCTACATGCCAAGCCGGGGCGTCGAGCGCGACCTCGCCTTCTACACGGGCGTCATGGGCGCCGAGATGGTGGGCCATGACAATCATTGGAAGATCTCGGTCGTGCAGTCGCCCCCTTGGAGGCGCACCTCGTGGGCGCGCGCCGGCCCATCGGGACGCGCGTGGAAATCGACGAAGAAGGTTCGGAATCGTCGCGATCGCCGCGGGCGTCCTCGAGATCGGTATCACGATCCTCGCCGAGGGTTGGTGGAAGCTGCTCTACGGGGTCTTGGCGGTCGTCTTCATCGCCGCCGGGGTCGTCTCGTTCATCCATCCGGGCGACACGTTCCTGGCCCTGGCGGCGGTGATCAGCTTCTTCCTCGTCTTCGCGGGGACGTTCGACATCATCACCGCCATCTCGGCCCGAAAAGAGATCGAGGTTTGGTGGTTGCAGCTGGTCGGGGGGATCATCGAGCTCGCGCTCGGCTTCTGGGCGGCTGGCTACTACGGGCGCAGTGCGATCCTCCTTGTCGCCTGGGTGGCCGCGTTCGCGATCATTCGAGGCGTGATGGACATCGTGCTTGCCTTTCGCGTCCAGGCGCTTCAGCACGCGTCGGCTTCCGCCTGAAGGCTCCGCGGTAGCGGCCAGCACATCCTCGCAGCGGTCGACGCCACCACTTGACGCGACCCGATTTAGAGCGAGCTCGCCAGGCTGAGCTGCAAGGCGGCCGCGTAGGAAGCGCGAGGTGCGGGAGCCCCGCCCGGGCTCCCGCACCTCGGGCAGCTCGGCTCGCCTCCTGCACCGGCCGTCGCCTCGGCCGCATCGCTTCGGCAGGCCCGTGGTGACTGGCTCCACCGGCTCGAGATCGCGCACAAGAGCGAGAGCGCACTCGTCGCGCGTCGCGACTCGCTCGTTCACGTACTTGTTCGAGACGCCGGCGCCCTGGAGCGCCGACGCCTACGGTATAGCGATTTTGCAGGTATTTTCTTGAAGCCCTCTAACGGACTCGAACCGTTGACCCCTCCACACGGCGCCTCCTTTTCTTGGACGACGACTCTGTCAGACTCGAGGTCGGCTTGGTGGTGTGGACCCGTTTTGGCCGAGTCAGCCTAGATTCGTGGCTCGCGGCGGTTTCCGGCGCCATGGGTACTCGTGCAGGGTGTCCAGAAAGGCGCGTGTGACGGGCGTCCAGTCGCGGCGTGTGAAGGCGACGACTGGACGGACAAGGCGCGGTTTGGCGGGTCGCGTGAGTTCCTTGGCGCTGTCGGGGACGATGTGATCGGGAACCAGGGCCGGGCCGAGGCCAGCGGCTGCGAAGAGGGGCGCGGCGACCACCTGGCTGGTGCGCACGGCGACGCGCGGAGTAAAGCCGGCGGCGGCGCATTGTATGTCCACTACTTCGGCGAGCCCGTGGCTGCGCGCGAAATGAACCCACCTGCGATCAGCTAACTCGGCGAGGTCGACCGATCGCTCGCGGAGCATCGGGTCGCCGGGGGGCAGCACGAGCACGAACTCCTCCCATCCCAACGTTGTGATCGGTCCGTCCCAGCTTGCTGGAGGGGAACCTACGGCCATATCGCCGTCGCCGTTGCGGACCGCCTCGTCGAGGAGGCGGCGATGGAGATACTCGCGGAGGCTCACCTCGATGCTGGGATGGAGTGCCTGCCAGCGTCTCAGTGCCGACGGCAGGATCCCGGCGGCTGCGGAGGTGATCGTCGCGATCTCGAGCTGGCCCGACTCGAGGCTGAGGGCCATGCGCACCGACCGCCGGGCACGGTTTGCGTGGCTGATCGCTGCGCGCGCCTCGGGAAGGAAGTTCTGTCCGGCCATCGTGAGACGCACTCCTCGTGGCAGCCGCTCCAGAAGTGCCCCGCCGAGCTCCGCCTCCAACACGCCGATCTGCTGCGACAGCGACGGCTGGGCGACGAGCAGGCGTTCCGACGCGCGGGTGAAGGAGCCCTCCTCGGCGATGACCACGAAGTACTCGAGTTGACGGAGGTTCACGCCCTGAGTATCGGCATCGCAGCGATCGGTGTGAAAGGATACCTATAGACAGCATCTATTTCTAAATGAGAGAACCGGTCTTTGCGCCTATATCCCGAGAGGGCTACCGTGGTTCGCAGAATCAGCAAGACCTCTTACGAAACAACGTCTTGGCCGAGCCACGATGTTGAGCAAAGGAGAAACGAGTGAGCGCCTCGACGCAATCCACCTCACCAAATCCGAACGAAGGGATTATTCAAGCCCCTCGTCCTGCGTCGGCGTCGGCGCTCTTGCGTCACTTCGCGGATCTGCGCGACGGAACTCACGGTGGTGCCAGATCGCGACGGGACAAGGAGCGCCTATTCGTTGCAGCCGTCCCGCTGCTCGATCCGCACGCTCGGCAGGCACTCGAGGAGATCAACACGTATCTGCTGCTCGGCACCGGCGAAGCGACCGCGACTGGAGTGCGTCAGTCAGCAGACGGCGGCCCCGAGGCCGTTTGGGCGTTGACATGGCGAGAGCAGCAGGCCGCCGGAATCAAACCGATCGTCATTCGCGCCTACTTCGGCGCCCGATTCGCGCACCCGCATCTGCAAAGTGGCACCGTCGGCGATTGGCCGCTCAACGTCTTCGACGAGGAGCAGGCGGCCGAAGAGCTACCCACCCTGCGTGCCATGGCAGCGGCGGATGTCCACAACCTCGTCTTCCAACTCGGGGGAGACGTTCGCATCATTCCAGCCACCCTCAAAGGACTTGACGGGTAAACGAAAACGGCGCGCCTCATCGCGGCTCCGCCAAAAGAACCGGCGATCACCGGGACAAGACGCTCGTCGCGAATAGGGAAACGTCCTATCGACGTTTGGGCCACGAGTGGGCCACGAAATGTTGTCAACCATGACGACGAGGTACGCTTGTGCAACCTGGTTGCGCTCCGTTCCCCGCCGGCTCCTCGAAGCACCATAATTTGGCGGACGGGAGGCGGCTTTCGAAGGGAGCGTACGTCGTGTCTGCAACGATTCACTTCCGGTTGCGGTGGGGCTTCGTGTGAGGGCCTTGTCGGTGAACGATTTATCGCTCAGCTACGACGGCTTCGATCCGGCAGAAGAGGGACTTCGGGAGTCGCTGACCTCGACGGGAAACGGGTACCTATGCGCGCGCGGCGCGGCGGAGTGGGAGGACGCCGACGACGTTCACTACCCCGGCACCTACTTGCATGGGATCTATAACCGGGAGACGACGATCCTCGGCGGACGGCCGGTGCCGAACGAGGATCTCGTCAACCTCCCGAATTGGCTGGTGCTCAAGCTCCGGATCGCCGGGGAGGAGGCCGTGCGGCTCGACAACGTCGAGCTACTCGCCTACCGCCACGCGCTTGATATCCGCGACGCGGTCGTCCTTCGCGAGCTGCGGTTCCGCGACCGCAACGGCCGCCTGACTGCGCTGACAAGCCGTCGCTTTGTCAGCATGGCCGACCCGCACGAGGCGGGGATCGAGTGGACGCTTACGCCCGAGAACTGGTCCGGCCGCGTAGAGCTGGTCTCCGCGATCGACGGCCGCGTGACCAACAGCGGCGTCGCCCGGTACGGCCGGCTGGTGGGGAGGCACGTGGATCCCGTCTCGCCACGGACATTCGGGCCAGAGGTCATCGCGCTGAAGGTAACTACCCGGCAGTCCGACATCTACGTCAGCGAGGGCGCGCGCACCCGTGTCTACGAAGGCCGCGAAGCGATCGACGTCGAGCGCACGCTGTACCAAGTGGACGACTACATCCAGCAGTCACTGGCCTTCGACGTTCGCGAAGGTGAACCCGTTCGCGTCGAGAAGATGGCCGCCTTTTTCACCTCCCGCGATCGTGCGGTCAGCGACACGCTCGCAAGCGCCGGCAAGGCCGCGCAGCGCTCGCCAGCGTTCGCGGAGGCGCTCGGCCGGCATCGGGCGGCTTGGGAGGAGCTGTGGCGCGTCTGCGATCTTCGCCTACCGAGGGAGGAGCCGGTGCAGTTCTTGCTGCGGTTCCACATCTCGCACGTCCTGCAGGTCTGCTCGCGCCACACGGCAGATTTGGACGCCGGGGTTCCCGCCCGTGGTCTGAACGGCGAGGCGTACCGGGGGCATGTGTTCTGGGATGAGCTGTTCGTCTATCCGTTCCTGACGTTCCGAGTCCCCGAGGTGACCCGGTCGCTGCTCATGTATCGCTACCGCCGGCTCGGCGAGGCGCGAGCGGCGGCAGGCGAGGCCGGCTTCCGCGGCGCGATGTTCCCGTGGCAGAGCGGCAGCGAGGGTACGGACGAGACGCAAACCATGCATCTGAATCCGCTCTCCGGCGTCTGGGAGCCGGATCTCAGCCGTAACCAGCGGCACGTCAACGCGGCGATCTTCTACAACGTCTGGAACTACTTCCAAGCGACGCAGGACCTGCCGTTCCTGCGCGACTACGGCGCCGAGATGTTGCTCGAGATCGCCCGCTTCTGGGCGTCCATCGCCAAATTCAATCCGGCGCGGGGACGCTACGAGATCCACGGAGTGATGGGGCCCGACGAGTTCCACGAGAAGTATCCGGGCGCCGACGTGGGGGGCCTTCGCAACAACGCCTACACGAACGTGATGGTCGCCTGGCTGTGTTGCATCGCCGGCGAGCTGCTCTCGCTGCTGCCGGCGACGCGGGCCGAGGCGGTGCGTGACAAGCTGGCGATCGAGGACGAGGAACTGCGCACCTGGGAGGAGATGAGCCGCCGGATGTTCGTGCCGTTCCACGGCGACGGCATCATCAGCCAGTTCGAGGGCTATGACGATCTCGAGGAGCTCGACTGGGATGCCTACAGGGCCGAGTACGGGAACATCCAGCGCCTCGACCGGATCCTGCGCGCCGAGGGCGACGATCCGAACAGGTACAAGGTCGCGAAGCAGGCGGACACCGTGATGCTGTTCCTCCTGTTCTCCGATGCCGAGCTGCGGCGCCTCTTCAGGCAACTCGGATACGAATGGGCCGAAGACACCGCGGGCAAGAACATCGAGTACTACGACCGGCGGACCTCACACGGCTCGACGCTGAGCTTCGTCGCCCACGCGGGGGTGCTCGCAGGCCTCGATCCGGAGAGCTCTTGGGAGCGCTTCCTCGTCGCGCTGGAAAGCGACGTCGGTGACGTCCAAGGCGGCACGACGAAGGAGGGAATCCACATGGGCGTCATGTCCGGGACGCTCGCGCTCGTGCAGAACGCCTACCTCGGCGTCAAGATCCGTGACGGGGTGCTCTCTTTCGAGCCGAAGCTGATCGACCGACTCGACGGGCTGACGTTCTGGATGCAGTTCCACAGGAGCCCGCTACAGGTGACGCTCGAGTCCGGCGAGCTGACGGTCGCCGCCTACAGTGAGGGGTTCGGTCAGCCGGTGACATTAAGGATCGGCGATCGCGAGTCGCTCCGCCAGCTGATGGAGTCCGACTGGAGCGACATCAGAGACCAGACGACATGGTCTCCGGACGCGTTCACGCCGCACGTCTACGAGACGATCTTGTCGGGCAAGCCGCGCATGAGCGGCGCCCGAGCGGCGCTGGAGTACTTCGACGTGCCAGACGTCGACGCGCGCGTCGAGATCTACGCGGACCGGAAACAGCGCATGGTCATCGACCTGATCGAGGCCGGCGACTTCACTGCCTACCCTGACGCGCTTCGCTTTCTCATTGCGGTCAAGGACAGCGGGCTGGTGGTGGCGGCAGCCTCGTCGTCGAAGAACGCGAACCTGTTTCTCGAACGGATCCGCCTCGACACGTTCGCGGCGGAGGAGCGGATCTCGTCGCCTTACGTGCGGCCGGGATTGACGCTCTTAGATTTCTTCGACGCGAACGTCAACGGCCGCGATTTCAAGCACGGGAAGCCGCACCCCGAGATGTTCTTGACGGCGGCCGGGGAGCTCGGCGTGCGTCCGGAACGGGCGGTCGTGCTGGAGGATGCGGTCGCGGGCGTCCAGGCCGCCAAGGCAGGCGAGATGGGCGCAATCGGAGTCGCGCGTGCCGAAGACGCAGAGCTGCTCGGAGACGCGGGGGCCGACGTTGTGGTCACAACGCTGGACGACCTCGATCTGGCCGCGCTCGGCGCCGGGCGGTTGGTGCTGAGAGCTTAAACCGAAAGCTCACGACTTCGGTAGCGGCGCGCCTTCCGGTCGGGCTTTAGTGTAGGAATGGATCGCCTTCGTCGGCTCGAGGATCTCGTTCGAAAGGTTGAGCAGCTCCTCGTTCTGGCGGTCCTCTTCCTTGACTCCGTGATTCGGTCCGCGATCCGGTTCTGCACGCTCTCGGCCCGGTGTTTCGCGTGCTCCATCAGCACGGGATTCGGCTCGAGTGACAGGTGCGATATTCGTTCGAGGACGGCCGAGTGGTCGTTGGTCGAGCCGTTCCTCTTGCCGACGGCGGTCGATTCAGGTTTCATCCGGGCTCCTCTTCGGTTTCGAGCCTTGAGGGCGCGTAGGGTGCGCAAATTCGAGCTGTAAGAAACCGGCTTGTTTCCAGCGGAGGGTCGGTTGTCGAACACAGCGGGGGAGCGGAACCGTCGATGTCGGCGAGGGAGATGTGCTATTCGCGCGTGCGACCACATGACGCCCGCAAGCACACTGAGCGTGGCCGTTCGGCGCGCCGCCGCGGTGCGCCGAGAACGCGATCAGGCTGCTTGTCGGTACTCGTGGATCAGTCCGCCGAGCAGGTCCTGCCGGCGTACGGCGGACGCGCCGCGGGTGTGGTTGACAGGGATGACGTCGCCGCCATCTGGCGGGACAAGTTGGAGCGCGCGGTGCGGCCGGTGCCCGTTGTAGTGCTCGGTGTAGACGCGCAGGACACGTTCGAGATGGGTCCGTCCGAGGATGAGGATCCGATCGAGACAGTCGCTGCGAACGGTGCGCACCCAGCGCTCGGCGAACGCGTTCGCGTTCGGCGCCTGGATCGGCGTCCGGATCACCTCGATCCCCTCCGAGCGGAAGACCTCGTCGAAGCTCGGCTGAACTTCCTGTCGCGGTCGTGGATCAGCAGCCGAAACCGCCGCTCCTGGTCACCCAGCTGCATGGTGAGATTGCGAGCCTGCTGCGCCACCCAGCCGCCGTCAGGGTTCGGCGTGCAGGCGAGGAACTCGAGCCGGCGCGTCGCCAGCGAGATGAAGAAGAAGACGTAGATCCGCTGCAGCCCGAGCGTCTCGACCGTGAAGAAGTCACAGGCGAGCGTGCTGGCAGCCTGCTGGCGCAGGAAGGAACGCCACGACTGCCGTGCGCGCTCGGGCGCCGGCGGAACGCCAGCGCCCGCCAAGACCTTGCGCACAGTGGTCGGTGAGGCTGCGAGCCCCAGGCTCTTGAGCTCGCCGGCGATCCGTTGATAACCCCAGTGCGGGTTCTCGCGCGCGAGTCGAAGGATCAACTCCCGCCGCGGCCGTTCGAGCGGCGGCCGCCCCGGCTTCCTGTGCGGATACGTCCAGCGCCGCGCCACCAGCTGACGATGCCAGCGCAGCAGCGTCTCCGGCCTCACCGAGAACACCGCCCACGCCGGGCGCGGAAGCGCTCGACTGACCGTGGCCAACAACGCGCGATCGGCAGGCTCGAGCGGTGGCCGGCCTGACCGGCGCCGCATGACCGCGAGCTCGTGACGTAACACCAAGATCTCCAGGTCCTTCGATCGACCCGAGCGCCCAAGAAGCACCGCCAGCGTGAAGAGGTTCCGAACCGCGAGATAGACAAACGACCAGACCACCCACAACCTCCGAGTCGACAACGGAGGTCGAAAGCTAGTCAGGCCGATCGCTGCAGGCGCCGCCTCCAGGCCACGACCGAATTTGCGCACCCTACGGGCTCCATACCTGCCCCATGTTCGAGAATCTGCGAATCGATCAGAAACAAAAAGCGCCGTCATGCGGGGCTTTTGCAGAGCCCTCTGACGGACTCGAACCGTCGACCCCCTCCTTACCATGAACGTCTCAGGCAACCGGTGGCAGCCGGTGGCAACGGATTTCGCTTGTTTTTGCGGTTTCGAGGGCCGGCCGATTTGCTGCTGATTGCCACCGGTTGCAACCACGGGGCTCCATAAAGGCTCCTTCCGCGGCTCGAGGATGTCGCACAATCACGGCGATGAAGCTGCGCGTGTTCATCTTCCGAACCTGGGGAGATCGGTCGCACGGATCGCGCTCGGGGCTCGCCTCCGCCTCGGGCTTTGCGGGTCCCCGGGCGATCGGCTCAGGCGGGCGCGTTTCGAGCGCGTGCCAGTACGGTTAGCGTCAGTGCGGCGAGTTCGATTCCGGCCGCGGTCTCGCAGACGGCGGCGGTGCTGCTGGTGGTGGCAAGGATGAGGCCTCCTAGAGCGCTGCCGAGGGCGACGCCGGTGTAAAGAGCGCTGGCGTTCAGCGAGAGCAGGAGCCGGTCGTCGGCTCCGGTTGCGAGCAGCCGGTGCTGTTGTGGCGGTGTGATCGCCCATGTGCCGATGCCGTAGGCGGCTATCGCTGTTGCGCTCGCTGCGACTCCGGCCTGCCCGCCGGAGAGGGCGGCGGTCAGGCCGAGACCGGCGAGCGAGGCGGCGACGAGCGCGAGCGCGCCCGCGAGTGTGGGGAGCGGCCCTTTCGTGTCGGTGAGCCAGCCCGCAAGCGCGGAACCGCCGATGCCGGCGAGACCGAAGAGGAGCAGGAAGCCGGCTAGGCCGGCGGCGCCGACTGACGCGGTGCGATGGAGGACGACGCCGATATACGTGAAGAAGGTGAAGCTGCCCATGGCCCAGAGCAGCGTCGTCGCCAGCGTCAACAGCACATCGGCGCGCCCAAGGCTCGTTGGGGCGCGCGCTCGCCAGGTCTCCTCGCCGGGCGGCAGCGTGGCTGCAGTGAAGCCGGTGATCAGTGCTGACAGGACGGCGATGCCGTAGAAGCTCGCCCGCCAGCCGACGGCGCCGCCGAGGAAGGTGCCCAGCGGGACGCCGAGCGCTGTCGCGGCCGAGGCCCCGCCGACGATCGTTGCGAGTGCGCGTCCGCGGCGGTCGGGCGCGACCATCCGAGCGCCGAGGGCGGCGGCGGTCGCCATGAACACGCCCGCGCAGGCGGCGGCGAGGGCGCGGGCGCCGAGCAGCGCCGCCAGCGACGGCGCCGCCGCCGTCGCCGCGTTGGCGACCGCGAAGAGCCCAATGGCGGCGAGGAGCAGGCGCTTCAGTGACGCTCTCCGGGTGGCCCGGATCACCAGCGGCGCACAGAGCGCGTAGACGGCTGCGAACACCGTGACCGCCTGGCCGGCTGCCGCCGGCGAGACGGTCAGCGAATGCGCGATCTGCCGCAGCAAACCAACGACGAGCGTCCCATCGCTTGCGACGACGAACGCGCCAAGCCCGAGAAGCATGAGGCGCCGGTCGATCACTGGCCCGAAGTATCAGGCGGCCGCGCCGAACACAGGGGTGCTTCAACTCCGCTCGCTCGACTGCTCGTCGCAAGTCAAGCGGTTGCCGCTGATTGCGACCGGTTGCAACCACGGGGCTCCATAAAGGCTTCATACCCGCGGCCAGGGATGTCCCGATGAGAAGCCGCCTTCGCTGCGCTTAAGATGCGCGCCGGTGAGGGCTCCAGACGTCGACGGCGCCGCCCGGTTTCTCGCCGGCAACGCCCGGGTCCTCGACCGTCGTCGCTTCGAGCGGCTCTTCTCCGGCGGGGACGCTCGACCTGTCCGCGACGCGGTCGCGGCGTTTCGCAACTCCGACGGCGGATTCGGTCACGCGCTGGAGCCGGACGGGCGCACGCCGGCCAGCCAGCCGGCCGCCGTCGCGATGGCTCTGGGTACGCTCGACGAGGCCGACGCGTGGGACGAGGAGCTTGTCGCAGGCGCATGTGAGTGGCTGGTGGCCAACGCGCCCGCCGAGGGCGGCGCGTCGTTCGTGGAGCCGACGGTCGAGGGGTGGCCGCGCGCTCCGTGGTGGGAGGCGGAGGAGGGTCGGCCGGCATCGCTCTTCACCACTGGGCAGATCGCATCGACGCTGCATGCTCGCCGCGTCGAGCAACGGTGGCTCGGCGGCGCCACGGACCTGCTCTGGCGGCGGATCGACGATCTCGACGACCCGGGGCCGTACGGGTTCCGCGGCGTGCTGAGGTTCCTCCAGCACGTGCCCGATCGCGGGCGGGCGGAGCAGGCCTTCGAGCGCGTCGGGAGAGTGCTGTTCGACCGCGACATGGTCGCGCTCGATCCCGACGCCGAGGGCGAGGTCCACACGCCGCTCGACTTCGCGCCGAACCCCGACTCGATCGCCCGTCGTTTCTTCGACGAGGCCACGATCGAGGCACACCTCGACCACCTCGCCGAGAGTCAGGCAGACGACGGAGGGTGGACGTTCAACTGGCTCGCTTGGTCGCCGGTCGCTGCGAGTGAGTGGCGCGGGTCGCTCACCGTGGATGCTCTTCGTACCCTGCGTGCCAACGGTCGTCTCTGAGCGGCGCGTCCGGCCGCCGCGATGAGAATCCTCGTCACGTTCAGCAAGCGCTAAAATGCGGCGCATGATCCGCAAGGCATGCACCGGCTGCGGCTGCGACCAGTGTCCATGCCCTGATTGCAGCAACAGATAAAGCACCGCAACGAATCACCTTGACATCGACCCCCTCCTTCACAGGGAGGGGACCTCCAGCAACGGGTCGCAGCCCACGGCAGACGCCCTGCTTACCATGGAACGTCGAACGCAACCGGCGGCAGCCAATGGCAACGGATTTCGCTTGTTTTTGCGGTTTGCGCGGCCCGGGCATTT
>WNGP01005018.1_pt1 | contig 11036 bp, 2 predicted proteins | sample 5407671 | NCBI WGS metagenome assembly WNGP01 (sample SAMN13153381, study PRJNA577476) | soil metagenome | isolation source: 40 cm soil or saprolite under Garry oak tree replicate 2 | place: USA:California | collected 2016-06-15
CCTTGTATGTGGGCGGCTCGTGTTGCCAAGCCAGGTCAAAGAGACCCGTCGACCGTAGGGTCTTGGACGCGCAGGCCTGAGGCGCCTGTCCCGTAGGGGTTCGTGGGTTCAAATCCCACCTCCCGCACCATACAGTTCTAGCCTGTAAAGTGTGAAGGAGTTTTCTTGTTTAGACATACCCCAGGGGGGTCGAGAAATAGTTAGTAGAAAAAGAAAGATAACAACTAGAAAAAGGGTAACGAATTCTTGGGCCTTTGACGAGTCCAGCGTACATTGGAATAATGTGGGTCGAATCGGGACTGGTCTGCCCTCCAGACCGCGATCCTCCAAGACCTTCCGCTAACCAACGGGCGACACCGCGTAGACTACGAAATCGTAGCAAGCAACCCACTCTAGGGTCCGATGGAGTTATTTTTTGACCAAACGGTAGGTTCTATCTTCGGGTTTAGGCCATGGATATACAAAAGCGCCACCGATTCTAGAAACATCTTGAGGCGTCAGGGTCTCTCTCGTCATTGCCTCCTTCCGCCTTATGCTAAGCACTTCGGCGTATGAGACGCCGGTTCGAAAGGTCATGTACAGATTGTGCGTACTTTTTACTTTATACTGAAGAATGACATTGTGCAGTCTCCGCGGGAAAGGGAATAGCATCAGTGGGGGGCGCTCTAGCGCAACTATCCATGCCTCCTTTTCAAGCGGCTTCTCGTATCCGCGAACGACGACTCCCTTCCTCGAGAACGTTATCGCGGACTTGTCCTGATCCATCTCTATCCATACTGCTTTCCCGCCAAGCGACGCATCAGACATGCTGTTTGGTTCTGTCATTGCGGAATTGCTGCGGCGAACATTCCCGCGGCGAGGCCAATAGGCATGATGTAGGCGGGGGCCAAGGAGTAAAAGGTCTTCGAGAGTAGCCTAGGGGAGCCGCTTTCGACGAGGAATTGTGCTGCTCCACTCGATACTTCAGGTCCAACATACCCACGAATCTCGGGTGTAAACTCAACTGTCATGCGCCATAGATTCTGCGAAAAGGACCTGCTAGCCCGGCCGAACTCAGCCTCAACCTCTCCTAAGCTTCCGAAAGCTCGATCGGAAAAGTAATGTCCATTTAAAGTCCCAGTACGAAATCTTGGGGCTCCCGATCCTAGATTAACCTCCTCGGACGGAGCCCAAGGCTCTAGAGTACGATTCCAGACCGCACTTGTTCCCCAGCTACCGAGACCGAATCCAAACCCTCCCCCGATGCCTCCCCAGAATCTAGTGGCTTCAAGACCTCCCGTTGACCTACCACCAGTCCCACTGTACACTTGGCCTGCGACGTAGCTTCCAGCGAATCCAGCTCCTACTCCGGCAAGTAGGGCTACAATCCCAACGCATCCTAAGCCTGCCGTGACCACGCAGAGTGCGCCGATTCCTGCGCCAACAGCAATGCCAGCGCCTATCCCTTCCGCGAAGGAGAGTTGATCTCGGGGACTCGCAGTCTGATACCAGTTGTACGAGTTGATCCCGGCACCGACGGTAGATCCCCATAGCCAAAGGCCGAATTCTCCGACGGTGTTGAAGCAGTCCTGTAGTGCGCGGATGCAACTTAGGCCTGTTGGATCCGCTCCGTTTAGTGGGCTGTTGACTACGTAAATGTATACATTGAGGGTTTGAGGGTCGGACTTTTGACCTCTTATAGGGTCTTGGCTTATGAATCGTCCGACGGAAGGGTCGTACCAGCGCTGGAAGTAATAGTACAAGCCCGTACTCGGACTTGCGCGTTCGCCGGCGAACTTGTCGACTGCCTTGCTCGCAAAGGAGCCCGTTGTCCTGCCATTGTCCTGGCCGAAGGGTAGGTAATTGTTAGTGAATATCACGGTCTTGTCTTGATAGGTCATCAATCGTGTGCTGCCGAGTAGATCGGTGTGACAGTAATTCTGAGATGTGCCGTTGATTAGGATCGAGACTCGCAGTCCGTCAATGTAGACGTAGGCGTACTTGTCGTTATTACTGAGAAGATTCTTGTACATGATGTTGGTTCCCTTGTACGCGTAGAACCAAGTGGAACCTGACTCGATGGCTTCCAGGTTTCTGCCAGTGCTGTCGTAGGAGTATTGAGTTTGGCCGGTGCTGTTTGTGACTTTGAGTAGGTGATTGTTCGCGTCCCAGGTATGTGACCATGTAACTGTCCCGCCTGTCGTGACGCTCTTGGAGGCCAAGTTGCCATTGGGGTCATAGGAGTATGATGTGCTTGTTCCCGGGGCCGAGGACCCGGTCAGTTCGTTGTTCATACTGTTGTAGGTGAAGGTTGTTCTTGTGCCGTTGAGGCTCTGAACTAGCCTGTTTCCCATGTTGTCATACTGATACCAAATTGTCGTGGCTCCCCCACCACTCGTGACCGTCGCGTTTGTCAATCGGAGGAGGGGATCATATCGGTACTGTTCGTTGATGGTAGTCTGATTCACCTGTCCGATGACGCTTGCCACAGCTCCGGTCTTGTTATAATTGTAACCGAGCAACATCATAGTCGTGCCACTACTCGGGTTTGTCAGCTTGATCGTCGATACGCGACCCAAGCGATCATAGGTGTAATTTCCTAAAAGTCCGTTCCCGTACTGTATCCCCTTAATAGCGTCATTTCCATAGTACGTGAGTTTCGCCAAGTCAGTGAATGAACCCATCTGCTGTGCTGCTACCGGACGTCCAAGACCATCGAACATGTACTGGATCGTAACGCCTGGATAGATTATCGTGTTAGTCGTTTCACCATTATACGTGAAAGAGAGGGTGTAGGTGCTGGCGGCTCCTCCTGTGACGGTCGACGTCCCACCACTTCCCGCGCATCCTAAGTCCACGACCTGGCGGGTTGATGGGTTGACTGCATACGTCTCGTTGAGAATTCTATTCCTCGCGTCAAAGTTGTAGGATATGGTCGCGTTCTGGTTTTGAAATGTCAGCATATTGCTATCCTTGTCGTAGGTGTAACTGCCGCTTATGATTGGACTTCCGCAGTATGTTGCTGTTTTTAGGCGCCCTAGATTATCGTAAGAGTACAGTGTGGCGACATTCTTCTGGTCCACTTTCTTGACCAGTTTGCCAGTTGGATCATAGCTGTAAGAGATGAACGTCCCATCTGGATAGCTGATTCCTACGGGCCTATTGAGATTATCGTACGAGTAGGTGGTTGATTGACCATTCGCAGTCGTCATCTTGACGAGATTCCCGGCCTCGTCATAGCCGTAGTTGGTAACGTATGTATATCCAGCTAGTGTTTGAGGGCTGCAATTGGGGTCAGAGTATTCGATAACTGAAAGCAGTCGGCCTAGTCGATCGTAGACTCGGCAATTGTGATTATTGTACTGATCGGTCGAAAGGACCCATGATGAACGATCATTGTAGCTCGTGGTTGTAACGTTGTTATCGGGCTGGGTTACGTTCGTGAGCCTGCCAAGCACGTCGTATTGATACAGGGTCGAGTTTCCGAGAGGATCTGATTGTCTCGTGACAAGGTTCATCCAGTTGTAGGCACTGGTCTCGTTGGAATAGAATCCTCCTCCAGAGAACCTTTCAGTGGTTAGCGGTCTTGCTATTCCATCGTAGATCTGGCGCGTCTGCCAGCCGTTCTCGTTGGTGACGTCAACAAAGTTTGCCGTATCGTTGTAAGTATATGTGATGAAATCGTTCCGGCTGGTTACTGCGAAGTCGTCTAGATATATGTTCGTCGCTGAGGTTGCCGACCTGCTGACCTTTATTCCAACGATTTGTTTTGCACTGTTGAAGCTGAGCGTCTCCAAAGTCCAACTGCTCACGATATTGATGGTCGTCTGTGTAGAGGTGCCGTCACTGTAGAGCACCTGTGCGGTATCATGGCCGTAGGGATCGCCATAGCGGTACCAGAATTGGATAGAGGTTATGTTGGTTCCAGCTATTCTTGGAAAGTTCTGCTGAAGTGTGAAGGCTGGGTAGTTTCCGTTGTAGGTGGGAGCGGCCGAAAATTGGCCGGAGTGCTGGTCGTTTGCCCTTATGATCATGCCTGTCTGAGTCGACCCGGTGAAGTCAGCCGTCTCAAAGCCTGGATTGACGATCATGTTCGCATTCCTGGTGACATAGGATAATTGAGTGAGCCTTCCCGACTGGTCGTAACGGTAGGTGGTCGTATTGCCCTTTGGATCTGTTGACGAAAGCATGGTGCCGAGGTTGATGTCGTAAGTGTAGAGATCGGTGATCTTGGTTGCTCCTAGAGTCTGTGTCCTGTTAGTTAGGTAGGCACTGCTGTAGGTCGGCGAATAGGCGAAGTATGTCTTGTTTCCTTGTTGGTCTGTCAGAATAATCGGATTTCCAAACATGTCGTAGGTTGCCGAAGATGTGAACCACTGAGTTCCTACGATCAGGTAGGCTCTCAAGTGGTTGAATCTGCCAACGTCACCTTCAGCTCTGAAGTTGCCGTTGACGAATATCTTGGCATGCCAAGCATAGTTGGGCACGAAGCCGGATACCCCAAATTCCACGTAATGCTGCCCCGTTGCCAACGTCATTGATGTCGTGTACGTGTGGTTGCTGTTCTGAACTGTTATCTGATATTGTGGCCACCATGGGACCGGAAGAGGCTGGTCGGTTGTCAGTCCCCATGATCTGGAATAGCATGTGCAGTCGGTCGTAGGCCAGGCAACTATGGTGATGTTAGTCGGAGATACGTCGCCGCCGTATGCTTGCCTCGTCTGGTTCAAACTTCCCGCCAATGTATAGCCAGCGTATGTTTCCTCTGGGAGGCTTCCCGGACCGTTCTGGAGTTGCGCTGATCCGGCTAGGGCGCCGATGGCTGATCCTGCAGTGGCATCACTGCGGAAGATTACCTGTCTGGTGCCCGTATTCGTTACACTTACGAGCAATCCAGCGGGGTCTGGGCCGTTCGGGTTCGTTGCATAAATTCCGAGAACATGGTATCCCGATCCCACGCTTTGGGGATATGAGCCAACTAGATTGCCGCCGTTATACCAACTTCCTGAGCCTAGCTTTGTCCCGTCCAGATATAATGTGTAGGTGTCATCGCTGGTTATGTTGAAGTTGAGGTTAGTGGTAGATGAGAGACTAAAGACCCGCCGGAACCAGACAGGATCCTTGGAAGCTGAGACATTCGCGTTCGAGCCCGCCCATATCCATTGGGCGTTGAGGTCGGTCCACTGGTTAAACCATGTACTCCAAGTGCCGCTACCATAGTTTACAGATGCTACTGCCTGGTCCCACTGAGATGCGGGAAGCCAGTTGATTGTGGTGTTCCATCCTTGCGAGGGAGGCTTGGTAGTTGCGAGCCATGTGTTCAGCCCCATTGGCCCAGGCGCACCGTTTTGCACGAACGAATTCGAGAAGCTGGATCCTGTGATTGAGGAACTCACAGTGGCAACTTGGACGTCGTCGAATAGCGCTGAGAATCCTCCAGCATAGAGTCCGAATCCGGTTCCGGACACGGCTGGACCGGAGGAAAGGAATGTAAGATTAAGTGAAAGTGGATTCTGGCCCGGACTCGCGACCCATCCAGTGGCCTGTAGACCATGAACTGTCATATTGAAAGTGTACCAGATACCTGTGGCCCACTGAAATGGCACCGCTACGTTTTCCGAGTTCCACTCGTCGAACATTTGCAGGTACTTCGACCCATTGGGGTATTGTTGGAGAACCAGAGCCCACTTGTTTGTCCCGACGCCTGTAGAGTGAACGAATATTCCGACTCTCTGACCGTAAACATATGATGTCGTGTTGACCTGTCTTGTGACGTAGACCCGAGCTTGCAGCGAGATGTCCGTCTTGCCAACCGTTGCCGAAGAGAACATGCTTTCCTGTGGCCCGCTAGTCTCCGTTCCATTATAGACACCGTTGACGACCATCCAGTACCCCCCGGTGACATTCCAGGAATTGCCCGGTGCTGTCCCCTGGTTCCGGCTGAAGCTGTCTTGAAAAGCGTAGAATCCCGGTGGGAGTCCGTTGTTGTACCAGGCGTTGAAGTTCTCGTGGTATGACGATGGAGAATTGACTGCCGTCCGACTGTAGATCTGGTTGCCCCAAAGGTCGTAACCATAGTAGTTGGTGTAATTGCCGATGTTTCCGTTCGCGTCGGTGACCAGAATGACTTCCTTTGGAATCTGTCCGTTAACTCCAAAGAACTGTTCGTCCCCCCGCACGAGTCTTCCGCTTGAGTCGGTCACATTCGTAACTGTGACGAGGAATGAAAAGGCGTATTTCGTAATTTCTGCAATCTGGGTGCCGTTGTAACCAGTAACTGTAGAGCTAATGACTTGGTCACCGGCACCTTGAGTATAGCTGTATGCGAACTTGCGTATGATTGAAGTCTGACTTGCGCTAGTCTGCTGCAGAGTGACTCTGTAAGTTGTCGCCTGCTTTCCTAGTGTGTATGGTGTGTAACTAAAGGTGTCATACCATGACGTGGGGTAGGTAATTTGTGACAAAAGCCATGGGTTTGGACCGTAGGCATAGGTGGTGTTTCTATTTCCGGGGTCTGAGACCAGGGTGAGACTTTGGCCGTTATTCCCGTAGAAGACTCTTCTGATTTGTGAGCCTTGGTTCGAACAGCTCCCGTTGACCTGGGTTATCTTCTGGAGTAATCCCCCTGAGTAGGAAAACGCGAACGCTCTTTGAACGGTGTCTGAAATGCAGGAAATCATATTGTTGGAATAGTTGAGGGTGATTGTGTTGTTTCCTGTAGAGTCCGTTATGTATTGTAGAGCATGGTTGGGGCTGGTTTCGAAAGTGTATGACGTTCCAGACTTGTCAAGGAGAACGATTGTTCCGTTTACGTATCTAACAAGGCGGAAGCTTTCGCCCTGGTGGTTCTCGAATGTCGAGGTGAAGCCAGTCCAGAAACTTGACGGAATCCGGTAGCCTTCTCCGTCCCAGAGGTGGATGTATGTGGGATAGTTGACACTGCTTAGCCATGGAAAGTTGAGCTGCCAGCCATCTCCGATCGGGGCCCAGGAATATGACTCAAAGTTGTATGGAACATTGTTTAGGAACGAGTTGGGTTCGGTGTAAACTCTGGTTATGAGCAGGTCCAGGCCGCGGCCTGGCACACTCATATCCGTCTGCCTCATCGTTAGCATTCCAGTGCTTGGCGATACCTCTTCACCAAGATTTGCAAAGTACTGACCGTAGGGTACTATTCCTAGGCTGTTCCAGGGATCAGCTGGTGTATTGTAGGGTGACCATACGGTTTGTATGGGGATCAGCGCGTAGCTTACGTTATATGGAGCCGCGGATTTCTCCGTCCAGACAAGGAATATCGAGCTGGAGTTTGTGAGGCTCGCCGTTACCGCATTCGACCCAAGTTCATTGATGTTCACTCTCCCAGTTACTGGGTAGACTGCGGTTGTGTCGTTCCAGCTTCCAAGTGGAGACTTTTTCTTCATTATGATTGAAGCGCTAGATGACCCAACTCCGAACGCGTAAACATCGTTTGTGGAGTAGTCTATCGTCAGAGTTGGGAACGCAATCGATTGTCCGAAGATGTCCTTAGTCCATTTCCATGATGCGCTTGCCGGGCCAAGATACGCGTAAGTGACGTTTCCGTTGGTCGCGCCCCGGTACACGACGTGTATTCCGAGATTGGCGTCCGAGCCGGCGGAGAGCCCGTCGCTATCGACAATATTATTATCAATTATTTCTTGGGGTCCTATACAACAGTTGTAATGGACCTGCAGCTGAGGTGGGTGGGCTCCTTCCCTTGAACTCAAGACGTAATTTTCATTACAGCAGGCAAAAGGCATGCTAAGCACAACTCCGTTATTGACAAGAGCCCCAAAGTAGAAGCCCCAGATCGTTGGAGTGATATCCAGTGTAAAATTGCCTGTGCAGCCAAATCCGCAGTATAAGTTGGGCGAGAGATATGTGTAGACCTCGTGTGTGCCCGGTTCGTTCCCCCAAGTCAGTCCAGTCTCAGACCAAGACCCCCCCGCGCCGCTTACGTAAACTGGCCCAGTTGCAACATATCCACGCCAAGAACGTGGACTGAACGTCAACACCAGTTTTGCTTGAGAAAACTGTCCGCCGGTAGGTAGTGTAGGTAGACTGAATTGCATCCAGGTAAAAGTCCAAGAGTTAGGATTGCTACCGAACCATAGGTCCGGGGATGTTCCGTAGTTTGTTGTAGCATTTGGGCTAGAGGTCATTGTATATGTGTCTCCCGTCGGTGCAACGTTTGCTAACCAAGCTCCGGAGCCGCTAAGCGATCGACTGGCCAATTGCACTCCCGAGCTAGCGTGGATTGTGTAGATGACTCTGGCTCCACTGTTAGAAGTGACGATGATTGATCTCTCTGACTTGCTCGAATTCTGCTCGCAGCTTGCAGCTAGCCTTTGGCCATTGTAGATAGCAAAGACAATGCTTTCGGACGTCGCCCCCCAAGTACATAGGCCGTGACCATCTGATGCATCTCCGTACCAATTATAGGAGAATACGAGGTTTCCCTTGTTGTCAAGACCGACACTAACGTTACGGATTCCGACAGTAAATGTGCATCTGCTTGCCGTGCTGGCAATGCAAGTGCGGCTAACCCGGTCGGCATAGTCGTTTATGGACCACGAGATCGAAGGCCCGTTGATGGTCCCCAACGTATAATGAAGCGGTGCTCGGGCGACGTAAACGCAGGGGCCATTGTTGCAATAGTCTGACTCTGACCATGATCCCCCGCCCGCAACTACTACTGTCCGCCCGTTGTTGAACACGTAGGGGAAATAATCGGGGGCGGAGAAGTCAAACTGGGGAAAGCCCGGGATTGACTGTGGACTTGACCAGATAAGACCAAATTGAGAGGAGCGGTATACGGGACTGGAACCGTTGAAATAGAACGCAAAATAGTAACCTGCTTTTGGTTCGTAGAAGATCTTTCTTTGGTAGGTATAGGCAGTCGCCTGTGGGCTTGGGCTGGTTGAGAGGCTGGGATCAACCGTAATGCTCGCACCTGCATGGACAGTTCCTAAGAGCACCATGAGCGAGAACCCGCTCAGGTCCATGCTGGTGGAGGTGTTCAGACTAGATGGAACGTCATTCCACGCTAGGGTGTAGTTGCGAGAACCGTATCCAACCTGAAGCTGCTTCTCTGCTGGTTTGAGTGAGGCAGTTCCAGTGAGGTTTGACCACACATACACCAACCTGTAGCTCGCTGTAGCTGAGCTTGAGAATTCTATGTCCCATTTCAGAGGCCCTGAGGATAAGGCCTTGTAGAAGATCTTGAGCACACCTGAATACGTGCCTCCATTGACTTGCATCGTCCTGACCACAAAAGTCCCGGTCCGGTTTGTTTCAATGACGTTGAAGCTGCTCGAAGTGGGAATTAGGGGGATCCATAGGCCGCTGACGTTCGCTTGGACGCCCCAGAGAGACCTAGAGTTCAAGACCTTGCCACCCCCGGCTAAGAGCTCATCATGTGGAACCTGACCACCAAGAAGCCTCATCGACAGGTCAAGATTGTACAGGGTAAAGTTCTGGGACGAACTCTGTAACACCCCAGAGCCGATGAGAGCGTCGAGACTGGATACTACGGTCTTCGGCACCGAAAGAGCGGACGCTTGGCCAGCTCCCACGGCATTCGGGATGTTCGACGTGAGACCGCTAGGTGTTGATGAGCACGGATTCAGAGTGCTTGTGGAGTTTATGAGCACAGGAAGGCACGATGGCGCGGATTGCTCATTGCTTGATGGAAACAAACCCGCAAAATTGCTCACAAGTCCGGGCAACCAATTGCCGATTGAGCTAAGAATAACAAGGAGAATAAGAGATGACACCAACAACGACTTTGCAATCCTTGAACTCCGGCCGCCAGCGTGAGGAATTCTGACCGGAAGCGCCGCGGTCCGGTCTGACTTGATTCTCATCAGGGTTTCTTCCTGGATTCGATGACTGACCGTTGCATGGTGAGACTTGATTCAGGTGGTCCAGACAGTTTAGTAAGAGAGACGGGCGAACGACGCAAAGAAAATACTCTGGGAATAGCTGGATTCAGAGAGTAATGCATAGACTGCTTGGCTTATTCCTTGATCATAATAGACCTTGGAAGAATTATTCTGTCCTTTTGTTCTATGACAACGTTCCATGATCTTCGCCGTGAGGATTCAGCAATCTTGGATGGCTCATAGGACTCGAGAGATGTCTGATGACCTTCCAAGAGTGCCAGAGCGTTTTGATAAGCTCGGAAAGCAATCAAACCCTGTTCGGTTGTTTTCACTAGCCTCTTCTTTCCATCAGTCTCGTACTCGACCAGATTGCATGAAACAAGGTGATCGAGAGCCGGCTTCAGCACCTTGTAGGAGAGATTCTGAGACGCCAGCAACTGGCTGATGGAGAGGCCGTTGAACACGCAGGACTTCAGAATCGCTGCTTTAACGTCATGTAGAGTTCTACGCAAAGACGTTGTGCACGGGGGCAGTTAAGAAATAAGAGGACTCGACCTTTTTCAGTAGAAAAGGTAAGAGCACATGACCATTGCGGGCAGACCACTCCGAAGGCCAGGGGCTAACCTCGAATCCATCAAACACGGTTGGCTAACTCAAGACCAAACATAAGGTGAAATTAATCGAACGATTCTCGCCCGATCTAGAAACCCGAATTCCACCCACAAACAACACCAATCGGTAGCCTTGAACCGGTAGTTTGCATCTCACCTCCCGCACCATACGGTTCTAGTCTGTAAAGTGTGAAGGAGTTTTTTTGTTTTGACATACCCAAGGGGGGGTCGAGGAAATAGTTAGTAGAAAAAAGAAAGATAAGATATAGAGAGAATGTTCCAGGCTGAGCCTACTGCTTTAGGCTGGGGCGGGATCGTATTACGATCTCTCTAGCAGCTTCAACCTGTCGGGGGTATTCTTTTCCTCGTCCGGAGAGTTTCTTGTCTGCCTTGTGCGCGTCCAGTTTGGCGACGATGTAGTCGACGGCCTTGTGAATGTCGAATTGTTTGCAGCTGAAGATGTCGACGAAGGCCGAGTTTCTGTCTGGGAAGGTGTGAATGCTGATGTGGCTCTCAGCGATTATGACGAAGCCGCTGACTCCCC
>WNGP01012513.1_pt1 | contig 11036 bp, 9 predicted proteins | sample 5407671 | NCBI WGS metagenome assembly WNGP01 (sample SAMN13153381, study PRJNA577476) | soil metagenome | isolation source: 40 cm soil or saprolite under Garry oak tree replicate 2 | place: USA:California | collected 2016-06-15
GGGGTCGGAGTTCCGGCCGGACATGACCGAGGTCTACCTGCTCCGGTGGACGTCGGCGACGCTGGAGGTGTACCAGGTCCCGTACTCGGTCGATCGCGGTGGCGACTGGACGGGCAAGCCGCCGTTCACCGGTACGGGCTATACGTCATGGCCCAGCCGCCGAATCCCTGAGTTCTTCGTCGACTTGATGCCGATTCCGGTCGGGGCCGAGATTTACCGGGTGCCCCAGGGCGGTCACGCCGACTTCATCGCGCGGTACGACGGGCAGGTCTGGCTTCGTCCTGCCGAGGGGGGCTGATCGATATGCGATATCGGCTGCTGGCCAGCTACCAGGGTGCGCCCTACGAAGCCGGCGTCGGCCCGGACGAGTCCAGCGTGGTCCTGTTCGCGGCATGCCCCCCGCCCGAAGAGCTGCACTTCGAGCCGGCCACCGGGCACTGGCGCAAGGAGGTTAGGCGCGCCGAGGTCCAGATGCTCTACGAGTCGCGGCCGGTCGGCATCTTCCGTGGCGAGCGGTGCGTGGTGCTCGATGACCTCACTGACCGCCTGCACATCACCTACCTTGGCCACGATGCCCGCCTGGCGGAGCGGCTCGGGTACTGGGAGGTCGACCGCGGTGTTTTCGAGCTGATCACGCCGCGGCAGGAAGTGACCGACATTGTCGAACAGCGGCTCCCGCTAGAGGTCCGCCCGGACGGCCCGCTCGCCCGGTCAGGGTCCGAGCCGGGCCGGCAGACGATCGGCTATGGCCAGGAGCTGGCCAACGGGATCGGGCCGAACCGGCCATCGGCCGACCTTCCCCTGAGCCCGGCCGTGCTGCCGGCCGGATACCCGCCACCGCTGCGCAACGCCTTGGCCGACGTGACCCGTGACGGCATACCAGGTGGACCGGGAGGACCGGGCGGACCCGGGGCCGGGCTGGACCCGGCGGCGCCCGGCGCCACCGGCCCGTCCGACGTTTCGATACCCACCGTCGACGAACCGCCGCTGCCGCTCGAGGCAGAGGCCATGCGAGCGGCCAGCGCGGCAGCGCGCAGGGACAAGAAGGACCGGCCCAAGCATGTCTCCGCCCTCCCGGCCTCGGCGGCGCGGCCAGACCGGCCAGACCTGCCCGAACCAGCCCAGGAGTCGTCCGGCGCCGCCATCCCGGTCACGCCGGCCGGCATCTCCGAGCCATCCACCGCGGTACAGCACGGTGCCGAGGTCGCGAGCGCCATGCCGTCGTGGACGCCCCAGTCCCACGCACCGCCGCAGCGGCCTTCCCCGGCCGAGCGGCAGAGCCCGGCCGAGCGGCAGCCGGCCGAGCGGCAGAGCCCGGCACCCGTTCCGGCACCGGACAGGCCGACTGGAGCAGTGCGGCCGACCGAGATGCGACCGCCGACCGGTGCCAGCCCGGCGGCGCTCAGCCAGCCAGCCGCGGCCGGCCAAGCCACCGGAACCGGCCAGACCACCGGAATCACCCAGCCAACGGCTATCAGCCCGGTGGGCGGGATCAGCCAGCCTGACGCCCGGCACGCTGCCGAGACGACCCAGGCTGCGGTGGCACGGCAGCGGGCGGGGGTCGCAGCCGGAGCCGGGACTGGCCTGATGACGGACGCCCTGTCCGCGCCGACCCAGCCTCCGCTCCGGGCCCAGGTCGCGACCGACAGTGCGCCGATCCATGGCGTTCCGCTCCCGCCGCCCACCGATTTGGTCCGCCAGCCTGCTGCTCCACTCGGGCCGCCGGCCTCGGCGTCGGCGGCCGGCCGGCCAGAGCCCAGCATGGCCCAGGGCGACGAACGTGGCCGACCGAGCAGTGAGCCGGCCGACCTGGAGCGGCACGGATCGGTTAACGAGGTGATGCACGATGGACACCTCACGGCCGCCGGGGCTCGGCTCGGCACCGCGCCGAGTGGCGACTACCTGCCCGATCAGCGTGAACTGCCGTTCTCCGGAAGCGCGCCCGGCGGCGCCGCGGCAGTTCCCGCGGCAACTCCCGCGGCAAGCCAGTCACCGGATGCCGCGGATCGGCTGCTGACTGGCCCACAGGTGCAGGAGCCGACGATCGCGCTGGCCTCTCCGCCGCCGCAGGAACCGACCATCGCGCTGGCCTCTCCGCCGCAGCGGGAACCGACCATCGCGCGGGTCCAGTCACCGCAGCAGGAGCCGACCAGCGCGCGGGTCTCTCCACCTCTGACCGCCCCAGGACCGGTGGCTCCCGCCGGCCCGCGCGATCACCATCTGCGCCTGGTCGAGCCGACCGCTACATCTGAGCAACTTGCCGCCGCCCGGGAACCCGCGCCCGCCGACATCCTGCCCACGGCCGAAACGGCCGCACAGCCCGCGCAACGGCGGCGGCGCGCGGCCAAGCGCCGCCTGCCGACCCAGCGGATCTTCTCCGAACTGGCCGCTCAGGCCGCGATACCCGCGAACGCCTACGCCATCGGCGAGGACATCGACGGGGCCATGTGCCTGATCAGGACCGACGAGGGCTTCGAGGTGTTCAACTCGCTGGCCGGAGCCAGGCACGAGGTCCGGGTGTTCCAGGACGAGGAATCGGCCTACTTCTACCTGTTCGGCGTGCTGGTCGCCGAGGCTGTGAGGACCGGCATGCTGGCGCCCAGGCAGTAACGGGTCTCCGGGCGCGCAAACGACACGAGGACGGGCCAGACGGGCCGGCCAGGCATGGCCTCGCGGCCATGTCAGCACCCGCCTGGCGGACTATCACGACTTGAAGTCAACCTGCTGTCCGATTTGCCGGTTCTGCGGAGCCAGAACTAGTGACATGTCGATGTCAGCGGCGAGGGGATGCCAGTCGACCCGGGGGCGTGCCGCCATGATGGGAGGCATGACCGCGTCCAACGAGCAGCCAGCCGCCGAGTCCAGCCCGCCCAGCGGGCCGACCCCGCCCAGCGGGCCGATTCCGGTCACCGGAAGTCAACACCACATCCGGGCGGGTGACTACGAGGCCGTCGTCACCGAACTCGGCGCTGGACTGCGCAAGCTGAGCTTTCGCGGCAAGCCGCTGGTCACCGGGTACGAGGCCGACGAGCTTCCGCCGGCCGGAGCAGGTCAGCTTCTCGTGCCGTGGCCGAACCGGATCGATGGCGGCAGGTACACATTCGGCGGCGCCGGCCTCCAGCTCGAGCTCAGCGAGGCCGCCCGCGGGAACGCTATCCACGGCCTGACCCGCTGGGTGAACTGGGACCTGTCCGACGCCGCGGCGCCCGCGAGCACACCAGCACCGAACACGCCACCACCGAGCACACCGGGACCGGGCAGGCACGATCTGGGCACTGGCGACCAGGTGACGCTGACGCACGTGCTGCACGGCAGGCCAGGTTACCCATTCTGCCTGGAACTGTCGGTCAGCTACCGGCTCGACGCGGCGGCGGGGCTGACGGTCGCCGTCACGGCGTGGAACGTCGGCTCCCGGCCGGCGCCGTACGGCACCGGATCTCATCCGTACCTCACCACCGGCGCGGAGGTGGTCGACGACTGTGAGCTCGAACTGGCCGCCGGGCACTGGCTGCCGACCGACGACCGGGGAATCCCGTACGGTCCGGCGCAGGATGTCACGGGCTCACCGTTCGACTTCCGCACGGCCTGCCGTATCGGCGGCGCCCAGCTTGACCACGCGCTAACCGGGTTGAGCAGGGACGAGTCCGGGCTCGCATGGGCGCGGCTGGCAAGCGGAGGCGTGCGCCTCGGGCTGTGGGCCGGGCCGGGCTACGACTGGCTGCAGGTATTCACCGGGGACGCGCTCGCGGCCGGCCAGCGGCGGCGGGCACTCGCCGTCGAGCCGATGACGTGCCCGGCCAACGCCTTCGTCACCGGAGATGGCCTGCTGACGCTCGCTCCTGGCGACAGCGTCACGCACACCTGGGGCATCCAGGTCCTTTAGTCCTGAGCCGCTAGTGCTGAGCCGCTAGTGCTGAGCCGCTAGTCCTGAGCCGCGGTCGTCTCGGGCCAGCGGGCGAGGCCAACGATCCGCTCCAGGTCATCCTGGGTATCCAGGTCGTCTGGCCGGCCTACGTCGCCGCACTCCACGGTGGTGACCAGGTCGGGCCGCGAGCGCAGGAGGGCACGCGCCCCGACGTCTCCCCGCGCGGCGGCCGCCGCCTGCGTCCAGTGCGCCCGGCCGATCAGGACCGGATTGCGCGGCCGTCCGTCGTAACAGGCAACGACCACCTCGGCGCCGGCCAGGAACGCGGCGATCAGCCGCCGCACCGCTTCCTTGCCAATCAGGGGCTGGTCGACGAGCGCGATCACGACCGCGTCCCGGTCGGCGGGCAGCGTCTCCAGGCCCTCCCTGAGCGATGAGCCCATGCCGGTCTGCCAGGCCGGATTGTGCGCGGTGATCACGCCGGGCAGGCTGACGGGGACGGCGCCGGTCACCATGACGACCGGATCGGCTCCGCCGTCGCGCAGCAGCGCTACCCCGCGCTCCGCCAGCGTGCGGCCGCCGAGCTCGACCAGCGCCTTCGGCCGTCCGAGCCGGCTCCCCTGCCCGGCCGCCAGGAGCAGTCCGGCCACCCTGGGGTGTTCCAGGTGCCCGGCGCTCGCCTCCTCGTCAGTCGTGATGGATCCGCCCGGCGGTCGTCGTCAGCGGCTGGCCCGAGCCGCCCCACCTGAGCTGAATCAGTTCCGCCGCGATCGCCACCGCGGTCTCCTCCGGGGTGCGGGCGCCAAGGTCGAGGCCGACCGGCGAGCGGAGCCTGGCCAGTTCCTCGTCCGTCAGGCCGGCCTCGCGCAGCCGGTCGAGCCGGTCCTCGTGGGTTCGCCTGCTGCCCATCGCTCCGATGTAGGCCGCGGGCTCGCGCAGCGCGACCTCCAGGACGGGAACGTCGAACTTCGGGTCGTGCGTCAGCACGCAGATGACCGTGCGCTGGTCGGTCGTGACGCCCGACAGATACCGGTGCGGCCAGTCGGTCACCACCTCGTCGGCGTCGGGGAACCGCGCCGTGGTGGCGAAGACCGGCCTGGCGTCGCAGACGGTGACCCGGTAGCCGAGGAACTTGCCGATCCTGGCCACGGCGGCGGCGAAGTCGATCGCCCCGAACACCAGCATCCTCGGCGACGGCGCGAACGACTGCACGAACACCGACAGCTCGTCCATCCGGCGCTCGCCGTCCGCGCCGTAGTGCCGCACGCCGGTCAGGCCCTGCGCGAGCATGCCCCTGGCGTCGTCGTCGACCGCCTGGTCGAGCCGGTCGCCCGATCCGAGCGTGCCGGTCGCGTGCGGCTCGCGGTCGACGGGCCAGATCACGCGCCTGGCGCCCAGCTTCCCCGGACCCTCGATCACCGTGGCGACGGCCACCGGCTCCCCCGCCCGCACGGCCTCACTGATGGCGCCGAACTCCGGGTAGCGTCGCCTGCTGACCGGCTCGACGAAGATGTCGATGATGCCGCCGCAGGTCAGGCCCACGCTGAAGGCGGTGTCGTCGCTGACACCGTAGCGTTGCAGCGCTGGCTCGCCGCTGGTGATCACCTCGCCGGACAGCTCGTAGACCGCGCCTTCGACGCAGCCGCCCGACACGCTGCCGACGACCTCTCCGTCCGGGGAGACCGCGAGCGCCGCGCCGGGCTCACGCGGGGCGCTGCTGAACGTCCTGACCACGGTGGCGAGGCCGAACTCCTCGTCGGCGTCCCACCACTTGACGATCTGGTCGAGGATGTCTCGCACCGCCGGTCACCCCGCTCTCAGCTAGAAACTCAGCGTACGTCCGATCTGGGCTGTTCAGCGATTCACCGGTCCGCGGTCCGGCGGCTGGCGGGCTCGAGGCCAGGCGGCTCAGCGGGCCGCGGCGCGACGGGCCAGGCGCTGCCTGACGCCGAGGAACGCGAACAGCACGCAGGCCAGGTAGAGCAGGTAAACGACGGCCTGGAGCACGGTGGGGCTCTGCGCGTAGCCGAGGAAGCTGTGCGCGATGTCGCCGATCGCGCTGTCTTCGTTCAAGATGGCGCCGGTGTGCCAGAGCTGGTGCGAGACACCGGGCAGCCAGCCGAGTTCCTGCATGTTCTGCACGGCGTCGACCAGCAGCCCGGCCGCGAAAACCATTAGCAGCGCCCCGACGATCATGAAGAACCGGCCGACGTTGATCCGGTGGCCGAGCCGGTACATCACGAACGCGATCGCCATCGCGATCGCCAGGCCGACGGCCGCTCCGGCCAGCAGCCCGCCCCGCTGGCTGCTCGAGAACGCGATCGCCAGCGTGAACACGACGGTTTCCACGCCCTCCCGTCCTACCGCCTGGAAGGCCAGCAGCGCGAGGCCGACCCTGGCGCCGCGGCTCATCTCGCCATCCCCGGACTCACGCGCGACCGTGCTCGCACCGGCGGCAGCACCTGCGCCGCCCGCGGACGCCAGGCCCGCATGCGCGGCGCCGGTGTCGGGCACGGGAACTGCCCGGCGGACCGCGGCACCGGCCTGGGGCCCGGCCCCGTTCTGCCCGTGCGAGGCGAACACGGCGTCGGCGCGCGACTGCAACTCGCCCTTCAGGCCCCTGGCGTGCGAGCGCATCCAGAAGGTCATGTAGGTCAGCACCGCGGCGGCGAGCAGGTAGGTGGCGGTCTCGAAGATCGTTTGCACCCGCGAGTCGGCGTAGGTGCGGATCGTGAAGTAGGCGGCCAGCCCGCCCGCGCCCGCCAGCACGAGCGCGGCGGCGACTCCGGCGAACACGTCCCTGAAGTGCCGGCGCTGGCCGCTGCGGTTGAGATAGGCGAGCAGGATCGCGATGATCATGCTCGCCTCTACTCCCTCGCGCAGGAATATCACGAACGTGGCGACCATCAGCGACGGGTCCTCTCCGGAGCGCATGATCCGACAAAGTTAGGTTAGCCTAACAGCGGAGCGATCACGGCCTCCCATCCCTTGTCTTCAGCACTACCCGGCCCGCCGCATCTCTCCCGCGCCTGGGCGACCGTGTCACAGGTCAGGACGCCGTTGCCGACCGGAGTGCCGGCGTCAAGGGCAGCCCTGGTGAGGCCGTAGGTAACCGCCTCGCACACGTAGTCGAAATGCGGCGTGCCGCCCCTGATGACGGCCCCGACGCAGGCCACCGCGTCGTGTTGCCTGGCCAGGGCGGCAGCGACCACGGGCAGTTCGACCGCGCCGGCCACCCGCACGACGGTCGGGGACTCGATCCCGCAGGCGCTCGCCGCCGCCACGGCCCGGTCGAGCAGCGCGTCGGTGATGTCGGCGTTCCAGCGGGTCGCCACGATCGCCAGCCGCAGCCCGGCGGCTCGCACCGGCTGCGCGTCTGGCCGCCCGGTCCCGCTCACCGGCCCGGCTCGGCAGGCTCGGCCAGCTCGGCAGGCTCGGCCAGCTCGGCAGGCGCAGCAGGCTCGGCCAGCTCGATCAGGTGGCCGAGCCGGTCCCGCTTGGCGATCAGATACCGCAGGTTGTGCGGGGTCGCGCTGACCGGCAGGGAGACCGTCCCGGTCACCTTCAGGCCGTGGTCGGCCAGTCCCTTGACCTTGGCCGGGTTGTTGGTCAGCAGCCGCAGCGAGCTGACGCCCAGCTCGGCGAGTATCTGCGCGCCGGTGGAGTACTCCCTGGCATCGACCGGGAACCCGAGTTCGGTGTTGGCGTCCACGGTGTCCGCGCCGGCGTCCTGAAGGTGGTACGCCTGGAGCTTGCTGAGCAGGCCGATGCCCCGGCCCTCGTGGCCGCGCAGGTACATGACGATGCCGCGGCCCTCGACGGCGATCGCCGCCATGGCCGCGTTGAGCTGGGTGCCGCAGTCGCACCGCTGGGACCCGAGCACGTCGCCGGTGAGGCACTCGGAGTGCATCCTGACCAGCACGTCGCGGCCGTCCGCGGGGCCCGCCTGTGGTGTTCCGACGTCGCCGAGCACCAGCGCCAGGTGCTCGGTCCCGTCCATCGAGTTGAGGTAGCCGATCGCGCGCCACTGCCCGTAGGAGTTCGGGATCGTGGTCTGCACCACCCGGCTGATCATCCGCTCGGAGTACCTGCGGTACTCGATCATCTGCGCGATCGAGATCAGCGCGAGCCCGTGCTCGTCGGCGAACTCGCGCAGCCCGGGCAGCCGCTTCATCGTCCCGTCGTCGTTGACCACCTCGGCGAGCACGCCGGCCGGGGCGAGCCCGGCCAGCCTGGCCAGGTCGACCGCGGCCTCGGTATGACCCGGCCGGCGCAGCACGCCGCCCCTGGTGTACCGGAGCGGGAACACGTGCCCGGGCCTGACCAGCTCGTACGGCTCGGTCGCCGAGTCGACCAGTGTCCTGACCGTGCGTGACCGGTCGGCCGCCGAGATGCCGGTGGTGACCCCGTCGCGGGCGTCCACGCTGACCGTGAACGCGGTCCGCATCCGCTCGTTGTTCTGCGTCGTCATCTGCGGGAGCTGGAGCCGGTCCAGGTCCTCGCCCAGCATCGGCACGCAGATCACCCCGCTGGTGTGGCGAATCGTGAACGCGAGCAGGGCCGGGGTCGCCTTGCTCGCGGCGAAGATGATGTCGCCCTCGTTCTCCCGGTCGGCGTCGTCCACCACCACGACCGGCCGCCCGGCCGCGACGTCGGCGATCGCTCGCTCGACGGTGTCCAGCGCAACCCCGGCCACGTCCCGCGACGTCGTCCCGGTCACCGGTGCTCACCTCCCGCCAGCAGCCGCTCCACGTATTTGGCGACCACGTCGACCTCCAGGTTGACCCGGTCCCCGGCCGCGACGCTGCCGAGCGTGGTCCGCGCGAGCGTCTCGGGGATCAGGCTCACCTCGAACCAGTCGCCGTCCCGGCCGGCTCCCCCGGCCGTGATTTCGCTCACCCCGGAGACGGTAAGGCTCACGCCGTCGACCGCCACCGAGCCCTTTTCAGCGATATAACGGGACAGCTCGGCGGGGATCGAGATACGCAGCACGTCCCAGTTTTCCGCCCGCCGGCGTTCGCCGACCACGCCGGTGCCGTCCACATGTCCCTGGACGAGGTGGCCGTCAAGGCGCCCGCCCACGGGCGCGGGCCTTTCCAGGTTGACCGGGCCGCCCGCGGACAGCGCCCCGAGCGTCGATCTCGCCAGCGTCTCCCCCATGACGTCGGCCGTGAACTGGCTGCCTGCGGTCGCCGTCACCGTTAGGCAGACCCCGTTGACCGCGATCGAGCTGCCCCAGGCCGCGCTGGAGGCGACCAGCGGGCCGTCGATGGTGAGCTTGGCCGAGTCGGTGTGGCGATCGACCGCAGCCACCTTGCCGAGCTCTTCGATGATTCCGGTGAACACCGCGCCCTCCGCCCTGTCTCTAGGCTCCGGGGACGCGGAATACCGCTCGTGACGCGGCCAGGACCCAGCCAGGGCCGGGCCGCGCGCGTGCCGCCTCCCATCCGGACTTTTACCGTCGGTACCGGAATCCCACCGGTTCAGCCGACCGATGGTCTCGGCCGGGTCGCGGACTGTCACCGCCGGTTCGGACTTTCACCGACCCCGGAGCACGCTTAAAAACGCAAACCAGTATGCCATGACCGCTATTCCGCCCGCGCGGGGCGAGCCAGATCCCGGCCGGGCGAGTACCGGGCTGGCTCAGCTCCCTCAGGTCAGGTTGTCGTCGTGCTGCCCCTGCGGGCGAGAGCATCCACAGTCACCGCGGCGAGCAGCACAATCGCAGTCCAGATGTTCTGCGCGGCCGCCGAGAATCCGAGCAGCAGCAGGCCGTTGTAGATCACGCCGACTACCAGACCACCGAGCACGGCGCCGAGCATCCTTCCCCGGCCGCCGAAGAGGCTGGTGCCGCCGATGACCGCCGCCGCGACGGCGTAGAGCACATACGCGCCGCCCTGGAAGTTGCTTGACATCCCGCCCAGGTTCGAGGCGTAGATGATGCCGCTGACACCCGCGGTCAGCCCGCACAGCATGAAGGCCAGTACGCGGATCCGGCTGAGGTTGATTCCGGCTCTCCTGGCGGCCTCGGAATTGCCGCCGATCGCGTACATGTAGCGGCCGAACCGGGTCCGGTTGAGCAGAATGGTCCAGGCGACGAGCAGCAAAAGTATGACCAGGACGACCCAGGGCACGCCCTCCACTACGGAGAACCCGACGCTGCGATTGGTGTTGCAGATCAGGACGACGACCACGCCGGCGATAGCCATGACCGCGACCTTGAGTATCGTCACCGAGACAGGCGGCGCCGCGAGCTTGTGCGCTCGCCGGCGAGCGTCGCGCAGCATCATGAATAGCCCGGCGAGCACCACGGCCGCCACCATCACGATCCAACTCGCCGTTGCGCTGAGGCTGCCGCCCTCGATGGCGTTCAGCACGTTGTTAGTCAGCCGGATCGTCCCGCCGGAACCCGGAGCGGCCAGGTCGATGAGGGCGAGGAGCAGGCCTAGACCGCCGAGATATCCGGCCAGCGTCACCACGAACGACGGCAGTCGCAGCCGGGTGATGATGACGCCCTCGACACCCGCGTAGGCGGCGCAGAACGCCAGGCCAGCGATGACTGCCACCCACCAGGGAAGGGGATTCGTCCCGGAGAGTACCCAGAGCGTGATCACCGCGCCGCAGGCCGCGTTGTAGCCGACGGACAGGTCGATCTCGCCGAGCAGCAGCACGAAGACCTCGGCCATGCCGAACGTCACGATGAAGGCGGCCTGCGTCATCAGGTTGACCAGGTTACCCGCGGACAGGAACAGCGAGTTGCGGATCTGGAAGTAGACCACGATCGCGATCAGGCCGAGGACGACAGGCAGCACGATCAGGTCGGGAGCGCTGGCCGCCAACAACGCAGCGTCGGTCGCGCCATCCATCCTCTCCGCGTCGGTCACCAGGGCGACCGGGCCGCCTGGTTGCTGACCTGGATCACCGCGATCTGCTGCCATGTTCAGTCCTCCAGCCCGCTCGTGCCGCGTGATCCCGCGGGCTCGCCACTGCTGGCATTGCCGCGGCGCGAGGACGCGCCTGTCGTCATGATGTCCACGACCGACTGGCGATCGAACTCCGTCGCTGGCCCCTGCGCCACCAGCCGACCGAGATAAAGCACCGCAATCCGGTCGGCTACCCGGAATACGTCGTTCAGGTTGTGCGAGACCACCACTACCGCGTGCCCGCGGCT
>WNGP01011694.1_pt1 | contig 11035 bp, 9 predicted proteins | sample 5407671 | NCBI WGS metagenome assembly WNGP01 (sample SAMN13153381, study PRJNA577476) | soil metagenome | isolation source: 40 cm soil or saprolite under Garry oak tree replicate 2 | place: USA:California | collected 2016-06-15
GCGAATTTTATCAATGGGGCGGTGACGGCGGCGGCGGCGTGCAATTTGAATTTGGTGGGACGGGATTCAGCGATTTCTTCGAAGCGTTTTTCGGCGGCGGCCGCGGCCGCTCGGCTTTCGGCGGATTTGGTGGACGAGGAGCAACCGCCGAGCGCGGAGCGGATGTTGAAGCAGACATTATGGTCACGCTCGAGGAAGCGCTGCACGGATCGACCCGCACGGTTTCGCTGCGCCGCGCCGGGTCCAACAAAGTCGAAAATTATCAGGTCAAAATTCCGCGCGGCGTTCACGAAGGACAGCGCATTCGCCTGGCCGGCCAGGGCGAAGCCGGCGCCCGCGGCGGAAAGAGTGGCGACCTTTTTCTGCGGGTGCGCCTCGCCAAGCATCCCGATTTTTCAGTAGAGAGCAGCGATCTCATTCACGAAGTGAAGATTGCTCCCTGGCAAGCGGCGCTCGGGACGGAACTGAAAGTGCCGACGCTCGAAGGAAAAGTTCGCCTGAAAATTCCGCCCGGAACGCAGGGGAGTCAGCGATTTCGATTGCGCGAACAGGGCCTGCCGAGCATTTCCGGAAAACGCGGCGATCTCTATGTGGTCGTGCAGATAAATATTCCAAAGAAATTGTCGGAGCGAGAACGCGAGATCTGGAGCCAGCTCGCGAAACTGCATGGAACCTAGTGATTGTCATGTCGAGTCCCGCCATCGCGGGAAGACATCTCTTGCTATTTCTTTTTTGATCGTCCAGAAAATCGACAGAAACATTAGAGGTTCCTCGACTCCGCTCGGAATGACATAATTGCGCATGAAAATTTCACTGGGGAGCGATCACGCCGGCTTTCGTTACAAGGAGAAGGTTAAGGAACTTCTCATATCGCTCGGCCACGAAGTGAAGGACTGCGGCACTTTTAATGAGGACCCGGTTGATTACCCCGTCTTCATTCGGCCGGCGGCGGAGGCGGTTGCGCGCGGCGAATGCGAGCGCGGCATTGTTTTCGGCGGGTCGGGCAATGGCGAAGCGATGGCAGCGAACAAGGTTCATCTTGTCCGTTGCGCGCTTTGCTGGAACGAAGAAACCGCGCGTCTCTCGCGCCAGCATAACGACGCGAATGTGCTTTCAATTGGTCAGCGCATGATCCCCGAAGACCTGGCGCTGAAAATCGTGCGGATCTGGCTGGAAACGCCGTTTGAAGGCGGCCGTCACGAGAAACGCGTCGCCCAGTTAAACGCGATGTAAGTCCGAGCTCGCCACAGGACGAGTCCGTCCAACTAGCGGACCGGACTGGCGTTTTTCAGATCAGCCGGTCCAAACAAACGACCACCAAAAACAGCGCGCTGACAAAGGCATTGCTTTGGAAAAATGCGCGATTAATGCCGGCCACATCCAGGGATCGGGCACTGCGGTGCTCGTAAACGAGCGCGGCGGCCACGACCGGCATGGCAAGGAAATAAATGGGCCCAAGATTCGCCGCGAAACCGAACCCTATTAACATCGTGAGCATGAGCACGTGCAGGAGCTGTGCAACCCGAAGGGTGCGCGCGATCCCCATTGCTACGACCAATGAACGAATCCCTTCGCGCCGGTCGAATTCAAAATCCTGGGTCGCATAAATCAGATCGAATCCGGCGACCCAGCAAATGACTCCGATCGCCAAAACAATCGGGGCAAGATCAAGATCTCCTCGTTGAGCAATCCAGGCGCCAATCGGCGAAATGGCGAGCGCTAACCCAAGAAAAAAATGGGTCGCAGTAGTGAACCGTTTGGTCAACGAATAAAAGAACACGATTGCGAGCGCAACCGGCGAGAGGACAAAGGTCAGCCGATTGATTGCAGCGGCGGCGGCCACAAATAAAGCCGAACTGAGGCCGAGCAATGCGCCAATGGCCGGTTTCGATAGAAGCAGATGTCGTGAAGCGGTCCGCGGATTGCGTTGATCGAGCGACCAATCGACGAATCGATTGAAAAGCATTGCAGCGGTGCGCGCGGAAACCATACAGACAAGAACAAGAAGCAGTGTTCGAGCTGAGGGCAGGCCGTTCGCCGCCACCACGAGCGCGCCGAGAGCAAACGGCAGTGCAAAAATCGTGTGCGAGAAACGGATCAGCTGCAGAAAACGGCTGAACGCATTGCCCGATGACGCTTCGATCTGACGATGTTGATCTTGCGAAGGCATCAATGAATCAAAGATCGGCATCCAGCAATTGCTGCAAACGCGCATTTGCCCCGGAAAGAATCGGCGTGCCGTGAGCGAAAAGCATCCGCTCGGCCGGTCGTGTCAGAAGTTGGTGCAATGAACGCCGCATCTGTTTTTCGCTCAGGCAATATTTCCGCGGCAACAAAGTAAAGCCGTAGGGCTCGAAATTAATCAGCGCGTCACCCACGATCAGCGTGCCGCCATTCGACGCATGATAAAGTGCGATTTCACCGGCGACAGCTCCTTCGACTTCAATCACCTCTAATTCGCCGGCGATCGCCGTTGCCTCTTTTGCTTCAGCGAACCGTGCCGGTTTCAAATCGGGGAAGCTGCGAGGATTTGCCCAGATTGGGACTGAAAAGCGGTCCGAATACGCCGAACTGGTGCGTGCATGATTGGCGTTGGTAACGACAATTCCGGCTATCGGTGCGGCCTCGGAAAGCTGTCGCAACTCGTCATCGGCCAGGACAATCGGATCGACAATGTAAACGCCGCTGCCGGTCAGGATTGCGCTGGAAAAGAGATCAGCTTTTACGGAGGAATCATAAGTTTGCCAGAGCCAAAGTCCGGGCAAAAGGAGATGAAAATCGAGCGCAGGCACGGTGGAAGAGTGCCTGAAACTGGGGGGTTGAGCAAGGCGGTGGCACTATAGGTGCTTGACTCGTTATAAAAATTATAAAATGATCACCTTTGCCTACCAAGCCCGAGACGCCTCCGGCCGCATCGTCTCCGGCATTCAAGACGCCAGCCTAATGAGCCGGGGTCTGATGGTTTTGTCGCTCCAAAAGAAAGCCGCCGGCCGCTCCCGCAAGAAAACCTGGACGGTCAAAGAAACTGACCTTGTCCTCTTTACCCGCCAGCTCGCGACCATGATCGAGGCCGGCATTTCGCTGGTTCAAGGATTAACGGCGCTTTACGACCAGAGCGATCCCAAACGCCAGCGCAGTCTGCGCCACGTGGTCAGTGACGTAACCACACGCGTGCAAGGCGGAGAAACATTTCACGAGTCGATCTCGAAACATCCCCGCGTTTTCAACCGACTTTTCGTGAGCATGGTGAAAGCCGGCGAAAGCGGCGGTTTGCTCGCGGAAATTTTGGAGCGCCTTGCCGGTTTTCTCGAAGCCAGCGCCCGGCTACGGAAAAAGGTCAAATCGGCCATGACCTATCCGGTCATCGTCGTTTGCATCGCATTCGCGATCACGACATTTCTTATTGTCCGGGTCGTGCCCATCTTTGGTGAGATTTTCAAAGATTTCGGCGCCAAGCTCCCGGCTCCAACCCAGTTCCTGATCGACGTCTCCGATTTCGTCCGGAGCGAGTGGTATTTCCTCGTGGTCGGAATTGGTTCGCTGATTTTCGGGACCCGAACCTTTCTGCGCTCTACGCGCGGCAAGCAACTGGCCGACCGTTGGAAACTGAAGCTGCCGGTGTTCGGGCCACTGGTCCACAAGATTTGCATGTCGCGTTTCGCGCGCACGTTCGCCCAGCTCATCCGCAGCGGCGTCCCGATTCTAGAGGTGCTCGATATTGTCGGCGGAGCAGCCGGGAATCACGTCATCGAGACCAGCATCAAATCTGTGGGCGAAGATGTCGAAAAAGGCGACAACCTCTCGGTCGCGATGTCGAAGAAATCGATTTTCCCGCCCATGCTCCTGCGCATGGTCTCGGCGGGTGAAGCGACCGGCAAGATCGACACCATGCTCGAGAAAATGGCCGATTTCTGGGACGAAGAAATCGAAGCGATGCTCGACGCGCTGACCTCTTTGATTGAACCACTGTTGATCGTTTTCCTGGGTGTCATCGTCGGCGGCATCGTGATCGCGATGTTTCTACCCATCTTCAAACTGAACGAAGTGGTCTCACAAAACTCGTCAGGACATTGATTTCCCAGGACAAGAGCTAGGAGAAGCTCGTAGGCAGGGAGGGGGCGGATCGAAAGGTCCGTCCCTTTCTGTTTTGTAATCCTGGAGGGCGCCGCGCTACCTGCCACGCCGAAGGTCCGAGCTCGCCACAGGACGAGTCCGTCCAACTGGCGGACCGGACTGGCATTTGGCGAAGGCGGGGGTCGCCTGAATGATGGGACACGACGGCGCGTGTCCCTCCAATCAACGGGCGAAACGCTTAGGGAGGATCGACAAAAACCGGCGCTGCCGATATGTCTTTCGCGTCGAAAGAAAGTCCATGCGATGTCCGGCGCAGCAGTTTCAGAACAGCGGCGACGTTTTGGGCGGTGGCGGTTGAATAAAAGCGCACCAATCCCACCGTCGTGCGCGAACCGAAGACGGTGATCATGATCGTTTCGTCATCGACCGAATTCATGAAGATGTGGTTGCCGTTACCCTGATGATAGAGAGCATTGAACTCCACTTCGCCAATGCGCCGGGCGAGTTCGCGGGTGGCCGCAAACGAGCCGGCAGCGAGCGCCGCGATCACGGTCACGTCCATGACGTCCATATCGCCGCACTGCGAAATGGCATTACCGCCGCGGTCAATCACTACCGTCAAATCGGACTCGGTTTTTTTCAAAAAATCACCGAGCACGCCATCAAGCGTCGCTACATCTTCGATTGTTAAAACCGGGATCGCGTTCATGCCGGAAGTCTTTGGGTCTCGGGTGCGCTGGGCTCCACCGGAATTGCGACCGGCAACGGCTCGCGTTGGGGCGTTTGGCTGTGCTTGCTGAATTTGTGGAGCAAGACCTGCGAGACCGCATTGAGCGTGGCGAACACGTTCTGTCCCGTGCTCGAAATCACTTCAAAGCTTTGCAACCGTTTCTTTCGGTTGTTCAAAACATATTCCATGTAATTGGCCGGCGCGATGTTCGGAAGGTCGCGCTTGTTGTACTCGAGCACGCATGGCACCTCATCGAGCGCCATGTTTTGGAGCGCGAGGTTGTCGCTGAGATTTTTGAAGCTCTCGACGTTCTCCTCCATTTTCTCCCACTGCGAATCGGCCACGAAAACAATCCCATCCACGCTCCGTAAAACGAGTTGCCGGGTGGCGTTGTAAATGACCTGGCCGGGAACGGTGTAGAGCTGAAATTTAGTAACGAAGCCTTTGATTACGACCGCGTTCAGCGGGAGAAAATCGAAAAAGAGCGTTCGCTCGGTAGCAGTCGCGAGCGAGACCAGGTCGCCACGATTCAGCGGATTAATTCGCTGATGAATATAACTGAGGTTCGTGGTTTTGCCGCATAACGCCGGACCGTAATAAACGATTTTGAACTGAATCTCGCGGCTGGCGTAATTAATGATCGACATGTGGGGTCTCCGATTGCGCGTAAATGCGCGAAAGTTTTTCTACCAGTTCCGCAATTTGGGTCCGGGTCTGCGGCAGCAGTGAGCCCTCGGCATGGAGCGCCGTCAGGCAAATATTTCCTTGCGCAAAGAAACTGACCGCCGATCTGCTCGCATACAGGGTTACGGCCACGAGCGAACCGATCTTCGTCTCGCGGACATGCTGGGCGATCCGTTCCACCAGCGCCGGCGCCATCGCGGACAAACCGTCCACCGCGATTTCCTCCGGCAGTTCTCCGGCCAAACTCAAACCATCCGAAAACGTGATCGCGCAGGCTTTCACGCCCGGCAGCGCGGACACTTGAGCCACGACTTCTTTCGGGTCGACCTTTTTCTCGGCTGGCGCCTTATCGGTGGCAAAACGCCGCGCGTCCTCTTTTGCTTTGACCGAGAACGGCGTCTCGAAATCGCTGTCGAGCGCGAAACCTTCCTGATCGTCGCGAAGTTTTAATATGGTCGCGGGCAAATTCTTGAGCACTTCTTCGAGGGGCAAAGCGACCGGTGTTTTTACCTCGTCGGCCTGAAACAAGCCGCGATGCTTTTCCGGCAACGCCGCCTCGAAAACGTCCGGCGCAATCGATATGCGTCCGCTCGCCAACTGCGGCTCAATCAGCGCGAGCGGCAACGTCAGCCGCTCCTCCTCCGGAACAGTGCCGACATCTCCATTTAGTTGGAAGGCGGGCAGATTTTGCAGGACCGCTTTCAGGGAAAGAGTGATGGGGTCTTTCGCCGGCGTTGATCTGGCGCCGGGTTTCGATGGCGACGGTTCCGGCAACGTTTTGCCCGGCGGCGCTTTTGGCTTTTCGACCGGCGGCTCGAACGGGATTTTCGGCAGCTCGGGCGTAAACGGTAAAGAAGTTGGAACGGGCGGCCCACTAGAGGCTGGAACTCTCTCGGATGCGGACCCACCCGTTCCATTCGGCAAAATTGCTAAAGGAGTTTTGGTGGAGGCTGGCGGCTCGTTCTTCGGTTTGAGCGCCGGCGAATAAAGTGAAACGACCGGATGACCGGATGATGTCGATTTTGGCTTCTCTTGCACGATCGCATCTGGCTCAGCCGCAGCGATTGACTCGGCCGTGGCCGTTTTTACCGGCACACTCGGAAGCGCCGAAGTCTCGAGCGGCTCGAGCTTGGTTCCGAAGCGCTCCGAATCCTGAATCGTCGCTTTCAAAATCGGCGTGTCGAGTTGGGGAATCTCTGGATCGCGCAGTTGGTCGCTGCGGACATGAGCGGTTTGGAATTGCTCGAGCACTTTTTCGTACGGCAACGCCACCCGGGTTTGGTCGTCCGGTCGCACGCCGCGCAGAAAAATCTCCGGCACCTGTTGATAAAGACTTGGAAGCCCGATGCCCGGATTCTTGTCCGCCATTCCCTTTTCGATCTCGGATGCTTTCAACGAGACGCAGGCGCTCGCGTCCAGAACCTCGACCGGCTTAATATAACCGGCCGGAACGCGATCAATGAAATCTGCTATTTTTAAAGAAATGGTGCGCTCCAGTTTCGGCTCAAGCGCGCGCGCGAGCGCCGGCGGCAAATAACTCGATTGCGATCTTTTTGGTGAAGCTGTTATTCGCCGGGCGCCAAGTTCAAGCGGTGGTGCGCCGCTCGCGCTTCGAAATGGGTCCGGCGGCGCAAACGAACGCGTTGCGTGCGGCAACACCGTTTTGCTTAGCCGCTCGCTCGCTGGCTTTTTCGCCGCTCGCACAGGTGCGCACGTTGGCTTCTGCTCGGCGGTGTCCGGCGCCGGCCGCGACGTGAGTTTTTTGAAAAAATCGAGAAACGGAATCGTCATCGCGTTTAATGGTCCTCTGCCGTTACTCGCCACACTTCTTCAAGCGAGGTCACGCCTTCGAGCGCTTTCTCAACTCCGACCACGCGCAAAGTTTTCATCCCTTCGGTCACAGCCTGGTTCTTAATCACTGCGGCCGAAGCGCGTTTGATGATCAAACGCCGGATTGCCTCGCTCACCGGCAGCGCTTCGATCAATGCCGCGCGGCCGAGATAACCGCGCCCCTTGCAGCGGTCGCATCCAGTTCCGTGATAGAAAACGGTGGCTTTGTTTTCGGCGAGCCCAATTTTCTCCATCAACTCCGGTTCGGGGACGAACTCTTCCTTACAATTTGTGCAGATGCGCCGAACCAGCCGTTGCGCGCACGTCATCAGGATCGAGCTTGAAATTAAGAACGGCTCAATCCCCATGTCATCGAGACGCGTAATGGCGCCGGCGGCGTCGTTGGTGTGGAGCGTACTCAACACCTGGTGACCGGTCAGCGCCGCTTTCACCGCGATATCGGCGGTTTCGTTGTCACGAATTTCACCGATCATCACAATGTCGGGGTCCTGACGCAGAATCGAGCGCAGCGCGGAAGCGAAATCGAGGCCGATGTCGCTTCGGACCGCGACCTGATTGATTCCGGACAGCTCGTACTCGATCGGATCTTCAACCGTGACGATGTTGTATTGCGGGCTGTTTAATTCCTGCAGGACCGAATAAAGGGTGGTGGTCTTACCGGATCCGGTCGGGCCGGTCACGAGAATCATTCCGTGCGGTGCGTCGATCGCCTTTTTGAACTTCGAGACCGTGTCTGCGTCCATGCCCATCTGATCAACGGTGCCGGTGAGCGACGCTTTATCGAGAATACGAATAACAATCTTTTCGCCGTGCGCCGTGGGCAGGATCGAGATACGCAGGTCGATCTCCTTTCCCAGAACACGAATCCGGAACCGGCCGTCCTGCGGGAGGCGCCGCTCGGCAATGTTCAGTCCGGCCAGAATCTTGATGCGGGAGGTGATCGCCAATTGCAACGCTTTCGGAGGCGACTCCGCCGGCATCAATTCGCCGTCGATGCGGTAGCGAAGTTTGAGCGTGTTGTGAAATGGCTCGACGTGAATGTCCGACGCCTTTTCTTTGACTGCTTGGGCCAGAATTAAATTGACGATCTTGATGACGGGCGCGTCTTCGCTGTCGTGGGTCAGGCGATCCAGGTCGATCTCCTCGCGCTTCGACGTTTGCACCTCGATCGAATCGGAGGCCTGGACCGCTTGTTCGGAAACTTGCTTCATCACCTGAGTCATGTTTCCGGCGCCGTGGACGCCGCTGAGCGCGTCCGCCACCGCGCGTTCGGTCGCGATCATCGGAACGATCTCGAGTTGAACACGCCGCTTCAGGTCGTCGACCGCGAGGACGTTGGTCGGGTCGGCCATCGCCACAAAAAGTTTTCCATCCAGGCGCGCGATCGGCACCAGCCGGTTCGCTTTCGCCATTTCGCGCGGCACCAGCGCCATCACTTCTTCCGGCACCCGCAACCGCGAGAGGTTCACCGGCGGCGTGTTCAAACAACGGCCCATGCTGAACACCATGTCCTGCTCGGTCACGAATTGCCGGTCGGTCAGAATTTTCAGCAACCGGCCGCCTTCGGATTTTTGAAGGCCGATGGCTTCCTCGAGTTGATTCGGAAGAAGGAGACCCTCCTCGATCAATACGTCCGCGATCCGTTCGCCGAAAGATTTACTTCTCATGAACTGCTGGGCGCCGAATCGAGCCGGTAGACTAACTGCAAAGCTTTTACGATGGCCGACGGCCGCGCCAGGTACCACGAAACCGTGTAATCGACCGATTGCTGGACCGCGTCGCGTCCGGCCGAATCGAACGGATTGCAGCACGCCACCATTATGGTGCGGCTGACCAGATCGAACGGAAGAAAAAGCCGGCCCAGCGTCAGAGCCTCGGGCAACATCGGCGCCACTTGGCGGTCGGTCTCGTAATATTCGAGCGGAACGTAGGCGAATTTTGTCCGGTCGATCAAGGCCGAGAGCACGGCGTCGAGCTGGAGCGGCTTGTCCTTGCAAAGCTCCTCCAGCATCGAGACCGCCATCATCTGGCCGTTCAAATCTTTGTTCGCGTTTTTTGCGGTCTCGAGCGCGGCCTGTACTTCCTCTTCGCCGAAGAGCTGCTGCACGATCAAAAATTTGGCGAGATGATCGTCGCCGCGTTCGTGCAAATTGGTAATCCGGCCCAGACCTTGGCCGCGCGTAGGATCGACATCGATCAACGCGCCTTCCGCGGTCGGTGAAATGAGCGAGCCATCGTTGCGCGTGAACGAACTTCTGACCAGGCCGCTCGTCGCTTTCGACTTGTCTTTGTCGACAATCGCTTGTCCCGACGCCTGCAAACGCTGTTCGATCTCGCCCAGCATCGCCAAAATTTCGGGCGCGTTCGGGTCGCGGGTCAGAATCATTTCGCACTGGTGAAGGGCGCGGGTGTAAGAGCCGGCGTTGAAATACGCTTCCGCCAGTTTCCGTGAAGTCCGGAGCGCGTCATCGTGACGTCCGATTTTGGTGTAAGCCTCCCTCAGAATCTCGAGCGATTGATAATCCTCGGGCTGTGCCCTCGGGAGCGGGCAAATTCACTCTTAAAATTGCGAATTTCTCAATCCTGCTAAACCGCTGTCATCTTGGCCGTTACAAACCACGGATCACACGGCTTTCACTGATTTCTCGGGCCAATCCTGTCTTCTGCTTGCCACGCCGTAGTTCCGCGAGTGCGGGATGAAGGCGGACGCTTTAAAGGTTCACAATTTCCAGGCAATGTTGTACGCTTAAGTTTGTGTCTCCGTTCCCCACGCGCCGTGTCTTCACCCTGAGACAACGTGAGCGCCTTAGCGCTTTTACGTTGCCAAAGCTGCGTGAGCGCTTCGCTTTTACGCTGCTGTCCAACTTCCGCTCTCCGGTTTCTAAGTTTTCTACTTCCTACTTTTTAATTTCTACTTCGCGACGTGAGCGCGTACGCGGCTCTTGTCGCGCCGTAGCCTTGCGCGAAGGCGGATTTACGTTGCTCGAACTGCTAATTGTCGTCGGCATCGTTGCACTCCTGATGGTGCTGATCGCGCCGGCATTCACCTACATTAAAGGCGGGACCGACGTCACCAGCGCCGCATACACCATCAAAGGCGTGCTCGATACCGCGCGCACATACGCGAAAGCAAACAATACTTACACTTGGGTCGGGTTTTATGAAGAAGACGTCTCACAACCATCGGTGATTCCCGCACCGGACCCGGTGTGCAGTGGCTGCGTTGGCCGACTCGTGATGTCGATCGTCGCTTCGAAAGATGGAACTAATCTGTACGGTTCGGGTAACGGCACGATTGATCCAACGAAGCTGACTCAGATCGGCAAATTAGTAAGAATCGACAACATTCATCTACCACTCTTTACTGTCTGCCAGTCCAATTGTACGGGAGCCACATTTGATACGCGTCCCGCTGTTCAAAACGACCCCGGCGGCGGTTATAACTATTCTCGATTTGGCGAGTTAAATGCGAGTCAACCGAACACTGCGCCGTATACCACGCCGTACAATTTTCAATATCCTGTGGGGAATCCCGTTCCTACCATGCAGTACAGATTTTCCAAACTGCTCCAGTTTAGTCCGCGCGGCGAAAGCAGGGTCAATGGAGACAGCTATGACATCAGGCGCGTTGTTGAGATTGGTTTGGTTCAAACTCACGGCAATGTCGCGCCCACGCCGACGCCGAGCGCGGGTAAT
>WNGP01021251.1_pt1 | contig 11026 bp, 8 predicted proteins | sample 5407671 | NCBI WGS metagenome assembly WNGP01 (sample SAMN13153381, study PRJNA577476) | soil metagenome | isolation source: 40 cm soil or saprolite under Garry oak tree replicate 2 | place: USA:California | collected 2016-06-15
TTTGTCATTCGCTGGATGACCCACATGTACTTGTAGTCCGCGTTCCAGGTATCGGTCATCCATGCGCCGCCGCGGCCGAATCCGCGAAAACCGGCTAAGCCGCCGTTCGGTCCCCGGCCATAGATGTCCGTGTACATGACCCACGTGAAGTAGAACTCGCGTTGGGCGGCCGGTTGAGGATCATCGCTGAATCCGGGCATCACCACTACGATGAGGCACAACAACACGGCTGCGCGCGTAGCCATAGGTTCTCCAGGATGGTAAGCGTCCTCATTCTACTTGGAAAATCATCCTTTGACTCTGCCTTTCTCGCGGATTCACGCGTGTCTCAAGCTTGAAGCACCCGAGTGAGCCGCCTATGCTAGAGGGTAGCGAGCGTGCCTCATACCGAGGAGAGTGCCCACTCCCGGAACGCGGGCTAAAGCCCGCGACTACGAGTGTGCCGAAACGTCTTACCGAGCTCGTAGTCGCGGGCTTTAGCCCGCGTTTGCTTGGGCTTCGCGAAATTTGACCATTTTGTGAACATTCTGACCGCCAAGAGGACCTAGTGGGCAGCAGAATCAAGCGAGAACTCCGCTTTGCGGCTGGTATAGCAGCGGTTCTTCTTATCACTCTCGTTTTCAAAGAAATTGCGGTCGTCAATGCGACGACGGTGGGTTTCGGGTACCTGATTACTGTCCTTTTAATTGCGGCGTCGTGGGGCCTATCCGAGGCGGTTGTCGCATCGGTTACCGCTACCGTATGCTTCAACTACTTCTTCCTGCCCCCGGTAGGTGCATGGACGATTGCGGATCTCGAGAACTGGGTCGCTCTGTTCGCATTTCTAGTCAGTTCACTGATTGCAAGCCAGCTCTCGGACCGTGCGAAGCGGCGCACAATCGAAGCGAAAACCCGGCAGGTCGAGATGGAACGGCTTTACGCTCTGAGCCGGGCCATCATGCTGATGGATTCCAACCAACCCGTCGGCGGCCAGATTGCAAAGGAACTGGCCAGGATTTGCGAAATACCGAGTGTTGCGATTTACGATCGAACGAGCGAGTCTGTCTATTTCGGAGGCACGGAAGAATTCTTCCAGGTACAGGGGAAGCTCAAAGAAACCGCCGTGACTGCCTCTCAGTCGAAGGATGAGCAGACCGGAATACTCTTCGCGCCCATCAGCCTTGGAGGCCAATCGATCGGAAGTGTGGCCATTCAGGGAGGGGAACTCTCAGACACAGCCCTTCACGCTCTTTTGAACCTGATCGCGATAAGTTTGGAACATGCCCGTAGCCGCGAGATCGTGACCCGAGCGCAGGCCGCACAGCAGAGCGAAGAATTCAAGTCGACGTTGCTGGATGGCCTTGCTCATGAATTCAAAACTCCTTTGACATCGATTAAGGCCGCCGCAACCGCTCTGCTCGCGTCCAACGTTTCCGATGCGGGACAGCGAAACGAGCTTCTGACAATCGTGGATCAGGAAGCGGGGAGGCTCAGCCGGCTGGTAACCGAGGCCACACATCTGGCTCGAATCGAAGCGGGGAAGATTCAGCTCAACCGGCGATCGCATTCTGTAGACTCCCTGGTCGAAAATGTTCTGGGACAGATGGAATCTCGAGGAGATGGCCGTCCCGTGCAAGTGTCGATCGCTCCGGATTTGCCTTCGGTCGTCATTGACTTTGAGCTGATGCAATTGGCCCTCCGGCAACTCTTGGACAACGCAGTGAAGTACTCTCCCCGGGAATCGCCGATTCGAATTACTGCCCGATTGACCGGCGAACGCCTCGTCATCGGCGTGCACAACGCCGGTCTCCCCCTTTCGGGAGCAGAGCAATTGCGCATTTTCGACAAGTTCTACCGCGGCGCCAACGTCCGGCACCAGGTTGCCGGGACCGGTATGGGATTGACGATCGCGCGCGAAATCCTGCTCGCGCATGGCGGCGATATCCGTCTCGACAGTAGCACCGAGCGCGGCACAGAATTTGTTATTACACTGCCGGTTCAAAATGAGGTCCTCCAATGAGTGCTGCGCGAATTCTTGTCGTCGACGATGATCCTCAGATTCGACGTGTCTTGCGTACAACGCTCATCGCCCAAGGTTATGAAGTCGCCGATGCTCGAAATGGTGAGGAAGCGCTGGAACGCATACGCGGTGAAAAGCTTGATCTCGTCATTCTTGATATGAACATGCCCGGCATGAGCGGCCTCGAGACGTGCCGGTTGATCCGGTCGGGTTCAGATGTTGCCATCATCATGCTTAGTGTTCGAGACGCTGAGGCCGACAAGGTCGAAGCGCTGGACGCGGGGGCCGACGACTACATCACCAAACCATTCGGTTCTCCCGAACTGCTGGCACGGATCCGTGCGGCGCTCCGGCGGTTGCCTCAGACGACAAACGAATTGCAGGTCGTGCGATTCGATGTCGTCGAAATCAATTTCACGACACGGCGCGTCGTTGCCGGAAATCGCGAGGTACGGCTGACGCCAAAAGAGTTCGATCTGTTGCAATACCTGGTCGCTCACCCCAATGTTCCGATTCCCCATACTCGCCTACTTCAGTCGGTGTGGGGGCCCGATTACGGCGATGAAGTCGAGTACCTGCGGGTGTTCATCAACCAACTTCGCAAAAAGATTGAAAAGAATCCGTCCAGCCCGAAGTATCTGCTCACCGAACCCTGGGTGGGTTATCGGCTCCAGTTGCCGTAGGGCCGTAGTGAGAGAGCCCTCCTAATAAAATCCTGACAGAACATTTATGACTTCTTTATGGACCCACGCGTAGTGTGGGTGATGTGGGCTACCTGTCCATACCTGAACTCCAAGTCCTCCCCCCACATCGCGCCGAGTCTGCAAGTGACCTTCACATCGATGTTGTGTTCACGGATTTCGAGGATACGCGAGCGGCTTTAAAGGCCGCCGCGGATTTGACTATTGGCCTTGAGGCCGACATCGACTTGATCGTTCCCCAGATTGTTCCTTTTCCGCTACCGCTCGCGCACCCCACAGTTTCGCCTGGTTTCACGCTACGGCGGCTAATCGATTTGGCATCAGCCGCGCATGTGCAACCCAGCATCCACGTCTATCTCTGCCGTGACAGGCTTCAAACATTACTGCAGGTATTGGAGCCACATTCTGTAATCGTTGTCGGGAGCAGAAAGCGCTGGTTCCCGACCAAACCGGAACGCCTCGCCAGAGCGCTCCGCAAGAATGGGCACCACGTGATTCTGGCCAGATATCCCGAGAACTGCACTTCTACATGACCAAGAAAACGTCATTGACCGAGCAACCGCCGGGCACTGCGACAAAGGTCGTCGTCGCCAGCACCGTCATGCTTGCGTTTATCTCCTTTTGGCGGGCGGCGGCCATCGTCCTGAACGATCTGGGCTCGACGGTTTATTACGTCGGAGGTATAGCCGAGCAAGCCATTGGGAGGAGCGCCCCGTGGTTCATCCTGGGCGTCATGTTGTTCAGTTTCGCGGTGCGTTCGATCTACATGGAGAGCAGCAGCATGTTTGTCCGTGGCGGTGTTTACGTCGTCGTACGTGACGCCATGGGACCTTTCATCGCGCGGCTCTCGGTTTCCGCGTTGTTATTCGACTACGTCTTGACAGGGCCCATCAGCAGCGTTAGCGCCGGCCAGTACCTCGGGCGTTTGGCGAACGAGACGAGCGAGCTGTTGAACCTGCAATTCCGCATATCGCCGAATGAGTTCGCTGTTTTCTTTGCGATCCTGGTGACGCTGTATTTCTGGTGGTACAACATCAAAGGTTTGCATGAGTCGAGCACCAAAGCTCTGCGCATCATGCAGGTCACCACGGTCATGGTGGTGATCTTTCTTGTTTGGTGCTGTCTGACGCTCGCAGTCCGTGGTCCCGCGCAGATCCCACCTCCTCCCACACCGTCCCATTTGGAATTCAGCGATGAAGGACTGGGCTGGTTCAAGGGAACCTTCTGGCCAACCATCCCTGTTGTGGCCATCATTATTGCGTTTGGGCACACCCTGCTTTCCATGAGCGGCTTCGAAACACTGGCACAGGTCTATCGTGAGATCGCTTACCCGAAGCTGAAGAATCTCTATCGCACCGGGAACATCGTATGCACGTACGCCGCAATCTCGACGGGCGTCATTACGTTACTCGCCGCGATGATTATCCCTGACAATGTGCGTCTGCAATATGCCGAGAACCTCCTTGGCGGACTCACGAATTATCTGGTAGGCCCGGAATTCCTGCGGCTCGTGTTTCATGTGTTCGTCGTGATCGTCGGTGTGATGATCCTTTCGGGAGCGGTCAACACCTCCATCATCGGAGCCAACGGCGTCATGAACCGCGTTGCCGAGGATGGCGTGCTCGATCCGTGGTTCCAGAAACCGCACCGGCGGTATGGCACGACTTTCCGGATCATCAATCTGATCACGGTGCTTCAATTGATCACGGTCGTTGCCAGCCGCGGTCAGACTTACACACTCGGCGAAGCGTACGCTTTCGGTATTGTCTGGAGCTTTTTCCTGAAAGCCTTGAGCGTAATGGTGCTTCGGTTCCAGCGGAGCGATCAACAATACAAGATGCCCCTGAACTTCAGATTCCGCGGCACGGAGATTCCGGTCGGGCTCGCGGCGACAACTCTGGTTTTGCTGCTGGTCGCGCTGGCAAACCTGTTCTCGAAAAGAGTCGCAACCATCTCCGGCGTTTCATTCAGAGTCGATTCAAGTACGTCCCGGATGCGTGCTCGTGGCGGTTCGCGACTACACTCGCATGGACCATCTGCAGTCGGTTCTTCAGAAGACGAACACGAGTAAGCAGGACATCGTCGTGATGACCATACGCGGCGTTTCCTCCGCGGGCAGCGGCGAATATGGACTAAGCGAGCGACAGTTGTTCACAGATTATGAGCGGGAGCTATTCACGCGTGTAGTCTCACTCGCCGAGAAGGAGGGCAAGACAGTCCAGTTGCTGACGGTTCCTGGAGTGAATCCGTTTGATGCGATGGTTCAGACTGCCGCGACCTTGCAGGCGTCACGCCTGGTGAGCGGCGTTTCAGCCCGCATGGATTCGGACGAACTCGCGCGACGCATCGGACGTGCTTGGGAAAGACTGCCGGAGCCTCGCCATCCGTTCTCTTTGGAAATCATTTCGCCGGGCCGCCCATCTATTTTTGTGAACCTTGGACCTCATCCGCCGCGGCTTTGGCCGGAAGATGTCGATCTCGTTCACGGTATTTGGCTGGAACTCAGCGACGACTTCGGCGCCAAGCTGCATCATCGCGATGTCGTCGGAGTTGCGCTTCGGCGATTGAATCAGGAACTGCATTCGCCGGACCGCAAGGCGGTTCTCTCGGATGTGCGTCAAGAGTTAGATCATCGTAAATAGCCGCCAATGGCGCGAACGAGCCGGTCAATTCATTCACTCCGTCCTGGCTCCGTTACAGTTGGACGGCCGCGTGCTATAAGAAGACGTATGATGCCAGGAGGCCATCTCGCGACGGCACTCGCGCTCAGCGGCGCGGCCTATGCGGCGACGGGTTCGCCGGAAGCCGCGGCAGGCTGTTTTGCGGGAGGATTTCTGATCGATGTGGATCACTACCTCGACTACCTGGTCTTCGAAAAACAATGGCGCCGGCCAGGACCGCTGAGTTTCCTGCGTTATTACTTCACCAATAGCCCGCAGAAGGCTGTACTGCCGTTACACTCCATGGAACTGATGGGGATTCTTCTGGCCCTACTTCGTATCCACCCGTGGACGCTGCTGGCCGGCTACTGGCTGGGTGCGGCGATGCACATCACCTTCGACATTTTGATCAATGGTGAATATGCGCTGAAGCGGGCCTTCCTGTTTTATTTTTTTGCATATCGGGTATCGAAGAGATTTGCCGCTGCGGATCTCATGGACCGGATTATCGTTCCGGATATTGTCGGTAAGCGGCCTGTACGCGAGTTTTTCCGATGGCGGCCCCTCACGAGGAAAGAGCGGCCGATTGCGCAGATGACAGGGACTCCAGCCGCGCCATCTGCTTCATCCGCGGCTCAAGAACGTTCTCCGCTTTGAGCTCACCCTGGTATTGCGTCATAAAGAGTTGCCACCTATACTGCTGCGTTGATAGAGCTACAGGTGCATTCTATTCCAGAGGAGGAGTTATATGAGGACGTTGCTTCGCGTAGGGCTGATTGCTCTGATTGCTGGATTTGCCGCTTACCCCAGCAGTGCAGGGCAGCAGAGGGCGGCGCCGCCGGCACAGGGCTACATCACCGGCGTGGTCCAAGGCAGCCAGGGTCCTGAGGCCGGCGTGTGGGTCATCGCCGAGACAAAGGATCTGCTTACGAATTTCATCAAGATTGTGGTCACGGATGACCAGGGCCGGTTCATGCTGCCCGAATTGCCAAACGCCAATTACAGTGTTTGGGTAAGGGGATACGGTCTCGTTGATTCGGCGAAGATCCAGATGAAACCAGGCACGAATCCGGTAACGCTCAAAGCGACTGCGGCCAAGACTCCACAAGAAGCGGCGAAGGTTTATCCAGGCAACTCCTGGCTGTCCCTCATGGAGCCACCGCCCAAGAGCCTGTTTCCGGGCACGGGAGCTCAGGGGAACGGCGTCGGCGCATCCATGCTGACCCAGAACCACTGGATCAACTCCCTGAAATCGGGCTGCAATTTTTGTCATCAGTTGGGTAATCAGCTCACTCGCACTCTGGACGATGTCTACAAAGCGGAGCCCACCATCAAGACGTCCGTAGACGCCTGGGACCGGCGCCTCCACGGCGGAGTGCGCGGCGACGCCATGTATGGCACGCTAAACACTATGGGTCATGACGCTTCACTTAAGGTATTTGCGGACTGGACGGATCGCATCGCCAAAGGCGAAGTGCCACCGGCGCCAGCCCGGCCGAAAGGGATCGAGCGCAACATCGTGGTGACCCTCTGGGATGTCGGTGATGACCATTCCTTCATGCACGATGAGATTTCTACGGATAAGAACCATCCAACAGTCAATGCCGGCGGTCCGGTATATGCGGTGTCGGCCGGCCACGGCCGGCTCGTTGTCCTGGATCCGAAAGAGAACAGCACCTTCTCCATAGACATCCCGACGCGGGAGCCCCAGGAGAAAGTTCCGTCCCGGTTTCCCAAACCAGCGATGGCTTCTCTGCATTGGGGCAACGAGCACCTGTGGGCCAACCCTCCGTATAATCCCGCCGATCCGCATAACCCGATGCTCGACAGCAAAGGCCGAGTGTGGATGACGTCGAAGATACGGAGCAATCAGGACCCCGCCTGGTGCAGCGATCCATCAAACAAATACGCCGAATGGTTCCCGCTCCGGGGCAGCGGGCGGCAGGCATCCTTCTATGACCCCAAAACACAAAAGTTCACTCTGGTCGACACGTGCTACGCCACACACCATCTTCAGTTCGACAATGATCCGGATGAGACGGTGTATTTCAACGAACTGAGTGGCCCCATGATCGGTTGGGTTGACACCAAGGTTTACGATGCGACCTTTGCCGCAACGAAAGATGAGATCAAGGCTGAAAAGGAAGCGGTGGGCTGGTGTGGTCAGGTGCTGGATACCAACGGCGATGGAAAGATCACCAGGCCGTGGAATCAGCAGGCGCGCGGCCGTGGAACCGTCGAGAACGTGCTTTACCAGGGTGACACTGCTGGAGCGGCACCAGCGGCGGGAGCAGCGGCTGCGGCGGGACGAGGAGCGCCACCGGCCGGACGAGGACAACCGGCGGCGGCGTTCGATGCGAACCTGGATACGATGGTCCAGTATAACCTTTACAGTGTCATTCCGAGTCCCGTCGACACAGCGGTATGGGGAATTTCCGAGCAATATCCGGGCTTTCTCGTCCGGATGGAACGTGGCAACAATGCTCCTTCCACATGCAAGAGCCTGATCTTCAAAGTGCCGGAACCCGGCTTCGATCCGCGCGGCGTGGACATCGATAGCAATGGCGTCGTCTGGACAGCTCTGGCCGCCAGCAGCCATCTTGCGAGTTTTGATTTCCGCAAGTGCAAAGACGTGGACGGTCCCTCAAAGACCGACGGTAGCCAGTGCAAGGAAGGCTGGACGCTGTATCAGACCGACGGTCCCAAGCTGAAAGGTACGGAAATTCCAGCAGACTTCCACTATTACAACTGGGTGGATCAACACAACATATCGGGATTCGGAGCAAACACGCCTTTCGCCACCGGTTCAAATTCTGACGCACTGCTCGCGCTGAACACCCAGACAAGAGAGTGGACCAAGTTCCGCGTACCCTATCCGCTCGGCTTCTACTCGCGCGGTATGGACGGCCGAATCGACGACCCGAACGCAGGATGGAAGGGCCGCGCCTTGTATGCGAACTACGGCACGCACTTCGTCTGGCACATTGAAGGCGGGAAGGGCACCAAAGGCAAGTTCGTGAAGTTCCAGATTCGACCGGATCCGTTAGCACGTTAGGTAACTCAGGGGCTTTACACAAAAGGTCGGGAACGGGCAAGCAGCTAGATCTTAAATCTGCAATCGATGCCATCTTGACAGTCCGGCGAACGGCGGAGATATTATCTAGCCCGGGAGAACCCAAAATGAAAACTTATTTGATCATCGTTTTGTTGCTGATGGCGTGTCTTCTGACGGTTTCGACTCCGGCAATCGCGCATCATGGAACCGGCATTTCGTACGATCTGTCCAAGCTTGTATCCGTGAAGGGAGTCGTTGTGAAATTCGCATTGTCCAACCCTCATTCGCAACTTTACTTCGATGTCACGGACGCCAATGGCAACGTCGAGCATTGGTCCGCCGAAATGAACGCGCCTACAAATCTTGAGCGCGCCGGATTCAGCCGGAAGCAAATGCTCAACCTCTTCAGCCCCGGCTCGGAAGTGACCGTCTACGGCTTCCGTTCGAAATCGGGTGCGCCTGTGGTGGTCTTTTCAAAGGCGGTACTTGCGGACGGTCGCGAATTCAAGAGCCAGGGTGGACCGGGAAATATCGAATAAGGAAGCTTAAATGCGAAATTCATTCATGCACCTGTTCACCGCGCTTTTGATGGTGCTGCTCGTCTCATCACTCGCATTCACACAGCGCGGCCGGCCCGACCCACGACGCGGCGTCCAGCCTTCCGGTCCTAGCGTGCCACACGACCCGCACGACCTGACAGGAATTTGGAGAGGCAACGCCCAAAGCCTGAGTAACGCACCGCCGCCTATGACCGCATGGGGGAAGGAACAGTTCGGTGCGCACAAGCCATCATACGGCCCGAGAGCCGTTCCGCCCGCCTTGGGAAACGACCCCACCGGGAAGTGCGATCCGCTCGGTTATCCACGTATCCTGTTCTTCGGCAGACCCTTTGAGATGATCCAAACGAAAGATCGCCTTCTGCAGTTCTTCGAGTGGGGACGCGTGCTGCGCGAAATCTGGATCGATGGCCGGGAAATTCCGAAGGATCCCGATCCGAAATGGCTCGGCAACACCGCGGTTGGGAAATGGGACGGAGATACTTTTGTTGTGGATACTGTCGGTTTCGAGGAAAGGGCCTGGATCGATCACTTCGGAAATCCGCTCAGCGAGGACATGCATCTGCAGGAACGCTACCATCGCCTGGACCGCGACACCCTGCAGGTCATTATGACGATCGATGATCCGAAGACCTATACAAAAGCCTGGGTCAGCGACCAACTCACCTTCCGCTTGCAGCCCAACGACAAAATTCGCGAGGATTTCTGTGTGCCCTCCGAGGAAGAATCGTTCAATCAGGGCGTGAGAAATCCGGCCGGCGGGGTATTCAAATAAATAAAAGATGGCGCCGCAGCACAGGGCTGCCGCGCCTGAGTGGTCAGTTCGGCAGCCTTGTTACTACTGTCCGGTACTGACCGCCCCGGCGCTATCGCGCCACCAACTCCTCTGCGAGGAGGGGAATCATCAGAACAACAGCTTCAATGCGAACTGGATCTGGCGCGACGTCGTCGCGGTGCTCGTGATAACGCCGGCTGAGGAGCTATAGTTATTCCCCTGGAATACCACTGCGTTGGGTTCTGCAAAGTTCGCGTGATTGAAAACGTTGAAGGCCTCCGCACGGAACTGCAAGTTCCACTGCTCATTGATGCTGATCCTCTTGAACAGCGATGTGTCGACAGTGGTCAGAGCCGGCCCGATGAAGGCCCCACGCGACACATTCCCGAATGTCCCGGATAGCGGCAACGAGAAGGCATTGGGATCGAAATACCGGCCGGTCTTCTTGAACCCATCTACTCCCAAAATCGCGTTCCCCGTGAACCCCGGATTCCGGTTTGGGACGTCGGGCGCGCCGGCTTGAGGCGTGAAGGGGAAGCCGCTCTGGGCGCTGAAGATCCCGTTCCATTGCCAGCCGCCGATGAGTTTGTTCACCCACCCGGTGGCGCCGCCGGCGAACCGCTGCCCCTGTCCGAATGGCAGTTGGTAGGCGAAATTGGCGTTGAATGCGTGCCGGAGACTGAAGGCCGCGATTCCCCTGCTGAGGGCAAGATTGTATGGATTCAGGACTGACTTCGGCTGATTCGTGCTGTAGTTGGAGGAGCCCCCCGAATTGTAATCGATCGCCTTGCCGAAGGTGTAGTTGGTCTTGAAGCTCAGGCCCCGGCTGGCGCGCTGGACGACGGAGACGTTGAATGAATTGTAACTCATGGTGCCTTCGAACATCTGGGAATTGCTCTTGTTCTGGAACGGATTGGGATAACAAGGTATGGATGTCCCCAAAGATCCGGCACACGTTCCCGTTGGCGCATTGTACGTGGTCCCTTGCGGTACTGTGACCACGGGCCTGCCGACCCCGCCACTCAGGCATCCCGCAGCGTTCGCGCACACCTGGGAATGGGGTGCATTCAAATTCATCGGAAGCAGTGTGTGGTAGGCTTCCGAACCGACGTAGCTAAGCTGGACCGCGAGATTCTGTGTGATGCCGCGCTCGAGCGCGAGGCCCCATTGTTGAACGGTAGGAGTGTGCATGGTCGGCTCCACTCCTCCGACCGAGTAAATCGCGCAGTTCGCCTTTGCTGCCACCAGTTGCGGATTGCAATTGGGCGGCATGGGAAGT
>WNGP01005325.1_pt1 | contig 11025 bp, 3 predicted proteins | sample 5407671 | NCBI WGS metagenome assembly WNGP01 (sample SAMN13153381, study PRJNA577476) | soil metagenome | isolation source: 40 cm soil or saprolite under Garry oak tree replicate 2 | place: USA:California | collected 2016-06-15
CAGTCTGATGACCGAAAAGGAGGTCTTCGCGCCCCGACGGAGCCATTCCCGCGGCGTGTACTCCTCATCGAAGTGGCCGCCCAACCAGCCAATGTGCATGCACCACGAACTCAGCTACGTGGTCGAGTTCCCCTGCCTGATGCTGTTCGCGTGCCTCATTGCGCCGACTGATGGGGGCGCGACCCCGGTGGCCGACTCGCCGACCGTACTTCGCGCCCTGCCCACCGAGTTGATCAAGCGCTTTGAGAAGGTGGGCTGGCTGCTAATCCGCAACTACAACAACGACATCGGGGCGTCGGTCGCTGACGCATTCGGCACCGACGACCGTCGCGCCGTCGAGAATTACTGCCGTGCCAACGCGATCAAGTTCGAGTGGCAACCCGATGGTGCACTGCGCACCTGGCAGCGGCGCAGCGCCGTCGTACATCACCCGCGCACCGGCCAGCGGTGCTGGTTCAACCAGATCGCATTCCTCAACGAGTGGACCATAGATCCGGAGGTGCGCGAGTACCTCGTGGACCTCTACGGCGAGGACGGGCTGCCGTTCAATACGCGCTTCGGCGACGGCGACGCGATCGGCGCGGACGTCGTGCAGTTGATCAACCAGGTCTACGAGGCAAACACCGCACGCGAGCGGTGGCAGGCTGGGGACCTGATGCTTGTGGACAACGTCCGCACCGCCCACGCCAGGGAGCCCTTCGAGGGACCGCGCGAAGTGCTCGTCGCGATGGCCGACGCGGTGCACTTGGCCGACTGCTCGCCGACGATCGAGGTGACCGCGAGCTGACTCGGAGCAGGCGATGTTGTTCTCAAGAGTCCGGGCTACACCCTCGCCGTCACTCTCAACTTCTTGAACCTGTCCGGGTTGCGACCCATCGGGACCGGTATGTGCTCGGTCCGGTCCGTCCTTTGAAAAATGGGAATTGGTGGAGGCGGCGGGAGTCGAACCCGCGTCCGGAACAGATCAGCGTGGGCCGTCTACGTGCGTAGCCACCTCGGCTGCTCTCGCCGGCCGCCCCCCAAGGTGGCAAAGAAGCGGCCGGCCAGCCCGGACGTTTTCGCCTCAGGGCCTCGGGCGGGCCCTTCGGCTATCCCGCTGTTCGACGCCCATCCGGTCCCCCGCGGGAGAAAGGGTCCGGTGGACGGGCTGCTTAAGCAGCCAGCGCTAACTGTGAGTTGGCGCTTGGGTCTAGTTCCACCTGTTTTACGAGGAGTGGGCCTCGGCACGATGTCCCAGCCTCAACAGCCCCGTCGAAACCGTTTCGCCCCCACTTGCCCGGGTTGTGCGCTGGACGCCCGGAGAATATAGCACCGCGGCTCGCGGGGGATCAAGGAACCACTCGCCGGGAAGGCGCGCGGCCGGCGGCGCCGTGCCGGCCGCGCGCACCTCGAGTCATCCTCCCGCGAGTCGCCCTTCACGGAACGCCGATCACCGTCGAATCGCTGGCGGAGGCGGGCGCGGAACCGCCTCCCGACACCGTCACCTGGTTCACCTGCGGGGATGTGGCCGTTGGGAGCACGTTCACCGTGACGATGATCGGCGTGGTGGTGGTCCCGGGCGCCAGCGAGACACCTCGCGTGCAATTCGGCGCCACGCACGACCATCCGAGCCCGCCCATCGAGACCAGCACGAGACCGCTGGGTGGCATCTCCATCACGTTGATCGGCCCGGTGGTCGCTCCGGCGCCCGTGTTATTGGACACGGTTACTCTGTAGGTCGCGTTCGTCTGACCCTGGGTGAAGTTTCCTGTGTGGGTCTTGGTGATGCTCAGCGAGGGGACGCCGGCCGGGATGATCGTCGTCGAGTCGGATGCCATGGCCGGCGGCGATCCGCCTCCCCCCACCGACACCTGGTTCACCTGCGGGGATGTGGCGTTGGGAGCCACGTTCACGGTGACGGTGATCGTCGGGTAGCTGGCTCCGGGGGCCAGCGCGTCGTTCCGATTGCATTGGACTGGATCACACGTCCATCCGGTCCCCGCCATCGAGACCACCATCAGCCCGGGCGGAGGCATCTCCATCATGTTCACCGGCCCGAAGGTCGGCACGGGGCCGACGTTCGACACCGTCACCGTGTAGGTGGCGTTCGTCTGTCCCTGGGAGAAGTTCGCGTTGTGGGTCTTGGTGATGGCCAGTACGGGATGGGCGGGGTCGATCCCCGTCGAGTCGCTGGCCGTGGCAGGCGGGACTCCAGGTTGCGATACCGAAACCTGGTTCACCTGGGAGAGGACGCTGTGGCCGACACGTTCACCGTGACCGTGATCGGCGGGTAGCTGGCCCCGGCCGCGAGCGCATCGTTCCGCGAGCAGGTGTTGCCGGGCGAGGGACAGGTCCATCCGGTCCCCGCCATCGACACCAGCGTGAGGCCCGAAGGCACGGTTTCCGTCACGGTAACCGTCCCGCTGGTCGGAGCGTTGCCGGTGTTCGACACCGTCACCGTGTAGGTGGCGTTCGTCTGCCCCTGGGTGAAGTTCCCGATGTGGGTCTTCGTGATGGCCAGGACCGGCGCGGCGGGATCGATCTGCGTCGTGTCGAAGGCCGCCCCGGTGCCGATCGATCCGCCTCCCGAATCCTGGGCCTGGTTGGTCACCGAGGAGGGCGCGTTCGACGCCACGTTCACCGTCACCGTGATCGCCGGGTAGAAGGCCGCGCTGGCAAGCACGTCGCTGCGCGTGCAACTGCTGCCGGGCGAGGGACAGGTCCACCCTGTCCCCGACATCGAGACGAGCGACAGCCCGGCGGGCGGCACTTCCGTGACCGTCACCGTTCCGAGCGTCGGTCCGAAGCCCTGGTTCTGCACCGACAGCGTGTAGGTCGCGTTCGTCTGCCCCTGGAAGAAGTGCCCGGTATGACTCTTGGTTATGGCCAGCAGCGGAAGGTCGATCAATGTCGGGTCGTTGGCCGACGCACTGGGCGATCCGCCGCCCGACACCGTCGCCTGGTTGGTCTCAGAGGAGGATGTGGGTGCGGTCACGTTCACCGCGACCGTGATGTCCGGGTAGCTGGACCCGGCGGCGAGCGCGTCGCTGCGCGTGCAGGTGCTGCCGGGAGCGGGACAGGTCCAGCCGGTCCCCGTCATCGAGGCCACCGATATCCCGGCGGGCGGCGTATCCGTCACCGTCACCGTCCCGCTGGTCGGCGCGTTCCCCGTGTTCGAAACCGTCACCTTGTATGTAGCGTCCGGCTGTCCCAGGTAGAAGTGACCGGTGTGGGTCTTCGTGATGCTCAGGACAGGCGTGAGGGGGACGATCGTCGTCGAGTCGTTGGAGAATGCGCTGCTCGACCCTCCGCCCGAGACACCGGCCTGGTTCACCTGCGGGGAAGACGCCGTGGCCGCCACGTCGACCGTGACCGTGATCGGCGGATAGCCGGCCCCCGGACCCAGAGGATCGCTGCGGGAGCAATTGTTCGAAACGCAGGCCCACCCGGGTCCCGCCATCGAGACCAGCGTGAGCCCCGCGGGCACGACGTCCGTCACCGTCACCGTCCCGAAGGTCGGTCCGGGACCCAAGTTGGACACCACGACCGTGTAGGTCGCGCCAGACTGCCCCTGGGTGAAGTTTCCGCTGTGGCTCTTCACGATGCTCAACGACGGAGGAGCCGGATTCGAGCACGGCGAGGAATTCGGGATCAGCGTCCCGTTCCAGTCGCTGCCGATGGCGCTCTCGCCGCATGAGGTCTCCTCCGAGACCAGGTAGTAGAAGGCCGTCCCGAGCGGCGGCGAGGCCGCGTCGGTCGAGATCAGCGCTCCGTCCCCGTTCGCGTCCCCGAACTCGAAGCAGGCCTGGTCGTAGAGCGGTGCCGCGGGCGGCCGGCTGCCGAGCATGCGGCTCGGGATCGTGCCGCGATAGGTGTTGTAGAAGCTGGCGCCGTCGACGCTCGGCCAGGTCAGCGTGGTGGCGCTGGTGAAGTGCAGACCCGTGGGGACCTCCGCCAGCCCGATCGGGATGTGCCGGCATCCGCCGGTGGTCGGCTCGCAGGAGTCCAGGGTGCAGGCGTCGCCGTCGTCGCAGTTGACGGGGGTGCCGCGGCAGATCGGGTTGCCGACGCTGCGGGGGACGCAGAAATCGCCCGTCGTGCACAGGTCGCCGTCGTCGCACGCGATGCCGGCGACCGGGGTGTAGACGCAGGTCCCGTTCTGGCACGAGTCGAGCGTGCAGGGGTTGGCGTCGTCGCACACGATCGGCGTGTTGACGCACGCGCCGGTCGCCGGGTCACACGCATCGGCGGTGCAGGGGTCGCCGTCGGCGCACTTCGGCGTCCCCTGGCAGATCGGGTTGGCGCTCGACGGGATCTGGACGCAGGTGTCGCCCGTCGTGCAGGGGTCGCCGTCGTTGCAGGCGGTCCCGGCCGCGACCGGCGTGAAGACGCAGCCGCCGGTCGCGGGGCTGCACGTGTCGGTCGTGCAGGGATTGCCGTCGTCGCAGGAGAGGGTCGTGAAGGTGCAGGCGCCGGTGGCCGGGTCGCAGGCGTCGGTGGTGCAGGGATTGCCGTCGTTGCACGCAACGGGCGTGCCGCAGACCCCGCTCTGGCAGATGTTGCCGACCGTGCAGGGGTTGGCGTCGTCGCATTGCTGCCCGTCCGGCGCCGGCGTCGAGTGGCACTGGCCGCTGGCCGGGTCGCAGGCGTCCAGGGTGCAGGGGTTGCCGTCGTCGCAGTCGGCGTTGGTGGTGCAGACCTCGGTCGGCAGGACGCTCACGCCGATTCCCGGGTCGTTGAGACAGATGACGAGGTCGGTCGCCAGCTCCGTGCGCACCGCATCACCGGCCGCATAGAGATCGCGCGGATTGTTCTGGATCGGGCAGTTCGGATAGGGCGACGGGATGCCGGGGGCCTGGAACGCCGCCGCCACGGCGGCGGCGACGCCGCTCGCCGTGGCGCCCGCCGGCGCCGGGACGCTGATGTCGCACTGGCCGAGCATCGACTGCTCCCGGATCCGGATCGGCCCGCCGGTCGCGCCGCCCGGTCCGGTCGCGAACTGGATCTTCATGCTGCGGATCCGCCCGCGCATCAGGTCGTCGAGGTCGCCGGCGGAGAAGCAGGTCCCCATCGCCTGCCCCGGCACGATCTTGAGCCCGGCGATCAGCTTGCCGCCCGTGATGTTGGGCGCCGCGAGGCTCAGGTGCCCCGACTGGGCGAACTGATCTTCGACCTCGCCTCCGGTCTGGGGGGCCTGCACGACCGCCTGGACACCGGCCCTCATGCAGTCGGGGTCGGAGTTCACCATGTCCATGGCGTGCTGCAGGATCATCCCCTGGGTGTCGCCCGGGGCGAACGGGACCGTGGGCGAGCAGAACACCTGCGACGCGCCGTCGCCGGTCTGCACGGCCGGCACGAGCTCGAACATTCCGCCCATGCCTATCGGGCGCGGGTTAGCTTCGCCGATCGTGAACAGGCTGCTGGGCGGATTGGGCGTGTTTGGCGGCCCCGGGGCCCTGCTGACATTCACCCCGCCGCCGCAGTTGACCTCGACGTCGGCCGGCCCCTGCGTCCCCTGGATGCATTTCCTGACGTCGGTGCCGAGGCAGTTCCCTTGGGCGCAGGCCCAGACGACCGGCATGTCGGTGTACAGGTTCGCCTTGGTCGCTCCGAGGTTCCCCTCGGCGTCGGTCTGGATGGTGCCGCCGAGGGCGTCGGTGCGCCCCGAGGCGCAGACGCTCCCGTCCTGCCTCAGCACCTTGACCAAACACGACTGATTGGGGAGAAACTTGCTGCCGGTCAGCACGCCATTGTACTTTATCTCGGGACCGACGCGGATCGGGCCGTCCACGAGCGTCCTGCCGATGACGAACGAGGACAGGAGATAGGCGCCCCGCCCGTGCGTGGCGGCGAACAGCAGATTGCGGCTGGCGTCGGGGGTGATGGCGTAGACCGGCACGTTCGGGAGCCCGTCGCTGAATCGATTCCACAACCCGCCGAAGGTGTCGCTGCGGTAGATGCCGTGGTCGGTCCCCAGATAGAGGGTGTTGCTGGCGCCCGGGTCGATGGTGATGGTGTTGGCCGGGACGCCCGACAGCTCGGCGAGCGAGCCGGTCGGGTTCCAAATCGTACCCGCGTTGGTCGTCTTGAACACGTGGATCCCCGGGGCGAAGCCCGACACGGTGGCGTACACGGTGTCGGGTGACGTCGGGTCGACCGCCAGCCAGGTGACCGGCGCGCTGCCGCTCGGGTTGCTCACCTGGGTCCAGCAGGACAGGGTCGAGCAGGCGGCATTGGTGTAGAAGATCTTGCCGCTGTAGTAGCCGAGATACCAGCGGCTGGGGTTCGACGGCGCCACCGCGATCGCGGTGATGGCGTCGGCGAGGGAGAAGATCTCTGACTCGGGGTCGCTGCTGAGCTGCGGGCTCCTCTGGGTCCAGTGGTATAGCTGGTCGACGCTGGTGTACAGCCGGTCGGTGGCGAACATCTCGTATCCGCCGGCGATGACGAGCGGAGGATAGAACGACCGCGACTCGGTGTCGTTGAGACCGAGGTCGAAACTGGCCGGCGGGACTCCCGGGTAGAGCCAGGTGCCGCCCCCGTTCTCCGACTTGATCGGCAGGATAGTCAGATTCGAAAGGCCGTTCATGTTGGTCGTGATGTACATGTTGGTCTTGTTGAAGAACCCGCCGAAATTGTAGGTCTCGTACGCGGCGAACCCGCCGTCGCCGCAGCATTTCAAGTTCTTCCACTTCTTGGTCCCCGGCCACCAGGCCGTCCCGGAGTTGTCTTGCGTCCCACCGAAAATCTGCTGCGTGTCGGGGGACGTCGCCAGCGACTGGAACTCGAACGCGTTCAGCCCGTTGGTGCTCGGCGTCCAGTTCGACCCCCCGTCGCTCGACAGCGCCACGCCGCCGTCGTTCACGTCGTAGGCCCGCGTGGTCGTGACATCATGGAACACGATCGCATGGTGGTCGGGATGGAGCATCCAACCCTGGGTGTTGTTGTCGATGGCGTACCAGGAGACGCCGTGGTCGTCCGACTCGCACAGGTGATAGCCGGTGACGTAGACCGTGCCCGGGTTGGTCGGCGAGATCGTCAGCCCGTGCATGTAACGGGTGTAGGCCCGCGGACAGGTCAGATCGCCGAAGGTCGTCGCGCTCGTCGACCCGATGTAACGGGCGGTCCAGTTCAACCCGGCGTTGGTCGACTCGTAGATCGACGGCTCGCAGTCGGCGACCAGGCGATCGGGACAATTCCCGAACGATGCGTACAGATGGTTGTGATCGCCACGGTAGATGTCGATCTCGACGTGGTCGAACTGCGCGGGCTGGGCCGGGAGACCGTAGGTCATCGGGCAGCCCTTCGGCTTCGGGATCCCCGGAGTGAGCGGGCACCAGTCGGCCCCGCCGTCGAGCGATTTGAAGATCCCCCGCCCGAGGAACCCGGCGTAGAGCGTGCCGGTACTCGTCTTGTCCATCTCGAGGTCGGTGGGGCGCCCCCCCGGATTGAGGAGACTCAGGCTCCCGGGAACCACGAGCTTGGTCCAGGTGTTGCCGTCGTCGCTCGACTTGTAGATCCCATAGCTGCCCAGGGGAGGCGGCGCGGTGACCGTCGACTCGGAGGCCGACGCGGTCACTCCGCTCGACATCGTGATGTAGATGACCTGGCTCGCCCCCGACGTGGTCGGGTCGAGGACGACGTTGTAGATCGAGCCGTGCGTGAAGTCGTAGGCCGGCGGCCCGGCCTGCCCCTTGTGGAGCGTCCAGGACACGCTGTTGCCGGCGATGGTCCCTTCGAGGAGACCGGCGCCGTAATAGGTGTCCCGCCGGATGGCGTTCTCGCCGGTCCCGGCGTAGATCTTGGCGCATCCCGCCGACGTGCATCCCGTGAGGGCGATCGATCCGATGGCGAGCGACGCCTGGTCGTCCGACATCGCGAACCACTTGCCCCCGCTGAAATGCCAGACGCCGCCACCCGCGGTGCCGATCCAGATGTCGTCCGGGTCCTGAGGATTGACGGCGACGGCCGTCGTCCTGCCGGTCTCGCCGCCGTTGAAGAAGCAGCAGTCGGGCTCGGGCCCGATTGAGGACCACTTCGAGCCGGTGATCGCACCCCCCTGCGCCGGCCGGGACGGCGCGAGCGTCAGGACGACGAACAGGAACACCAGGCCGACCCAGACGATACGGCTCCGCGAACCGGACATGACTTGGCCCTCCAGGGGGAATCGCTGCGACCTTCCCTCAATCCGGCGCCTGGAATACGCGAAGCCCGTCGAGTTGTCAAAGTACATGCTCCTGAAATAGATCTGACACAGGAACCCCTGGAATTGCAGTGGCTTGGCGGGAATCCTGACACGTTTTACCCGGGGTGCTATACTGCTCATACATCGTTCACAGGGTGTGCTTCATGGAATCGCAGGTCACTGCCTCGCAAGTCCGTCGATTTGGCCTCTTCGAGGTGGATTTGACCCAGGGCAGGCTCACCCGCAAGGGGGCGCCCGTCAAGCTTCAAGAGCAGCCGTTCCTTGTTCTGGCGATGCTCCTGGAACACCCCGGGGAGATCGTGACCCGCGAGGCTCTGCGCCACAGGCTGTGGCCGCAGGGGACCCATGTGGATTTCGACGGGAGCCTCAACGCCGTCCTCAAGCGACTGCGGGCGGCTTTGGGCGACGACCCGGATCAGCCACGGTTCATCGAGACCGCTCCCAAGCGCGGGTATCGTTTCATCGCCCCCGTCACCGTCGGGACGGATGAACAGCACGCCCCCCGCGCGAGCGCCGCCTCCACCCCCGCTCCGCCTGAAACCGGCACGCGTGAGCTGCCCGGAGCGATCCCCCCGCCCGCCGCCGTCCGGAGGCCGGGTCGAGGAGTCGCCATCCTTCTTGGAATCCTTCTTGTCGCGCTCGGGGGAAGCGTTGCCTTGCGCTGGCTCGGCCGCGGGCGGACCGCAGGGAGCGCCGCGGCGGCGATGAAGCCCATTCCCGCCCGCAAGTCGATCGCCGTGCTCGGCTTCCAGAACACTTCCGGCAGACAGGAAGATGCCTGGTTATCCACCGCCCTCTCGCAGATGCTGAGCACCGAGCTGGCCGCGGGCGAGAAGCTGCGCATCGTCTCGGGCGAAGACATCGCCAACCTCCGCGCCTCGTCCGCCTGGTCCCAGACTGACAGCCTGGGGCAGTCCACGACCTCCCGCATCGGCGCGGCCCTGGGCAGCGACCTGCTGGTGCTCGGATCGTACGCGGCGGTGGGGAAACCGGGGATCCGGCAGCTCCGGCTCGACGCCCGGCTGCAGGACGCGAGAACCGGAGAAATCCTCGAGGAGACCGCCGAAGTCGGCAGCGACCAGAATCCCTTTCAGATCGTCCACCGCGTCGGCGGCCGGATGCGCGATCGTCTTGGAGTGCCTGCCCTCGGCGACATGGATGAGCCCGGTATCCTGGCCGCTCTGCCTTCAAACGCGGAGGCGGCGCGGTTCTATGCCCAGGGCTTGATGAAGCTGCGCCAGTTCGATGCGGTCGGAGCGAAGGAATTCTTCCTGCAGGCGGTCGCGGTCGATCCCAAGTTCCCGCTCGGTCACTCCATGCTGGCTCAGGCATGGGGGCAGCTCGGCTACGACCAGAAATGCCGCGAGGAGGCCAGGAAGGCGCTGGATCTCTCCGCCAACCTGCCGCGCGCCGACAAGATGCTGGTCGAAGGGGCCTACTACGAAAGCCTCGCCGACCCGGAAAAGGCCGTTTCGACCTACCGGGCCTTGCTCACGATGTTCCCCGACAGCGTGGAGTATGGCCTCCGGCTCGTCACCATGCTCGACAGGGTCGGCCGCCACGAGGAGGCCCTGGAGACGATCAGGCAGCTGCATCGGCTTCCCCCGCCGGCCGGCGACGACGCGCGCCTGGACATCTGGGAGGCGAAGCAAATCAGCTATAAGAATGGACCCGAGGCGGCCATGCCGCTGCAGCGGGGGATGAGCAAGGCGGCGGCTCGCGGCCAAAAGCTGGTTTATGCGGACGCCAAGGCCGGGGAATGTGCAGGATTACAGTACAGCGATCATCCGGACGCCGCGATTCCCGCCTGTCAGGAGGCCTACGACATCTTCCTGGCAACTGGAAACCGGACGCGCGCCGCCTCGGCTCTTCGGAACCTCGCGGACCGCACGTCCGACCAGGGACGGAAAGAAGAAGCGTTGCGACTCTACGATCGGGCCATTCAAATGCTGCGCGAAACCGGCTCACGCTGGCATCTTGGCGCAGCAGAGAACAACATGGCGATCGTGCTGGAGGCCCAGGGCCAGCTCGACCGGGCGGAAGGTCTGTTCCGCGATGTCAAGCGCAATTTCGAAGAGGTCGGCGACAAAGAGAATGTCGGTACCGCGCTCGATAATATCGCCGACATCCAGATGGAACGTGGTGATCTCGGGACAGCCGCAAAGACCTACGAGGAGCTGATTTCCATCTCCGTGAATCCGGACCAGAATGGCTATCCGGTCTATCGTCTGGCAGACCTGCACCTCATGGAGGGCAGCTTGCAGGAGGCCCAGCACGAAGCCGAGCGCGCGATCAAGATGTTCGCCGCGCAAGGTGCGGGATTCGTGAATTGGTCCGAGGCCAAGTCAGTTCTGGGTGATATCTTGAAGCAGGAAGGTGATCTCGACGGTGCGCAGCGGCAATTCTAGGAGTCGCTCGCCACCCGTGTCAAGCTCGGAGACCAGGGCCTCATCGCGCAGAGCCGTGCCTCCCTGGCATCTCTCTCGATCGCCGAGGCCCGCGCCTCCGCGGCCGAAGCGGGTCTTCGAGCAAGTTCGACGAGGCGCGGGAAACAATCCTCCTCGCCAAAGAACTTGCTCATTCGAGTCCCGACCCGGCCCTGAAGCTTGCTGTATCCATCCAGGAGGCACGGACGGAGGTTGCTGCGACTGGCGCGGGCGCCGCAAGCCTCCGCGCCAGGGCGGATGCCCGCGGTGAACTTCGATCCGTCATCGCCACGGCGCGCAGGCTTGGATACTTCATACTTGAGTGCGAGGCGCGGCTGGCGCTCGGAGAGATCGAGATGCAGCCCAATCCCCGCGTCGGCCGGTCTGAGCTCGAGGTCCTCGCCAGAGAAACGC
>WNGP01005032.1_pt1 | contig 11022 bp, 6 predicted proteins | sample 5407671 | NCBI WGS metagenome assembly WNGP01 (sample SAMN13153381, study PRJNA577476) | soil metagenome | isolation source: 40 cm soil or saprolite under Garry oak tree replicate 2 | place: USA:California | collected 2016-06-15
GCAACATAGCGCGCGGGGCTGGTTCTCTCCCCTTCAGGGCAGCAAGTGTGGACCCATTGAGCAAATAGATGTCCAGCCAGCCATCGTTGTCATAATCAAAGAGGGCCACGCCTGAGCCGGGCGTCTCGAGGATAGTTGCTTTCTCGGGAGTCCCAGAGCGATGGCGGAATTTGTCCAGGCCTGCCTGTTTCGTGATGTCGATGAATACGATTGGGGCGCCGTCCACAAATCCTCCCGCCGTGATCGGGCGGGACATGGCATCTTTCACGGGGGCGTGAGGAGCACCAGTGGCAACTCCCGTGGGTTTCGGTTTTTCCGCCTTACGATCCTCGGGTTCTTGGGCGGCGGAGCCTGGCCAGAGCCATGCCGAAATGAAGACAAGCGCGAGAGAACCCAAGCGACGAACATTTCTTCTCATCTCAAATCGTTTCGTTTTCGTGGCAGCCCTCAGAATTGGTAACTGTTCATACGTCACGGGCTGCATTTATTTTGCGGCATCCCATCCCTAAAAAGGCTCGCATCTGAGGATGAAGCTTTCTGGAGCCGTGCCAAATAGCATCGCACTTTTTGCGAAGTCGTGCTAGGCTGCGTAAGCGCTTACGTCTGGCAAATATGCGAGGAACCATGATTTCTTTACGATGTCTTCCCTTTCGTACTTTCCTGGGTGCATTCCTTCTACTGAATACGGTGGCCTTGCTCGCCCCATCTACTCTCTCTCAAACTTCCTTGCTTGCGCCGACTCCACCCATGGGGTGGAACAGTTGGAACAAGTTTGGCTGTAACGTGAGCGACAAACTCATTCGGGAAATGGCAGACGCGATGGTTAGCAGAGGGATGCAGGCGGCCGGCTATCAGTATCTGAATATCGACGACTGCTGGCAGGTGAGTCGCGATCCGCAGGGGACTATCGTCGCGGATCCGCAAAGGTTCCCCTCTGGAATGAAAGCCCTCGCGGACTACGTTCATAGCAAAGGGTTAAAGCTGGGCCTTTACACGGACGCAGGCACGGGCACCTGCGAAAAGCGGCCGGGCAGCCTGAATCACGAAGTCCAGGACGCCAAGACGTACGCCTCTTGGGGAATCGATTATGTGAAGATCGACTGGTGCAACTCGGAGGGTCTCGATCCGGAGGTGCAATATGCAAAACTTCGCGATGCGCTTGCGCAATCCGGGCGTCCTATTGTGTTCAGCATTTGCAACTGGGGCGTGAAGGCGCCGTGGCGGTGGGGACCGAAAACCGGCAATTTGTGGAGGACTACAGGAGACATCAGCGACAGTTACGACAGCATGTCTTTGATTGGGTTTGGACAGAACGGACTGGAAAAATTCGCTGGTCCCGGGCACTGGAACGACCCGGATATGTTGGAAGTGGGCAATGGCCACATGAACCGCGACGAATATCGGACGCATATGGCGCTTTGGGCGCTGCTTGCCGCACCCCTTTTGGCAGGAAACGACCTCCGTGATATGTCTGCAGAAACCAAGGGGCTCCTGACGAATTCCGAGGTCATTGCAGTTGACCAGGACAGCAAGGGGATTCAAGGACGGCGGGTTTGGCAAGAAGGTCCGCTTGAAATTTGGGCCAAGCCACTAGCCGACGGTAGCCAAGCCGTGGGACTCTTCAATCGCAGCGAGTCCGCAACCCCAATGACGCTCGATTTCAAAGTGATTGGCGGACCTGCCGCGGCGAAACTGCGTGACCTCCTGAATCACAAGGATCTGGGCACCACGCAGAATTCGTATACAACGGAAGTCCCGAAGCACGGTGTAGCGCTGCTCAAAGTCTCCAAATAACCTGGATTATGTAAAATTCATCCGCAAAATGTCTTCAAGGTTTATCGTCGCTCGTTTGGATTGCCATCGGGGCCGGGTATCTTCGCTTTCTCCGGCACCTCGGAGCGGTTGAGCTCGTCTAGCTTTTTGATTGCTGCTTTAGCCTCTTCCGAGCGGCCTAGTTTTGAAAAAGCGCGGCCGAGAAGGAAATACGCCTGTTTCATCCGCGGCTCGAGACGCAAGGCTTCATTCAATTCCGGGACGGCCTCCTCGAATTGTCCATTTTGAAACAATGCGTTGCCGAGGGCGAACCGACCCGCCGCGGAATCTGGGGCCAAAGCCGCAGCCTTCCGCAGCCACTGGACCGCTTGAGGATATTCTTGTTTGTATGTGTAGCAAGCACCTAAACCATAAGCGACGTCATAACTCAACGGTGCATTCCTCTCCGCCTGAAAGTAATAAGCGATGGCTTCATCAAATTTTGACTGGGAACGCTTCAGCTCTGCCAGTTCCGTAGAAACCTCCACGGATTGAGGATTTACTTCCAAGGCTTTCTTGAATTCCTTCTCCGCTTCCGTTGGGTTGTTGGCGCTCAGGGCGGCTTCTGCAAGAAGCTGGTGCACGCGGAAAGAGTCCGGAGCCACCGAGAATAGCCGCTGATATGCACTTTGGGAAAGCTCTCTCGAGACAATTGACAAATAATAGAGGGCATCAATACTTCTCGGGTCGGACTCCAGTGCCCTTCGGAGTTCCTCGAAGGCTTGCAGAGCCCTGCCTTGGGCAAGTTCAGCACGAGCGAGAACTACCCTGACAGGTACATCTTTCGGATACTTGCTCAGATGCTTTTCCGCCAATTGAGCGGCTTGAGCGTAGTCCTGGCTATAAAACGCTCGCCTACATTCCGTCAGCGCCGAAGACTGTCCATAAGTCCGTCCCGAGATGGCAATCATGAGGGCTACCAACCAGAGACAGCGCAGTCCGGACGAGAAAGCAAGAAGTTGTGATTTGTTGCCTTGCATCTTCATGGTGATTCAAATGGCCGCACTTCCACGATGCGCAGGAACTCCTGGGTCTTTTCTGCCATCAGTTTTTTCAACTCATCGAAGCGCTTGGCCTGCGCTCCCTCGCGCGCATCCTTGGTACGCGTGTAGAGCATCAACAGATAGAAGTTCGCGGCGTAATGGTCGGGTTCAATCTTCAGTGCAAGTTGAATCTGTTTCTCCGCTTGCTGGTAGTCTCTACGCTTCAGATAGTACTGGCCCAGTTCGGCGAGAGCATCCGTGAAATCCGGTTTGGCTTTTAACGCTTCCTGTAGTTCGACGAAAGCCTCGTCGAGCTGTCCCTGCTCCAGCGCAATCGCCCCCAAGTAATAATGAGCTCTCGCGGCGATTGCCGGGATGCCAGCAGATTGCTTGAGCCAAGGAAGGGCATTCTCGTAATCTTTGGCCCGAAAAAGAGCCGCGCCCATGGCCAGCTTGCCGCGTGGATCCTGTGGCTTCAGTTTAAGATACTTCTCGAAGTACGGAACTGCTTCCGCCGGGTCGTGCCGGAAGGCAGAGGCGGCACCCATAGCATAGTTGTAATCTGGATTTTGTGGTTCGAGCTGCACGGCCTTTTCAAACGAATTTCGCGCCTCGGCGATAAGGCTTAGGTCCACACACACAACGCCAAAGTAATAATGCAGGCTGGCCTTACGGGGTTCCAGGTCTCTCGCATGCGCCAGGTAGCCGAGGGCCCCCTGGTAGTCTTTTTGCAAGTGGGCCATGCGCGCCAACTCCATAAGCAGGGCGGCCGAAGACTTTCCGTCAACAAAAGACTTTTCCAGCGTGGCCCGTGCTTCCGGCAGCCGGTCCATACGTTCATAGGTCAAGCCGAGTGCTTGCAACAGGCCTGGAGTCAATTGCTGGCGGGTTTGCAGACTTTCGAGCAGAGAGACAATTAGGTCGTCGCGCTTGCCTGGAAGGAGCCCCAGCAACGCTTGCTGGGCATCCGGCTCAGAAAAATCCGGGGCAGCCATGAGCCGCGCGGCCGCATCGTCGGTAGCCTTGTGGTTTCCCAATCCAGCGTAATCGGCGCACTGGATGGAGATTGTTTGTGCACTCTTCCGTTGTTCGCCAGGGAGACGTGAAATGTGACCGAGTGATTTCTCATACTGACCCAGTTGCAAGAAAAGCGCTGCACTCTGGTAATTGGCTTCAGCGTTTGCTGCTTCATACTCGAGCACTCGCCCATAAACGTCGAGTGCCTTGCGGCGCGCCTGCGGATCGGCCGCGGTGTTCTCTTGATACAGCCGTCCTAAATTCAGGTAAGCTGCGGTGAATTTCGGCGCCCTGGCAATCGCTCGGCGAAAGCTCTTTTCCGCTGCGAGGTGATTACCCTGCTGTGCCTCGACGATGCCAAGCAAGTTGTCGAATCCCTCATCCGTCGGATACTGCTTGGCAGCCGCTGCGAGTTCGAGGTGCGCGTTTTCGAGATCGTGCTGCTCGATCAGTTGTTGGATTCGCAGAATTTCTTGCTCTCTCTGGCTAGCTTGGTTCTGCCCGGGATGAGCAGGGACAAAACGCGCAAAACAGAACAAGACCGCCAGAGCTATCACGGAAACCCGCCAACGCCGCATTGCAAACCACCTTCTGGGCTTTTTTCTCGCGGGGATTTTAAACTTTAGCGAGACAATTATATGTAAGGGGTCTGATTGTTTCCATAGGAGCGGGCTCCGGTTTATACTACCTACGATTTGTGCTTCTTTGGTGCCTGTGCGGTCGCATCGATGCCTTCTGCAAATCCTTTTCTGAGATGCTTGTGTGGCAAGATCTTTTTGCTGCTGTTTGTTGCCGTTGCAACTCAGTGTTCTGCGCAGGAAATTCCGCCGCCTTCACTTGAAATCCAGGTGGCGCCTGGCATCGAGGCGTTGAAGTCCGGCGATCTCGACACGGCAGAAAAAGTTTTCTCGAGTGCCCTCCGCCAGGGAGTCAAACATCCGCTTGTCTATCACAACCTCGGTGTCATCGCCCAGATGCGTGGCCGGCATTTGGAAGCTGTTCAGAAGTTTCGCGAAGCGCTGGCCCTCCAGCCCGCTTATGGTCCTTCACGGCTGCTGCTTGGATCTAGCCTGCTGGTACTCGGAAGAAAAGCGGAGGCCGTGCGCGAACTCCAACGCGCCGTCAGATTGATGCCCCAACAGCCGCAGGCCCACCTGCAGCTGGCGAAAGCGTATGAGGCTTCGGAAGACTGGATCGCCGCCGCTCAGCAACTTCAGAATCTCGTCAAGCTGGCTCCGCAGGAACCGGAATATGCTTATCAATTGGGCAAAGCCTGGATGAAGCTTTCCGGCTGGTCGTATCAGCGGATGGCACGAATCAACCCGCATTCCGCGCGCTTGCAACAAGGTCTCGGACAGGAGTATGCGGTTCAGGAAAAATACGATCTGGCGCTTGAGGCCTTCCAGCGCGCCGCGGATACGGATCCCAAATTACCCGAGGTTCATTTGGCAATTGGCTCGATCCTGTTGGAACAGAAGAAATACGAACAGGCACTAGCGGAAACTGCACTGGAGCTGAAGCTCATGCCTGAGAGCAAGGCCGCCGCGGAACTAAAGGCAAAGATCGAGGAGGCCAAAGCCCGTTCGTTGCCCTAATTGGCCCACTGTCGTGACAAGAAAAGAGTTGATCATCGTCCTGGTCGCGGTAGTCTTGTGCCGAGTGGTGCCCGCTCGTGCTCAAATCCCTGTGTTGCAGCAGGACGATCCCTCCACATCGAGTTTGTCTCACCAGCTTTCGGATCTGCAGTTGGCCCCGTCACGCCTCGCGGAGCTTGAAAAAGCCATTAACACGCGCGACTACAAGCCTGCCGAAAAGATCCTCGTTGAAGAAGCGGAGCACGATCCGAAATCGTCCCGTTCGGCAAAGTTACTGGCGATTGCCGGTGGAATCTTCTTCCTCGACGGGCAATACCTGCAGGCTGCCATCGCCTGGAAAAAGGCCGAAGCCATTGCCCCTCTCGATGACCGGAACCGGTTCACACTGGCAATGGCCTACGTCAAACTCAACCGGCGCGACTTGGCGCGCCCGGAATTGGAGAAGCTTGCAGCGGCACAGGAGCAAAATCCCCTCTTTTTGTACTGGCTAGGGCGCTTGGATTACGACGAACGGAACTACAGTTCTGCCATCACTCGGCTGCAAAAAGTTATTGAACTGGGTCCGAAAATGGCGCGCGCTTATGACACTTTGGGGCTTTGCTTCGACTACCTCGGCAAGTTCGACGAAGCGGTAACGAACTACAATCGCGCCATCGAGCTGAACCGGCTGCAATCGAAACCCTCTCCTTGGCCAAATGTGGATCTGGCCATTTCGCTCATGGCCCTAAATCGCCTGCCGGAAGCGGAAAGGAATCTTCATGAAGCTGTCGGCTATGATCCGCGGCTTACGCAAGCGCACTATCAACTCGGCCGTGTTCTTGAAATGCAAGGTGAATATCAAGCCGCCGTTGAATCGCTCAAACAGGCAATTGCCTTGGCCCCGGAATACCCCGAACCCCATTATCTGCTTGGCAAAATCTATCACCGATTAGGGGACGATTCTCTTTCCAAAACGGAAATCCGTCGATTCCAGGCGCTCAAGAAAACCAGCGAAGTGCAAGCTGCACCGATGGCTCCGCAACGACAGATGTAGCGGTCACGCGTCAAGTTGATTTTCGCCGCACTATTGTTCTGAAACTGTCAAAAAAAAGCGGCGCCCCGATTCTTCATCGGGGCGCCGCCCGTTTTGGGGTGTTTTAGGGTGTTTGTTGTCAGAATTCAATTCTTGCGCCCAACTGAATCCTTCGCGGAGCACTGACGTTGGCACTCCAGCTGCCGAAGCCGGGCGAACTGATGTCCGTGTTGAACGGGTTGTTTCCGCCTATGTTGAAATTACTGTCGTTGACGAACAAATGGAGGTTAAACGCGTTATAAAACTCGGCGCGGAAGACGAAGTTAACTCGCTCATTGACCTTGGTGTTCTTGGTTAGCGCAAAGTCCACGTTTTTGAAGTTCGGTCCTCGAAACCCAAGAATGCGCGGCCCTTTGCCCGTGTATCCATACACTCCGGTGCAACCAGGGCACCCTCCTGCCGGTTCGAAATCCGTCAGAGGCTCAAATGCGGCCATGTTGAGAAGCGGCCCCTTGCCAGGATCGAATTTATTGGGATCTTGCAAGAAAGGATTCACTCCCGAAACGAGCCCAGGCAAGCACCCTTGTCCGGTGTAAGTGGTAAGGCACTGCCCCGAACGGACCCACAGCGGAGTACCCTTCGAGTAGCGAATGATCGGGCTGATTTGCCAGCCACCAACCAAGCGATCCAGGCCGCTGTTGTTATTCAGATAGGATTTGCCCTTGCCCAACGGCAGCTCGTACACGAAAGCTGCCGAGAGCGTCTGCGGAACGTCGTCGGGCGCCAAAGAGCGATTGCGCTTCTCCTCAAATGGCGAGATCACCCCTTGCGAGGCGTTCCATGTGGAGGCGTCACGCTGCGTATTGTCCGCCGCATCGGTGATGAGTTTCGAGTTCGTGTAGGCCACCAGCATGTAAAGGCCCTTGCTGTAACGCTTCTCGACCTTCAACTGGAACGAATGATAGATGGAGCTGCCGTGATTCTCGTTGAGTCCTTGAAGCTTGTCGCAGAACTGTGGGAAAGGAAGCAGCGCCTGACCGACGGTCGGAGAACAATTGCCGGCGGCGTTGAGTTCTGCGATCCAGCCAGGGTATGGCGGAGCAATTCCGAAAAGTGTCTGGTTGTCTGATGTGAATGGAACGTTCAGTTCAGGTACGTAACCGCAATTCACCCCCGGAGCCGGATTGCCACCGGCGCAGGTCGGATCAATGGGGGTTGTATTCGCTTCAAGAGCCTGAATCTTCGAGTCAAACGGATTCAGAACGTTAACCGGATTCAAGCTCGAAGGCAGCCGCGAGCCCTTGTTTGCCACATAAGCCACACTCAGGAAGACATTTTGCGGCAGTTGTCGTTCGATCGTCAGGTTCCATTGCTGAGCGTACGACCGCCGATTGGCGTCCAACGGGCGATACAGGATGGAGTGGCCATTGTCGTAGGATCCGGAGATAAAGGGTGGAGCCTGCGCTGGTGCAGGAACGCCATTGTCCAGATAAAAGGATGGGTCAGCTTGGTTGGTGGTGGGATCCTTCAACGTGCCGAAGGATTGATTTAGGTTGTACCCATCCAGTGATATTCCTCCACCCCAGCCCGGGTAGAACGCCTGTGTGAAGAATACGCCGTAACCTGCTCGCACTACCGTCTTCTGATCGTAAGAGTAGGCCACGCTCAGCCTCGGCGCAAAACCCTTGCGCCATGGCTTCTCCGGGTACTGAGTGCCATAACAAGCAGGCTGGCAAGATGAGCCACTTCCCGCGAACGCCAGCGTACCCGGTGTTCCGTCCGGATTCTGCCCGTTTGGATCGAAGAACGAAAGGTGGTTGTATTTCTCTCGTGATGGCGAAAAGTAATCCCACCGCACGCCGAAATTCGCGGTGAATTTTGTAGTCACCTTCCAGGAGTCGTTGAAGTGCAGCGCCCAGGATTTCTGGCGAGGGAACCAGGCGCTGACCGTCCGACGGTCGACGGAACCACCGGTAACGGCTCCGAGCAGGAAATCCGCCACAGGGGCGCCGCTATTCAGGCTAGGAATGGCTGTAGCTGAGCCGCTGAAATTATATGTACCTGCCTGATTGGTTTGTTGGTGAATGTTTCCCTGGATGTTTCGCCAGTCGAAACCAAAGGTAATCGTATGATGGCCAAGGGTTTTGTTTGCAGTGTCGTTCAGGTCCCAGGTGGGACGAGTCGTAACGTTTGCTCCCGGAATACCAGCACTGTCTGAAATCTGATTAAAAGTCGTGAAAGTGAATGCGGGCAGCGAGGCTGCTGTCGCAACTGCCCCTGGGACTGCCGGCAATGTCTTCGCCTGGGCGGCCGCCAAGTTCTCGGGCTCGGAACCATAACCTTCGTTGCGATTCAGGTATCCAAGGGTCATGTGGTTGGTCATGGTTGTCGAAAAGGTGTGTTCCCAGTTAAAACGTGCAATCGGAGAGTTCTGGGGCCTTGTAGGCTCCTCTGTCGAAATAATCGGGGGAAGCGCAGTCGCCGTGTTGTAGCCCGTAAACTGGCGCCACCAGAAGAAATAGAAATGGTCCTTGTCGCCATAGTTATGGTCAATACGGGTCATGAAAACATTACTGTTGGAGACCAATGAGTCCGGCACCGGCTTCGAAAGGGTGTAATTGTTGAACGGCTGAGTATTTGTTGGCTGTGGCATTTTCGCTAGATAGGCCAGGGCGATTTGGCTGAGACAATTCGACGGGATCATGTTGCCGGTGAATTGTTGCCCTGGTCCCACTCCGGCAGCAGCCTGACACGCTGCGCTGGCATTGCCGGGCATATAAACAGGAATCAGTTGGCCATTGCTGTCCTTCCAGTCCGTGAAGTCTCCGCTTCGCTCGAGCATCGAAGGGATTGAAAGGGTAGGAACGTTCGCGCCACCCGCCTGGTGAAACGCTTCCCAGTCAAAATAGAAGAACGAATGATGCTTGGAGGTCCCGTGGTAAAGGAACGGTATCTTGATCGGGCCGCCAAAGTTAGCACCGAAGTCATGCTCGTTGTCGGACGGGCGGCGGTCGCAACCCGCGCCGCTGCAACTTGAATTCCAGGGCGCCGCATTGAATACCTTGTTCCGGGCATACTCAAATGCTGCTCCGTGATATTGGTTGCCGCCAGACTTGCTGACCATGGTGATCTGCCCCGAGGAAGATGACCCATACTCGGGAGCGTAGGCCGACGTGAGAACCTTTACCTCCTGCACCATGTCGGGCGACATCTGAAAATCACCCTGGATGGAGACCATGCCGCTCTGGCTCATGAAGCCTTCCTGCATGGTTGCACCATCGAGAAGGGCTTCGTCGCCGGACTGCAACCCGCCGTTGATGCGGGCATTGAAAGCCTCATTGCTGCTGCCAGTAGACACGCCGGGGAGAAGAACTGCAAAGCTGGCTGACGAGCGGGGCTTGCCCGACACGATCAACGGCAGATCCTTGACGGTTTCGGGATCAATTCCCCCTTGCACCGTTCCGTTGTCATAGTTAATGAGAGTGTTTTCGCCCTCCACCGTGACGGTCTCGCTGGTGACGCCTAACTTTAATGTCGCATCCGCATGACCCGACTGGTTAATTGTCAGGACAATGTCCTTCTGAACGTAATTTTGGAACCCGGCTTTGGCGATTTTAAGGTTATAGGTTCCGGGAGTTACGTTGCGGAAGGTGTATTCTCCCCGCTCATTGGAAGTGGCTTTTGTCTCGAAGCTCGTAGCCTGACTAACCAGTGTCAGTTCGGCGTCGGCCACGGCGGCGCCCGAAGGGTCCATCACCGTACCGCCCAAGGTCGCGTTTCCAATTTGTGCGCGTGCGGAAAGGGCCAGTGCCAACGACCCCAGACAGAATGCCACTAAGAAGCCAAAACGAAAGATCGCCGAACTAGAACGTTTGTGAAACATAGTCATCACCCCGCAGTTAGACTCCCTCGCAAGGTCCCTGAATTCTAAGGAAGGCCCCACTCCCGGAACGCAAAGGCCTGAACGTAAGCGCTTACGTCCCTAATGGTTTTGGATTATTCGCGCCACCGTTTCCCCTGTCAAGGGCAAAATCAAAATATCTGCTTTCCTCAATCGACGTTTCCTATCGCGCGTTAGCTTCCCCTGATCTAATCAGAGTGGACAACCAAACTCAATTTCCCTCCAAAACCAAACCTACCCTTCCTGAGATCACGAGCCATCAGCGATAATTCTTCGCAGGCAGTCGACAACGGCTAAGTTAGACGGCCATCCCCATTCAGAAAACTCTTGCCTTGTTACCATCTACGCTTTGAGTCTGTGTTTCAAACCTGAATTTCTGAAGGTTCAGTTCAGGAATACTGAAAGCTGCGATTTTGCGTTGGAGAGCCGACTTCGGCATTGCGCTATGAATCCGAAACACACCGAGAGTTTCAGGATCATCCCGGGAACGGAGCTTACTTCACTAACGGGGCTGCGTCCGTAGACTGCCGAACCAGTAGTTGAGTGGAGATTCTGATTTCGCAGCCCTCAGCGGAATTCGTTTGTAATACAGCCTCGACGGCGGCAGTGCCGATTTCGGTTCGCGGGATCATGATAGTAGTGAGCCGGGGATCGGTCAGCTCGGCAAGGGAAATATCGTCGCAGCCCACCACGGAAACATCT
>WNGP01006991.1_pt1 | contig 11019 bp, 11 predicted proteins | sample 5407671 | NCBI WGS metagenome assembly WNGP01 (sample SAMN13153381, study PRJNA577476) | soil metagenome | isolation source: 40 cm soil or saprolite under Garry oak tree replicate 2 | place: USA:California | collected 2016-06-15
CAGACCGAGCCGCCGTCGGAGGGGGACGAGGAATAGGATCGCGATCGGCCTCCACCGCCCCGCCGTTCGGGAAAACTTGATGGAACCGCCGCCGCAACTTCTCCGCCGACCGCGCGTTATCTATGGTTCATTAATGCACTTGCACCAGGTGCAGTCGAGGGAGGCGTCCATGTTCCGGCGGCTTGTCGTGGCATTCGCGGCCATGTTGGCGATTGCGGCTTCGTCGCTTGTCATCCAAGGTTCCGCCCAGGCCGCTCGCGGCGGTGGCGGGGGAGGCGGCGGCGGCGGCAGCGGCGGGGCCCACGCAGCTGTCAGCCATTCCGGCGGAGGCGGTGGCCAGTCCTTCCACGCGAGCGGGGCGCATTTCGGTTCGTACTCCGGACGCTCGAGCACCTATTCGCGGAGCACTCACGGGTCGCAGCATTCCGCCGCTTCGTATCACGGGCCGAAGCATAGCGTGACCAACAAATCCTCGACCAACACCAAATCCACGACCAAGACCAAATCCACGACCAACACCAAATCCGCGACCAACACCAAATCCGCGACCAACACTAAATCTCCGACCAACACCAAATCTCCGACCAACACCAAATCCGCGACCGACAAATCCGCGACCAACAAATCCCTCACCAACAAATCCCTGAATCAGCAAACGAATTGGAAGCACAACAACAAATTCTTCGGGCGCCGCGTGTTTGCGGTGTGGTTCGGGCCGATCTTCTGGCCGTACGCCTTCTACGATCTGTTCGATTACGTGTTCTGGGTCTGCGACGGCTATTATTATTATTCCTACGGGTGCTACGACAATTACGGACCGTTCTGGGCCTACGGCTACGACGATCTGTTCGGCGGAATCTACTGGCCGTACGCTTACGGCGGCTACGGCGGCTACGGCGGCGATTACCGCGGCTACGGCTCGAGCGACCGCTACCGGCGCAGGCACCAGGTCGCGCGCAACGATCCGCGAAGCGTCGGGCCGCGCGGCGAGCGTCCGGACGAGCTCGCACAATTGTGCGGCGGGGAAGCCGCGAGCCTGGTGCATTTCCCGTTCGACCGGATCGAGCAGAAGGTGCAGCCGACCGCGGCCCAGCGCGCGAGCTTCGAGGAGCTCAAGAACGCCGCCGCCAGAGCCGCCGACAAGCTGAAGGCCTCGTGTCCGAGCGAACCGGCGTCCGGCCCGCTCGGCCGGCTCGACACCGCCGAGCAGCGGCTCGATGCGATGCTCGACGCCGTGAGCGCGGTGCGCGCGCCGCTGATGAAGTTCTACGATTCGCTCAGCGATCAGCAGAAGGCCCGGCTCGACGCCATGGGGCTTTCGCCCGGCCGCGAAGCAGGCGCGGGCGGCGGCGGGGAGGCCCAGGCAGGGGTCGTCCCGCGCATCTGCAGCGAGCGTAGCACTGCGGTTGCGCAGCTCTCGATCGAGGACATCGACAAGAACGTGCATCCGACCGATGCCCAGCGTCGGAGCCTCGAGGACTTGCGCAACGCCTCGGCGCGCGCGGCCGATGCCATCAAGGCATCGTGTCCGAGCCAGACCCCGCTGACGGTCACGGCGCGGATGGAGGCGGTCGAGGGGCGGCTCGGTGCCATGCTCGACGCCCTCAAGACGGTGCGCGGCCCGCTGGAGAAATTCTACGATGCGCTGAGCGACGAGCAGCGGGCCCGGTTCAACCGGATGGGCCCACCCAATCGCCGGACCGGGTGAACGGAGCGTTGCCATGCGCAACGCGATCATCGGCGTAGCCGCAGTGCTGTCGGCCGCGGCGCCGGCGTCCGGAAATGCGCAGATCGGCGCCGATGTCGCCACCGGACCGGCAGCCGGCACGGTGAATGTCGTATCGCCGGGCGCGCCGGTCGGCGGCATTGCCGGCCCCGCGATCGGATCCACGCGGCCATACTACCGCGACTACGCCTATCGCGACCGCGTGTGCTGGCACGACCGCGGCTACCGGCATTGCCGTTGGCGCTGAGCCGTCGGGCGCCGGGCGCCGGCCGTTGCGTCCACAGCTATGCGGCTCGCCGGCGTCCGCCGCGCCTTCCAGGCAGAGCCGGAACCGCGTAATGTTCCCGCGCAGTCGGGGAAATCCACAGGACGAGGCGTCATGCCAGCCCAACCAAAAGGCCCGGGCGTCGGGCGGTGGTACATCTTGGCGTTGATCAGCCTGATGTACCTGATCACCTACCTGGATCGGGTGAACATATCGACGGTCGCGCCCGTCATCAGCAAGGAATTCAATTTCGACAAGGCCACGATGGGGATCATCTTCAGCGCGTTCGTCTGGAGCTATGCCCTGTTCCAGGTCCCCGGCGGCTGGATGGGCGACCGTTTCGGCCCGCGGCGGGTCTTGGCGGTGATCGTCAGCTATTGGTCGGTCATGACGGCGCTGACTTCGCTCGCTAGCGGCGCCATTTCCTTTTTTCTCGTTCGCTTCCTGTTCGGCGTCGGCGAAGCGGGAGCATTTCCGGTGGCGACCCGCGCCATGCAGCTGTGGTATCCGCGCCGGGAGCGCGGCCTTGCGCAGGGGGTCACCCATAGCGCCAGTCGCCTCGGAGCCGCCATCACGCCGCCGATCGTCTTGACGATCATGCTCGGCCTCGGCTGGCGCTGGGTGTTCTACATCTGCGGTGCGGTGGGAATCATCTGGGCCGTTGCCTGGTATTTGACCTACCGCAACATGCCGGAAGAGCACCCTTTGGTCGGCAGCGCCGAGCTCGGGCATATCCGGGGCGTCGATGAAAACGGCAACGTCAAGCAAGTGCAGATCGAGCTCAAGACCGTGGTTCCATGGGCAACCCTGCTCAAATCGCCCAACATGTGGGCGGTCATGTGCGCGTATTTCACCTACGTCTATTGTCTGTGGATCTTCCTGACCTGGTTGCCGACTTATCTGATCGAGTATCGGCAGTTCACCTTGCTCAAGGGCGGACTGCTGGCGTCGCTTCCGCTGTGGGCAGGCGTCGTCGGCGACACCGTCGGCGGCTTGGCCACCGACTGGCTGCTGGTGAAGACCGGCAACACCAAGCTGGCCCGCCGCCTGGTCGCCATCGTGGGCATGCTGGGCTGCGTGGTGTTCATCGTGCCGGCGGCACTGACCGAGGATGCCTATGTGGCCGTGTATTGCCTGACCGCCGCCCTGTTTTTCCTGGAATGCACCATCGGGCCGTCCTGGTCGGTGCCGATGGACGTCGGCGGCAAGTATTCTGGGACCGTGTCCGGCATGATGAACATGGCGGGAAATTTCGGCGGCGCGCTCTCGCCGATGGTCTTCGGGTTTCTGGTCCAGGTCGGTTCCTGGGTCGCGCCGTTCATCGTGGCCGCGGTGCTGCTCGTCGTGGGCGCGGCGGTGTGGGCATTCTGGCTCGATCCGGAAAAATCGGTGCTCGAGAAAGAGGAGCTGCTGGCGGCGAAACCCGCCGGGGCCTGACCGCGGCTGCCGTTCGCTTCAGGCCCCGGGCGAGACCTCGCGTTGCAACGGCGCGCGCCAGAAGCGCCACACCATCGCGGCCATCAGCACGAGCACGGCGACCACCATGGCGACGCAGCCGGGCCATCCCGTTCGATTCCAGATCAATCCGGGCAACGCGCCGCCGACGCTGCCGCCGATGTAGTACCAGGTGACGTAGAGGCCGACCGCCGATGAATGTCCGCGCTCGGCGGCGAGCGCGACGAAGCTCGTCGACACGCTCTGGCACAGAAAGCCGCAGGTGGCGCTGATCGCCAGACCCACGACGATCGCCGGCAGCCAAGGCACGAGCGTGAGCAGCATGCCGCCGATCCACAAGCCGATGGCGGCCAGGACGAGCGGCCTGCCCCCGAAGCGCGCCACCGCCCGCCCGGTCAGCGGGGCGATCGCCGACCCGCCGAGATACACCACGAAGATCAGGCCGAGCGCCGTGGCGGACAGGCGGAAGGGCGGCGCCGCCAAATAGAAATTGATGTAGGTGAAGCTGGCGATGAAGGTGAACAGCACGCCGAAGCCGATCACATAGGTGGCGGCCAGGCGCGGGTTGCGGAAATGCCGCAGCATCTGCCGCGCGGAGGCGGCCAGATTCTGCGAGCGCACGAACCGCCGCTCTTGTTCGAGCAGCGCCGCGACGCCGAGCGCGAGCAAGAGCGTGAGCGCCGCAAGCGCCAGAAACGCGATGCGCCAACCGGCCCAATCGGCCAGGATGCCGGTGATCAGCCGGCCGAAAAACCCGCCGAAGCTCGCCGCCGACGTGTAGAGGCCGGTGACGCCGATCGCCTCGCCCGCGGGCCATTCCTCGGCGATATAGGCGACCATCACCGCGAAAATCGGCGGCAGCGCCAGGCCCTGCACGAAACGCCAGAACACCAGGGCATGGATGCCGGGCGCGAGCGCCACCATAATGGTCGGCACGACCAGCGCAAACATGGCCGCGACGATGACGCGCCTGCGGCCGACGACGTCGGCAAACGTTCCGGCAAACGGCGCCATCAGCGCGACCGCCAAGGTCGAGGCGGTGATCGCCAGGCTCGCTTGGCCGGCTCCCACTGCGAACTCGCCGGCCAAGAGCGGCAGCACCGACTGCGGCGCATATAGATTCAGGAACACGCAGAAGCCGGCGAGGGCGACCGCGACACGCCGCCGGTCGGAGAGCATCGGGCGGCCGGGTCAGTGCGCCATCAGCACCGGCAGTTGCGCGCTGGCAAGAATATGCCGGGTGGTGCCGCCGAAAATCATCTGCCGCAGCCGGCTCTGCGTATAAGCGCCCTTGATCAACAGATCGCAGCCGAGCGCATCGGCTTTGACGAGCAGCGCCTCGCCGGTGCTGCGTTTCTCCGGAGCCGCGGTCACGGCCTCGGCCGGAATGCCGTTGCGCTGCAGATAGCGGGCGAGCTGCGCGCCGGTGGGACCCGGCACGGTTCCGCCCTCCACCGTGAGCACGGTCACGCGGCTCGCGCGCCGAAGCAGCGGCATCGCGAACGCGGTCGCGCGCGCCTGCTCGGTGCTGCCGTTCCAGGCGATGAGCACGTTTTCCCCGAGCCGCTGCGGCGGCGCGGGCGGCGCAATCAGCACCGGACGCCCGCTTTCGAACAGCGCCGCCTCGAGCGTCACCATGCGCGGGCTCTGCGGCTCGTCGCCGGGCCGGCCGAGCACGGTGAGGTCGAATACGCGCCCGTAGCTGCCGACGAAATTGTCGCCGTCGGGCGCGGCATCGAACCAGCCGAACGACAGCGAAGAATTGTTCTTGTCGCCGCGCGGGATCCCGCGCGACTCCATGAAGCCCTCGAACATGCCGCGAGCCTGTTTGGCCGCATCCTCGTCGTGCTGGCGCACAGTCGCCATTGCCATGCTGCTGACGGGATCCATCGCGGCGAAATTGTCGATGGCCGGGCGCAAGGCGAACCCCTCGATGTAGCTGTCGAACTTGCGCGCGAGCAGCAGCGCGGTCTCCAACGTCGAGGTCATCAAGTCGTGCTGCTCGGTGGGGACGAGAAGGGCCCTCATGACCGCCTCCGGCCGAAGCTGGCCCGCAAACCATCGGGACAGCGGTTCGCATAGCCTAGCGCGGTTCGGCAAAATTCCAAATCGGAACACGGACGGTGACAAGCAGGATGCGCCGCTCCTGCAAACGACAGCGGCGTTCCCGGCAGCGGGTCGTGCGCGGGTGTTTGGGGGCTTACCGGACGCTCGGCGGGCCCGGCGGCGGCGAAACGGGAGGCTGCGCGGAAGCCGACGGCCCCGGCGCGCTGCCGGGCCAGACCACGACCCGCGTGCCCAATGTCACGCGGCCGTACAGGTCTTCGATGTCTTCATTGAGCAGGCGAATGCAGCCCGAGGACACGAATTGACCGATGGTCGAGGGCTGATTGGTACCGTGGATGCGATAGAGCGATTTGCCGAGGTAGAGCGCGCGCGCACCCAGCGGATTGCCGGGCCCGCCCGCCATCATCCGCGGCAGATAGGGCTGGCGATCGATCATCTCGTCGGGCGGATACCAATCCGGCCATTCGGTCATCTTGCTCACGCGCTCGACGCCGGCCCACGTGAACCCCTGCCGGCCCACGCCGATGCCGTAGCGCATGGCCTTGCCGTGGCCCATCACGAGGTAGAGGTAGGTATTCGGCGTGTCGATGATGATGGTTCCGGCGGGCTCCTTGGTCGCCAAGTCCGCCAGCTGCCGGCGCAACTGCGGCGGCAATTCCTTCGGCTGGGCTTCCGGCTGCTCCTCCGGCGGCAGTGCTGCGATCGCCTGGCGTTGGGCGGGATCGATCTCGACCGGCGGGCGCAGCACTCCATCGGGAGCGCCGTAGCGCGCATCGCCCGCGGCGGGAGGGCCGGACGGGGCGGGCGCGGGACCAGGCGGATACGCGGCGCTCGGCGCGGGTGGGGGCCCGGGCGGATAGGCCGCGCTCGGGGCGGCTCGATAGGGGGGCGGATATTCCGGGCCGGCGGCGGGAACCGAGCCGGTGTAGGGCGACGGCTCCGCCGGGCTGACCGGATAGGGACCGGACACCCGGGGCGAAGCACCGCCGGGAATCTCCTCCGGGGGCAGCTCGTCATCCGCGAGCTCCGGGGATGCCGGATACGCCGGAACGTGCCGGGGCGCGGCATAGACCGGCGGGGGCCCATAAGGGCCATAGACTGGGGGCGGACCGTAGGGAGGCCCATAGGGCGGATAGGGCTGCGCGGTGGCGGGCCCGATCGCAAGCAGGCCCAGTACCAGCACGGCGGTCCCGCAGGCTGCAGCGCGAAGCTTCATCGAGCCCTCCTGGGCCAAATCCCGCCCGGTCTGGCGCTAGCGGCGCCCGCGCGGCAGGCCGAACCCGGTTCTATCCTGGTAAATCGCTCAAGATGAGGGCACATTCGTGACAACATCGCGAACGGATGCCTCCATCGGCCGTTGAATCTCCCGCGACGACGCGGCCCCGACGGCCCACGCAGGCCATATCGGCACATGACATGCTGGAATCCCTTAAACAATTCTTAGCCGACCTCGCCGGCGGCACCAAACCGCAGCACCATTTTCAGGACGGCGACTACCGGCTCGCCGCGGCGGCGCTGCTGATCCACGTCAGCACGATCGACGGCGAAGCCTCGCCGGCCGAGCGCAACAAGCTGCATTCGGTGTTGAAGAACGGCTTCAATCTCGATGACGAGGGGACCGTCGAGCTGATCGACGAAGCCAGCGCGGCCGATCGCGACGCCGTCGATCTCTACCATTTCACCAGCCTGATCAACCGCTCGCTCGACGAGGCCGGCCGGCGACGAATTGTCGAGATGATGTGGGAAATCATCTATGCTGACGGGCGGGTGAGCGAATTCGAGGAGAACGTGATCTGGCGCGCTTCCGACCTGTTGGGGATCTCTTCCCGCGAGCGCATCGAGATCGGCCGACGGATCGCCGCCGAGCGCGCTCCTTCCGGCAACGACCGATGAACGCTCGCGCAGGCACCGCGGGAGCGCGTCGCAGGCATTCAGGTGCGCTGGGAGCCCCGGCTCGATGTCGATCTTTCAACCCGTGACCTTGGTGACGGGCGGCTCGTCCGGGATCGGGGCGGCGCTCGCCCGGGTATTTGCCGAACACGGCCACGAGGTCGCGGTGGTGGCGCGGCGCGAGCCGCAACTTGCGGCGGTCGCCGATGCCATCGCGGCGTCGGGAGCCAAGAAGCCGCACGTGATCGCCATCGACCTTGCGCGCAGCGATTCGCCGGCGAGGATCGCGCACGAATTGCTCGCGCGCGGCCTCGAGCCCGGCATCGTCGTCAACAATGCCGGGTTCGGCCTGTTCGGTCCGGCGGCGGAACTCGATCGCGCCCAGCAGCTCGACATGATCGACGTCAACGTCCGCACGCTGACCGATCTTTCGCTGCGCTGGATCGACAGCCTGATCCGCCACAAGGGCGGCATTCTCAACGTCGCGTCGCTGGCCGGGTTTCTGCCCGGCCCGGGGATGGCGGTCTATTACGCCACCAAGGCCTATGTGCTGTCGTTCACCGAATCGCTGCACCGCGAGCTCAAGCCCCGGGGCGTCCGGGTCACGGCGCTGTGCCCGGGCCCGGTCAGGACCGAATTCCAGCGCCGGGCCGGCATGGGCGAAAGACTTCCGGGCCTGCTGGTCCGCCCTGCCGACAAGGTGGCCCGGGAAGGCTATGAAGCATTCATGCAGGGGCGTCCGCTCGTGGTTCCGGGATTGGGAAACAAGATCCTGGCCTCGCTGCCGCGACTGCTGCCGCGCAGAGTCACGGCCGGCCTCGTCGCGGCGAGCCAGCGCAATCGCCGCAAGGCGAAATCCAGCGCCTGGCCGCGCCGCCGGCAAGGCCCGACGGAATAGCTTCGAACTGGCAAGGAAACGGCTTAGGGCCTACATTGTCCTGGTCGATTCCGTTCCCGGATTGCGATGCCCGACCCCGTCCTGATCATCCTGCACCAGGAGCATTCGACGCCCGGCCGCGTCGGCCAGGCGCTGAAACACCGCGGCTACGCGCTCGACATTCGCCGCCCGCGCCTGGGCGAGCCGCTGCCCGAAACGATGGCGCACCATTCCGGCGCCGTGCTGTTCGGCGGCCCGATGAGCGCCAACGACCGGGAAGACTTCATCCGCCGCGAGATCGATTGGCTGGCGGTGCCGCTCGCGGAGCAGAAGCCCTTCCTCGGGATTTGCCTCGGCGCGCAGCTTCTGGTCCGGCAGCTCGGCGGCCGGGTGTATTTCCATCCCGAGGGCAAGGTCGAAGTCGGCTATTACCCGATCCGGCCGACGGAACTCGGCCGTGCAATGTGCGGCTTCTGGCCCGATCACGTCTATCAATGGCACCGCGAAGGCTTCGACCTGCCGAGCGGTGCGGCGCTGGTCGCGGAAGGCGAATTGTTCCCGGTCCAGGCGTTCCGCCACGGGGCTTGCGCCTACGCCATCCAGTTCCACCCGGAAGTGACCCACGCCATGATGTGCCGATGGACCACGCGGGGCCACGAGCGGCTGGCGCTGCCGGGCGCCAAGGCGCGCGTCGCCCATTTCGAGGACCGCGCCGTGCACGATTTCGGCATCCGCGCCTGGCTGACGAGCTTCCTCGATCATTGGATGGGCCGGGATTTGTCCGGGCGCGCCGAGGCGGCGGAGTAGTCGCACAAGACCGTCGTCCCGGGGCCGAGCGGAGCGAGGAACCCGGGACCTATGACCACCGGATCGGGCCGGATTCGCAGTGTTCATGGGTTCCGGGTTCGCGCCTGTCGGCGCGCCCCGGAATGACGCGGCTCAGCTCGGTCTCGCCCCGACCTTGGCCGGAACGATCACCGGAGCGAGATTGCCGTCGAGCTCGACGGCCCTGCTCATGAACTCGACGCCCATCGCCTCGAGTTTTCCCATGGTCTCGCGGTCCGTGATGGACCGCGCCAGCCGGAAGCACCGCTCCGCCTGCTTGGGTACCCCCTACGCAACTCTGGTCCCCGAACCCCCGGCCCGCGTGCGGCGAGGCACCCAGGGCGCCGCGCCGCGACCGATAGCCAACCAAGGCTTTGTGGAGACATTGCGACGGGGTACCCCAACCCCGGTATGTCATCGCCCGGCTTGTCCGGGCGACCCAGTAGCCTCGGAGCAAGCGGGATGCGCGTTGCCCATCGAGAACACAGTGGTTACTGGGTGGCCCGCATGCGCGGGCCATGACACGCCTCGTTATGCTGCTACGCCGCCTTGGCGATCGCGGCCTTCTGCAGCACGAAATCGTAGTTCACCTCATAGAACGCGCTTTCGAGCACCACGTCGTTGTCGATATAGCGATCCCCGCGCCGGAACAGATGGGTGACGATGCGGTGGTAGCCGGACGCCTCGACCACGAAATGGATGTGCGCCGGCCGGTAATGGCTGATGTTCGTGCGCTCGACCAGCTCGCCGACGGTGCCGTCCATCGGGATCGTGTAGGAAATCGGCACCACCGTGCGGATCGCGAACGATCCGTCCGCCCGGGTGCGAAACACGCCCCGCAGCCACGGCCCCTCGACGTCGCGCTGCGCCTCGTAGAGCCCCTCGCCGTCGGTCTGCCACACGTCGAGGCTCGCGCCCGCAACCGGCTTGCCGTCGAGATCGCGCACCGTGCCGGTGACGAAGCAGGGCACGCCCGGGGCGTTTTTCGCCATGTCGGCGCCGTCGGCGAATTCCGGTGAGGCGGGGACGTGGAACGGTCCCTCGACGGTGGTCGGCGTCGCGCCGTTATCCAGGCGGTTGTTGATGGCGTCCATCAGCATGCTGACCCCGAGCACGTCGGAGAACAGGATGAACTCCTGGCGCTTGTCCGTGCACAGCTTGCCGGTGCGCGTGAGCCAATCGATCGCGGTCGCCCATTCCGCCTGGGTCGGCTCGATCTCGCGCACGAACGCGTGAACGTGCTTGACCAGCGCCGTCATGATCTCGCGCAGCCGCGGGTCTGGGATGTTGCTCCAGCGCTCGCGCGCGACGTCGGTCAGATTGCTCTCGGTCACATAGGGCATCTTCAACTCCCGAAGGTTAGACGCGATCGTTCCGGCTCGGCCGTCTTGAGGCGCGAGCGCCGTCCTTCGAGGCTCGGCGCTTCGCGCCTCGCACCTCAGGATGACGGCGCTAGCCTCGAAGGGCCGCCTCGAGCTCGCGCCGGACGATTGCCGCGCCGGCGGCCATCGCCTGCATCTTACCAAAGGCGGTCTCCCGCGCGAGATACTTCAGCCCGCAGTCGGGTGCGACAATGATGCGTTCCGCGGGCACGAACGCGAGCGCCCGCCGGATGCGCTCCGCCACCGTCTCCGGGCGCTCCACCGCCGGATCGGAGAGATCGAGCACGCCCAGGATGATGGTCTTCGACGGCAGCGTGCTCAGCACGGAGCAGTCGAGCGCGGGTTGCGCGGTCTCGATCGAGATCTGGCGGGCGACCGATTGCTCGAGCTCGGCCAGGAACGAATAGCCGGAAGGTTTTTGCTGCACCATCGCCGCATAGCCGAAGCAGATGTGGACCGCCGTGGTGCCTTCGATGGCTTCGAGCGCCCGGTTGAGTGCCGCAACGCCATAGCGCCGCGCCCGGTCGGGACG
>WNGP01012091.1_pt1 | contig 11019 bp, 7 predicted proteins | sample 5407671 | NCBI WGS metagenome assembly WNGP01 (sample SAMN13153381, study PRJNA577476) | soil metagenome | isolation source: 40 cm soil or saprolite under Garry oak tree replicate 2 | place: USA:California | collected 2016-06-15
TCATCGGCCGCGCGCGGCGCCAACGCCCGCAGGCGAGCGCCGGTTTCCGCGATGACGTCCTCGATCATCTGCGTGATGAGGCGGCGCACCAGTTCATGCGCCAGCCGCGACGGATCGAGCGCCGGATGTTGGTCGCGGATATCCCTCAGAATGTCGCGGACCAACGGAACATCGGCGAGATCTTCGAGCGCAAAAAGCCCGGCCCGCAGCCCGTCGTCGATGTCGTGGGCGTCGTAGGCGATATCGTCGGCGATGGCGGCGATCTGGGCCTCGGCGCTGGCAAAGCTCCATAGCTCCAGGTCTTGGCTCTTGCCATAAAGCGCGATGGCGTGCGGCAGCCCGCGCTCGCGATAAGGCCCGGTGGGAGTGCCGTCGGCAAGCGTGAGCGGGCCGTTGTGCTTGACCAGGCCCTCGAGCGTCTCCCAGGAGAGGTTCAATCCGTCGAAAGCGGGATAGCGCCGCTCGAGCACGGTCACCACTCGCAGCGTCTGCGCATTGTGATCGAAGCCGCCGCAGGCGGCGAGGCAGCGATCGAGCGCGCGCTCGCCGGCATGGCCGAACGGGGGATGGCCGAGGTCGTGGGCGAGCGCCAGCGCCTCGGCCAGATCCTCGTCGAGCCCGAGCGCGCGAGCGAGCGAGCGTGCAATCTGCGCGACCTCCAGCGTATGGGTCAAACGGGTGCGAAAATGATCGCCTTCGTGAAAGACGAAGACCTGGGTCTTGTACGCGAGCCGCCGGAAGGCGCTCGCATGGATGATGCGGTCGCAATCGCGGCGGAAGGCGTTGCGGGTCGCACTCACCGGCTCCGGATGGAACCGCCCGCGGCTCCTGCCCGGAGCGGACGCATAGGGGGCGCGCGCAAGCACCGCTTCAACCGCCATGGCGGACCGCCCGATTGACCAAAGCCCCGCGCGCACTTAACTATCGGTCAGGCCCGCTGGCAATCATTGGTATGCGGATGGACAACATTACGCTCACGGAACGGGCGGCGCGCCGGATTGGCGAGATTTTGCGCCGCGAGCCGCCAGGCACCATGCTGCGCGTGAGCGTGGAGGGCGGCGGCTGCTCCGGTTTCCAGTACAAGTTCGACATGGACCGTGCTCAGGCCGCCGACGACGTGATAATTCGGCGCGACGGTGCCACCGTGCTGATCGATCAGATCTCGGTCGGCTATCTGGCCGGTTCCGAGATCGATTTCGTCGACGACCTGATCGGCGCGTCGTTTCGGATCAACAACCCGCAGGCCACGGCCTCCTGCGGCTGCGGGACCAGCTTCTCGCTCTGATGGCTACCGGCGGCGATTTTCGTCCGCCGCGCCCCTTATCCTTCCAAATCTACTCGGCCGCGACGACGGTCGGACGTTCGGCGTGCTCCGGCACCTCTCGCAGCTGCGGCTCGAGCCGGTACTTGAGCATGCGGTCGATACGGTCGAGATAGACATAGACGACCGGCGTGATGAAAAGCGTCAGCAGCTGCGACAGAACGAGTCCGCCGACCACGGCGACGCCGAGCGGCTGACGCAGCTCGGCGCCGGCGCCGGTGCCGAGTGCGATCGGCAGCGTGCCGAAGATCGCCGCAAACGTCGTCATCATGATCGGCCGGAAGCGCAGAAGCGCCGCCTCGCGGATCGCGGCCTGCGCGCCCATGCCCACGCGCCGCCGCTCGATCGCGAAGTCGATCATCATGATGGCGTTCTTCTTCACGATGCCGACCAGCATGACGATGCCGATCATAGCGATGACCGACAGATCCATGTTGAACATCATGAGGACCAGCAGCGCGCCGACGCCGGCGGAGGGCAAGCCGGAAATGATGGTGATCGGATGAATGAAGCTCTCGTAGAGAACTCCGAGCACCACATAGGCGGCGAACACCGCGGCCAGGACCAGCACGCCCTGCCCTTTGAGCGAATCCTGGAACACCTGCGCCGAGCCTTGGAAGCCGGTGCTGACGGTGATCGGCAGGCGGAATTCGCGCTCGATCTCCTTGATGGCGTCGACCGCCTGCCCGAGCGAATAGACGGGCGCGAGGTTGAACGAGATGGTCACCACGGGCTGATTGCCCTGGTGATTGACCTGCAATGGGCCGACCGCGGACACCACCCGGGTGACCGTGGAGAGCGGGATCGACGTCCCGGACGGGATGCCATTTCCGCTCACGCCGGCGCCGGGCCCGGTGCCGGTGCCGCCCGCGCCGGACACGTTGGTCTTGACGAAGATGTTCTGCAGCTGCGACGAGTCGGCTTGAAACCGGGGTTGGCTCTCGAGAATGACCTGATAGTCGTTGGTCGGCGTGTAGATGGTCGCCACTTGGCGCGCGCCGAAGGCGTTGAACAGTTCCTGGCGGATCTGGTCGATGGTGACGCCGTAGAAGGCCGCCTTTTCGCGGTCGATCTCGACCGTCATCTGCGGGGTCTTGATATAGAGATCGGTGGTGACGTCGCGCAGCCCCTCGATCTCCGCAATCTTGTCGCGCAATTTCGGCGCGATATCGTACAAGAGCTGGGTGTCGCTGGACTGCAGCGTGTACTGGTACTCGCTCTTGGAAATGCGGCCGGTGATGTTGATGTTCTGGACATTCTGGAAATACACGGCCATGCCGGGAACGACATTGGCGGTGCGGCGCAGGCGCTGGATCACGGCGGTGGAATTTTCCTCGCGCTCCTTCCTCGGCTTGAGCGCGATGAACATGCGCCCGATATTGGCCGTCGGGTTCGGCCCGCCGGCGCCCACCGTGGAATTGACGTAATCAACCGCGGGATCGGAACGGACGATTTCCGCCACCTGCCGCTGCAGAGCGACCATCCCCTGGAACGAAATATCCGACGAGCCTTCGGTCGAGGCGGAAATAAAGCCGGTGTCCTCGGTGGGGAAGAAGCCCTTTGGGATGATGATGTAGAGCCAAACCGAAAGAGCGAGCGTCGCGATCGTCACAACCAGCGTCACGGCTTTGTATCGCAGCACCCGATCGAGCGACCATTCGTAGGCGCGCAGCCCTGCCTTGAACATCGTCTCGAAGACGCGCAACACGACGTTCTGTTTCTCGCCTTCGTGATGCGTGCGCAAGACGCGTGCGCACAGCATCGGCGTGAGCGTCAGCGATACGAAGCCCGATATCACGATGGCGACCGCGATCGACACCGCGAATTCGCGAAACACCCGGCCGACCATGCCGCCCATCAGCAGCACCGGGATGAACACGGCGATCAGCGAGAACGTGATCGAAATGATGGTGAAGCCGATCTCGCGCGCGCCCTTGAGCGCCGCCTCGAACGGTCGCATCCCGCCCTCGACGTGGCGCACGATATTTTCCAGCATGACGATGGCGTCGTCGACCACGAAACCGACCGACAGCGTCAGCGCCAGCAGCGTCATGTTGTTGATCGAAAACCCGAACACATACATCGCCGCGCACGTGCCGATCAGCGACACCGGGACCGCGAGCGAGGGAATGAGGGTGGCGGAGACCGAGCGCAGGAACAGAAAGATCACCAGAATGACCAGGATGATCGCGATGACGAGCGTCTCCTGCACATTGAGCACCGAGGCCCGGATCGAGACCGAGCGGTCCATCAGCACTTGCATGCGGATCGACGGCGGTATCGACGCCTGGTATTGCGGCAAGCGCGCGCGCACCGCATCGACCACCGCCACGGTATTGGCGTCCGGCTGGCGCTGGATTGCCAGCACGATGGCGCGGTCGTTGTTGAACCAGCTCGCGATCTTGTCGTTCTCGACGCTGTCGATGACGCGCGCGACCTGATCGAGGTAAACCGGAGCTCCGTTGCGGTAGGCGACGACGACCTTGCGGTACTCCTCCGCCTTGGTCATCGCGGACGACGCCGTCAGCGTCACGCTCTGCTTGGGACCGTTGAGCGTTCCGACTGGAGTGTTGGAATTGGTCTTTGCGACCACGCTGCGGATGTCGTCGAGCGAAATGTTGCGCGCCGCGGCAGCCACGGGATCGACCTGAACCCGCACGGCAAATTTCTGCGCACCGAAAACCAGCACCTGGGCAACGCCTGGAATCTGCGAAATCTGCTGTGCGAGCGTGATCTCGCCGAATTCGTCGACAACCGACAACGGCAAGGTTGCCGAGACCAAGCTCGGCAACTTTCGGGCGGCAACGGTCAGCGCCGTCTGCACGTCGAGCGCGGCGCCGTCGATGTTGCGGTTGAGCTCGAACTGGATCGTGATCGAGGTGATGCCGAGCGACGACGAAGAGGTGAGCGAGGTGATGCCGGCGATGGTGGACAGCTGGCGCTCGATGGGCGCCGCCACCGATGCCGCCATGGTTTCCGCGCTTGCGCCCGGCAGTTGTCCCTGGATGCTGATGGTCGGAAAGTCGACGGCCGGAAGCGCCGCGACTGCAAGCAGCCGGTAGGCGAAAATCCCCAACACGATGATCGACGCGGTGACCAGCGTGGTCAGCACCGGACGGCGGATGCAGGTCTCCGAGAGCGTCATGGGTTATGATCCGACCTTCGACGCGCGCACGGCAACCTTTGTCCCGTCGGAAAGCAAGAGCTGGCCGTTGACGACGACCGTCTCACCGCCCTCAAGTCCGCTGGCGAGGACCGATTCGCTGCCCAGGACGCGCGCGACTTGGACCGGCTGGACGATCGCAACCTCGCCCTTGACGACGAACACATAGGACCCGCTCTGGCTGAGCTGGATTGCGGTCGAGGGCACCGTGACCGCCGTTTCCTCACGGAACGTCAACTGCACCGTCACCAACGTGCCCGGCCACAGCAACTCGTCGGTGTTCGGCATGGTGGCACGAACGGGTACGGTGCCTGTCGGTGCGTCCACGCTGTTCTCGATCATCGTGACCTGGCCGCTTGCTCGGCGCGGCTCGCCCGGGATGATTGCCTCGACGGTGGAGCTCTCGTTGGCGAGCGCTTGACGCAGATCCGGCAGAAAGCCCTGGGACAGCGCAAATGTCACGTAGACCGGCGCGGTCTGGATGATGGTTGCGAGCGTGGCGTCCCCGGCGCGCACAAAGTTGCCGACCTTGACCATCGCCATGCTGGCGCGCCCGGTAATCGGCGCCCGGATGTTGCAGTAGCTGAGCTGGACGTTGAGGTTCTCGAGTTGCGCGGTATTCGAATCGACTGAAGCCCGATAGATATTTGTTTGCGTCCGCGCGTTCTGCAGCGTCACCAGCGTGGTCGCGTTCTTGGCGATGAGCTCAGTATATCGCGCGACATCGCGTTCAGCCTGCTCGAGATTGGCCTTGGCGCCGGCGAGCAAGCCTTCCACCTGCCTGACCTGGGCTTCGATCGTGCGGCTATCGAGCGTGAACAGGAGGTCGCCTTCGCGCACCAGCGCACCATCGCGGAAGTGCACGCTGGTGATCTCGCTGTCCACCCGCGACTTGACCGCGACGCTGGCAATCGGGGTGACGGATCCCAGCGCTTCGAGGCGGACGGGAACGACCTTCTTGATCGCGGTCACGACTTCGACCGGGACCGCGCGCGGCCCATTCTGGCGGGTCGCCTGCGCAACCGCGCCGTCCGACCACAGACCGCCGCGTGTCGCTACGACGATCGAGCCCGCCGCGACAAGTACCACCACCGCCCCCGCCACCAACGTCCGCTTCTTCATTACCGTGCCGCGCAGGCCCTCGAGCGGCCCACCCGGGACCTCCCTCTCTTTCCTGGTGCCCTGCTCATAACGATTCTTTTTGTTATGCGGGAAAGACCTTCTAACATATCCCTAGCGACTTACCGTCGTAAAAACGGCGTAACCTTCGCAACAGCCCATTATCCCAGCGCCGCGTCCCGTTTGTCACGCTGAGTTGAAGTTGCACCGCGCCACACCCATCTTGGCCCGTCATGCGCATCGCCACCTGGAACATCAATTCCATCAAGCAAAGGATCGACAACCTGACCGCATGGCTCGCCGAGCGGCGGCCCGACATCGTCTGCCTGCAGGAGACCAAATGCGTGGATGATGCCTTCCCGCGCGAGCCCTTCGAAGCGCTCGGCTACAATGTCGCAGTGCACGGGCAGAAGACCTTCAACGGCGTCGCGCTACTGTCGAAATTTCCCCTCGAGGACGTGACCGCGCGGCTTCCCGGCGACGAGGCCGACAGCCATGCCCGGTTCATGGAAGCGACGGTGTCGACCGGCCAAGGCGCGCTACGCGTCGCATCCGTTTACCTGCCCAATGGCAACCCGCCGGACACAGATAAATATTCTTATAAAATCAGCTGGATGGATCGACTTATTCACTATGCACGCGAACGGCTGCAGCTGGAAGAGCCGCTGGTCCTGGGCGGCGACTTCAATGTCATTCCCACCGAGCTCGATGCCCGTCACCCGGATCGCTGGGTGACGGACGCGCTGTTCCTGCCGCGCACGCGGCAGAAATTCCGTGTTCTCTACCATCTCGGATTGACCGACGCGGTCCGGGCCGGAAGCGATGGGCCCGGCCCTTACACGTTCTGGGACTACCAGGCCGGCGCCTGGCAGAAGAACGACGGCATTCGCATCGACCATCTGCTGCTATCGCCGCAGGCGGCCGATCGGCTGATCGCCGCCGGGGTCGACAAGCACGTGCGCGGCTGGGAGAAGCCGTCGGACCACGTTCCGGTCTGGGCGGATCTCGAACTCAGCGCTTGAAGAAGCTGTCCAAGACATTCCACGGCAGCTTGTAGTTCACCCCGACGCGAACGATGTGGTCGTCGAGGTGGAGGCGCTGATTGCCGGGAAACGCCGGACTCGGCGTCGGGGTGAAATAGGATTTGTCCTGCAATCCGACGTAGAGATATTCAACCTTCGCCGACCAATCCTGGCTGAGCTTGACCTCGATGCCGCCGCCCGCGGTCCAGCCCCAATGCCACTGCTGATCCGAGATGGTGCCGGCAGGAGCGACGATGCTGTTTGCGACGTTGGCGAGCGCGCCGCCGGCGGTGGCGTAAATGAGCCAGTTATCCCGCGCGTAGCCGACGCGGCCGCGGAAGGTCGAAAGCCACTGCTCCTTCACCTCGTTGCTGAAGGCGGCGTTGGGCGGAAATTCGAACGTGCTGCGCTTCTTGTTCGCAGCCGATATGTCGCCCTCAAAGCCCAGCACTCCATTGCCGTTCTGGATATTGAAGCCCGAGGTGATGCCGATGATGCCGCCGCTGAGATTGGTGCGCGGCGTCTGGTCGGCGCCGGTCGCGTTGTCGCGCAACACGGCACTTCCCCACGCGCCACCGCCCGCGACTCCCACATAAGAGCCCGCCCAGGTCGCAACGGCCGGTGGCGCGTTGTAGATCGGTGCAATGCTGAGGTCGGCAGCGAACGCCGGCGCCAGCATCGCCGACGCCGGAACCAATGCTAACGCCGCCGTGCTTGCGCACAGCGATTTTTTCATTCTTAGCCTCAACTAGACGCTTCCCGCATTGGCACGAACACATACGCGCGCCCCGAACGGGGGTCCATGAACTTGGCCGGGTTCCAAAGCAGATTTCCGGGAAGTGTGGCGCGAGTGCCACAGATTCTCACTCCCGGCGGTTTTTCAGCCAATCTTCCAAATACTTATGCGCCATTGCCCGCTCGGTCTCATCGGCCTGAGCGAGCGCACTCGTGTACATGTCGGTAATCCAGGCTTCATCCGGCCCGGCGGCGTCTTTGGCAACGATGAGCCAGAACAGCCCGAGCGCGGCTTGGCGCGAAACCTGGTCGCCCTTGAACAACATGCTGCCGAGGAGCGCCTGCGCGCGGTGATCACCCTTGTTGGCAGAGAGCCGCAGCCAGCGCGCCGCCTGGATGGAATCCTTCGGCGCGCCTTTGCCAAGGAGGTAGAGCCGGCCGAGATGGTACTGGGCCTCGGGATCGGCGAAATACGAGGCAGCGTAGCGGAACATTTCGCGCGCGAGATTGGAGTCGGCCTTGAGCGTTCCGGGAATGCCGTCGAGATAGTAGAGCCCCAACGTCACGAAGGCGTTGGCCACGAACCGCGCGTTGGGGGCGCCGACGCTGTCGTCGCCATGCATGGTGGTGAGGCGGCGGAAATATTCGTAGGCGCGCGCCTTGTTCGCCGTGACGCCATCGCCGTCCGCGTACATGCGGCCGAGCTTCCAGATGGCGCCGGGAACGCGCTGCTCGGCGGCGTATTCGAGCTCCATGATTGCCTGCTCGGTCTTGCCTTGGCGCAGCAACTGCGTGCCCGAGCGGAACGCCTCCTGCGGCGTCGGCGGCATGACCGTGCGCGGCGGCAGCGTGAGCGGCGCGATTGGCGGCGCCTCTGGCGCTGCGGCGAACGGCGTTGCGCTGCCGAGCGAAGGGCTCCCCGCCGCCGGGCTCGGGGTCGTATCCGGCAGCGGCACCGTGGTCCCTTCGGGAGCGCGGGTGCCGTCGAAGCTTATGGCCGGCGATAGGCCGACGGCGATGCCGAGCAAGGCCGCGCCGAGCAAAGCAGTGCTAGCGATGACGCTAGATGTCCGCATAGCACGCCCTCTCGGCCGCCGCGCCGGGATGGGTCACCGCGCCATCGCGCGCCGATCCCACCTGCTGGGCGTATTTCCACAAATATCCTGAGGTGAATACGGGTCGTCGCGGCTTCCACGCCTTGGCCCGCGCCTCGAGCTCGGCCTTGCTGAGCTTGACCTCGAGCGTGCCCTTCACCGCGTCCATTGCGATGATGTCGCCGTCGCGCACGAGCGCGATCGGGCCGCCGACGGCGGCTTCTGGACCCACATGGCCGATGCAGAAACCGCGGGTCGCTCCGGAGAAGCGCCCGTCGGTGATGAGCGCGACCTTCCCACCCATGCCCTGTCCATAAAGGGCCGCGGTGGTCGCCAGCATTTCTCGCATCCCGGGGCCACCTTTGGGCCCTTCGTATCGGATCACGAGCACGTCGCCTTCCCTATACTTCTTCTTCTTGACGGCCTCGAAGCACGCTTCCTCCCCGTCAAAGCAGCGCGCCGGGCCGGTAAACTTCAAGCCCGCCATCCCAGCAACCTTGGCAATGGCGCCTTCCGGCGCGAGGTTGCCTCTGAGCCCGACGACGCCGCCGGTGGCGGAGAGCGGCTTGTCGGCGGGGTGGACCACGTGCTGGTCCTTGTTCCACTTCACCCGCTTGAGGTTCTCGGCGACCGTGCGCCCAGTCACGGTTAAGCATTCGCCGTGAAGATACCCGTGGTCGAGCAGCGTCCTCATCAAGAGCGGAACGCCGCCTGCTTCGAACATATCTTTGGCAACATAACGGCCACTCGGTTTCAAATCCGCGATATATGGTGTCCTTTTGAAGACATCGGCGACGTCGAACAGGTCGAACTTCAAGCCGCATTCGTGGGCAATCGCGGGCAGGTGCAACGCAGCATTGGTCGAACCGCCGGACGCCGACACCACCGCCGCGGCGTTCTCCAGCGCCTTTCTGGTCACGATGTCGCGCGGCCTCAGACCGGATTTGATGAGGTCGACAATCTGCTCGCCGGCGGTCATGCAGAACGCGTCGCGGATCTCGTAAGGCGCCGGCGCCCCCGTCGAATAGGGCAGTGCCAGCCCAATGGCCTCGGATACGGTCGCCATGGTGTTGGCGGTGAACTGCGCCCCGCAGGCGCCCGCCGACGGGCAGGCGTGCTGCTCGAGCGTCTGGAGATCGGCGTCCGACATCTCCCCGACCGAATACTTGCCGACCGCCTCGAACACGTCTTGGATCGTGACCGGCTGACCTTTGAAGGTGCCGGGCAGGATCGAGCCGCCGTAAATGAAGATCGACGGGACGTTCAGCCGGCACATCACCATCATCATGCCAGGCAGCGACTTGTCGCAGCCGGCGAGACCGACGAGCGCATCGTAGGCGTGCCCGCGCATGGTCAGCTCGACCGAGTCGGCGATCACTTCGCGCGAGGGGAGCGACGATTTCATGCCCTCGTGCCCCATGGCGATGCCGTCCGTCACGGTGATGGTGCAGAACTCGCGCGGCGTGCCGCCGGCAGCGGCGACGCCCTTCTTCACGGCCTGGGCCTGACGCATGAGCGAGATGTTGCAGGGGGCGGCCTCGTTCCAGCAGGTCGCGACGCCGACGAAGGGCTGATGGATCTGCTCGCGCGTGAGCCCCATTGCGTAATAGTAGGAGCGCTGCGGGGCGCGCTCGGGACCCTCGGTCACGTGCCGGCTGGGCAGCTTCGCTTTGAGGTTTGCCTTCGCGTCCATCACGCTTTCCGTCCCGCTCTTCTCGAGCGCGCCCCGAATGGACGCGGCCCGGAAGTTGTTGGATCAACGTCTCAGCGCCGCGTATGGCCAAATCGCGGCGCGGCCGAGCCGGATTCCCATTCGGATGTCAATGTTTTAGCCGTGTTGCGCGCGCGCAACACGATTAATGATTGGTTAATAAAAAATGTCACACCTTGGCCACACGAGGGACTCGCTTTCGCAAAAGACCGCAGGCGAGTACCCGCGAGTCACGCCGCACGAAATCGCGGATCGAAGCCAAGCTCGGCGCGCGCCTTGGCGATCGAGACCGCGCCGTCGTCGTCTGCGATGTTGTAGACGCCGGCCGCGCCATGGGTGATCGCGAGCAGCGCGGCGTGTGCGGCAGCGTCGACGTGCAGCCCCGGCTTATGGCCGGATGCCGCGTGCCAGGTGCCTGGTCCGTACAGCAGGCCATAGCGCAGCACAATGGCATCGAGGTCGGACGCCGCGAGCACCTGCTGTTCCATGTCGGTCGCGCCCTTCACCGTAACCGAGCGGACGGGGTCGGCAAGGTTGAGCGGATCGGTCTCGGGATGCGGCTCGCCGCCAGGCGCGTAGGCAAAGGCGATGCTTTGCACGATGAAACGCCGCGCCCCGGCGGCCTGCGCCGCGGCAATCAGGTTGCGCGTGCCTTCGGTGCGGATGCGGGCATTCTTCGCATAGGACGCAACCACGAGCGCCTGGTCGAATTGGCGCGGCAGATCGGTGAGCTGATGGATGACCACGGCGGGCTTTGCGGCGCCGATCGCCGCGGTTACCGCTTGCGCGTCGAAAACATCGAGCACCGCGGGCACCACCCCTGTCCGCGCAAGCTCGCTTGCGGTCTCGGCCGA
>WNGP01018874.1_pt1 | contig 11018 bp, 6 predicted proteins | sample 5407671 | NCBI WGS metagenome assembly WNGP01 (sample SAMN13153381, study PRJNA577476) | soil metagenome | isolation source: 40 cm soil or saprolite under Garry oak tree replicate 2 | place: USA:California | collected 2016-06-15
CGGGCGAGGCGGAGGGACGGTATTACCGCGTGGAGGGGAAACCGTCGCTGGGCTCGCGCGGCGCCCTTGGCGGCGCGGGGGCGCTCAGCCTCGTGGACGAGTGGATCGGTGGCGAGATCGCGCTCGCGTGGTCCGCGGGCGCCCACATCGGCTGGGCGCCCATCGAGACGGTGTCGCTGTCCGAGAGCGGCTTCGAGCGCATCTACCAGGGCTCGGCGCTGCTCCTGACCTGGCCCGTGACGCTCGCGCCCGGTAGCGTGTGGGAGGGATCTGTCTCCGTTGTCCCTCGCGTGCTTCCTCGGGGTGCGGGCCGTCGGCCATAGCGAAATCTCCCGGGGTGGCCATTTCGCTTGAGCGGTGCCGGAGGCCATGCTAACCTCGCGTGAGTACGTCCGAATCCGGACGTCAACATGGTAGTGGGAAGTGACTAAACGGACGGGAGGAAGACGATGGCGCGAGAGGAGTATCTGTTCACCTCGGAGTCGGTGACCGAGGGGCATCCCGACAAGATCGCGGACCAGATCTCGGACGCGGTGCTCGACGCGATCCTCAGGCAGGATCCCACCGGGCGCGTGGCGTGCGAGACCCTGCTGACGACCGGCCTCGTGGTGGTGGCGGGCGAGATCACGACGTCCTGCTACGTGGACATCCCGAAGATCGCGCGAGAGACCATCAAGGGCGTCGGCTACACCCGGGCCAAGTTCGGCTTCGACTACGAGACCTGCGGTGTCATCACCGCCATCGACGAGCAGTCGGGCGACATCGCCATGGGCGTGGACAAGCTGGGCGCGGGAGACCAGGGGCTGATGTTCGGCTACGCCTGCACGGAGACGGAAGAGCTGATGCCGCTGCCCATCATGCTGTCGCACAAGCTGGTGCAGCGCCTCTCCCAGGTGCGTCGCAGCGGGGCCCTCGACTACCTCCGCCCCGACGGCAAGAGCCAGGTCTCGGTCCGCTATGTCGACGGCAAGCCAGTGAGCGTGGAGACAGTGGTTATCTCCACCCAGCACGGTCCCGACGCGAGCCTGGAGACGATCAGGAAGGACATCATCGAGCACGTCGTCCTGCCCACCATCCCCAAGCATCTGATCGACCCCAAGAGGGTGACGTACCACATCAACCCGACCGGGCGCTTCGTCACGGGCGGGCCCATGGGCGACACGGGCCTGACCGGGCGCAAGATCATCGTGGACACCTATGGCGGCTCCTGCCCGCACGGGGGCGGCGCCTTCTCGGGGAAGGATCCGACGAAGGTGGACCGGTCGGCATGCTACATGGCGCGCCACGTGGCCAAGAACATCGTGGCGGCCGGGCTGGCCGAGCGCGCCCAGGTGCAGGTCGCCTATGCCATCGGCGTCGCCGAGCCCGTGTCCGTCATGGTCGAGACCTTCGGCACGGGCAAGGTGCCCAACGCCAAGCTCGAGCAGATGGTCCGGCGTCACTTCGACTTCACGCCCATCGGCATCATCAAGTACCTCGACCTCCGGCGGCCCATCTATCACAAGACGGCGGCCTTCGGCCACTTCGGCCGCACCGAGCCCGAGTTCACCTGGGAGCAAACCAACCGGGTCAAGGACCTGCGGGACGACGCGGGCGTCTGAGCCCGCGACGAGACGCGATCAGGCGGCCCCGCGTCCGGCATGCCGGCGCGGGGCCGCGGCTTGACCGGGGTTCGGCTTCGCCACGATCGACTGGACGAAAGGACGACGCATGACCGAGCACGACGTGAAGGATCTCTCCCTGGCCGCGGCGGGGAAGCTGAAGATCGAGTGGGCCGAGCAATCCATGCCCGTTCTGCGCCAGGTGCGTGAGCGCTTCACCAAGGAACAGCCCCTGAAGGGGATACGCCTCGGCGCGTGCCTGCACGTGACGACCGAGACGGCGGTCCTGATGATGACGCTGAAGGCCGGAGGGGCCCAGGTCGCCCTGTGCGCCTCCAACCCGCTGTCCACCCAGGACGACACCGCGGCCGCCCTCGTCAAGGAGTACGGCATCCCGGTCTTCGCCCAGAAGGGCGAGGACAACAAGCGGTACTACAGTCATCTCGAGGCCGTCCTCAAGACAGAGCCGCAGGTGACCATGGACGACGGCGCCGATCTCATCTCCCAGCTGCACGGCGAGAGCAACGTCAGCAAGGACCTGGCCAGGAATGTGATCGGGGGCACCGAAGAGACGACCACGGGCGTGATCCGCCTGCGGGCCATGGAGAAGGAGGGGGTGCTGGCCTTCCCCGTGATCGCCGTCAACGACGCCGACACCAAGCATCTCTTCGACAATCGCTACGGCACCGGCCAGTCCACCATCGACGGCATCTTGCGCGCGACCAATGTCTTGCTCGCGGGCAAGATCGTGGTGGTGGCGGGATACGGCATGTGTGGACGGGGCGTCGCCTCGCGGGCCCACGGCATGGGCGCCCACGTGGTCGTCACGGAGACGGCGCCCATGCGCGCCCTCGAGGCAGTGATGGACGGCTACCAGGTCATGCCCATGGCCCGCGCCGCCGAGGTGGGCGACGTCTTCGTCACCGTCACCGGCAACATGGCGGTGATCCGGCAGGAGCACTTCGTGAAGATGAAGGACGGCGCCATCGTGGCCAACTCCGGGCACTTCAACGTCGAGATCGACCTCGAGGCCCTCGGAAAGCTCGCCCAGTCCCGACGCTCCATGCGGCCGTTCGTGGAAGAGCTGAGTCTGCGCGGGGGCAAGCGGATCTACGTCCTCGGCGAGGGCCGGCTCATCAACCTCGCGGCGGCAGAGGGGCATCCGGCCACCGTCATGGACATGAGCTTCGCCAACCAGGCCCTCTCCGCCGAGTACGTGGTCAAGCACGGGCGGAGCCTGGAAAAGAAGGTCTACGTGGTGCCCCGGGACATCGATCTCGAGATCGCCCGGCTGAAGCTGGCGTCCATGGACGTGCAGATTGACGTGCTGACGCCCGCCCAGGAGGAGTACCTGTCCTCCTGGACGCACGGCACGTAGCGCCGGCCCCTTTCGACCGCGTGGCTCCCGGGAGGACCCGCCCGGGCGCCGGAGGTCCTCCGCTTTGGCGATAGGACAGCGTCCGCCGCGACTGGGCTTGTGGCTTCTCCTGGCCTTCATCCTCCTCGCCGGCATCGGCCAGGCCGTACCCCTCTACACCGACTGGCTCTGGTACGGCGAGGTCGGCTACACGCAGGTCTTCACCACCGTGCTGACCCTCCGGGGCTGGCTGGTGCTGGGGGCGGGCGGCATCGTCTTCGTCTTCCTCTACGCCAATCTCTGGATGGCCGCGCGCACGGCGGCTCCCGACGTGCTGTGGGAGCTCGACGATCAGCTCGGGCTGCCGGGCCGCGCCGTGCTCGAGCCCCTGATCCGGCGCGTGCTCGTTCCCGCCGTCGCCGTCATCGCGCTCCTCTCCGGCATCCGGGCCAGCGCTTCGTGGGACATGCTCCTGCGCTATCTCAATGCCACGCCCTTCGGCGTGACAGATCCACTCTTCGGGCGCGACCTCGCCTTCTTCGTCTTCGAGCTGCCCCTCTGGCGCTTCATCTACGGTGGGGCCCTGACCCTCGTGATGGGCACCCTCGTCCTGAGCATTGCCACCTATGTGCTCCTGCGCAGCCTGGTGCTGACGGCCCAGGGCCCCCGCATGGCGGTGGGCGCCCGCAATCACCTCCTGGGCCTGGCCGCCTTCGCCCTGGTCCTCCGGGCCATCGGCTTCTGGCTCGACCGCTACGAGCTTCTCTACTCGCCGCGCGGCGTGGTCTTTGGCGCTTCCTACACCGACGTCCACGCCTCCCTGCCGGCTCTGGGGGCCCTCGCCGCGATCTCGCTCCTCTGCGCGGCGGCCTGCGTGCTCCAGATCGGTCGCGGCGGCTGGGGCTTCCTGGTGGCGGGCCTCGTGGTGCTGGCCGTGGTCTGGGTAGGCGGGCTCGGCATCTACCCCGCCCTCCTCCAGCGCCTCCAGGTGACGCCAAACGAGCTGGAGGCCGAGCGGCCGTACATCAAGCACAACATCCGGATGACCCGGCAGGCCTACGGCCTCGACGGGATCAAGGAGCAGGATTTTCCCGCCGAGGACCGGCTGACCGCGGCCGCCCTCGATCGCAACAGCCTCACCATCAAGAACATCCGGCTGTGGGACCACCGAGGAGATCCGGACGTACTACAAGTTCGCCGATGTGGACGTGGACCGCTACACGCTGAACGGCGAGCTCCGGCAGATCATGCTCTCCTCGCGGGAGATGTCCTACGCGCACCTGCCGAGCCGGGTGTGGATCAACGAGCACCTGACCTTCACCCACGGCTTCGGGCTGGTGGCGGGGCCTGTCAATCGCATCACCCCCGAGGGGCTGCCCGACCTCTTCGTGCAGGACATCCCCCCCGCGGTCAAGGGCGGGATGCCCAAGATCACGCGGCCGGAGATCTACTACGGGGAGCTCAGCAACGAGTACGCCATCGTTCGCACGAAGTCCCAGGAGCTGAACTATCCGGCCGGCGATCAGAACGTGTACACGAAGTACGAAGGCCGGGGCGGCGTGCCCGTGGGAGGAGCCCTCCGCAAGCTCGCCTTCGCCCTCCGCTTCGGCGAGATCAAGATTCTCCTCTCCGACGACATCTCCGCGCAGAGCCGGGTCATGTTCTATCGCAGAGTAGGGGAGCGCGTCCGCCAGGTCGCCTCCTTCCTCCGCTTCGATCACGACCCGTACCTCGTCATCACCGACGACGGGCGGCTCGTCTGGATCGTGGACGGCTACACCGTCACCGACCGCTACCCCTTCGCCCAGCCCGAAGGCCCCATCAACTACATCCGTAACTCCGTCAAGGCGACCGTCGACGCCTTCGACGGCACCATGGCCTTCTACGTCGCCGACGCCAAGGATCCGCTGATCCGCACCTTCGCCCGGGCCTTCCCCGGACTCTTCAAGCCCATCGAGCAGATGCCCGAGAACCTTCGCGCTCACATCCGGTACCCGGAAGACCTTTTCCGGATCCAGGCGAAGCTCTACGGCACCTACCACATGCAGGACCCGCAGGTCTTCTACAACAAGGAGGACCTCTGGAACATCCCGCGCCTGCAGCAGGACGGGCGCGACCGGGAGATCGAGCCGTACTTCACCATCATGCGGCTGCCCGGAGAGAAGCGGGAGGAGTTCGTGCTCTTGTCGGGCTTCAACCCGGCGCGGCGCGACAACATGATCGCCATCATGGCGGCGCGCATGGACGCGCCCAACTATGGCGGGCTCGTCGTCTACATCTTCCCCAAGCAGAAGCTCGTCTACGGCCCGCGCCAGGTCGACGCGCGGATCAACCAGGATCCCGTCATCTCGCAGCAGATCTCGCTCTGGAACCAGCAGGGGTCACGCGTCCTCCGCGGCTCGCTCCTCGCCATCCCCATCGAGGAGTCGCTGATCTACGTTCAGCCTCTCTACCTCTCGGCCGAGCAGGGAGCCCTTCCCGAGCTCCGGCGTGTCATCGTCGCCTTCGGCAACCAGATCGCCATGGAGCCGACCCTCGAGCAGTCCCTCCAGCGCATCTTCGGCGGACGGGTGCGGGGGGACGAGGCGCCCGCGGCGAAGACTCCGGACGGCCGGCCCGCTCCCGTCGTGTCGGGGGCGCTGGCCGGACTCGTCCAGAAGGCCTGGGAGGCCTGGCAGCGCGGCCAGGAGGCGATCAAGCGGGGCGACTGGTCGGCCTATGGTCAGGCGCAAAAGGAGCTCGAAGGACTGCTCCGCCAGCTCCGGGAGGCGCGCTAGGTGCGGGCGCGGAGAAACAACGCGGCGCCCACTCCGGCGAAGACGATGTTGGCGGTCCACGCGCCCAGGAGGGGCGGGAGGAGCTCCGCCTTGGCGAAGGCGATGGCGATGGAGTGGATGACCCAGTAGCCGACGGAGATGAGAATGGCCACGCCGATCCCCATCGCGCGCCCGCCCGTGCGGGGCGAGCTCAGCGCGAAGGGGATGGCCACGAGCGCCATGATCACGTGGATGAGGGGGAAGGAGAGCTTGCGGTAGAGGTCGACGAGGTACTTGCCGACGTTGTGTCCCGTCTCCGCGAGCCGCGTGACGTAGGTCCGGAGCTCGCGGAAGCTCATGGTCTCGGGCCCCTGCTGGACCTGGATCAGGTCGTTGTTCTGCTCGGGCATGGTGGCGAGACGCTCCGCGAAGGGGTCGGCGCTCACGTGGTTGCCCGGTCCCACGTGGCGGTAGACCCCGTCGGAGAGCATCCACCCCTCGCGCGTCCAGCGCGCCTTGCGGGCGTCCAGCCGATCGGCCAGACGAAAATCCGGGGTGATGCCCACCACGAGGAGACCGTCGAGCGATCGCTCGATGGGGTCCAGCAGCTCCATGCGCATGAAGCGGGTATCGGACGACCGGTACCAGATCTGCGTCTGACGCTGGAGGTGCCGTGGCTGGTTGCCGCGGATCTTCACCCGGTCCACGTCGTCCGCCTTGCTGTTGATCACGGGGAGCACGGTCTCCTGGAGCACCACCGAGACCAGGCTGATGGAGAGGGCCACGAGGAGGACGGGCAGGCTGGCGCGGTAGAGGCTGATCCCCGCCGCCTTCATGGCGTCGAGCTCGCGCGCTTGAGTCAGGGAGAGGAAGAGGAAGACGGTCGAGATCAGCACGATGATGGGCAGCCCCTCGTACAGCGAGCCGGGGAGGCGGTAAAACAGGTGCTGGAGGATGTAGAGAAAGGGCGGCTTCACCCTGAGGAAGCGGTCGAGGTACTGGAGGAGATCGACCACGAGGATGAGCACGGCCCCCACGGCGAGGCCGGTGCCGATGTAGATCAGGTACTCGCGGACGAGATAGCGATCGATGAGGTAGGTGGAGGCGCGCGGCCCGCGAACGCCCGCGGGCTCCCGCCGCGCGCGCACGACGGGCGAGCGCCGGGGGACGAGGGTCCGCAACACCCGCGGGAGAGCGGCGCGAAGGCGTACGAGTAGTCGGGCGAAGGACAGGGGCAGACCCGCGGTGGCGCCGTAGAGCAGGACGAGACCGGCGGCGCCGAAGAGGGCATTGGGCAGCCACATGGCCAGGGTCACGGGCAACCTCTGCCGGAGGGCCAGGCCCTCGAGGAAGGTGTGGATGACGTAGTAGCCGACCACGATGGCCAGGCTCGAGCCCATGGCCAGGGTGCGGCCGCCGCGCAGGGTCCGGATGCCCAGGGGAAATCCCACCGTGACGAAAACGAGCGCGGCCACGGGCAGCGTGAAGCGCTTCTGGATCTCCACGCGGAAGGGCGTCACGATCTGTCCCAGGGGCTCGAGCTCCGCGACCGTGGCGCGCAGCTGCTCGAGCGTCATTTCCTTCTCGGGCTTCTCGATGCGCTGGGCCGCGCTCTGGGGATTCTCGAGGGGCAGGTTGAGGTCGTAGAGGCTGAAGGCGGTGAGCCGGAAGCGTCGCGCGTCGGCGGCATCGGTCTCGCTCACCGCCCCGTCGATGAAGCGCATGGTCACGCGCCGCTTCTTGGTGTCCGTGAAGAGCCGTCCCTCCCTGGCCACGATGACGCGCGAGAGCTTGGGATCGCGCTCGTCGGAGACGAGGAGCCCGCGGAGGGCGACCTGGGAGGCGCTGATGTCCTCCACGTACATGACCATCTGGTTGAACGACGCGGTGAAGGTGCGCTCCTTGATCCCCGTGGTCGCCTTCGTCTGGAGGATCTGGAAGAGCTGGTTCTGGAAGGCCCCGCTCGCCGCCGGCGCCGCGATGAGCGTGATGAACGCCACCGCGGCGCTGACCACGCAGGCGGCGAGCACGAAGGGCCGGAAGAGCCGGAGGGGACTCACCCCGGAGGCCTTGAAGGCCGCCACTTCCATGTCGGCGGCCATGCGCCCCGACACGATGAGGACGGCGACGAGAAGGGCCATGGGCAGGGTGAGGCCGAGGAAGGCGGGGAGCATGAAGGCGAGCAGACCCATGACGAGGTGGAACGGGACATTCTTGGTGATGACGAGATCGGTCAGATCGTAGACGCGATCGATGACGAGGAAGAAGGTGAGCACGCCGGCCCCGAGCACGAAGGGAGGGCCGAGCTCTTTCAGCAGGTACCGGTCGAGCGTCTTCAGCACCATGCCCATTGTACGATAGGCGCATGCGCGCGCCGGCTCTTCTCGCCCTCGCCCTCGTGCTCCTCGCGGGCCTCCTCGCCACGGGCCCCGCGGGCGCGGCGGCGCCCCAGGACCGTCTGGAGCGCTTCCGCGAGCTCGCCGCGCGCCGTCTCGCCCTCGTCGAGGAGACGGGCGGACGGCTCGACGCCGAGGTCCAAGACGAAATCGAGGCGCTGCTCGATGCGGAGGTGCTGGAGAGCCTGCGCAGCGGCGGCCCCTTCGCATCGCTCGAGTTCATCCGCGATCGCCTGGAGGCATTCGCCGACGCCTGGGGCGGCGCCTCGCTCCGCATCAGTCCGGCGGGCGCGGGCTTTCTCGTCGGACGCTTTCTCCTCTCGGCCAAGGGCGTGGGCAATTCCATCAGACTCTATGGCCGGAGCGACGGCGCGCCCGCCCTCATCGAGGCGTGGCGAGAGGACGGCGTGCCCGAGGTCTTTCCGTGGCCGTCGCCGCGCGCGGGCGACACGGCCATCTTCCTCGCGGCGTGGTCGGAGGCGCCCACCGGGTGGGGGAGCCGTCCCCTGCGGCTCACCCTGTGGCGCGTCCGTGGCCGCGCCCTCTCGGCGACGTGGCGGAGCGCCGAGATCTATCCCCACGGACTGTGGGCTTCCCAGCTCGCCGTGAAGGGGGAGACCGTGTTCATCCGCTACGAGCTCCGCTATCCGGGCTGGAAGCCGGGCTGCGACGTGCAGAGCGAGCAGGAGGACACGTATCGCGTCGAGCCGGGCACGGGCCGCCTCAGGCTGGTATCCCGCCAGCTCTTCAACGGCTGGCACCGGGAGCTGCAGGCGGCGGTGACGCGCTTCTTCGCCGCGCAGGAGAAGCGAGACGCGGGAGAGATGGCCAGGCTCGTGCCCGCGGCGCGCGTCCGCAAGAAATTGCCCGCGGGTCTCGCCCCCGAGACCGCCTGCGACGTCCACAACCCGGACATGCCCAGGGTGGCGCAGGTCGCGGCGAGCGCCCCCGGAGAGAACGGACGACGCGTGCCGTGGACGCTCTGGTGGGGCCGCGCCGCGTCCGGCTGGCGCCTGAGCGACGCCGCCCCCGTGCTACGATAGATCATCATGGCTGAGATCGCGGACCGCTACGACCCGAGCATCGTCGAGTCACGCTGGTACCGCGAATGGGAAGAGCGCGGATTGTTCGGCGCCGATCCCGCCTCGCCCAAGCCCCCGTACTGCATCGTCATCCCGCCTCCCAACGTCACTGGCTCGCTGCACTGGGGGCACGCCCTCAACAACACGCTGCAGGACATCCTCATCCGCTACAAGCGCATGGACGGCTACAACGCGCTGTGGGTCCCCGGCACCGACCACGCGTCCATCGATCCCGGGCTGTCCCGCGCCGTGCGCGAGACCTTCGTTCGTCTCTTCGAGGAAGGTCTCATCTACCAGGACGACTACATCGTCAACTGGTGCCCGAGCTGCCAGACCGTGCTGTCGGATCTCGAGGTGGAGCGCGAGGAGCGCGACACGGACTTCGTCTACATCAAGTATGGCCCCCTCACCCTGGGAACCGTGCGCCCGGAGACGAAGCTGGGGGACACTGCGGTGGCCGTGCATCCCAAGGACAAGCGCTACGCCAAGTACGTGGGCAAGACGCTGGAGGTGCCGTCGGTCGAGGGCACCATCACCCTGCGCGTGATCGCGGACAGCGCCGTGGATCCAAAGTTCGGGACGGGCGTCATCAAGGTCACCCCGGGCCACGATCCCGTCGACTTCGAGATCGGGCGGCGCCACAACCTGCCCACGCGCACGGTCATCGGCTTCGACGGGCGGATGACCGCGGAGGCGGGCAAGTACGCGGGGCTCGATCGCTTCGAGGCCCGCAAGCGCATCGTCGAGGACATGCAGCAGCTCGGGCTCATCGAGCGCATCGAGCCCTACCGCCACGCTGTCGGCCTCTGCTACCGCAGCAAGACGGTGGTGGAGCCGTTGATCTCGCGGCAGTGGTACGTCAACGTCAAGCCCCTCGCCGAGGTCGCCACCAAGGCCGTGCGGGGTCGGCGCATCAAGATCCTGCCCCGTCACTGGGTCAAGACTTACTACCACTGGATGGACAATATCCGACCCTGGTGCATCTCGCGGCAACTGTGGTGGGGGCATCGGATTCCCGTTTGGTACTGTGACGCGGACGGCAGCGTGCACGTCTCTCGGACGGATCTGACGGAGTGCCCGAAGTGCGGCGGCCCCCTCCGCCGGGATCCCGACGTGCTCGACACGTGGTTCTCGTCCGGGCTCTGGCCTTTCTCCACGCTGGGCTGGCCCGACGACACGCCCGACCTCCGGACGTTCTATCCCACCAATGTCCTCATCACGGGTCCCGACATTCTCAACATCTGGGTAGCAAAGATGGCCATGCTCGGGCTCCATTTCCTGGACGAGGTGCCGTTTCGCGACGTGTACCTGCACGCCATCGTCCGCGACGCCGAAGGCCAGAAGATGTCGAAGTCCAAGGGCAACGTGGCCGATCCCGTGGTGGTCATGGAGAGGTACGGGACGGACGCCTTTCGCTTCACCCTGGCTGCCCTCGCGGGCCTGGGGCGCGATATCCGGATCAGCGACGAGCGGATCGAGGGGTACCGCAACTTCGCCAACAAGATCTGGAACGCCGCGCGGCTCGTGCTCAGCAACCTTGATGGCTTCGACCGAGCGGTGGCGGCCACGGGCAAGCCGTCGGTGGCGGACCGCTGGATCGGCAGTCGCCTCCACGCGACAACGGCCGCCGTGCGGAAGGCGCTCGACGCCTACCGCTTCAACGACGCGGCGTCCGCTGTCTACCAGTTCCTCTGGCACGAGTTCTGTGACTGGTACCTGGAGGTCGCCAAGCGGAGTCTCTATCAGACGGAAGATCCGATCGCGCGGGCGGTGACCCAGCGCACGCTGGTCGAGAGCCTGGAGACGACGCTGCGGCTCCTCCATCC